>LNAP01003962.1_pt1 | contig 13946 bp, 13 predicted proteins | sample 602601 | NCBI WGS metagenome assembly LNAP01 (sample SAMN02440304, study PRJNA202911) | soil metagenome | biome: Subtropical and temperate rainforests or woodlands; isolation source: soil samples (1 kg each in a 20% v/v slurry with milli Q water) were... ...
GAACCAACTGGCGCCGACATCCGGGTACAGGCCGATGCTGATTTCCGGCATGGCCAGGCGGCTGCTCGGTGTGACCACGCGGATGGCTGCGCTTTGCAGCAAGCCCATGCCGCCGCCCAGCACATAGCCATGGCCCCAGCAGATCAGTGGCTTGGGGTAGGTATGCAAGCGATAGTCGAGACGATATTCCGCAGCAAAAAACTGTGCAGCCAACGCCGGCACTTCACCCGGCTGCTCACGACAGGCCTGGGCCAGGCTGCGCACTTCACCGCCGGCGCAGAACGCCTTGGCCCCATTGCCGCGCAGCAGCACGCAGACGATTTGCGGGTCCCTGGCCCACTGGTCCAGGCGTTCGCCCAGGGCCAGGATCATCGGGAGGGAGAGGGCATTGAGGGATTTTTCCGCGTCCAGGCTGGCGATGCCGATACGGGCCCCATCGGTGCCAGTGAGCTCTTCGAAGTGCAGATTCATCATGACCTCAATCGGTAAATTGAACGTTGAGTATGATCCCTTCGTGGGAAAGTGCCGGTTGCGCGTCAGATCAATTGACAAGTGGGGTGGGCTTTCCTAGGGTTCGCCCATTCTTTTTACATGATGCTTTTCTGATGACTGTCGACGACCGTATCAAACTTGAACCGAGCTGGAAACACGCCCTGCGTGAGGAATTCGAGCAGCCGTACATGAGCCAATTGCGCGAGTTCCTGCGCCAGGAGCATGCGGCGGGCAAGGAAATCTACCCGCCGGGCCCGTTAATCTTCAACGCGCTTAATTCCACGCCGCTGGACAAGGTCAAGGTGGTGATCCTCGGCCAGGACCCGTATCACGGCCCGGGCCAGGCCCACGGCCTGTGCTTCTCGGTGCAACCGGGCGTGTCGGCGCCGCCGTCCCTGGTCAATATCTATAAAGAGCTCAAGCGCGACCTCAATATCGACATCCCCAGCCACGGCTGCCTGCAAAGCTGGGCTGACCAGGGTGTGTTGATGCTCAATACCACCATGACCGTGGAGCGCGCCAATGCCAACGCCCATGCGGGCAAGGGCTGGCAGTTCTTCACCGACCGGGTGATCGAGATTGTCAGCGAGCATCAGCCGCACCTGGTGTTCCTGTTGTGGGGCGCCCATGCCCAGGGCAAGCAAAAGCTGATCGACGCGACCAAGCATCTGGTGCTGACCTCGGTGCATCCGTCGCCGTTGTCGGCGTATCGCGGGTTTTTGGGCTGCGGGCATTTCAGCCGGACGAATAAGTTTCTTGAGCAGAATGGCGAGACGCCGATCGAGTGGCGGTTGCCGCCGCTCTGAAGGTCAGCACAAGGTAGAAGCTGCCTGCGATGACTGACAGTCTGCCGATATCTCTGTTGGCAGACACACCGCAATCGCAGGCAAGCCAGCGCCTATATTTAAATGGTGTCCGGCTGGCGGTTCCAATGGCGGAATAACGGCTCCGCCAGGAACAGCACAAACAACAGCCGCATCACCTGCATCGCCGTTACCAACGGCACCGACAGTTGCAGGGTCTCAGCCGTCAAACTCATCTCGGCAATCCCGCCGGGCATCATCCCCAGCGTCAGCGAGCGCAGATCCAACTGCGTCAATGCACTCAAACCCACCGCCGCAAAGGTCGCGATCAGCATGCTCAGCAGTGTGCCAACCACCGTGCGGCCCATGAACGACGGTGCCCGTCGGAAGAACTGCCGGTTGAAGTGGCAACCCAGGCCACTGCCGATCAACCATTGGCCGATCTGGCTGCCACCTTCGGGCAGGCCGATGTGCAAATCCCAGGTGATACTGGCGACGGCACTGACCAGTAACGGCCCGAACAACCAGGGGTTGGGTTGGCGCAAGCGTTGCCAGCCCCAGGCCACCAGCGCGCCAATGGGAAACAGCAGGGCCAGCCAGGCCCAATCCACAGGCGCCGGATGAAACTGTGGTGCGCCGCCGCCCAGTAAATACTTGAAGATTGCCGGCACACACAGCACCACCAGCAACACCCGTAGACTCTGGCCAGCCGCCACGCGACTGAGCACCGCGCCATTGCGTGCGCCCAGGTTGACCATCTCCCCGGAACCGCCCGGCATGCTTGAGAAAAACGCAGTGGCGCGATCTTCACCGCTGCGGCGCATCAACCACACGCCGACAATGCTCGACAGGCTGGTGACCAGCGCGCCGAAGAAGATCAGGCCAAAGTGGCTCATCACCTGTTCGATCACCACCGGGGTGAAGTGCAGGCCGATACCAATGCCCACCACCCACTGCCCGCATTTGCGCCCGCCGGGAATCTCGCCCAACTGCCAGGGCGTCAGGCAGCGCACCAGGATGATCGCCAGCAACGAGCCGACCATATACGGCAAAGGCCAGCCGACCAGGCTGGCCAGGTAACCGCCGGCCAGGCCGACCAGCGGTGTCCCCCACCATTGTCTAAGGGTGACCTCAGACATCGGCTACGGCACGACGCTGCAACGCGCGCTTGCGCCAGATACGCAGCAATGGCACGAGCAGCATGATGGCGGTCAGTACCCAGACGCCCAAAGTGATCGGGCTCGACCACAGAATTTCCAGCGTGCCATTGGAAATCGACAACGCACGCCGCAGGTTCTGCTCCATCAGGCCGCCGAGGATAAAGCCCAGCAGCAGCGGCGACAGTGGGAAGTCCAGCTTGCGCAGGATGTAGCCGAAGATGCCGATGGCGATCATCAGGAACAGATCGAAGGTGGTGGCGTGTACGGCATAGACGCCAATCGCGGTGATGATCGCGATCACCGGCACCAGCGCCCAGTTCGGCACGGCAAGGATGCGGGTGAAGATGCGAATCATCGGGATGTTGAGGACCACCAGCATGATGTTGGCGATAAACAACGAAGCGATCAGGCCCCAGACAATGTCCGGTTGCTGTTGGAACAGCAGCGGGCCTGGCGTGATGTTGTACAGCGACAGGGCGCCGATCATCACCGCCGTGGTGCCCGAGCCCGGAACGCCGAGGGTCAGCATTGGCACCATGGCACCGCAGACTGAAGCGCCGATGGCGGTTTCCGGGGCGGCCAGGCCGCGCATGTCGCCTTGGCCGAACTTGCCGCTGGCGCCCGCGATACGTTTTTCGGTCATGTAGGCCACGGCCGAGGCCATGGTCGCGCCAGCACCTGGCAATACGCCGATGATGAAGCCCGATACACCGCAGCGCAGGTTCACGGTCAACACCGACAAGGCTTCCTTGACGTTGAACATCATGCGCCCGGTGGCCTTCACCGCTTCCTGGCCACGGTGGGTTTTTTCCAGGAGCAGGAGGATCTCACTGATGGAGAACAGACCCAGGACCAGGACCACGAACTGGATACCATCGGTCAGATGGATGTTGTCACCGGTAAATCGGTAGACACCGCTATTGGCATCAATGCCGACGCAGGCAAGGAACAGGCCGATCAACGCCGAGACAAAGGTCTTCAGTGGCTTGTCACCGGCCATGCCGCCCAGGCAGACAATCGCAAACACCATCAGTACGAAGTATTCCGCAGGTCCGAAGGCAATCGCCCATTTGGCCAGCAGCGGGGCGAACAGCACCATGCCGCAGGTGGCGATAAACGCACCGATGAACGAGCTCCAGGCTGAGAGCGACAGCGCCACCCCAGCCATGCCTTTGCGGGCCATTGGGTAGCCGTCGAGGGTGGTCATCACGGTGGAGGCTTCGCCCGGGATGTTCAGCAGGATCGAGCTGATCCGGCCGCCGTATTCGCAGCCCAGGTACACGGCTGCCAACAGGATCAGTGCCGATTCGGGCGGCAGGCCCAAGGCAAATGCGATGGGGATCAACAACGCCACGCCGTTGATCGGGCCCAGGCCCGGCAACAGGCCGACGACGGTGCCGATCAGGGTGCCACACAGCGCGGTCACCAGGTTATAGGGGCTCAGCGCGACGCCGAAACCCTGGCCCAAATAGCCAAAAGTATCCATATCAGTTCTCCAGAACGTCGAGCAGACCGAGGGGCAGCGGTACGTCCATGGCTTTATCGAACAGCAGATAAAGACCGACGCTCATCAAGGTGATGATCACCACGCCGGGCAACCAGCGCCCTCCATACAGCCGTGCCATCGGAATACCAATCAGCATGCTGCTGAGAATGAAACCCAGAGATTCGAAAGTGCCGGCAAACACCAGCAGCAAGCTCACGCAGATCCCGATCTTAATCAGGGTCGGGCGGTCCAGCGGCGGTTCATCGTCAGTGTGTTGGGTCGGTTGCGGACGAATCAGCATGTAGGTCAGAGCCAGGCCCATCAGCCCGAGCAACAGCAGTGGGAAGGCCCGAGGCCCTACTGGCTCGTAGGAAAAGGCCGCCTGATAGGGCCAGGCCATAAGCGCCAGGCCGATACACACCAGTAACAGCACTGCGGCGAAAATGCGTTGTAAGAGCATGTAGAACTCCTGGGCCACGCGCCCGGTTCAAAGGGGCGTGGCCGCGCGACAGGGGGGCGATTACTGGATCAGGCCGAACTCTTTGGCCAGCACTTTGTAGTCAGCCACCTGTTTCTTCACGTAGGTGTCCAGTTCCGGTCCGGTCAGGGCGAACGGGAACAGCTCGCGCTGGTCACGCAGCTTGGAGAACTCTTCGGAGGCCAGCAGCTTGTCGAACGCAGCCTTCCACCAGGCGTAGTCTTCATCGCTGACTTTTGGCCCGAGGTAGAAGCCCCGTACCACTGGCCAGACGATGTCGTAGCCTTGCTCTTTGGCAGTCGGAATATTCTTCATTTCCGGCTCGTCCAGGCGCTCTTCGGAGAACACCGCCAGCAGGCGCATATCGCCGCTGAGGATGTGTGGCATGGAGTCGGAGATATCGGTACTGCCTACCTGGATGTGACCACCGAGCAGGGCAGTGGCGATTTCACCGCCGCCTTCGAGGGCCACGTAACGCAGGTCACGCGGGTTGATCCCGGCAGCCTTGGCGATCAGTGCGGTCTGCATCCAGTCCTGGCTGCCGACTGTGCCGCCGGAACCAATTACCACTTTGCTCGGATCTTTCTTCAGGGCCTGTACCAGATCATCGAGGCTCTTGTAGGGCGAATCGGCTTTCACCGCAATCGCGCCATAGCTGGTGCCGACGGCGGCCAGCCATTTCACTGCGCTTTCATCAAATCGACCGAATTTGCCCTGGGCCAGGTTCAGCAGCGAACCGCTGGACCAGGCCACCAGCGTGCCGGCATCGGCGGGGCGCTGGGCGACGACGGCGTTGTAGGCCACCGCGCCCACGCCGCCGGGCATGTAGGTCACGCGCATCGGCTTGCTCAGTAGCTTTTCGTTGACCAGTGCGCTTTGCACCAGCTTGCAGGTCAGGTCAAAACCACCGCCGGGGGAGGCCGGTGCGATGCATTCCGGGCGCTTGGGTTCTTCGGCTGCCAGCAGTTGGCCGGCAAACAGCATGCAGCCGGCGGCCAGGGCAAATTTACGCAGGGATGAGGACATGGGGAACTCCGTCATTGTTGTTATTGGGGGTATGACTTTCAGGGTTACCACAGTGCGACGCTGTAACTGACCAGCACGCGCACTTCGTCTGCGTCCCGTGCCGAATAGTTGGAGCGGTAAGTGGCGTTACGCAGGCGTACGGCCACATCCTTGAGGGTGCCGCTTTGCACCACGTATTTGATCTCGGTGTTGCGTTCCCACTCTTTGCCGGTGTCGCCGTTCTTGAGTTGGATATTGTCACCGGACAGGTAGCGGCTCATGAAGCTCAGGCCGGGAATCCCCAGCTTGGCGAAGTCGTAGTCGTAGCGAGCCTGCCAGGAGCGTTCTTCGGCACCGGCAAAGTCGTTGATCTGCACAAAGTTGACCAGGTACGGGTCGCTGCCATCCACATATGGGAACGCGCTATCGCCGGACATGTGCTGGTAGCCGGCGCTCAGTTTATGGCCGTTGAGGGCGTAGCTGAAAAGGCCGTTGAGGGATTTGTTATCAATGCTGCCGCCCCGCGCGCTGCCGGTGTCATCACTGATGGCCAGGCGCAGGTCGGTACCGAAAGTGCCGGGGCCCATCGGAGTGGAGGCGACGACACCGAGGAAGTGCTGGCGGTACACGTCGTCCAGTTGGGCGAAGTGATAGCTGCCGGTGACCTTCTCGGCAAACTTGTAGTCCACGCCACCAAAGTTGAAGTGCTTGCCGGTGGCTCCGCCGACGAAGCGGCCGTTCTTGTTGTTGAGGGCGATGTCCTCGTAGTTGCTGTCGTCGCGGTCCTTGGCCTTGTCCAGGCGGCCGCCGGTGAACGTCAGCTGCTTGAACTCCTTGGAGGTCAGCAGGCCGCCGTTGAACGTCTGCGGCAGGATGCGTCCGTCGTTGGCCTTGAGGATTGGCAACTCAGGAATCAGCGAGCCGATTTTCAGCTCGGTAGCCGAGATTTTCACTTTGCCGGTCAGCCCCAGTTTCGAGTACTCGTCAGCGGCGCGGCCATCATCGTGGGTAGGCAGCAGGCCGCTGCCGGCGCGGTCCGGGCTGGAGTCGAGCTTGACCCCGAGCATGCCCAGCGCATCCACGCCAAAACCGACGGTACCGTCGGTGTAGCCCGATTGCAGGTTGAGCATGAAGCCCTGGGCCCATTCGTCGCGTTTGGATTGCTGGGCGCTGGTACCGTCGCGAAAGTCGCGGTTGAAGTACATGTTGCGGGTTTCCAGGGTCGCGCTACTGTCTTCGAAGAAGGCAGCCTGGCTAAGCGGCGAAAAGCCGGCAAGGGCAGCGGCACTGGCGAGGGCGGTCTGGGTCAGGCGGGAAAAACGAACAGGCGGGCAAGCCTGGGGCTGTGTCGACAGCATCGTAGAGCACTCCGTTTATTGTTCTTATAGGGCGAAAACGCTTCGAGGCGTTTTTCGGGCGCTATGGGTGAAATAGCTCGGAAGGTGTAACCGTCCGTTTCTGGATGCTAATGGGCGAACCTTTCACTAACCTTTCAACGGTCTTTCAATGTTTTCGGGCTTCACAGCACAGGCGGCGGCTGTAAACTGCGCCGCGAGTCGGTAAACAGAGGGCGGCATCGGCTGCCCCTTAACGAGGTACAAATCCATGCGTGTCCTGCTCGTCGAAGACCATTTGCAGCTCGCCGAAAGTGTCGCCCAGGCGCTCAAGAGCACGGGCTTGACGGTGGATGTGCTGCACGATGGCGTGGCTGCGGACCTGGCCTTGAGCAGCGAGGAATACGCGGCAGTGATTCTCGACGTGGGCCTGCCGCGCATGGATGGTTTCGAGGTGTTGGCACGCCTGCGGGCCCGTGGGAAAAATCTTCCGGTGCTGATGCTCACCGCCCGCAGTGATGTAAAGGATCGGGTGCATGGCCTTAACCTGGGCGCCGATGACTACCTGGCCAAGCCCTTTGAGCTGACCGAGCTGGAGGCCAGGGTCAAGGCGCTGTTGCGCCGCAGCGTGCTGGGTGGCGAGCGGCAGCAGACCTGTGGCGTGCTGGTGTATGACGTGGAAACCCGGCGCTTCACCCTCGGCGGTGACCTGCTGACCCTGACCTCTCGCGAGCAGGCGGTGCTCGAGGCGCTGATCGCCCGTCCCGGCCGGGTCATGAGCAAGGAGCAATTGGCGTCCCAGGTGTTTGGCCTGGATGAGGAGGCCAGCCCCGACGCCATCGAAATCTATGTGCACCGCTTGCGCAAGAAACTCGATGGCCAGCCGGTCGCCATCGTCACCTTCCGTGGCCTTGGCTACCTGCTGGAAGCTCGCGATGCGTAAGCACAGCAGCCTGCGTTGGCGCCTGCTGTGGAACCTGGCGCTGCTGTTGGTGGTGCTGATGCTGGCCAGCGGCCTGAGCGCCTACTGGAACGGTCGCGAGGCCGCAGACACTGCCTACGACCGCACCCTGCTGGCCTCGGCGCGGACCATCGCCGCCGGGCTGTCCCAGCGTGACGGCACCCTGAGTGCCGATGTGCCCTACGTGGCGCTGGACACTTTCGCCTATGACAGTGCCGGGCGGATTTACTACCAGGTCAATGATATTCACCAGAAGCTGATTTCCGGTTACGAACACCTGCCAGGCCCGCCGCCCGGGACGCCGCGCACCGACGATTACCCGGCCCTGGCGCGGTTCTATAACGCCAAGTACCAGGGGCAGAATGTGCGGGTGGTGAGCCTGCTCAAGGCGGTGTCGGAGCCGAACATGAATGGCATGGCAGAAATCCGCGTCGCAGAAACCGACGAAGCCCGGGTCAGCATGGCCCGCAGCCTGATGGCCGATACCCTGCTGCGCCTGGGCATGCTGGGCGTCGGGGCCCTGCTGCTGGTGTGGTTTACCGTGAGTGCGGCGCTGCGCCCGCTGGAGCGTTTGCGCACGGCGGTAGAGGAGCGCCAGCCGGATGATCTGCGGCCGTTGCCGCTGGTTGAAGTGCAGCACGAACTCGGGCCGCTGGTGCGGGCGTTGAACCACTTCACCGAACGCCTGCGCGGGCAGTTCGAGCGCCAGGCGCAGTTTATTGCCGACGCATCCCACGAATTACGCACCCCGCTGGCCGCGCTCAAAGCCCGCCTGGAGCTGGGGCTGCGCGCCGAGGAGCCGGCGATCTGGCGCAGCACCCTGGAAACGGCGGCGCAAGGCACGGATCGCTTGACCCACCTGGCCAACCAGTTGCTGTCCCTGGCACGCATCGAAAACGGGGCGCGGGCGATTGCCGAAGGCGGTGCGCAATTGCTCGACCTCAGCCAATTGGCCCGTGAGTTGGGTATGGCCATGGCGCCCCTGGCACATGCCCGTGGGGTGGCGCTGGCGTTGGAGGCGGATGAGCCGGTGTGGCTGCGGGGCGAGCCGACCTTGTTGAACGAGCTGCTGAGCAACCTGGTGGATAACGCCCTGGCCCACACGCCGTCAGGTGGCAATGTGATCTTGCGGGTGACGGCGCCGGCAGTGCTGGAAGTGGAGGACGATGGCCCTGGGATTCCGCAGGACGAACGGGACCGGGTGTTCGAGCGATTCTATCGACGTAACCAGCAGGGCGCGGGTTCGGGCCTGGGGTTGGCGATTGTCGGGGAGATCTGCCGCGCACACCTGGCCCAGATCAGCCTGCATGATGGCGAGCTGAAAGGGCTTAAGGTGCGGGTGAGTTTTATCGCTGGGTAGGGCCGTGCTTGCCACACCGACCGGTCAATAGAACATCGAGCGCGCTTCGTCCAGCTCGGTGCGCACCGCTTCGTTGAGCGGGTCGATGCGCAGCTTCCTGAATGCCGGCAAGCTCGACAGCGCAGCGTTGGCCAGCGGGTGATCGGTATTCTTGTGGCAGTACAGCACCGCCACTTGCACCAGGTCGACGTAGTCCAGGCTGGCCGAATCGCGCTCGAGGTCCTGGTAGTGTGCGGGCACATTTACCAGCATTTCCGGGAAGTCCCAGCCCCTCAGCAGCTTGTCCCCCAGCAGCGGGTGGATGCTGTCAATCACATGGTTGAGGCTGACCGGGTCGGAGAGCAGTTCATAGTGATCTTCGGCGTAGGTTAGGATCGGCAGCACACCGATCTGGTGCACCAGCCCGCCAAGTGCTGCCTGGTCCGGCTTGAGTTGGCTGTGGTTGCGGCACAGGGCGTAGCAGACGCCTGCGACTTCCAGGCTGCGGCGCCATACGTCACGCATCTTCTGTTCGACGACTTCTGAGCGGGCATGGAAGATTTGCTCCATCACCAGACCAATCGACAGGTTGCTGCTGTAGTTGGTGCCCAGGCGCGTGATGGCGGTGTGCAGGTCGGTGACCTCCTGGGTGGCGCGCAACAGTGGGCTGTTGACGACCTTGATCAGCCGCGCCGTCAGGGCGGTATCGCGGCTGATGACTTTGCTCAAATGACTGATGCTGACTTCGGGGTCTTCGGCGGCCTGACGAATTTTCAGGGCCACTTCCGGTAACGTGGGCAGAACCAGGTCATCGTTATCGATGGCCATCACCAACGCCTGTTGGACTTTTTCCGCCAGTTTATTCATTCATGCTCTCTAGGGTGCTGCAAAAGGGTACGGCGATTAGCGCTGGATCTCGCGATCACGGTCCAGTTGGTAAGGCAGGTCAAGTAACTTGAGGCCTGGGCCTTCCAGCGTGCCTAAATGCACGTTGCCACTGTCGGCTGCTTCGGCTTGCAGCACTGCCAGAAGTTCAATCCCTTCGTCGGCCCGGGCGGCGATGACTACCTCACCGATGGCGCTGTTATGGCTGGGGGCAAACAGTGGCGTGCCGGGCTCGGGCAGCGCATGGCTGTCGAGGCTCAGGCGATACAGGCGCCGCTTGAGTTTGCCCAGGTATTGCATGCGGGCGACGATTTCCTGGCCGGTGTAGCAGCCTTTCTTGAAGCTTACGCCGCCGACCGCTTGCAGGTTGAGCATCTGCGGGATGAACAGCTCGCGGGTCTGGGCCATGACCTGGCCGATGCCGGCACGAACCTGCCCCAGCAGCCAGGCATTGAGATCGCCTTCGGCAAGTGTTGCGGCCAGTTGGTTGCGCAGCGGCTCGGCTTGCGCGGCGGGCGCCCAGAGTTCGGCGCGGCCGGGGGAGACGCGAATGGCCAGCAGCTCTTCATGGCGCGCCACGCTGTCGGTCTCGGCTGGCAAATCCAGGCCCAGGTTGGCGATTGCCTGGTCAGCGTCGGCCAGGCCGAAGCGGACCCAGGCGGCGCTTTCGTCCGTGAGCTTGGACTTGGAAAACACGGCGTATTTTTTCAGGTCCGCCAGTTGTGGCTCCAGCAGTTCGCTGGCCATGGCCAGCAACACGCCGTCACCTTGCAGCACGATACGGAAGCTCGACTGCATACGGCCCTTTTGGGTGCAGCGCGCGCCGAGGCTGGCGTGGGTGTCGTTGAGGTAGTTGAGGTTGCAGGTCAGTTGTCCCTGGAGGAACTTGGCCGCGTCAGCGCCGCGAACGGCCAGGACGCCTTCGTGGGACAGGGGGCAGAAGAAAGCAGAGTCAGCCATGGGTCATCGCAGTTGGAGAGTCATGAGTGCATCATAGAGGGGCGCCCGGCAAATGGGTAGTTTCATAAGCCCGACCAAAGCCGACTGTTCCGAGGGGCGTGGGCCTGTATACTTGCGCCCTATTTGAGGAGCGCTCCATGGTCGAAGATGTAGAAATCAATCGCCTGTACTGGCACAGCCGTCGCGGCATGCTGGAGTTGGATGTGTTGTTGGTACCGTTCACCAAAGAGGTGTACGCGACCCTCGATAAGGTAGACCGCGACCTCTACGTCAGGTTGCTGACCTGCGAAGACCAGGACATGTTCGGCTGGTTCATGGAACGTGCCGAATCAGAAGATCCGGAGCTGCAGCGCATGGTCCGGATGATCCTGGATCGTGTCCAGCCCAAGTAATAGCTTCGAATGCCGCTGGCAGGCCTGCGGGCTGTTGCTGGCGGCGTATCTCCTCGCACAGGTGCTTGCACTGGGTGCGCTGTGTCTGCTGGCTATACCTTTTTCGATCGCGGCACTGGGTGTGCTCGCGTGCCTGGGCCACGCCCTGTGGACGCTGCCACGCCATATTCGCTTGACCCACCGTTCGTCGGTTCGTGGCCTGCGGCGCAATGCTGACGGCTGGCAACTGTGGAGCGTAGCGCGGGGTTGGCATGCGGTGCAGTTGCGTCCCGACAGCCTGGCGTTGCCGCTGATCGTGGTGCTGCGCTACCGACTGCCGGGAGACTGGCGAGTACGCTCGGTGTGCGTACCGCGCGGTTCGCAGGCCGCCGATGTGCATCGGCGCCTGCGCGTGCGCTTGAAGTTCAGTCGCCGTAGGTGGTTGGCACCAGGATAGTGTCGAGGGCCTCTGGCAGCATCTCGGGATAATCCAGCGTGTAGTGCAGCCCCCGGCTTTCCTTGCGCGCCATGGCCGAGCGGATCATCAGTTCGGCGACCTGGGCCAGGTTGCGCAACTCGATCAGGTCGCGGCTGACCTTGTAGTTGCTGTAGAACTCGTCGATTTCATCCAGCAACAACCGCACCCTATGCTGCGCCCGCGCCAAGCGCTTGTTGGTGCGCACGATACCCACGTAGTCCCACATAAAGCGCCGCAGCTCGTCCCAGTTGTGGGCGATGATCACGTCTTCGTCCGAGTCGGTGACCTGGCTCGCATCCCAGCGGGGCAGGGCGGCCGGCACCGGGATGCGTGGCAGTTGTTCGAGGATATCGGCGGCGGCGGAACGGGCGTAGACGAAGCATTCGAGCAACGAGTTGCTGGCCATGCGGTTGGCGCCGTGCAGGCCGGTGAAACTGGTCTCGCCAATCGCGTACAGGCCGGGGACATCGGTGCGGCCTTGCTGGTCGACCATCACGCCGCCGCAGGTGTAGTGCGCCGCCGGCACCACCGGGATCGGCCCTTGGGTGATATCAATATTGAAGGCCAGGCAGCGCTCGTAGACCGTCGGGAAATGGGTCTTGATGAAGTCGGCGGGCTTGTGGCTGATGTCCAGGTAGACGCAGTCGATGCCCAGGCGCTTCATCTCGTGGTCGATGGCGCGAGCCACGATGTCCCGTGGCGCCAGTTCGGCCCGTGGGTCAAAGCGCTGCATGAAACGTTCGCCATTGGGCAGTTTGAGGTGCGCACCTTCCCCCCTGAGGGCTTCGGTGATGAGGAAGCTCTTGGCCTGGGGGTGATATAGGCAGGTGGGGTGGAACTGGTTGAATTCCAGGTTCGCCACCCGGCAGCCCGAGCGCCAGGCCATGGCGATGCCGTCCCCGCAGGCGCCATCGGGGTTGCTGGTGTAGAGGTAGACTTTGGCGGCGCCCCCTGAGGCCAGGATGGTGAAGCGCGCGCCGTAGGTATCCACTTCGCCGCTGGCGCGGTTGAGCACGTAGGCGCCGAGGCAGCGTTCACCCGCCAGGCCCAGGCGTTTCTCGGTGATCAGGTCGACGGCGACTCGTTGCTCGAGCAGTTCGATATTCGGCCGCTGCCGGGCCTGGGCGAGCAGGGTCTTGAAGATTGCGGCGCCAGTGGCGTCGGCGGCATGGATGATGCGCCGGTGGCTGTGGCCGCCTTCACGGGTCAGGTGAAACTCGAAACCGCCGTCGTCACTGCCGGCATGTTCATCGCGGGTAAAGGGTACGCCCTGGTCGATCAGCCACTGAATGGCTTCGCGACTGTGCTCGACGGTGAAGCGCACCGCGTCTTCATTGCACAGGCCGCCGCCGGCGTTGAGGGTGTCTTCAACGTGGGATTGCACCGTGTCGGTGTCATCCAGCACGGCGGCAACCCCGCCCTGGGCCCAGAATGTCGAACCGTTAGCCAGGTCGCCCTTGCTCAGGACGGCTATGCGCAGATGGCTCGGCAGAGTCAGAGCAAGGCTCAGGCCTGCGGCGCCGCTACCAATCACCAGGACATCGTGTTGAAACTGTTGGCTCATTTATGGGATTCCGCAAAAAGCGATCCGTAGGGGTGGCGCAAACAGGACGCCTGGATCGGCGAATCAAAGGGTCACACGGCCCACTAGTATATAGAGGGGGGGATCGGCACAATAGCCGGGCATTCGTGGCATTGTGAGACTACGGTGAACGAACTGCACGGTTTGATGAGGCGGTCCGGCGTCGAGGTGGGAACTTTTGTATCCACTCCGACTCCATAACAGGATGCCCGAAAGCTGGGAAAACGTTGGTTTTACTGATTGGCCTGGAGCATGGGAGCGTCAGAAAACCGGCGACAAGATTATTCACGCAGCCGGCTATGCCCGCGCTGCGTTTTTCGTGTGTGCCAAAACAGAGCCCACCGGAAACTTGCTTGAAGGGGGAGAACTTTTGCGAAAAGTCCTAGTCTATGTTTGCAAGCCTGATCGTTTAGTTATGCAAGCCTCCTTCAAGTACAACGAGGAGTGTTCATGCTAACCCAGGAAGAGGATCAGCAGCTGGTCGAGCGCGTTCAGCGCGGTGACAAGCGTGCATTTGATCTGCTAGTGCTGAAATACCAGCACAAAATTCTCGGGTTGATCGTGCGGTTTGTGCACGACACCCATGAAGCGCAGGACGTTGCACAGGAAGCC
>LNAP01003963.1_pt1 | contig 13941 bp, 9 predicted proteins | sample 602601 | NCBI WGS metagenome assembly LNAP01 (sample SAMN02440304, study PRJNA202911) | soil metagenome | biome: Subtropical and temperate rainforests or woodlands; isolation source: soil samples (1 kg each in a 20% v/v slurry with milli Q water) were... ...
GCGCGGTCGTTGCGCTCGCCGTCGGTCTTCTCGTTGCGCTCGCTGTCTGTCTGCTCGTTGCGCTCGCTGTCGGGCTTGGCCTCCTTGAGCTCGCTGTCGGTCTGCTCCTTGCCCTCCAGCGCGAAATCATGCTCGGCGACGTTGACGAACAGCTCGCGAAGCAGTTGCGCCAGCGCCGGAAAGGTCATGCCGCTGCGGATGCAGAGCCGCACGAGCGGGCGCAGCAGCCGCGCCAGCGGCGCGTGCAGCTTCGCGGCGGCATTCGGTTGCGGAGCCGCTGCTTTGGACCCGGACTTGGCATTCATGTCTGAATTGTACCTGCGCCACACGTGGGACACAATCCCACATTTTCTATTTTGGCATTTGACGTGGTAAATTTTCCCACATATACGAGACGCCACTGAGGGGCGCGACGTAAAGGGACACAACACCCATGGCTGACCGCTTGGTCCGCAATTCCAGCTCACTGCGTGCCGTGCCGGCTCCCGACCGGGGACGCGGCACAATAGAGCCGATCCTGCCCGCGCTGCTGCGCGGCGTGATCTTCATGTCGGTGCTGGCCGCACCGTTCGTCGCAGCGCTTCTCGCAGGCTGACGCCGCCATGCATCACAGCCAGGAAACCTTGCACGAAATCCCGCGCCGCCCGTCGGTGCTCCACATCTTCAAGATCTATTATCCCGACCTCTTCGGCGGCACGCTGACGGTGATCCGCGACATCTGCGCCGGTCTGAAGGATGCTTTTGCCTCCGCCGTGCTGGTCTGCTCGCAATCGGCCAAGCCGCGCGAGCTCGTCGTCAACGACGTGCCGGTCGAGCGCGTCCGCTCGTTCGGCAATCTTCTGTCGCTTCCCGCCGCCCCGACCTATCCATGGCGGCTGTGGCGCAAAATCGCCGAGCACGATCTGCTCGCGCTCCACGCTCCCTTCCCGCTCGCCGATCTCGTCTTCGCCCTGGGATTCGGCCGCAAACGGCCGCTGGTGGTGCACTGGCACGCCGACATCGTCACCCATGCCGGCCTGCGCTGGTTCATCGAGCCGTTGATGCGGCGAACTCTGCGCCGCGCCAAGGCGATCATCGTGTCGGACCACGTCCTGGTCGAGACCACGCCGCTGCTGCGCGAATTCGACGACAAATGCCACGTCGTACCGTTCGGCATCGACACCTCCGGTTACGACTGGCCGAAGATCGAGCCGAACCATGTCAACGACCGCGGCCGGCTCGTGCTCGCCTGTGGCCGCCTGGTGCCCTACAAGGGGTTCGACATGCTGATCCGCGCCGCCGTCAACCGCAAGTTCGAAGTCTGGATCATCGGCGAAGGTTCCGAGAGAGCGCGGCTGGAGCAAATGATCCGCGAACTCGGCCTGACAGACCGCGTCCGCCTGCTCGGCTCGGTCAGCGACAGCGAGCGCATCAAGCTGATGTGCCTGTCCGACGTCTTCGTGATGCCGTCGGTGACCAACGCCGAGACCTTCGGTCTGGTCCAGCTCGAAGCCATGGCCGCCGGTCGCCCCGTCGTGAACACGGCGCTCGATACCGCCGTGCCGCGCGTCGCACGCCACGACATGGAGGCCATCACCGTGCCGCCCGGCAATCCGGAAATGCTCGGGGACGCCATCGACACCCTGATCCACGACCCCGAGCGCCGCCGGCGCATGGGATTGTCGGCCCGCACCCGCGCCCTCACCCGCTATTCCGCCACGGCTTTCCGGGAAGGCATGGAAACCGTCTACCGCAACGCCGTCACCGCGCCCTGCAGGGAATCGGCAACCGCAGCCGAACCGCCGCAGGCGGCGAACTGGCCGGACAGCGTCCGGATCGCGGCCGCCTTGGCCTGGTCCGACATGCGGCACCGTTACGTGCGCTCGCTGCTCGGACCGTTCTGGATGTCGCTGCAGATGGCGATCGTGGTCGTGGTGCTGGGTTCGGTGATCGGCCAGATGTCGAACGCCGACATCCTGTCGCGGCTCCCCATGCTGGCGCTGTCGATGACGGCCTGGACCTTCCTCAACAGCGTGGTGCTCGATGCGACCACGGCGCTGCAGAACTCCGCGAGCCTGATCCGCGACCGGGCATTACCGCCGGTGATCTTCCTGCTGCAATGCACGTTCCGCCAGGGACTGTTCGCGCTGCATAATGCCTGCGTGCCGCTGCTGCTGTGGCTCGTCCTGTCGCCCCACGACCTCTCTCACGCGCTGGCGGCACTGCCCGGCCTGCTCCTGTTCGTGGCCTGCACCTTCGCCCTGAGCCTCGTCCTTGGCGCGATGGCAACGCGCTACCGCGACCTCAAGCCGATCATCGAATCCACGCTGATGCTCGCCTTCCTCGCCTCGCCCGTGATCTGGTCGGCCGAAATGATCAACCACCGCGCGACGGTGATGCGGCTCAATCCGCTGACGCATCTGTTCGCGGTGTGGCGCGAGCCGCTTGCGGGCGGCCATGTCGACCCGACCAGCCTCGTCTACGTCCTCGTCACCCTGGCGCTGCTGACCTTTGCGAGCGTGCTGACGCTGGTTCACCTGCGCAAAGCCGCATTCTGGATCTGACCATGGTCTCGATCAGCCTGCGCAACGTCTGTCTCGACTATCCGCTCTACGGCGCCTACGACTTCTCGCTGAAGCGGCGGCTGCTCGGTCACCTCATCCGCGAGCCGGGCGAGATGCGGACCATCCGCGCCGTCGACAATGTCACGATCGAGGCCGAACCCGGCGCCCGCATCGGGCTTGCCGGCCCCAACGGCTCCGGCAAGTCGACGCTGCTGCGCCTCATCGCTGGCGTGTACCCACCGAGCACCGGCCGCCTTGCGGTCAGGGGCAACATCGTGCCCCTGCTCGGCCTGAACGCCGGCGTCAACCTGGATTTCGTGGCGGAGGACAACATCGCACTGCTGCTGCGGATCGGCGGCCGCAAGCCGACCCGTAGCGTGATTGACGAGATCTGGGCCTTCACCGAGCTCGAGACGCGGATGCAGCGGCTGCCCTTGCGGATGTTCTCCTCGGGAATGCTGATGCGCGTGCTGTTCGCCACCGCCACCGCCTTCCCGGCCGACATCCTCCTGCTCGACGAATGGCTCAGCGTCGTCGACGAGCATTTTGCGGAGAAAGCCGAGCGGCGGCTGCAAAACCTCGTCTCGCAGGCGGCGATCGTGATCATCGCCTCGCACGACCAGCCGCTGCTGCGGCGCACCTGCTCCAGCATCATCAACCTCGACCACGGCCGCATCGCCTCGACCGTGACGGTCGAGCCACCGGCCACGCACGCCTTCGAGCTCAGCGAGAAACGCGCATGAAACAGACCATCCTTGTCGTCTCCGAGGCGCTGGGCGAGCCCAACCACAAGCGCGGCATCTTCCACTTCACGCGCGAGCTGATGCGCTCGCTCGCGGCCGAGGGCCACGAGCTGACACTGCTGGTCGAGACCTCCCGGCGCTATCGCAAGCTGCGCGGGCGCGGGCGGCGCACGAAGCTGTTTCCGTCGGAGGCGCGCAACATCGAGCTGCTCGCGCTCTACCGCTTCCTCGACGAGATCAACATGGCCGAACCGCCGGCGCGCAACGGCCTGCGGCGCACGCTCGACTGGCTCCGCCACAAGGTCGCCATGTCGGCATCGCCGGACTACGCCCTCTGCTTCCTGCGCGCGATCGGCCTGCGCGGACTGAATGCCCGGCGCATCGAGAACAAGACCGCCGCGATCGAATACGTCCCGCCCGACCTGCGCTACCTCGAGCTGTTCCGCGAGTTCCAGCTCGAGCCCGGCTTCTACAGCTATCAGGATTCCTCCGCCTTCTTCCTGCTGCCGCCGCCGCAGGTCGATGCGCGCGACTACGACGTCATCGTGGTGGACACGCCGACGCGGGTCGCGATCCGGCGCAAGCCGGGCGCCAAGGTGATCTGCGTGGTCCACGATCTGCTGCCGCTCACCGACCTCAAGCTCAGCGACGTTGCGACACGGCTATTCCTGTCGCGGCTGCTGACCAGCCTGCGGCAGGCCGACGAGCTCGCCTTCGTTTCAAACTACAGCATGATGCGGTTCAGGGACCTGTTGCCGCAATTTGCGCACCTGCCGGCGCGGGTGGTGTATCCCCGCACCCGGTTCGACGCCCCGGATGTCCTGCACCTGCCAGCCCCGTCGGGCCGTCCGGGGCGGCCGAGCTTCGTCGTCATCGTGTCGAACGAGCCGCGCAAGAATGTCGCCACCGTCATCCGCGCCTTCCGGGGCGTGCCGCAGGCCGATCTCGTCGTGATCGGCTATGCCGGCGAGATCAACCGGATGCGCAACCTGCCGTCCAACGTCCGCTTCGCCGGCTATGTCGACGAGTACGAGAAGGCAGCCCTCATCGCCGAAGCCCATGGACTGATCATGCCGAGCTTCGCCGAAGGCTTTGGCGTGCCGATCATCGAGGCGCTTGCCGCGAACACGCCGGTGCTGTGCTCTGATATCGCGGTGTTCCGCGAGGTCGCGGGCGAGCTTGCCGACTATTTCGATCCGTTCTCGACCGACTCGATCGCCGCTTCCGTCACCCGGGTGCTGGCGCGGCAGGAGGAATGGCGCGGCAGGATCAAGGCGCGACGCAGCGAGCTCGCCGAGCGTTTCGGCTATGAGACCCAGGCCCGCGATTTCCTCGGACATGAGGCGCCCGGCGCAAGCCTCGCCGCCGCACAGCTGGCATCGTACGGATGAACGCCGAATGCGGACATGGCCGCAGGCCCGCCCTCGGCAATTCGGCCGCGTTGACGGGGACCACCGATGGGCTCGCCGTCCTGATCGCGGCCTCGCTGCCCTGGTCGACCACGGCGCCGTCAATCCTCGTCGGCCTCTGGCTGCTGGCGGTGACGCCGACAATCGATTGGCGCGACTATGGGCGGCAACTCGCCCGGCCTGCGTTCGCCCTGCCTTTTGCCTTTCTGCTGCTCGCCCTCGTCGGTACGCTCTGGTCCGACGGACTGTGGGCGGACCGGCTGCATGCGATCAAGCCGGTCGCCAAGCTCGTGCTGATCCCGGCGCTCCTCTACCATTTCAGCCGGTCGCAGCGCGGCTTGTGGGTCTGCCTCGCCTTTCTTGGCTCCTGCGCGCTGCTTGCAGTCTATTCCTGGATCGTGTTGCTCGATCCCGCCTGGAAGATCACTGCGACGGCGTCGGCAGGCGTTCCCGTCAAGAACTACATCGACCAGAGCCAGGAATTCACGCTCTGCGCCGTCGCGCTCGCGCTGCCCGCGCTGACTTTCTGGCGCGACGGACGCGTGGTCGCCGCGGGTGCGTGCCTGGCGCTGATCCTGCTGTTCGTCACCAACATGGTGTTCGTCGCATCCGCCCGCACGGCGCTGCTCTGCATCGCCGTGCTGCTCGCCCTGTTCGCCTGGAAGCATCTTAGCCGGCGGGCGGCACTGCTCCTGCTCGCGGGCGCGGTCGCAGCAAGCGCACTGGCCTGGACGACGTCGCCCTATCTGCGCCAGCGCTTCGCCGACATCGCCGTCGAATACCGCCATGGCCATGAGGACATCAGCCGCGCCTCGACCGCGCAGCGGCTGACCTATTGGCGCAAGGGGCTTCACGCCTTCACTGAGGCCCCCCTGATCGGCCATGGCACCGGATCGATCAAGCGGCAGTTCGAGCGCGCCGCCACCAGCGGAAGCATCCTCGATGCGGAGATCGTCAGCAATCCGCACAACCAGACCCTCAACGTCGCCATGCAATGGGGCCTGCTCGGCGTCGTCCTTCTCTACGCGATGTGGATCGCCCACCTTCGCCTGTTTCTGGGCCGAGATCTTGCCGCCTGGATCGGTCTCGTCGCTGTCGTTCAGAACATCGCGAGCTCGCTGCTGAACTCGCACCTGTTCGATTTCCACGAGGGGTGGATGTATGTGCTCGGCGTCGGCGTTGCCGGCGGCATGGTGCTGAAGCGCAGCCGGCCCTGACTACTGGCTGCGCTCGTGGCCGACCTCGCCGGTGATGACGTCGCCGAACAGCTCCCAGGCTTGCCCGTTGAAGCGCATCAGTTGCATCTGCTCGATCGGGAAGTAATCATCGGCCGACGTGTTGACCATGATGCCGGGCAGCATCAGGTCGGTGTGGAAATTCTTCAGGCTGGTGGCCTGCTTCATCGCGTTCTCGCGCGTGAGGTTGTCGCCGCACTGCTTCAGGACCTGCGCCATCGCCTCGGCCTGCACATAGCCATAGAGATTGTTGGCATTAGTCTTGTCGCCATCGGGGTAATATTTGTCCATGAACTCGCGCCACTTCACCACGGCCGGGTCCTTGTCCCAGGTCGGATCGGTCGGGTCCTTCAGATACGCGGTCGAGATGATGTCCTTGGCATAGTCGAGCCCGGCGGGCTTCAGCACCGACGCGATGGAGGTGGCCGTGTTGGCAAGGAAGAATTTCGGCTTCCAGCCCAGCTCGCCGACTTTCCGGATTGCCTGCGCCGAACCTTTTGGCGCAGCCCACGAGAAGAAGATGTCCGCGCCGGAATCGTGCAGGGCGACGATCTGCGAGTCGATCGAGGGATCGCTGACCTCGTAGGATTTGTCGGCGATGATCATGTTCACCTTGTCGCCGAGGCCGTCCTTTAATCCCTTGAACTGATCCTTGCCGGCGTCGTCATTTTGCCAGAGCACCGCGATCTTGCTGTTCGGAAACTTGTCACGGATATATTTCGCGTAAATCCTTCCCTCGCTCTGGTAGTTCGGCTGAAAACCCATGGTCCACGGGAAATTCTTGGGATCGCCGAACTTGGTGCCGCCGGAGGCAACGAAGAGCTGCGGCACCTTCTTGGCGTTCATGTATTTCATGATCGCGGAGTTCGAGGGCGTGCCGAGCGGCTGGAAGATCAAAAGGACCTCGTCGCTTTCGACCAGCTTGCGTGCCTGCTCGATCGCCTTCGGCGGCGAATAGGCGTCGTCATAGCTGATGAAATTGATCTTGCGACCGTTGATGCCGCCCTGGTCATTGATCATCTTGAAGAAGGCAGCCTCGGTCTTGCCGATCACACCATAGGACGAGGCCGGCCCGCTATAGGGCATGATGTTGCCGATCTTCACTTCGGTGTCGGTCGCTCCGGGGTCGTATGTCTTCTGCGCCGAGGCCGGTGTCGTGACGAGCACGCCGGCGGCAAGCATGGCGAGGGCAGCAAGGCTTTTGCGACGACCCGGCATCGTTCTCTCCCCTGTATTTTGTAGTCTTGTTTTGCCGGGAGTGTCGCAAGGCAGCGCGCGGCTGGCAAGCGCCGCGATTTTCCGCACGGTGAGACAGCGATCTGGAACCTACACCGTGCGCCGCAGCAGATTCAGAACGCGCCCGTCGATCACCAGCAGCGCACTGCCGATGACGAACGCGCCCGCGATCTCGCGCGCCGACATCGGCTCACCCAGCACCAGCGATCCCAGAAGAATGGCGGTGACGGGAATGAGGAGCGTCACCAGCATGACGTTGCTCGCGCCGGAGCGCCGTATGATCTTAAAGAAGACGATGTAAGCGAGCGCCGTCGACAGGCCGGCAAGGCCAAGCACGGCGAGCCAGGTCGTAAGGCCAGGGATCGGCAGATGCCATGGCTGCTCGACAGCACCTGCAACGACGGCCATCATCACCGTGGACGCCATCAGCTGAAATGTCGCCGTGCCGAGCGGGGCCGAGTCCTTCAACAGCCGCCGCGCGGCGAGTGCCGCAAAGCCATAGCTGAACGCGCCGCCAAGGCAGAGCAAAATACCGAGCCCCTCCCCCGCTTTCGTCTCGATGCCCCACCCGCGCAGGATGATCACGCCGAGAAGGCCGAGCGCCACGCCGGCGACGCGCCGCATCTGCAAGGCTTCTTCGCCTGCCGCGGCCATCACCATCACCGTGAACAACGGCGTGGTCGCATTCAGGATCGACGCCAGTCCGCTCGGAATGAAAGTCTGGCCGATCACGATCAGCGAGAACGGGATGACGTTGTTAAGCAGCCCGATCGTGACGAACGGCGTCCAGCCGGCAAGCCCCCTGGGAAAAGCGACCCTCTGCATGCGCATGAGCGGCAGCAGGATGGCCGCGCCGAGCGCGACGCGCAGCAACACCAGCGTCAGCGGCGGCAATTCCCGCAGCGCCGCGCCATTGAAGAAGAACGAGCCGCCCCAGAGGACCGAGAGCACGGCCAGCAGCAACCAGTCTCGCGCGTCGATCCGGTTGTCGTTGGGGGACATGCGTTTCACCTCGGCGGACGACCTAGTCCAGGCGGACGGATCGCGCCACCCGATTTCCGATGAGGTTTGGAATTGTCGTATTCAGGAGCGACAGGGCGAACGAGGCTGCCCCATGTCGATGCGTCCAGCTAGATCGGCTTCTTCGGCCGCGATACCAGCTCGATCATCTTGCCCTCATCATCGTCGGGCATGGCGGCTTTCGCCTGCGCGTAGGACTCGACCGCGGCGCGCGAGACCAGCGGCTTGTCGGCCAGCAGGCTCTCGGCGAGCTTGACGGCATAGGCGGCGTCCTTGTGCCGCAGCGCCGCCGTGAACGTCGCGCCGCTGAAATCGCGGGCGACCATGCGCCTGGAGTGGCGCTGCACCTGCGGGCTTGCGGCCACACCCGCCTGGATCGATTCCAGCACGAGGTTCATGTCGAGCCCGGCCTGCTCGGCGATGGCGAGACCTTCGGCGAGGCCGGCGATCTGGATCGCGCCCATCAAATTGTTGATGAGCTTGTAGACCGTGCCGGTGCCAACTGGTCCGAAATGGCGGATGGTCGAGCCGATTGGCTCGAGATAGGGCCGCGCGCGATCGAGGTCAGCCGCGTTGGCGCCGACCAGCAGGGTCAGTTTCCCGGCAGCGGCCGCATCCGGCAAACCCGTCACGGGGCAATCGAGATAGATGAGGCTGCGCGCGTTGAGTTCTCGGCCCATCTCGCGGGCGTGGTCATGGGAGACGGTGGAGCATTCGATCGCGATGGTGCCTGATTTCGCCGACTTGGCCGCGCCTTTGGGCCCAAGCCAGACCGCGCGCGAGGCTTCGTCGTCGGCCACCATGGTCACAACCGCGTCGGCGTCGATCGCGGCATCTTCGGGCGAGGTCGCCCATTGCGCGCCGCGCGCGATCAGGTTTTCGGCTTTTGCCTTGCTGCGATTCCACAGCGTCACCGTGAAGCCGGCATCGAGATAGCGGCCGGCCATGCCGTGGCCCATCCGCCCAAGCCCGATGAAGGCGACGCGCGGCATCAATCGACGTCCTCGATGTCGGCACCCGGGGTGCCGAAGGCGCGTTGCGCCAGCGTCGCGGCCATGAAGTCGTCGAGCTCGCCGTTGAGCACGCCCGAGGTGTCGGAGGTCTGCACGCCCGTGCGCAGATCCTTCACCATCTGATAGGGCTGCAGCACGTAGGAGCGGATCTGGTGGCCCCAGCCGATATCGGTCTTGGCGGCCTGGTCGGCAGCGGCCTTCTCCTCGCGCTTCTTCAGCTCGATCTCGTAAAGGCGTGCACGCAGCATGTCCCAGGCCTGCGCCTTGTTCTTGTGCTGCGAGCGGCCTGCCTGGCAGACCACGGCAACGCCGGTCGGGATATGCGTCAGGCGCACCGCGGATTCGGTCTTGTTGACGTGCTGGCCGCCGGCGCCGCCCGAACGCATGGTGTCGACGCGGACGTCGGATTCCTTGATGTCGATCTTGATGCTGTCGTCGATGACCGGGAACACCTGCACGCTCGAGAACGAGGTGTGCCGGCGCGCGTTGGAATCGAACGGCGAAATGCGCACCAGGCGGTGCACGCCGGCCTCGGTCTTCAGCCAGCCATAGGCGTTGTGGCCGGAGACCTGGATCGTCGCTGACTTGATGCCCGCTTCTTCGCCCTCGGACTCTTCGAGGAACTCGACCTTGAAGCCGTGCGTCTCGGCCCAGCGCGTGTACATGCGCAAGAGCATCTGCGCCCAGTCCTGGCTCTCGGTGCCGCCGGCACCGGCATGGACTTCGAGATAAGAATCGAACCGGTCGGCCTCGCCCGACAGCAGCGCCTCGAGTTCGCGCCGGGCGACTTCCTTCTTGAGGGCTTTCAGCGCAGCTTCAGCTTCGGCCACGACGCCGGTGTCGCCCTCGGCCTCGCCGAGTTCGATCATGCCGATGTCGTCTTCGAGCTCCTGCTCGACCTTGCCGATGCCGGACAGCGAATCCTCAAGCGAGGTGCGCTCCTGCATCAGTTTCTGGGCTTTCTGGGGATCGTTCCAGAGGTTGGGATCTTCTGCGAGCTTGTTCAGCTCAGCGAGGCGCGCCGTCGACTTCTCGACGTCAAAGATGCCTCCTCAGCAGCCCGACCGACTGCTTGATCTCTTCTACCAACCGTTCGATTTCGGCGCGCATGTCGTTCTCTGATCTCGCGGAATTGTTTCCGCATGCAATTGAGATCGCGGTGTAGCGGCGGCGGCCGCAAAGCGCAACCGCTGCGGCCGCGATCGTCCGCCTTATACGCTAGTACAGCCCGCCGGTGCCCGGCCGCATGAAGAAGCCGGAATCCGGCTGCTGCTGTTGCGACGCCGGCATGCGGCCGTCGGCATCGGCAACGCCGATGACGGAGTAATTGTCCGGCGGCGCCGTGCCCGGCTTGAACGCTTCGAGGATGGTTCCGCCGGTCTCGCCGGGGCCGGCACGCATGCCGGTCTTGGCGACGACGCGGACCAGCTTGATGCCGGCCGGCACCTTGAACGGAACGGCAGGCTTGTCGGCGAGCGCGAGCTTCAGGAAATCGCGCGCGATCGGAGCGGCCAGATGGCCGCCGGTCGCGGCGTTGCCTTTGCCGAGCGGACGCGGCTTGTCGTAGCCCATATAGATGGCAACGGCGACGTCGGGCGAGAAGCCGACGAACCAGGCGTCCTTGGCCTCATTGGTCGTACCGGTCTTGCCGGCGATCGGCTTGCCGACCTCCTTGACCACGGTCGCGGTGCCGGCCTGCACGACGCCTTCCATCAACTCGGTGATCTGATAGGCGGTCATGGAGTCCAGCACCTGCTCGCGGCGGTCGATCAGTTGAGGCTCGGCCTGGTTCTTCCAGCCGCCCGGCGCGTCGCAGCCGCGACATTCGCGCTGGTCGTGCTTGAAGATCGTGTGGCCGTAGCGGTCCTGGATACGGTCGATCAAGGTCGGCTTCACCCGGCGTCCGCCATTGGCGAGCATCGAATAGGCCGTGACCATGCGCATTGCCGTCGTCTCACCGGCGCCGAGCGCGTAGGAGAGATAGTTCGGCAGTTCGTCATAAACGCCGAAGCGGCGGGCATATTCGCCGATCAGCGGCATGCCGATGTCCTGCGCGAGCCGCACCGTCACGGTGTTGAGCGATTGCCGCAGCGCGTTGCGCAGCGTCACCGGACCCTGGAACTTGCCCGAGGAGAAGTTCTCGGGCCGCCACACGCCGGCACCCTGGCCCTGGTCGATTTCGATCGGCGCGTCGAGCACGACGGTCGAGGGCGTATAGCCATTGTCGAGCGCGGCCGAATAGACGATCGGCTTGAACGACGAGCCCGGCTGACGGTAGGCCTGCGTGGCGCGGTTGAACTGGCTCTGGTCGAACGAGAAGCCGCCGACCATCGCGAGCACGCGGCCGGTCCAGGGATCCATCGCCACCATCGCGCCGGACACTTCGGGGATCTGGCGCAGCCGGTACTGGCCTTCGACCGGCTGTCCCTCCTTGGAGTAAAGCGGATCGGCATAGATCACGTCGCCGGGCTGCAACACCTGCGCGACCGATGTCGGGGTCCTGCCCTTGGCGTTGCCCTGGGCCGCCCTCGCCCAGCGCACGCCGTCGGCCGTGATGAGGCCGGTCTCACGCTGCTTGCTCACGGCGCCGCCGAGCTCACGGCTCGGCTGGAATCCGATCCGCGCCGACTGGTCGCTGGTCTCCAGCACCACCGCCATGCGCCATGGCGAGATGTCGGAGAGCGACTTGATCTCGGCGAGCTTCACGCCCCAGTCGCCCGACGTATCGAGCTTGCTCATGGCGCCGCGATAGCCCTGCTGCTCGTCATAGTTCACGAGGCCGGCGACCATGGCCTTGCGCGCCATGACCTGGATCTTCGGATCGAGCGTGGTGCGGACCGAGAGCCCGCCCTCGTAGAGCTTCTTCTCGCCGTAGCGTTCGAAGATGTCGCGGCGGACTTCCTCGGCGAAATACTCGCCGGCGAAGGTGTGAGCACCGTTGGAGCGGCTGGTGACGGCCAGCGGCTCCTTGCGGGCCTTGTCGGCGTCGGCCTGCTTGATCCAACCGTTCTCCAGCAGACGGTCGATCACGTAATTGCGGCGCTCGATGGCGCGGTCGCGGTTGCGCACCGGATGCAGCGTGGCGGGCATCTTCGGCAACGCCGCGAGATAGGACGCTTCCGCCACCGTCAGCTCGTTCACCGACTTGTCGAAATAGACCAGCGAAGCGGCCGCGATGCCGTAGGCGCCGAGGCCGAGATAGATCTCGTTCAGATACAGTTCGAGGATCTTGTCCTTCGAGTAGGTCTTCTCGATCCGCATCGCCAGCAGGGCTTCCTTGATCTTGCGGGCGAAGGAGACCTCGTTGGTGAGCAGGAAGTTCTTGGCGACCTGCTGGGTGATGGTGGAGGCGCCCTGCGGACGGCGGTTCGAGCCGTAATTTTGGATGTAGGCCACGCCGGCGCGCGCCATGCCGGTGTAGTCGATGCCGCCATGTTCGTAGAAATTCTTGTCCTCGGCCGCGAGGAACGCGTTGATCACGAGCTTCGGCACCGCCTGGATCGGCAGATACAGCCGCCGCTCCTTGGCGTATTCGCCGAGCAGCGAGCCGTCGACCGCGTGCACGCGGGTCATCACCGGCGGCTCGTAATCCTGAAGCTGAGAGTAGTCCGGCAAGTCCTTGGAGAAATGCCAGATCAGGCCTGCCACGGCCCCGACACCGACAAGGAACACCACCGTTCCCGCGGCGAACAGGAAGCCCATGAACCGCACCAGCAAGCGCATTATCTGTTTATCCGTTCAAACTCTGGATCAGCCCAAGATCACAGCCCAGGGCACCGAAACTAACGGCACCCGAACCAAAAGAGGCGCCAATCTCACGTCGCGAATTCACCGGCCGACTCAATACCATCCGTGCCGGACCTAAAGACGCTTGCCGAACGGGGATTCTCTTCGATTCCGGAACCCCCTGCGGCGTTTTTATAAAGCGTCCGCTGTGGCCAAACTAGGGCTTTTGCGCCGGGACAGAAAAACCCTTCTCAGAATCCCTTGCTCAGTTCGACGGCCCGGCCGTCGCCATCCGCTTGGTCAGGAACCCGTCGATCGCCTGCGCCATCGAGCCCACGGCTTTCGAGCGCCAGCCATCGGACACCAGGTGCTCGAGATCGCCCTTGTTGGAGACGTAGCCGATCTCGACCAGCACCGACGGCACGTCTGGCGCCTTCAGCACCCGAAAGCCTGCCGATTTCAGGGGATGCTTGTGCATCCGCACGGTCGACTTCATTTCACCCATCAAAAGGCGGGCGAAACGGTTTGAAAAGGTGCGGGTTTCCCGTTGAGTGAGGTCGATCAGGATGTCCGCGACATCGGTCGGCTCCTCCGCGAGGTTGAAGCCCGCGATCGCGTCCGCCCGGTTTTCCGCATCCGCCAGACGCTGGGCCTCGGCGTCGGAGGCCTTGTCGGACAGCGTGTAGATCGTGGCGCCCTGCGCATCGCCTTCCGCGCGCGGCAGCGCGTCGGCGTGAATAGAGACGAACAGCGCGGCCTTGAGGTTACGGGCGACTTTGGTCCGGTCGTTGAGGGGGATGAACGTGTCGTCGTCCCGCGTCATCACCACACGGTATTTGCCGGCTTTCTCCAGCTTGTCGCGGAGCGCCAGGCCGAAGGCGAGAACCAGGTTCTTCTCGCTCTCGCCGCTCGACTGGGTGCCGTTGTCGATGCCGCCATGACCGGGATCGATCACGACGATGGGGCGGCCGTCTGCTTTCTGCTGCGCCGCCTCGGCGGGGGCGGCGGGAACCGTC
>LNAP01009889.1_pt1 | contig 13941 bp, 9 predicted proteins | sample 602601 | NCBI WGS metagenome assembly LNAP01 (sample SAMN02440304, study PRJNA202911) | soil metagenome | biome: Subtropical and temperate rainforests or woodlands; isolation source: soil samples (1 kg each in a 20% v/v slurry with milli Q water) were... ...
CGACGACAGCCGCATCGAAATCCAGCGCCGCCTGAACCTGGTGCTGTCCTACGACCACCGCCTGATCGACGGCGTGACCGCGCTGCGCTTCATGCAGCCGATCCTGGCGGCGGTGGAAGACCCGCTGCTGCTGCTGGCGGATGCTTGAAGTCGCGTGGCTCTCGGGCGAGGCGGCAGCCGAGCCTCACGCCGCCCGCGCCGGATGCGCGGCGTGCAAAAAGCGCAGCAGCGCGGCGCGGCAGTGGGTAAAGACCGCGTCCTCGGCCAGTGCCAGGCGCTCGCGCGGGCGCGCCAGCGGCACGCTCATGACTTCACCCACATGGGCGTGCGGGCCGTTGGTGAGCATCACCACCTTATCCGACAGCAGCACCGCCTCATCCACGTCGTGGGTGACCAGGATGACGGTCATGCCCAGGCTGGCGTGCAGTTCCAGTAGCGCGTCCTGCAACTGGGCGCGGGTGAGGGCGTCCAGAGCGCCAAACGGTTCGTCCATCAGCAGCACTTTGGGCTGCATGGCCAGCGCCCGGGCGATGCCTACCCGCTGGCGCATGCCGCCGGAAATCTCGGCCGGCTTGCGATCGGCCGCGTGCGCCATGTGCACCAGTTCCAGGTGCTGCACGGTCCAGTCGTGGCGCTCGGCCTTGGTCTTGGTTTTGCCGAACACGCGGTCCACGGCCAGGCGCACGTTGTCGTAGGCCGACAGCCACGGCAGCAGGGCGTGGGTCTGGAACACCATGGCCCGATCCGGGCCGGGCTCGGTGACTTCGTGGCCTTCCAGGATCACGCCGCCTGCAGGCCGGCGATGACGTTCAGTAGTGTCGATTTGCCGCAGCCGGAATGGCCGATCAGGGCCACCACCTCGCCGCGCGCCACGTCGAAACTGGCGCCTTCCAGCACGGTGAGCGGGCCTTTGGGCGTCGGGAAAGTTACGTCGACCTTTTCGACGGTCAGGAATTTCGATTCGTTCATGGTCTGGCTCCCGCAAGAAAACTCGCAACCGCTTTCAACGACTGCCGGCGTTGAAAACAAAAAATCACGGCAATCGACGGGCCAGCAGCAGCAGGGCCTGCTCCAGCAGCAGACCGACCGCGCCGATGACGAAAATCGCGATCAGGATGTGTTCGACGTTCAGGTTGTTCCACTCGTCCCACACCCAGAAGCCGATGCCCACGCCGCCGGTCAGCATCTCGGCGGCGACGATCACCAGCCAGGCGATGCCCACCGACAGGCGCACGCCCGTCAACACCTGCGGCAGGCTGGACGGCAGCAGGATGCGTCGAAACACGGTCCATTCCGACAGCCGCAGCACGCGCGCCACGTCCAGATACTCGCGCGGCACCTGCTGCACACCGGACGCGGTGTTGATGATCATCGGCCAGATGCTGCAGATGAAGATGGCGAAGATCGCCGAGGGCTCGGCCGACCGGAACAGCAACAGGCCGATCGGCAGCCAGGCCAGCGGCGATACCGGCCGCAGCAGGCTGATGACCGGCCCGGCGGCATCGCCCAGAAAGCGGAAGCGGCCGATCACGAAGCCAAGCGGTATGCCGATCAGGGCCGCCGCGCCAAAACCCAGTGCCACCCGCCGCAGCGAGGCCAGCACGTTCCAGCCGATGCCCTGGTCGTTGGGCGAGTTTCTGTAGAACGGATCGCTGAACAACTCGACCGCCGACACCCAGGTGGCGGCCGGCCCCGGCAGGCGGGTATTGGCCGCCACCAGTGACCACAGCGCCACCAGGACCAGCAGGCCAACCGCCGCGGCAATTGCTTGCCTGGCAAAAGCCTGCACACGCGGGTTCGGTCCTGTGGCGCGCAACCATGCCGGCCCGCGCGGGGACGGCGCCATATCATCGGGCACCGTTGCCGCGCCCTCGGGCGCGGGTTCTGTGGTGGCCGGCGCAAGCACGGGCCCCTGGGCTGCCGACACGAACGGGATAACCGCGGCCATGGCTCAACTCCTGATCTTGAAACTTGTCGCATACGCGGCCGGGTCGGTGCCGTCCCACACCGTGCCGTCGATGAGCGTGGACTTGCGCAGCGTGTCCTTGGGAACTGCCACGCCCACCGCCGCTGCCGCCTGCGCGTACACGTCGAGGCGGTTCACTTTCCTGGCCACTGCCAGGTAATCCGGGTCGCCGGCCATCAGGCCCCAGCGTTTGTGCTGGGTCAGGAACCACATGCCGTCCGACAGCCAGGGATAAGTGACCTCGCCGTCGCGGAAAAAGCGCATGGGCTTGGCGTCGGTCCATTTCTTGCCGAGGCCGTTCTCGTACTCGCCCAGAATGCGCCCCTTGATGATGTCCACCGGGCAGTTCACGTACGACTTGGCGGCCACGGCCTCGGCCATCTCGGCGCGGTTCTCCTGCGCGTCGCACCAGCGGGCGGCGTCCAGGATGGCGGCCGTCATGGCGCGCGCCGTGTTGGGGTACTGGGCGACGAACTCGGCGCTCGTGCCGAGCACTTTTTCCGGATGATCGGGCCAAATTTCCTGGCTGGTGACGGCGGTAAAGCCGATGTCGTCGGCGATGGCGCGGGCGTTCCAGGGCTCGCCCACGCAAAAGCCGTCCATGTTGCCGACGCGCATGTTGGCCACCATCTGCGGCGGCGGCACGACGATGTTCTTGACGTCCCGGAACGGATCGATGCCGTTGGCCGCCAGCCAGTAGTACAGCCACATGGCATGTGTGCCGGTCGGGAAGGTCTGCGCGAAGACGTAATCGCGGGCCTTGCCGTCGACCAGCTTTTTGAGCGCGGCGCCGTCGGTGACGCCAGCCTTCTTGAGGTCGTTCGAGAGCGTGATGGCCTGACCGTTGTTGTTGAGCGTCAGCAGCACGGCCATGTCCTTTTGCGGGCCGCGGGTGCCCAGCTGCACGCCGTAGATGAGGCCGTACAGCACGTGCGCGGCGTCGATCTCGCCATACATCAGCTTGTCGCGCACGGCGGCCCAGGAGGCTTCCTTGGTCGGGGTGATGTTCAGGCCGTATTTCTTGTCGAAACCCTTCAAGGCCGCCATCACCACCGGCGCGCAATCGGTCAGCGGAATGAAACCAATCTTGAGGTCCGGCTTTTCCGGCGCGTCCGAACCGGCCGCCCAGGCCGCGCTGCGAATGGCCGATGGCACCAGGTTCAGGAGCGCGGCCGCGCCGGTGGTGACCAGGGCGCCGCGCAGCAGGCTGCGTCGGCCCGGATCGACCGGCTGATCGGCCGGCTTGTCCGGGGTAGCGACGGGGCTGCCGGGGATCTTCGAATCGTTCATGCACAGGCTCCTTGCGCTGCCGTGAGGCCAAAAAAAAGCCCGCCGTCACAAGGGTGTGTGACGGCGGGCTCCGTTGCCCGCGACCGCCACGCCGTCGGTGGCGTGAGTCGGTCCGATATGTGGGTCGTGCGGGCGGCTTCGCTGCCGCACACACGACGCTTACGCTGTTGCTTAAAGCACGACGCGTGCCAGCCGCATCAAGCCCGCGCCAAAAGCACCAGCAGCGCGATCGCCAGCAGCGCGCATAGGCCCTGCCAGAAACGCAGCGGATTGCGTGCATACAGGGGTTGCGGGCGTTGTGGCGCCGTGCCGGCGCCGCCGGACAGGCCATGTTCAAGGTCCGCCACTACATCCGCCCCGTGGGCGTAGCGGTCGGCGGTCTGCACCGCCGTGGCGCGCGCGAGCACCGAATCGAGCCAGGCCGGCCGGTGGGCCGGCAATGCGCCAGTCGTCCCGCTTGGGCAACCGCAACAACGGCCGGACAGCCAATACGGCTTGAGTGTGATCATTCGTCCCACCCCTCATCCCAAGAAACATGTGCACCGGAACAAACAGGACCGGACGCCCCCGACGGGGACGCCCGGCCCGTCTGTCTACCCGCCGTGCTGGGAGATCAGATCTTGATCTGCACCCACAGCCAGCTCTTGCTGACGTCGCTGGTGTCCGGCCGGCCGGCGACGAAGGCCGGCGCGTCGGTGCTGTAGTCGGCGTACTTGAGGCCGACGGTGTACTTCTCGGCGAAGGTCTTGCTCAGCAGCACGCCCCACTCGTCGCCGTAGTCGTTGCTCCCGGCGTCCGATTTGTAGCTGTCGTAACGCAGCAGCCAGTCCATAGCCAGCCCCGGCACCGGTCCGCCGACCGTGAAATAGGTGTCCTTCAGCCCTGCCGCCGGCGTGCGCAGGAACTGATCCGTCCAGCCGTTGAAGGCATGCAGCGTGGCGAGCGGCGTCTGCAGGGCGCGGGTGCCGTTCATCGCGCCGCCTTGCAGCAGCTCGTAGGCGGCCTTGAAGCTGACGCCAAACAGGCGCACGCCGCCCTCGGCCAGCGCGTAGTCGAGATTGAAATTGCCCGGGTTGTCGGCGTAGTCGCTCTGGCGGGCGTACTCGGCGGCGTACAGGATGGCCGAACCGGCGGCGCCCGGCAGGGTCGGCAATTTCAGCTGCGGCAACGGGATTTCGCCCATCGCACGCAGGCCGTAGGTGGCGGTGGACTCCGCCGCGAAGTCGTCGAAATCGAGCAGGTAGGCGTAGCCGGTCAGCGTAGTGACGGGGTTTGGCTTCCACTGCAGATTGATCAGGTGGCCTTTCAGGTGCAGATCGCCGGCGTTAGCGAACGCCTTGTTGGGCGTGTCCTCACCGAACACGCGGTTCACGTTGTAGACGTAGGCATAGCTGCCGGTCACGCCCGGCAGCATCTTGTTCTCGTAAAAGAAGCTGTCGAAGGTCTGCTGGTTCTGGCGCCAGCCGACGTCACCGACGAAGCGGTGGTTGTCGAAGAAGAACGCCTGGCGACCGTAGCGGAAGGTGTTGCCCTTCAGGCCGAGGTAACCCAGGTACGCCTGGTTGACCTCGGTGCCGTCCGGGTCGGCCACGACCGGGAATCTGGTCTTGCCGTTGTAGGTGTTGTTGTAGTCCTCCTCGCCGACCACCGACACATTCTCGGCTTCGCCGTAGGCAAAGAAACCGTGAAACAAACCGGTGCGCCAGCCCAGGCGCGTGCGTACGGTTTGGGCGCTGGCCTCGTCCCGGATGCTCGCTGGCCGGTCCTGGTCGACCTGTTCGAAGCGGTAGCGCACGTCCAGGCTGACCTTGCCCTGCATGAGGGAGTCGGTCAGCGGGAACAGTGCGTCGTCGATGGCGTGCGCGGCCGCCGTGCCGGTCGCCAGGCTGCCTGCAAACAGCGCAGCTGCGCCGATGGTTGCGGTGTGGGTTTTCATGGTTCCATCCTTGATGTGAACGCGCCCGCCTTGAAACGGGCACAAAAAAAAGGCCGCACCCGCCTGTTGGCAGGTACGACCTCGTTGTCGTTGCGTGACGCGACCGCGCGTCGGTTGGGGCGAACCCCGTTGGCTGCAGCGTTGCAGCCAACTCACTTTCCGCAAAAATCGGGCCAGCGCCCGCCGACCGGCCGCTGGCCCACTAGCAAGCCGCTCAGGCGGCCTGAGTATCCTGGGCGCTCGCCAGCAGCTGGCGCAGTTCCGGCACGCAGGAGCCGCAGTTGGTACCGGCCTTCAGCGCGGCGCCGATGGCTTCCGGGGTGCTCAAACCCTGCTCGGCGATGCCTGTTGATGCCGACCTGAAAGCAGGCGCACACGGTGCGGCCGGCATCGGCACCGCCCGCCCCCGGCACGCCGGCCAGCAGGCGACGGCGCTCATCGGCGGCCAGCTCGCGGCCAAAACGCGCCACCAGCCAGTCGCCGGCCAGCCAGTCCACATCGCGCCCGCTGAACAGCGCCAGCATCAGCCGGCCCTCGTGCAAGGCGGCCGCGCGGTAGGCGCCGGCGCTGTCGCGGTATTCCAGCCACTGCCAGGCCGGATCGACGCCGGGCAATTCGCGCAGCCAGGCGGCGCTGTCGGCCGGCGCGCAGCTCGCAGCCAGCTGGTGCCTCCAGCAATCGGCGGCACGGGCACTGGCCCAGTAGTCGACGCCGCGCGGCCTGAGCTCAGACCGCGTCAGCAGCAGCGCCCGCCACGGCAGTGACACACCTTGCACGCGCACCGGCGTGTGCTTGAACTCCGGCTGGCCGGAGATCGGGTCCAGATGCGCGCCGACCAGCGCATCGGCCGGACCGGTGCTGGCGAAGGCGTGGCTCCAGTGCATCGGCAGGAACACGCTGCCCACCCGCTGGCCAGGATCGATGGCGGCGCGCACCACGCACTGCCCGTGGCGGCTCGTCACGCGCGCGAAATCGCCCGCCTCTACTCCTAGCCGGGCAGCATCATCCGGATGCAGATCCAGGCGCGGCTCCGGCATGTGGGCGGACAGGCGCGCCGATTTGCCGGTGCGGGTCAGCGTGTGCCAGTGGTCGCGCACGCGGCCGGTGTTCAGCAGCAGCGGGTAGTCGGCATCCGGCTGGTCGACCGCAGCGCACTGGCTCACGGCCACCATGCGACCGCGCCGATCCGGCGTGAAAAACTGCCCGTCGCCCAGCAAGCGCGGGGTGCCGGCCGGCTGCCTGGCGCTCACCGGCCATTGCACGGGCTCCAGGGCGTCGAACCCCGCCCGGCCCAGACCCGCCAGTGCACTGATGTCGAAATCCCGCCCTGCCCGCCCGGCCAGGGCCGACAGACGCGCGTACTCGTCGAAGACTTCCGCCTCGTCGGCAAAGCCGAAGCCGGCGTGACCCAGGCGCTTGCCCACTTCGCACAGCGCCCACCAGTCCGCCCGCGCCTGTCCCGGCGGCGGCAGAAACGCCCGCTGGCGCGACAGCCGCCGCTCGCTGTTGGTCACCGTGCCGCTTTTCTCGCCCCAGGCCAGCGCCGGCAGCAGCACGTGCGCCAGCGCCGTGGTGTCGGTATGGCGCACGCAGTCGCTGACGACCACCAGTTCGCAGCCGGCGAGCGCGGCCCGGAAGCGGTCCGCTTCCGGCAGGCTGACCAGCGGATTGGTGCCCATGATCCACACCGCCCGCACCTGCCCGGCCTCGATGGCGCGAAACAGGTCGACTGCCTTGTGGCCCGGCGCCTGGGCAATCGGCCCGCTGCCCCAGAACTGCGCCACCTGCGTGCGGTGGTCGGCGTTGGCCAAATCCAGATGGCAGGCCAGCGCATTGGCCAGACCGCCCACCTCGCGCCCGCCCATGGCGTTCGGCTGACCGGTGAACGACAGCGGCCCCATGCCGGGCCGGCCGATGCGGCCGGTGGCGAGGTGACAGTTGATGATGGCGTTGACCTTGTCGGTGCCGGCCGTGGACTGGTTGACGCCCTGCGAGTAGACGGTGACCGTCTTGTCGGTGGCCATGAACCAGTCGAACAGGGTCTGCACGTCGGCCGGATCGAGCCCGCACGCGGCGGCGACCGCGGCCACATCCGGCGCATCCGCATGCGCCGCAGCCAATGCAGCATCGAAGCCGTCGACGTGCGCGGCGACGTAGCCGGCATCCACCGCGCCGGCATCGGCCAGTGCCGCCAGCAGGCCGTTGAACAGCGCCACGTCGCTACCCGGCAGGAGCGGCAGGTGCAGGTCGGCGATGTCGCAGGTCGGCGTGCGGCGCGGGTCGATCACCACCACGCGCAACCCGGGCCGGGCGGCCCTGGCGGCGCGGATGCGCTGGTAGAGCACCGGGTGGCACCACGCCGCATTGCTGCCGACCAGCAGCAGCAGCTCGCACTGTTCCAGGTCCTCGTAGCAACCGGGCACGGTGTCGGCGCCGAAGGCCCGGACGTGGCCGGCCACGCTGGAGGCCATGCACAGGCGCGAGTTGGTGTCGATGTTGTTGCTGCCGATGAAGCCTTTCATCAGCTTGTTGGCGACGTAATAGTCCTCGTTCAGCAGCTGGCCGGAGACGTAGAACGCCACCGCCTGTGGGCCGTGCTCGGCGATGACGGACGCGAAGCCCTCGGCCACGGCGTCGAGTGCCTGATCCCACGACACCGGCTGCCCATGCAGCAACGGCTCCAGCAGGCGGCCGTCCAGGTCCAGCGTCTCGCCCAGCGCCGCGCCCTTGGAGCACAAACGGCCCACATTGGCCGGATGCTGCGGATCCCCGGCGATGGCCGCGCCGCCTGTGCCATCGGGCGTGGCCAGCACGCCGCAGCCGACCCCGCAGTAGGGGCAGGTGGTGCGCACCGGGCGGTTCACGGATCTGCGTCCGGCACGGCTATCAAAACCCGCTCGCCGTCCAGGCGCGCCGGGTAGCTGGCCACGCGCACCGCCGGGTCTTCCAGGCACTGGCCGTCGAGGAGCCGGAAATGCTGCTTGTACAGCGGCGAGGCCACCACCAGCTGCCCGCCCAGATCGCCGACGATGCCGCGCGCCAGCACGGCGGCCTCACCCAGCGGGTCCCAGTTGTCGAGGGCGTAAACGGCGGGCGTCTCGGCCGGCAGATGGAAGATCGCCACCTGCCGGCCGGCCACGCGCGCCGCCGCGCCGGCGTTGCGGGGCAGATCCTGCACGGCGCATACGTCGATCCACATTGCATCCACACCCGGGTTGAGTTGCAGGGCGGCGCCGTCAGCCATGATCGGCGGCCTCGGTGGCGCGCTCGTCGGCCCGGGCCGGGCGCGGCTGGCCGCGCTCGCGCACGAAGCGGATCGTCTCGTCCGGCGTGTCGCTGTTCACGAAGGCGCGGAAACGGCGCAGGCGGTCCGGGTCATCGATGGTCTTTTTCCACTCGCACTCGTAGGTGTCGATGACGTGGCCCATTTCGGCTTCCAGCTCGGCGCCCAGGCCGAGGCGATCGTCGATGACCACCTCGCGCACGTAGTCGATGCCGCCTTCCAGGTTGTCCAGCCACACCGAGGTGCGCTGCAGGCGGTCGGCGGTGCGGATGTAGAACATCAGGAAGCGGTCGATGTAGCGGATCAGCGTCGATTTATCGAGCGCGGTGGCGAAAAGATCCGCATGGCGCGGCTTCATGCCGCCGTTGCCGCAGATGTACAGGTTCCAGCCGTGCTCGGTGGCGATCACGCCGACGTCCTTGCTTTGCGCCTCGGCGCATTCGCGGGTGCAGCCGGACACGGCGAACTTGAGCTTGTGCGGCGAGCGCAGGCCCTTGTAGCGTTCCTCCAGCTCGATCGCGAGACCCACGCTGTCGTCCACGCCATAGCGGCACCAGGTGCTGCCGACGCAGGATTTGACCGTGCGCAGCGCCTTGGCATAGGCATGGCCGGACTCGAAGCCGGCGTCCACCAGCCGCCGCCAGATGGCCGGCAGTTGATCCACCCGCGCGCCCAGCAGGTCGATGCGCTGGCCGCCGGTGATCTTGGTGTAGAGGTCGAATTCCTTGGCCACCTCGCCCAGCACGATCAGCTTGTCGGGGGTGATCTCGCCGCCCGGCACGCGCGGGATCACCGAGTAGGTGCCGTCCTTTTGCAGGTTGGCCAGGAAGCGGTCGTTGCTGTCCTGCAGGCCCTCGTGAGCGGGCTTGAGCACGTAGTCGTTCCAGCAGGCGGCCAGGATGGCGGCCACGGTGGGCTTGCAGATGTCGCAGCCGCGGCCGCGGCCGTGTTTTTCCAGCAGCGCGTCGAAGGTCTCGATCCGGCCCATGCGCACCAGGTTGTACAGATCCTGGCGCGTGTAGGGGAAGTGCTCGCAAAGATCGGTGTTGACCGTGAGGCCGCGCTTTTTGAGCTCCAGCTCCAGCAGGGATTTGACCAGCGGCACGCAGCCGCCGCAGCCGGTGCCGGCCTTGGTGCAGGTTTTCAGTTCCGCCACCGTGGTGCAGCCGCCGTCGATGGCGGCCACCAGTGCGCCCTTGCTCACGTCGTGGCAGGAGCAGATCTGCGCCGTGGCCGGCAGCTTGTCGGGTCCGAAGGCCGGTTTGGCGCCGCCGCTGTCCGGCAGGATCAGCGCCTGCGGCTGCGCCGGCAGCTCGATGCCGTTCAGGCAGTACTGCAGCAGGCCGCCGTAGTCGGCGGCGTCGCCGACCAGCACCGCGCCCAGCAGGCGCTTTCCATCGCCGTCGACCACCAGCTTCTTGTACACGCCCGCCTGGTCGTCCTGATAGGTGTAGCACAGCGCGCCGGGCGTCCTGGCGTGGGCGTCGCCGATGCTGCCCACGTCCACGCCGAGCAGTTTTAGCTTGGTGCTCATGTCGGCGCCGGTGAAGCTGGCCTCGCCGCCGCACAGGTCGGCCGCCGCGGTCTTGGCCATCTGATAGCCGGGCGCCACCAGGCCGTAGATGCGCCCGCTCCACAGCGCGCACTCGCCGATGGCGTAGATGTCCGGGTCCGAGGTGCGGCACTGGTCGTCGACCACGATGCCGCCGCGCTCGCCGACTTCCAGACCACAACCGCGGGCCAGTTCGTCGCGCGGGCGGATGCCGGCCGAGAACACGATCAGATCCGTTTCCAGGTGCTCGCCGTCGGCGAACACCATGCGGTGACGGCAGGCTTCGCCGTCCACGATTTCGCGCGTGTTGCGCCCGGTGTGCACGCGCACGCCAAGCGCCTCGACCTTGCGCCGCAGCACGGCGCCGCCACCGGCGTCGAGCTGCACACCCATCAGCTGCGGGGCGAACTCCACGACGTGCGCCTCCAGCCCCAGGGCCTTGAGCGCATTGGCCGCCTCGAGGCCCAGCAGGCCACCGCCGACCACCACGCCGACCCGCGCGCCCTGCGCGCTGGCGCGGATGGCGTCCAAGTCATCGAGCGTGCGGTACACGAAACAGCCCGGCCGTTCGCGGCCCGGCACCGGCGGCACGAACGGAAACGAGCCGCTGGCGATCACCAGCTTGTCGTAGGCCAGTTCCTCGCCGGCAGCGGTCGTCACGCTGCGCGCGGCGCGGTCGATGGCCGTCACCGGCGTGGCGGTACGCAGGGTGAAGCCATGCCTGGCGTAGAAATCCGGCGTGGTCAGGGCCAGTTCAGCCGCGGATTTCTCGCCGAAATACTCGCTCAGGTGCACGCGGTCGTAGGCCGGACGCGTTTCCTCGCCGCAGACGGTGAGCTCGAAGCGGTCGGCCGCCGTTTCTGCCAGCGTGTCCACCAGATGCTGGCCGACCATGCCGTTGCCGATCACTACCAGTCGCGTCTTTTGCATGGCTTTGTCCTCGCAGGACGATGGGGAAACGCCGTCCGCCAGTCGCGGCTCGGCCAACGACCGACCAAACAGCAGCACCTCGCGGGCGGCAGAAACGTCGGTTCGGGAAGCGATGAGTTGCTGAAACCAGGGGCCGTCCGACACGTCGCCGACCAGCACCGCGCCTACTACGCGGGGGCCGGCCAGCAGCAGGCGCCGGTACACGCCGGCCGTGGGGTCGCGCAGCACCAGATCGTCCGTATCGGGCGCGTCGAGGTCGCCGCTGGAGAACACGTCGATGCCACTGACCTTCAGCTGAGCGGACACCACCGAGCCGACATAGAGCGCGCTGTCGTCGCCGGCCATGCGCCGCGCCCACACCGCCGCCTGCTCGTGGACCGGCGCCACCACGCCGTAGCTGATGCCGCGGTGCTCGGCGCACTCGCCGACGGCGTCGATGTGCGGATCGGAGGTGGCCAGTGCGTCGTCGACCAGCACGCCGCGGTTGCAGGCGAGCCCGGCCTCGCGGGCCAGTTCGGCGCGCGGGCTGATACCGACCGCGAACACCACCAGCCGCGCCGGCAACTCGCGGCCATCGGCCAGCCGGACGGCTTCAACGTGCTGCTCGCCCAGCAGCGCCTCGGCGCGGGCGTTCAATTCGAAGCGGATGCCGCGGGCTTCGAGCTGCGTTTGCAGGATGGCCGCGGCGAGCGGGTCGAGCTGGCGGTTCAGCAGATGGCCGGCCGCGTGCAGTACCGTGACGGCCATGCCCTGGCGGGCCAGACCGGCGGCGGTTTCCAGGCCCAGCAGCCCGCCGCCGACCACCACTGCCTCGCCGCCGGCCGCGCAGGCGTCCTGCAGGCGTTCGAGGTGGCTCAGGGTGCGAAAGGCGATCACGCCCGGCAGGCGGCTGCCGGGCAATGGCGGGTGGGTGGCGCGGGCACCGGTTGCCAGCAGCAGGCGGTCGTACGTGAGCGATTCGCCATTCGCCAGCAGCACGCGGCGCGTCTGCGGCTGGATGCCTGCCACGCGCTGACCGGTCAGCACGCGCACGCCGTGGGCCTGCAGATCGTTTTTGGGCTGCAAACGCAGCTGCTCGGCGGCCGCCTCGCCCGCCAGCACGGCCGACAACAGCACGCGGTTGTAGGCGGGCGCCGGTTCGGCGCCCAGTACGGTGATGCGGTAGCGCTGCGGCGCGCGGGCCAGCAGCTCGTCCACGGCGCGGCTGGCGGCCATGCCGTTGCCGATCACGATCAGGTGGGGTCGTTCGTCCATGACTGTCGGTTCAAGCGCGTAACACCGCCCTGGCACAAACCAGGGTCCTGTTCGGCTCACCGTCTTTGGCGAACGCAGGCCGCTCCATCGTTGGGGCGGTTTCGAATCGGTGGGCGCCCTCTGAGAAGCTGCCCCGCCGATTCGGATTACATGAATTTATGTAGCAATCTTCGCGCCAACATCCGCCGGGTCGAACACGGCCCCGTCGATGAATCGGTCGGGGCCCAGCGCCACCGCGGCGTTGCCCTCACCGAGTTTCCAGGGGCCTCGATGGCCGCCCTCGGCCTTCATGTCCACGACCGGCGCCGGCACGCCCAGACGGGCCGCGGCCAGCCGGTAAATGTCCGGGCGGTACGTGGCATGGGCTGCGGCCAGCAGATCGACATCGGCCGGCAGCTGTCCCCAGCGGACCATTTGCCGCAGCATCCACAGCGCATGGGAGCGCCAGGGGAAGTTGGCGGCATAGCGGTAAAAGACGTGAAAGTCCGCCAGCTCGCGCTGCGTGCCGCGCTGGTCGAGCGTCAGGTGGCCGCTGAGCGAGGCCGCAATCACCTCCACCGGCAGGTTCAGGTACGTCGCGCCGGCCAGCAGATGCGCCGCCTGCAGGCGATTTTCGGGACTTTCATCGAGCCAGCGGGCGGCCTCGACGATGGCGCAGATCAGCGCCATGTGCGTGGCCGGGTAGCGCTGCGCCCAGGCGGCGCCCACGGCCAGCAGTTGTTCCACACGTCGTGCCCGGTGGCGACGATGCAGCCGATGCCGTCGCGCACCGCCAGCGTGTTCCAGGGCTCGCCGACGCAGTAACCGTAGATGTCGCCCTGTTTCAGGCGCTGCACCATCTGCGGCGGCGGCACCACGATCAGCCGCAGGTCACGGTCCGGGTCGATGCCCGCCGCGGCCAGCCAGTAGCGCAGCAGATAGGTGTGGTTGGAGGTCGGATAGACCGTCGCGAAGGTCAGCGGATCGGCGCCTGCCGCCCGGCGCCGCGCGATGACGCTGGCCAGTGCCTGCGCGGTCACGGGCTGGCCGCCCGCCGCCGCCTGCATGTCCCGGTACAGGTTGTCGGCGACGGTGATGGCATTGCCGCCCAGGCCAAGACTGAGCGCTGTCACCAGCCGCTGCGGCACGCCTTCCACACCCAGCGAACAGGCCAGCGCCATCGGCGCCAGCAGGTGCGCGCCGTCCAGATGACCGATGCCGAGCTTGTCGCGCAGCGTGGCCCACGACGGCTGGCGCGACAGGCTCACATCCAGCCCGAAGCGCTCGAAGTGGCCATTCTCCAGCGCCACCACCAGCGGCGCGGCGTCCGTGAGCGGGATGTAGCCCAGGCGCAGCCGGGGCAGTTCCGGGGTCGGCAGGCTCGGGCTCATTTGAACAACTCGGCGGTGTCGATCACGCCCTGGGCGATGTCGGCGATGGTCTTGTTCTGATCCATGGCCAGCTTGCGCAGGGCATGGTAGGCCTCGCTTTCGGTGCGCCGGCCGCGCTCCATGAGGATGCCCTTGGCGCGATCGATGAGCTTGCGCTGCGCCAGACTGGTGCGCGCCTCGGCCAGTTCGCGCTGTAGCGATGCGTACTGGCGAAAGCGCGCGACCGCCACCTCCACCACCGAGCGCACCCGGCCGGGACTGAGGCCGTCGACCACGTAGGCGCTGACGCCGGCCTCGATGGCCTCGCGAATGGCGTCGCTATCGGACGAGGTGGCGAACATCACCACCGGATGCGGGTTG
>LNAP01003964.1_pt1 | contig 13940 bp, 14 predicted proteins | sample 602601 | NCBI WGS metagenome assembly LNAP01 (sample SAMN02440304, study PRJNA202911) | soil metagenome | biome: Subtropical and temperate rainforests or woodlands; isolation source: soil samples (1 kg each in a 20% v/v slurry with milli Q water) were... ...
AATAAAGCTTCTCCCTGAAATTTCGAGCTAGAAAAGTTAATGTTACTATTAAAAATTCGCTTAGATCCTTGTTCCCAAAAATTCTCACTCATTTTAAGTCTTTCGTTTCTTTTGGTAGAGTAATCTACATTTTGAAATTTTGGGAAGCAAAAACCTGAGAAGTTATAATCTTCATGTTTTATTTTATTCTCTCTTATGTTTTTCCAAAACTGGTTTACTTTTTTCTCATTCCACATTTTGCTTCCGTCAGGAAGAACAGAATACCAGGTAGACTTATCTGATTTAAAATAATTCTCAAGTTCTAGAGGAGTAAGTTCTTTCATTTAAATATTTGTTTATTTCATATCGTTTAAAATATGATTATAAGGGCTTTAAGATAAAGATTATCGAAACAATACGCGCACGCGCACGCGTGTACGTGAGTGACTATTGAATATGGCACAATAACATAAAGAGTTTTTGGAGTCCATAAAAGAGCGTGAAATAATTGGTTTGAAAGATAGTAAGTCAATTAATCTTTAGGAGGATAGAATTTTGTTTCTAACCACTTTTTCATTTCTATCTTTCTAATTTCTTTTTCGGTTAACACGTTTTTCTTTTCGGATTTTTTATATTGATTAATTTCTACTTTTTTTTTAATTCACCTACTGGGACAAAAACACCTCCACGATTCACATAAATAATTTCTGTTTCATTATCTTTAGTTGAATTGAATAATTCTCTTATATCCACATCTAAAGTCTTAGCAATTTTTAAAAGTAATTCAGGCTTTGGAAAACTATTGCCTTGAACAATATTTGAAATACTTGCTGGAGTTACCTCAACAATTCCTGCAAGATCCTTTCCAGTCATTCCTTTATCATTCAACAATTCTTTTAATCTTAAAATTTCCATAGTAGTATAATTTAATTTATTGATATAATACAAATGTACTAAATTATAGTGTAACTAAATTATTTTGAAAATAATTATAGTAATATTTGTATTGTATTATATTTATACTTACATTTGTAGTGTAATAATTATAGTAACACTAAATAATTGAATTATGAACTCACAAGAATTAAAATCATTACTTAAATCAAATCAAGATAAAATAAGAACCTCATCAATGATTATTGAAGTTGACGGAAAAAAAGAAATTTTCAAAACACTTAAAAGTTTTGGGAATGTGATTCTTGATTTAGAAAGTAGAGATTTAGATTATTCAATGACTGTATTTAAAAATGAAGAGCCAGTTAATGAATACACTACAACAGAAGCAATTCAAGAGGCTTTAAATGAAGGGTTTGATAAAATTAGTATTTGGGCTTACAAAATTGATATGTATAGAGCAATCGAAGAATTTGGAACAGCAGCATAAATATTAACCTAATAAATTATATTATGAAAACTCAAAACAATTTTAGAACAAAAGTATTTCAAAGAGCATACGAGATTTTGAAAAGCACAGGCAAGTCATTTGCAGTATGTTTATCTAAGGCTTGGGCATTGTACCGCCTAAGTAAAAAATTATTCACAAAGGATGAGGTTTGCTTTACTTATGAGAAAAAAGACGGCACACTTCGCAAAGCCTACGGCACACTTAAAAACATAGCTCAATTAATTAAAGGAACTGGTCAAACAAATAATTCAGTATTCCATTACTGGGATTTACAAGCAGTTGGCTTCAGATGTTTTAAAGTAGAAAATTTAGTAACAATTTTTTAACTCAATTATTAAGAATTAAAAATTAAAAATTATGGTAATAAGCAATGAATATTTGAAAAGAAATATTAATGATTATTTAAAGAATCCTTGGAACTATCTAGTTTTAGACGTGGAACATTTAAGAGAAGATACTCAAAAACTTGAGTGGGTACTTGATATAGTAAACGTCATTAACGATTCAGAGAGGTTAAAAAAATTATGCAAGGATCTAAATTCAGACCTGGTAATTGAGAATAGTATATTATTAGAGGTCATTCAATCCATCTATAGTGAAGTCCCTTTTAATGAAGACCAATTATTGAGGTATTATAAATTACTGAGTACTTTAAATAAATGCTATGACATATTGATGCCTTTCAGCGAAATTCATTGTACCCTTTCAGATGTTATTGAACTGAATTTATTAGGTATCAATTTTAGTGAATTCAAAAGATTATCTGAAGAAAATAAGTCCAAATTGCCCGGTGAATATTCTGATTATCTTTATAGGAATGATGTAATTCATAGCAATCCAAAAAGTATTATTAAAGAAGTAAAAAAGATAGTATCTAAATACAAGGTTGTTACTGAATGAAAATAAATTATATTACATAAAACGTAATTTTGTTTTGTTATTCAAAATATGGTATTATCTTTGCATTAAATTAATTGAAGTTATAACTATGCGTATTGTAACATTTTTAAGGATAAAGGAGTTTATAAAAAAACATTCAAATTCTGACATTGCTTTACGAGATTGGTACTTTAAGACCAGGAGGAGTGAATGGGAAAACCTTAATGATATTAAACAGACTTTTAACAGTATAGATTACGTAGGTAATAATCGTTATGTATTTAATATTAAAGGAAATGATTACAGACTAGTTGCTATTATTATTTTTGCTTCAAAAAAGGTTTACATTAGATTTATAGGCACACATGCCGAATATGATAAAATAGATTGTTCAAACATTTAGATTTATGAGAACTATTAAAACACAAAAAGAGTATAAAGCTGTTTGCGACCGTATAGAGGAACTTTTAGAAGTTGTTGATAATGATACTTCTACAAATAATAAAAACTTTATTGAGTTAGATTTACTTTCTGATTTGGCGGCCGACTTTGAGGAAATAAACGAACCGGTACAAACACCATCACTTGTTGAGGTTATTAAATTACGTATGTATGAACGTGGTTTAAATCAAAAACAGTTATCAGAATTGTTACTTGTTAGCACCTCAAGAATAAGTGAATATTTAACTGGCAAAAGCGAACCGCCTTTAAAAATCGCAAGGGATATTAGCGTAAAACTGGATATTGATGCTACTATTGTTTTGGGGGTTTAGAATAAATGATCTTCTAACAAAAAGTAAAAACATTACTAGTCTTAAATGGTTATTAATACTATCTTAATTTTAAAATATTCTGCAAATATTCTGCAAATGATAAAAAGAAAAAGGCTCTCAATCGCTTGAAAGCCTTATTATCATTGGTGACCTCGAATGGATTCAAACCATCAACCTCTTGAGCCGTAATCAAGTGCGCTATTCAGTTGCGCCACGAGGCCGTTTTGAGGGTGCAAATATACTATTTTTTACGTATTTACAAACTATTTTTTGTAACAAAATAACGCCAGCCAATAATTGCCATTTGCCATTTTTTGGCTTTTGCCATATCCAATCGTTTTTTGGTAAAGCTTGGAAGCAAAATTTTATTGAGATTCCCTAAAATTTTGAATACTTGTTTTTTCATCAGGCAAAAATAGGAATTTAATGACAATTTAAATATATGGTGGTTTATTTTGTTCTGCTCAAAGGGATTAATTAATTTTTATGATGCTTATTTGGATTAAGAAAGGCAGGTTCATAAGCAGGAAGGCAGCATTTATTTTGATTTAGGAAACTTTATATTTATTTATTGAATGATTTTATAATCATTATTGTCCGGTTAAATATTCCAAAACAAACAGGTCGCCCCAACGGGGCTTTAATAACTGTATTTTTGCATTTATCTACAAACATTTCGCTCCTAACGGAGCTTTTTAGTCCCATCGGGACGACCAATTTGTAGTAAATAGATTTCCATACATTGAAAACAAGCCCCGTCGGGGCGAACTGTTGTCAAGTCCCATCTATATTGAGATTAATCGCTTTTTATGAATTTTTACCGGACAACAATGTTTTATAATAATTAATTTTAGTGAATTACACCAGAAAATATATTTTATGTAAATATTATTGATTTTTTTAACAAAAACATAAAATATCAATTTTACCCCTAATTTTTTAGGGGGTAATTTTTTTTAAATCGATTTTTAAGTTAGATTTGCACGGTAAAAAACAGTGTATTAATTCTAAATTACTTTAAAAAATGTCTAAAATTAGATTTCAAGCATTAGCTCAGTCTGCAAACAGAAAACCTGTTGAAGTTATTGAAGATACAAAAAGATCTGTCTTGTTTGGCGAAAATGTATTTAATGAAAATACGATGCGTCAATATTTAACCAAAGATGCCTATAATGGCGTAATGAGTGCAATTGAGCACGGAACAAAAATTGACCGTAAAATTGCTGATCAGGTTTCTTCATCAATGAAAGAATGGGCAATGGCTAAAGGAGTTACACATTATACACACTGGTTTCAACCTTTAACCGGAGGAACTGCCGAAAAACATGACGCTTTTTTTGAAACTATTGGTGGGGGAATGGCTATAGAAAAATTTGGAGGAGACCAATTGGTGCAACAAGAACCAGATGCATCAAGTTTTCCTAACGGTGGAATCAGAAATACATTTGAAGCCCGCGGATATACCGCTTGGGATCCAACATCGCCAGCTTTTATTTATGGGACAACTTTAAGCATCCCAACCATATTTGTTGCCTATACAGGTGAAGCGCTGGATTATAAAACACCGTTATTGCGTGCGCTTACAGCTGTAGATGAGGCTTCAACGGCGGTTTGTAAATATTTTGATAAAAATGTAAAAAAAGTTACCGCTTCACTTGGGTGGGAGCAAGAGTACTTTTTAATTGATAAGGCTTTGGCCAACAGCCGACCAGACATTACTTTAACAGGAAGAACTTTATTGGGACATTCTCCCGCCAAAGGACAACAATTGGACGACCACTATTTTGGTTCTATTCCAAGCAGGGCATTAAATTATATGCGTGATTTAGAAACCGAATGTATGCTTGTGGGCATTCCGGTAAAAACACGCCATAACGAGGTAGCTCCAAATCAATTTGAATTGGCGCCTATTTATGAAGAATGTAACTTGGCAGTCGACCATAATTCATTATTGATGGATATTATGGGAAAAGTGGCTTCTCGCCATCAACTTAAAGTATTGCTTCATGAAAAGCCTTTTGCGGGTGTAAACGGATCAGGAAAACACAATAACTGGTCGCTTTCAACCGATACTGGCATCAATTTATTGGCTCCGGGAAAAACGCCTATGAGCAATCTTCAGTTTTTAACCTTTTTCATAAATACCATAAAAGCGGTTTCAGAAAATGAAGAATTGGTAAGGGCTGCAGTGGCTTCAGCAAATAATGACCACAGACTTGGGGCAAATGAGGCACCACCAGCAATTATTTCCGTATTTATTGGCGAACAATTAACCAAAGTATTGGCAGAATTGGAAGGCGTAACCAACGGTAAACTTTCTCCTGAAGAAAAAACAGATCTTAAACTGAATGTAGTTGGTAAAATTCCTGATGTTTTATTGGACAATACCGACAGAAACAGAACCTCTCCATTTGCGTTTACCGGAAATAAATTCGAGTTTCGGGCCGTTGGATCATTCGCAAACTGCGCAAATCCAATGACAGTTTTAAATACCATAGTTGCAAAACAATTAAAAGATTTTAAAGTTGAAGTTGATGCATTAATTGCGGCGCAAGACTTAAAGAAAGACGAAGCCATTTTTAATGTATTAAGAGAGTACATTAAGGGTACAAAAAATATATTGTTTGAAGGAAATGGTTATGGAGAAGCTTGGGAAATTGAAGCCAAAAGAAGAGGATTAAGCAACAATAAAACAACGCCTAATGCTTTAAAAGCGAGAGTTTCTAAAAAATCAATTGCATTGTTTGAAGAAATGAATGTAATGAGCAAGGTTGAAACCGAAGCCAGATATGAAATTGAAGTTGAAGATTACACCAAAAGAATTCAAATTGAATCTCGTGTTTTGGGAGACATCGCAGGCAATCACGTTGTTCCAACAGCGGTTCGTTATCAGAATATGTTGATTAAAAACGTTACCGGATTAAAAGAAATATTCGGAAATGAATTTGAAAAGCATGCGGCCGAACAAATTAAATTAATTAAACTAATTTCTGAGCATATTGAGGCCATCCACTCAAAAATAGATGATATGATTGATGCGCGTAAAAAAGCAAATATTATGGAGGATGCCGAAGAAAAAGCTGCGTCATACTGTGATGATGTTAAACCGTTTTTTGATGATATCAGATACCACTGTGATAAATTGGAGTTAATGGTTGATGATGAATTGTGGCCGCTAACCAAATACAGAGAGATGTTATTTATACGATAATAACAATAAAATCCCGCAATTTGCGGGATTTTTTGTTTTAAGCCTCCGCCTGAAAAATAGTTAGGTTTATCGTGATTACTTATGCAAAAACCCAAGAGGTTTAAAAAAGATAAATTACTTTTGCAGTACAACATAATTAGCGACAATGAGTTCAGAAAACAGTAAAAGATACAGTCTAAGAGGCGTTTCGGCTTCCAAAGAAGACGTGCACAATGCCATTAAAAATGTGGATAAAGGTTTGTTTCCGAAGGCATTTTGTAAAATTGTGCCGGATTATTTGACAAATGACCAAAATTATTGTCTGATTATGCACGCCGATGGCGCAGGAACAAAATCGTCTTTGGCTTATACATATTGGAAAGAAACCGGCGATATTTCGGTATGGAAAGGCATAGCGCAAGACGCGTTAATTATGAATATTGACGATTTAATTTGTGTGGGAGCCACTACCAATATTATGTTGTCTTCAACAATCGGAAGAAATAAAAATGTAATTCCGGGCGAAGTGATTTCGGCCATCATTAACGGAACTGAAGAATTATTGAAAGATTTAAAATCGTATGGCGTTGAAATTCATTCCACAGGCGGCGAAACTGCCGATGTTGGCGATTTGGTAAGAACCATTATTGTGGATTCTACCGTTACTGCCCGTATGAAAAGAGCCGATGTTATTGACAATGCAAACATTAAACCGGGCGATGTGATTGTTGGTTTGGCCTCATTCGGACAAGCGACCTACGAAAAGGAATACAACGGCGGAATGGGTTCTAACGGATTGACATCTGCCCGTCACGATGTTTTTCATAAGTATTTGGCAGAAAAATATCCTGAAAGTTTTGATGCTGCAGTTCCTGATGAATTGGTTTATTCAGGAAATATGAAATTGACCGATGCTGTTGAAAATTCACCCATAAATGCCGGGAAATTGGTGCTTTCGCCAACCAGAACTTACGCGCCTGTCATCAAAAAAATATTGGAGAAATACACTTCTGAAGAAATTCATGGAATGGTTCATTGCAGTGGTGGTGCACAAACGAAAATTCTTCATTTTATCGACAATTTACATATCATAAAAAACAATCTGTTTCCTGTTCCACCTTTGTTTAAATTAATTCAGGATCAAAGTAAAACCGATTGGAAAGAAATGTATCAGGTGTTTAACTGCGGTCATCGAATGGAATTGTATGTTTCTCCTGAAATTGCACAAAATATTATCGCTATTTCTAAAAGTTTCCATGTTGATGCGCAAATTGTGGGCAGGGTAGAAGCTTCTGAAACTAAAAAATTAACTATCAAAAGTGAATTTGGCGTTTTTGAGTATTAAATTTAGGTGTTTTTAAAAACTATTACACAGGGATTCACAAAGAAAAAACACAAAGATTCACAAAGTTTTAAATCACAATAAATCAATTATTGAACGAATCTCTATTTTAACCGCAAAGAGCAATTTTTTTGGTTAACATCGACTTGCTAAAAATCGTAAATCGTTAATCAAAAATCGTAAATAAATTTGCGTTAGGGGTTGAAGTGTAAATACTTTTTGAGGTTTTTTCACCGAAAAAAGATTGCAACGAAAAACCCGACCGCTTTTTCAGCGGGAACGCCCAAGATATTCTTTGGATTAGACTGCTGTTGTTTTTGGTAATTACCGCGATGAGAAGGAGATAATTCATAAAAACATTAAAAAGCACCGCAATAAAATATCAAGAATTTGTTGTAAATTTGCAAACTAATAAAAAATAAATGTTAGATAAATTAAGAATCATAAAACAACGCTTTGACGAAGTCTCTGATTTAATAATCCAGCCGGATATTATTTCAGACCAAAAGCGCTACGTAAAAATCAGTAAAGAATATAAGGATTTAAACGCGGTGATGAAAGTGGGCGATGAATATCGCGGGTTGTTAAAAAATATTGAAGAAGCCAAAGAAATTATTGCTGATGGGACTGATGACGATATGACCGAAATGGCTAAAATTGAGATTGAAGAAGCTGAAGCGCGTTTGCCGAAATTGGAGGAAGACATTAAGTTTATGTTGATTCCAAAAGACCCGGATGACGCCAAAAACGTGATGGTGGAAATTAGGGCAGGAACGGGAGGTGACGAAGCAAGTATTTTTGCAGGTGATTTGTTTAGAATGTACACAAAATATTGCGCGGACAGAGGCTGGAAAACAAGTATTGTTGATATGAGCGAAGGCACATCGGGCGGTTTTAAAGAAATCATTTTTAGTGTTGAAGGAGAAGATGTTTACGGCAATTTAAAATTTGAAGCCGGCGTGCATCGCGTGCAGCGCGTTCCGCAAACCGAAACGCAGGGCCGTGTGCATACATCCGCCGCAACCGTGATGGTTTTACCGGAAGCTGAAGAATTTGATGTGCAAATTGACATGAAAGATGTGCGTATGGATTTTTTCTGTTCATCGGGGCCGGGAGGGCAATCGGTAAATACCACATATTCTGCTGTTCGTTTAACGCATATTCCAACAGGTCTTGTGGCGCAATGCCAGGATCAAAAATCGCAGCACAAAAATAAGGACAAAGCAATGCAGGTTTTACGCTCCAGATTGTATGAAATGGAATTGGCCAAAAAGCAGGAATCCGATTCCCTAAAACGAAAAACGATGGTGAGCTCAGGTGACAGGTCGGCAAAAATCAGAACCTATAATTATCCGCAAGGCAGAGTTACGGAGCATAGAATTGGCTTAACGATGTATGATTTACAGAATATCATCAATGGCGATATTCACAGAATTATAGAAGCGTTAAAATTGGCTGAAAATACTGAAAAGCTTAAAGAATTGGGAGAAGTTTTTTAATTGCCCTATAAATATATTGATAAAAGCAAAACCCTCAAAAATCATTTTTGAGGGTTTTGTTTTTTAAGGGACTTTGAGTTTATTCATCAGTAAATTCTTTCTCTTTCGTCAGTTTGAGTGAAACTATAATACCGATAAAAAGCGCCAGTGCAATATAGGACAGCGACAGCCATTCAGGAAATTTATAAAAATGCATTAAGATGAGTTTTACGCCAACAAAGCTTAGGATGGCGATTAAACTGTATTTTAGGTAATAGAACTTCGCCAACATATTTGACAAGAAGAAATACATGGAACGTAATCCGAGAATCGCAAAAATATTGGAGCTAAAAACCAAAAATGGGTCGGAAGTAATGGCCAAAATCGCCGGAACGCTGTCTATCGCAAATAAAATATCGGTAAATTCAATTATGATCAAAGCCATAAAAAGAGGCGTAGCGGCAGTAATATGTCTCAATTTAATGAAAAAATGCTCGCCCTGCATATGGCTGGTAATAGGAATAAGCTTTCTGATTTGACGGTAGATAAATGATTTTTTAGGCTGGAATTTTTCTTCCTTTGAAAACATCATTTTGTATGCGGTGAAAAGTAAAAACACACCAAAAACATAGGTGGTAAAGCTAAACTTCTTGATGAGAATTACACCGAAGAAAATCATTAATGCCCTAAAAACAATTGCGCCTAAAATTCCCCAAAATAAAACGCGATGTTGGTATTTTAACGGAATTTTGAAAGAAGCAAATATGACGGCAATCACAAAAATATTGTCTATGCTTAATGAAATTTCAATTAAATAACCCGTAATATATTTTAAGACGGCATCTGTGGCGGAAAGATTGTCAACGTTGTTTGCAACCTCGCCGGAATAGAGCCAATAAATAACCCCGGAGAAAAGAAAGGACACAGTAACCCAAATGCCTGTCCACATTGAAGCTTCTTTAGTGCTTATGATATGTGGAGTTCTATTAAAAACACCCAAATCCAGGGCTAAAAAAACGAGGATGAGCGCAACAAAAATTATCCAGACAATCATAATTAAGCAGTTAAATTAAGAATGTAAATATAGGCATTTTGTCATTCTTACCTTAAACTATAAACAGGAAATTTGGAGCAAAAAAAACCGAACAGAAGTTCGGTTTTTTTTATAAGCAAGGAATTAAAAAATCTATTTTACTTTATCTGCAATTGCCTTAAAAGCTTCTGGGTTATTCATCGCTAAATCTGCAAGAACTTTACGGTTCAATTCAATATTGTTAGCTTTAAGTTTTCCCATAAACTGTGAGTAAGACATTCCGTATTGACGAACCCCGGCGTTAATACGCTGAATCCATAATCCACGGAAACTTCTCTTTTTGTTTTTACGGTCTCTGTAAGAATATAACATTCCTTTTTCAACCGCGTTTTTAGCTACTGTGTAAACGTTTTTTCTACGTCCGAAGTAACCTTTTGCTTGCTTCAATATCTTTTTTCTCTTAGCTCTTGAAGCAACTGAATTTACTGATCTTGGCATAATTCATTTGTTTTTTTGTAGTAGGCGGCAAAGTTTGCACTTAAATAGGCACTACTCCATGGTTAATAATTAAATTCCCTTTTAACTTTACTATTTTAAAGTTAGTTGTTGTAAAATGTTAGCTTTATCTGCTTGGTGAACCAAACCGGCGTGAGTTAACTTTAGTTTACGTTTCTTAGACTTTTTGGTCAAAATATGACTTTTAAAAGCGTGTTTTCTTTTTATTTGTCCAGAGCCGGTTAGCTTAAAACGCTTTTTGGCACTAGATTTTGTTTTCATTTTAGGCATCTTTCTTCTATTTTTATTGTCTTGCTTATTATTTTTATTTCTTTTTTGGCGAAATGTACATAATCATACGTTTCCCTTCTAATTTTGGCATTTGTTCTACTTTGCCGTATTCTTCAACCTCTTGAGCCAATCTTAAAAGTAAAATATGTCCTTGATCTTTATAAATGATTGACCTTCCTTTAAAAAACACAAACGCTTTTAGTTTTGCGCCTTCTTTAAGAAATGCCAAAGCATGTTTCTTTTTAAAGTCAAAATCGTGTTCATCCGTATTCGGGCCAAATCTAATTTCTTTTACAACAACCTTGGTAGCTTTGGCTTTTTGTATTTTCTCTCTCTTTTTTTGTTCGTAAAGAAATTTCTTATAATCGGTTATTTTACAAACCGGCGGAACAGCTTTTGGAGATATTTCAACCAAATCTAATTCTAACTCTTTGGCGAGTTCTCTTGCCTGTGCGATAGGATAAACACCTATTTCCACATTATCTCCTACCAAACGAACTTCATCAACATAGGTAATTTTTTCATTAATTCTATGTTGATCTTCTTTTACAACTCTCCAAGGCTTTCTTTGACCTTTATTTCTACTTAATGCTATGACGTTATATTTTAAATTAAACTTAAAATTGCTCTAATGTACTGTTAACTTCTTTATTTATTAATGAAATGAATTCATTTATGGTTGAGGAACCCATATCACCATCGCCTTGTTTTCTTACTGAAACCGTGCCTTCATTCTCTTCTTGTTCCCCTACAATCAGCATAAACGGTATCTTATTCATCTCGGCATCTCTTATTTTTCTGCCGGTTTTTTCATTTCGTTTATCTACAAGGGCGCGAATGTCGGCATTTTCTAACAAATTTAAAACTTTTTCGGCATAAATTTGATATTTTTCACTTATCGGCAAAATGATAACCTGTTCCGGAGTTAGCCAAAGCGGGAATTTACCGCCTGTATGTTCCAGTAAAACAGCAATAAATCGTTCCATGGAACCAAATGGCGCTCTATGAATCATTACAGGTCTGTGCAATTGGTTGTCGGCTCCTTTATAAGTTAAGTCAAATCTTTCCGGCAAATTGTAATCTACCTGAATGGTTCCCAATTGCCAGCTTCTTCCCAAAGCATCTTTCACCATAAAATCTAATTTCGGACCATAAAATGCGGCTTCACCATATTCAATTTTAAAATCCAGCCCTTTTGCTGTTGCAGCATTTATGATGGCGTTTTCTGCTTTTTCCCAATTCTCGTCGCTGCCTATATATTTGTCTCTGTTTTCTTTGTCACGCAAGGAAACTTGTGCGGTAAAATTCTCAAAACTCAACGATTTGAACACATACAACACAAGATCAATTACGGCTTTAAATTCACCATCAAGTTGATCTGGCGTACAAAAAATATGGGCATCATCCTGGGTAAAACCTCTAACACGGGTTAATCCATGCAATTCGCCGCTTTGCTCATACCTGTAAACCGTTCCAAATTCGGCAAAACGTTTTGGCAATTCTTTATAGGAATATGGTTTATCGTTATAAATTTCACAATGATGCGGACAATTCATTGGTTTTAGGAAGAATTCCTCACCTTCTTTTGGCGTATGAATAGGCTGAAAACTGTCTGCGCCATATTTTGCATAATGACCGGAAGTGACATACAATTCTTTTTGTCCGATATGCGGCGTGATCACCATTTCATAACCGGCTTTTTTTTGTGCTTTTTTCAAGAACTGCTCTAATCTGTCACGTAAAACGGCTCCTTTTGGCAACCAAAGAGGCAATCCTTGTCCAACTTTTGCTGAAAAAGTAAACAATTCAAGTTCTTTACCTAATTTTCTGTGGTCTCTTTTTTTCGCTTCTTCCAGCAATTCCAAATACTCGGAAAGCATTTTTTGTTTAGGAAACGAAATTCCGTACAAACGTGTAAGCTGATTGTTTTTTTCATCACCGCGCCAATAGGCTCCTGCCACGCTCATAATTTTGGCAGCCTTGATTAAGCCAGTGTTTGGAATATGTCCGCCTCTGCATAAATCAGTGAAATCCGAATGGTCGCAAAAAGTGATTTCACCATCTGTTAAGTTTTCAATTAGTTCAACTTTATATTGGTTGTTCTGACTTTTATAAAAATTTAAGGCATCCTCTTTTGATACCGATCGCATTTTAAACTCATATTTTCCCCGGGCCAATTCAAGCATTTTTTGTTCAATTGCCTGAAAATCTTTATCGGAAATAACATCTTCGCCCAAATCAAGATCATAATAAAAGCCATTATCGATTGCTGGCCCAATAGTTAATTTAACATTTGGATAAAATGAAGTAATCGCCTGCGCCATTACGTGAGAAGATGAGTGCCAAAAAGCTTTTTTGCCTTCGGCTTGATCAAAAGTATACAGTACTAAATTTCCGTTTTCATTTAATGGCGTTGAAATTTCAACGGTTTTGGAATTAAATTGCGCAGAAATTACGTTTCTGGAGAATCCTTCGCTGATGCTAATGGCAACATCCAGCGGAGTGCTTCCCTTTTTAAATTCTTTTATTGAGCCGTCCGGCAAAGTTATTTGAATCATGCTTTTTTTATTAAAGCTGCAAAGATATTGGAAAAGTATCAGTTTAGCAATACGTTTTGAGTTATTAACAGAAGCTTTTTTGCAAATAAACATTAAATTATTTGTTTTAATTTTAATCATCACAGCATTTTGTGGCTTGTTATTTTGGGCCTGCCTGCCTTTTTGGTAGGCGTTACCGCAAGGGTCGGGCTTTCCGTTCCAATCTTTTTTGAAGCAAAAGAGCTTCAAAAAAGGATTTCCACTGCAATCCCTAACCAATTGCTGAAGTAACTATATAACTTGGTCATTTTTTATACCCTATTACATGAATAGCCTAATCGAGTTTTTACCGGAAGCTAAAGACAGTGGGTGATTTCAAATTTTTTAATATATTATGAAATGTAATTCACACAATTTCAGCGAGGTAAAAATTAATTTATTTTTTCTTCAAAAAAAGGTATAAAAAAGTTGTTTTAGGAGAATAAAAGGGATTACATTTGCCACCGCTAATAAGGAAAGTTATTGGATTAAGTTCATT
>LNAP01003966.1_pt1 | contig 13933 bp, 12 predicted proteins | sample 602601 | NCBI WGS metagenome assembly LNAP01 (sample SAMN02440304, study PRJNA202911) | soil metagenome | biome: Subtropical and temperate rainforests or woodlands; isolation source: soil samples (1 kg each in a 20% v/v slurry with milli Q water) were... ...
CAGCTGGGGCTGAACCAGCCGGTATACATACAGTATCTGGATTTCCTGGGCGACATATTCACCGGCAACCTGGGGGTCTCGATGTCCAGCGGCAAAAGCGTGCTCCAGGAGGTCGCATCGGTGCTGCCCTGGACGATACAGCTGACGGCCGCGGCCATCCTGGTCGGCACGGTGTTCGGCCTGCCGCTGGGCATGTGGGCCGCGCTGCGGCGCAATTCCTGGCCCGATTACTTCGGACGCTTGCTGTCCCTTACTGGCCTGTCTTTTCCCGCTTTCGTTTCAGCCATCCTCATGCTGCTGGTGTTCGCCATCCAGCTCGGCTGGTTTCCCGTCATCAGCTCGACCCGCTCCGGCGACTGGGGGACCCAATTGCGCAACCTGGCGCTGCCCGCCTTCAACCTGGGGCTGATCATGATGGCCTATGTGATGCGGGTGACCCGTTCGTCCATGCTCGGGGTCCTGGGGGAAGACTATATACGCACCGCGAGGGCCAAGGGGGTCCGTCCCTTGCGGCTGATCGTGCGCCACGGCCTGCGCAATGCGCTGATTCCCATCGTGACGGTGGTCGGCCTGTATTTCGGCACCCTGATCGGCAATTCGGTGTTGACGGAAATCGTCTTCAACCGGCCCGGCCTGGGCAAGCTGATTCTGGGCGCCCTGAATGTGCGCGACTACACCTTGCTGCAAGGGCTGATGATAGTGTTCGCCACCTGCGTGATCCTCGTCAATCTTTTGACCGATTTGATATACGGGCTCGTAGACCCGAGGGTGAAGTATCAATGAGCGCCACCGTTTCCATTGCCTCCCGCCCCAATGCGCTTTGGCTGGCGCTGAGCAAGAATCGCCTGTCCTGGATAGGGCTGGGGCTGCTGCTGTTGATCGTATTCACGGCGCTGTTCGCGCCCTGGCTTGCCCCCCATGATCCCTTGCAGCAGAACATCGCCTATCGCCTGGAGCCGCCTTCGGCCGAGTTCTGGCTGGGGACGGACAGCTATGGGCGCGACGTCCTGTCCCGCCTGATATACGGGTCGCGCGTATCCCTGCTGGTGGGCTTTGTGGCCATCCTCATCGCCATGACGATAGGCTCGGCGCTGGGGGTTCTCGCCGGCTATATCGGGGGATGGCTCGACCGGCTGACCATGGGGCTGGTGGATGTGCTGTTGTCCTTTCCCACGCTGGTGCTGGGGCTGATGATCGCGGCCATGCTGGGCGCCAGCCTGGAAAACCTCATCATAGCCATCGCCATTACCGAAATCGCGCCTTTCGTGCGCGTGGCGCGGGCGCCCACCATTGCATTGAAACAGCGCGATTTCATCGAAGCCGGCCGCGCGCTGGGCTACAGTCCGCTGCGCCTGATGGGCGTGCATATCGTGCCCAACATGATTTCCGACGTGGTGGTATTGGGTTCTTTGTGGATGGCCTCGGCCATACGCACCGAGGCTTCGCTGAGCTTCATCGGCCTGGGCGTGCCCCCGCCGACCGCCACCTGGGGCAGCATGATACGCGAAGGCTTCGAGAACATCCTGGATGCCTGGTGGCTGACGGTATTCCCCAGCGTGGCGATTCTATTGACGGTGCTTGCCCTGAACTTGCTGGGCGACGCCTTGCGGGACGCCATCGACCCCAAACTTCGCTCGGATTGATCATGCCGGCAGACACCCCCATCCTTGAGCTTCGCGAGGTCAGCACGGAATTCCGTGTCGGCGGCAAATGGTACCCGGCGGTTCGCCGGGTTTCGCTGTCAGTCGCCAAAAACGAAACACTGGCCATCGTCGGCGAATCCGGCAGCGGCAAGAGCGTGACGGCCTTGTCGATATTGCGCCTGATGCCGGAGACCGGGGCGCGCCAGGGCGGAGGCGAAATCCTGCTGGAGGGCCAGAACCTGAGCAAGCTGTCGGAAAAACAGATGTCCAGGCTGCGCGGCAACGCCATTGCGATGATTTTCCAGGAACCCATGACCTCGCTCAACCCGACGATGAGAATCGGCGACCAGATCGCCGAGGCGGTTCGCCAGCATCGCAAGCTGGGCTGGGAAGAAGCGCGCAGGATAGCGCTGGACGTGCTGGAGGAAGTCAAGATCCCCGCCGCGAAGAAACGCTTCAACGACTATCCCCATCAGTTTTCCGGCGGCATGCGCCAACGGGTGATGATCGCGATCGCGCTGGCCTGTAAGCCCAAGGTGCTGCTGGCCGACGAGCCGACCACGGCGCTTGACGTAACGATACAGGCGCAAATCCTCACCCTGCTGGACGACTTGAAGAACGCCTATGGCATGTCGGTGGTGTTCATCACCCATAACCTGGGCGTCGTGGCTCAGATCGCGGATCGCGTCGCCGTCATGTACGGCGGCGAAATCGTCGAGCTGGCGGATGTGAATTCGCTTTTCGCCCATCCCGAGCACCCTTATACGGAAGCATTGCTGCGGGCGATGCCCCGCGTCGATTCCGACGCCGCCGTGCTCGAACCCATACCGGGCAGCGTGCCGGCCATTACCGCCATGCCCGCCGGCTGCGCGTTCGCGGCGCGCTGCCCGCTGCGCGAACCCATATGCGAAGCTCAACATCCGCCTCTGGCCGAGTTGCCGGGCAGCGGCCACCAAGTGCGCTGCTTCGTGCGCGCCAGGCAGGCAAAAGGACAGGCATGAGCACTCTTCTGCAAGTACGCAATCTGATCAAGCGCTTCGAAAGCGGGGGCGGCTGGCTGAGCGGGCCCAAGCAAATCGTCAGGGCCGTCAACGACGTATCGTTCGACGTCGCCCGCGGGCAATCGATCGGGCTGGTCGGCGAATCCGGCTGCGGGAAATCCACCGTCGCGCGCACGCTGCTGCGATTGATCGAACCCGATTCGGGCTCCATCACCTTCGACGGCGCCGACCTGCGGCAGGCAAGCGCCGGCGACCTGCGGCGGCTGCGCCAGCGCATCCAGATTATCTTCCAGGACCCTTTTGCTTCCTTGAACCCGCGGCGCACCGTGCGCCAGGCGCTATCCGAGCCCTTGCGCGTGCATCATCTCGGCAACGCGCAGGAAATCGCCGCAAAGATATCGAGGACCGTCGACGAAGTCGGCTTGCCGCAGTCCGCCCTGGACCGCTATCCGCACGAGTTTTCCGGCGGCCAGCGCCAGCGGATAGGAATCGCCCGCGCGCTGGTGCTGGACCCTGAGCTGATCGTGGCGGACGAACCCGTCTCGGCGCTGGACGTCTCCGTGCAGGCGCAAATCCTGCAACTGCTCGAGCGCTTGAAGACCGAGCGGCGGCTGTCGTTCGTCTTCGTTTCGCATGACTTGGGCGTGGTGCGCCATTTCTGCGACGAAGTCTGTGTGATGTACCTGGGCCGGATAATCGAAAGCGGTCCCACCAGAAGGGTGCTGGACGGCCCCTTGCACCCATACAGCCGCGTCCTGAGAGATTGCTCGCCGGTGCCTGACCCCGCGGCGCGCATAAAGCTGTCCAGAATTACCGGCGAAGTCCCGGCTCCCACCAACCTGCCGCCCGGCTGCCCCTATCACCCCCGCTGCGCGCGCATGCAGGCCGAATGCCGGGAGAAATTGCCGGAACTGGCAAGCCTCGCGCCCGACCGGCGCGCCGCATGCTTCTTTCCTTTGAATGATTGAAGGGGGCGCGCATTCACGCGCATGGTGGTGCGCATGAATGCGCCATGACATTCAAAAAAGGTCTGGACAGTCCATTTTTTTCTCGATATAGTCTCCTCACTGGTCCGACCTCTGACCTCCGGCCAGACCTTGACCCTCACGAACCTTTAAAAAATTACCGGCTGCGCTATGACGACCATGGAACAAAACGCTGACTTTGCGGGCTATGCCCGGCTCGACAAGCAGAACATCCCTCAGCAGATTGTGAATCAAATCCAAGAGCACATTGCCGCGCAAAAATTGAAGACCGGCGATCAGCTGCCCTCGGAACGCGAGCTGGCCATCCAGTTGAATGTGAGCCGTTCCGCCGTTCGCGAGGCGGTAAAGATACTGGTCAGCATCGAGATTCTGGAGGTCAAGCATGGCCTGGGCACGTTTGTGAAAGAACCCCAGCTGCGGCCCTTGACCGATTTGTCCCTGGTGGAAGACGGGGTGAAAAAAATGTTGATGCGCCAGGCTATCGAAGTCCGGGCGCTTATAGACGTTGAAGTCACGCGGCTGGCCGCCGTGCACGCAACGCCCGCGGACATCAAGGACCTCGAAGATTATCTCGCCATGAGCGTGGTCGAACCCATGAAGTCCAAGCGCAAATACGGGCATGACCTGGGGTTCGAAAAAATAATAGCAAAAGCCGCCAAAAATATTTATCTCAGCGAGCTTCAGAAAAAGGCGCATTCCTTTTTCGAGGAAGCCTGGAACAGTGGCGGTTTCATTCCCCGGAAGGCTGAAGAGCGGAATATCCAGCACCGGGAGATCGTCGACGCAATCAAAAACAAGAATCCCGACTTGGCTGTGAGGCTCATGAAAGAGCACATGAATATAAATATATAAAAAAATATAAACAATATGGAGACAAAATGGAAAACCTCAGGCATGGGTTGCTGAAGTACGGCTGGACGTCGGGCTTGATATTGGTATTAGGCTTTCTGATCGTCTATCCCATCTTGATGCTGTTGTACGGATCGATGAGCACGGGAAACCCGGTCACGGGCAATCTCGGCCATCAATTGTCAATCAAGGCATTTCTTGATGTCGTGGTCGACCCCGGCGTATTGCGGGCAACGTGGAACACCCTGGTCGTATGTTTCGGAGGCACTCTTCTTGCCGTGTGCTTCGGCCTGTTTTTCTCGTGGGTGACCGCAAGGACCAACACGCCATTCCGGAAGACCATAGAGGCTGTAAGCATCATGCCCTTGCTCATACCGCCGCTGGTGGCGGGCATTGCATGGTCTATTCTGGGCTCCCCCAAAACAGGCATGATCAACGTTTTGCTGAATGTGCTTGGGCTGGATTGGGAGATCAATTTCTATTCCTCATGGGGAATCATAGTCATCTTCGGGATTTACTATGCGCCCTATGTGTACATGTTCACGTCTTCCGCGCTGAAGAACATGGACCCGGCGCTTGAGGAAGCCGCGGCAATTTCTGGCGTTTCCACCTTCAAGACGATTTTCAATATCACCTTTCCATTGATTCTGCCCGCGATAATCGCCGGCACCATGCTGTCGTTTGTCGTAATGCTCGGCATATACGGTATTCCCGCCGTCCTGGGAACACCGGCAAAGATCAATGTTCTTACCACCTATATTTACGAGCTCATTTCAGGCGCCCCGCCTCTTTATAACAAGGCGGCGGCGACATCTATCATATTGATAGCCGTGACCGCCATAGCGGTGATGATTCAGCAGCGAATGCTCAAGGGAAAGTCCTTTGTCACCGTCTCGGGCAAGGCTTTCAAGCCGCGGCTTATTGACCTGGGCAGGTGGAAATACCTGACTTTCTCCATTTCTTTTATCTATTTGATCCTCGCGGTCATCCTGCCCACTTTCGCGCTGCTGGTCGGCTCGTTCAGAAACTTCCTGTACATACCGAACATCGAATCCGTGTTCGACCCCTCCGCCTATTCATTCACACATTTCGCCAGGCTGTTTTCCAATAGCCTGACGCTGCTGTCTCTGGTCAACACATTAAAGATAGGTGTGATTACGGCAGTGGTGGGAGGCCTCATTTCTTTTGCCATCGGGTACACCGTATACCGGACCAAGCTTCCATTCAGGAATTTTATTGACATCGTTTCCACGCTGCCTATCGCAATACCGGGTCTCGTGATTGGTATTGCCTACCTGTGGGCCTGGATATCACTGCCTGGCGGGATCTACGGCTCTATATGGATACTGGCCTTGGCGTTTGTCGCCCGCTTCATTCCGGATACGGTCAAGTCATTATCGACTTCGCTGATGCAAGTCCACAAGGAACTCGAGGAAGCTTCCTTTATTTGCGGGCAGGGCCTGCTCACGACCATCCGCAAAATAATCCTGCCGCTGATTGCTCCTGGCCTGATTTCATCGATGAGCCTGCTATTCATTCTTTCCATACGCGAACTGGGATCGTCGCTGTTTTTGTATTCAAGCAGCACCTTGCCGATGTCCGTCCTGCTGGTCAATTTATATGAAGGAGGTGATATAGGCGTCACGGCCGCATTCAGTGTCGTCCAAACATTAATTCTAGTTGTCGTTGTTCTATTTACCACCATAGTTGCTCGCAATATGAGCATCACGTCTAAAGTGTAGGAGACAAGACATGCATAACATTGATCAAGCCGATACAAAAACAAAAAGGATGGGGCTGGTGCCTAGATTGTTGCTGGGCGCATTGCTCGCGGGGATGGGCTTCACCGTGAACGCCGCCGCGGCCGGCGCCGTCTTTGGAGGCGCAGGCCTCATCGCCGCGGCCGAGAAAGAGGGCAAGCTGGTCCTATACACAGCCAATCAGCTGGAATCTGAACAGGACCTGGTGGCCGCCTTCAACAAACGCTTTCCCAATGTCAAAGTGGAAATCGTCAGGGCGCCCGGAAGCCGCCTGGCAACACGCATCGAAACCGAAGTGGCGGCCAATAAACTGACCGCCGATGTCATCGATATGTCCGACCGCGGCCTGGTCGCGAGCTTCCAGGAGGTTTTCGCGGATTATGCTCCGCCGAACGCAAACCTTTACCCGGCCAAGACCAAAGATTTGAAGAATCTCTGGCCCAAGACTTCCTGGGGCTTCGTGATTGCCTACAACGTGCCGTCGGGTGTTGAACCGCCGAAATCATGGAAAGACCTTGCCGATTCGAAATACGAGGGAAAAGTCGGCATCGTCGTCGCCAATTCCGGCGGCTCCACATGGACCCGGGCAATGTTCGAACGCCAGGAACTGGGAGAAGACTATTGGGCCAGGCTGGCCGCCAACAAGCCGGTGCTGTATCCAAGCGGCGCTCCGGCGGCGAGCGGAATCGTGCGGGGCGAAGTTCTATTGGGGGGAGTCCAGTCAAACGCGGTCATCCCGTCGATCAAGAAGGGCTCGCCCTTGAAGGTCGTGTATCCGCCAGAAGGCATTCCCGTCACGACATCGGTGGCCGGTGTGGTAAAGACCGCCGCGCATCCCAATGCGGCAAGGCTTTATATGAATTGGGTCCTGTCCCAGGAAGGGCAGTCGGCATGGGTTACGCAAGGGGGCGGATTCTCGGTCCTGGAAGGGGCGCCGCAGCCTGACGGGGCCTCGGCCAGCACCAAGCTATGGATTCCGGATGCGAAGGAATACATTGCGCTGCGGACTCAGTGGATAAGCGATTGGGATAAAACCTTTAACCATAAATAAGGGATAGCCATGTCGTCCAAGCTTGTTATTGACAGCCTGATGAAGCACTACCCGAACGTATCGCGGCCCGCGATCAACAAGGTCAGCATTACGATCGAAGCAGGCGAGATCCTGGCTCTGCTGGGCCCTTCGGGCTGCGGAAAAACGACCACGCTTCGGTCGGTGGCGGGACTGGAACAGCCTAGCGGCGGGACGATCAGTATTGACGGCATCGTCGTCAATGACCCGGCAAATGGAATATTTGTTCAGCCTCAGCGTAGAAACCTCGGCATGGTATTTCAGTCCTATGCGGTCTGGCCGCATATGACTGTCCGTGAGAATGTGGCTTATCCATTGCTGGCCCGCAAGGCCTCGGCCAAGGAAATCCGCAGCAAAGTGGACGAGGCCCTGGAACTGGTTGGCCTGTCGGACTATATCGACCGCCCTGTCGTGGCGTTGAGCGGCGGCCAGATGCAGCGGGTCGCGCTGGCCAGGAGCCTTTCATACAAGCCGCGGCTCCTCCTGCTGGATGAACCTTTGTCCAATCTCGATGCGAAGCTGAGGATAAGGCTGCGCGACGATCTCAGAAAGATAATCAAAGAGGCCGGGGTCACGGCTTTGTACGTGACCCATGACCAGGCCGAGGCGGTAGTCCTGGGCGACCGCGTCGGGGTCATGAGGGATGGGGAGCTGCTTCAAATAGATACGCCGCTTGGGCTCTATAACAACCCGGCCAACTCGTTCATCGCCAACTTTACCGGCGCGGAAGCGGTCTTGAACGGCGTCATTGAGCCTGTAGGGGGCCGGGGCGTGTTGCGGCTGGTTGGCAGCGACGAACAAATCAAATTGATTGACGACGAGCAATTGATCAAGGCCAGGAACGTAAAAATATCGATACGCCCGGAGAATGTATCTATCAATTCGGTGACCGAAGGCGGCCACGCTGTGGCCTTTGTCGGAAATATAGTGGACCGCCAATACCAGGGGACGCAGACACTGTATTCCGTCGACTTGTACGGTCAGAGGATGGACATCCTGGAACTGGGCACCTCGCCGCGCTTCCAGAGCGGCGAGGCCGTGAAGGTCAATTTCCCCGTAGACAATTGCTCTGTATTCATCAACTAGGAGACCAAGGAAAAATGAAAATCACCGACATAAAGACGATACCCATTCAAATGCCGCTGCCTAAAACGTTCAAAGGCAGCCACTATTTCATGACTCATCGATGCACCATCATCACACGGATTTACACCGATGAAGGGATAATCGGTGAATGCTATAACGGCGACGAATTCGAGACCCAGGCAGAGGTCATAAAAATAATTCACGACGAAATCAAGCCCAAGGTTCTCGGCATGGATATCTTTTCCATAGAGAAAATATGGGAAGCCATGCTCAGCCCCACCTATAACATTCTAAGAGACAGGAAGCTTGCCACGAACGCTCAGGCATGTATTGACAGCGCGGTGCTCGACGCGTGGGGCAAGAGCCTGAATCAGCCTTTGTTCAAGCTATGGGGAGGCTATAAGACAGAACTGCCCGTCGTGGCCATTGCGGGGTATTACGAGGAAGGAAAAAAGCTGGCTGATTTTGGAACCGAGATGGAAAACCTGCGCGCGGCGGGGCTGGGCGGATGCAAGTTTAAAGTCGGCGGGCGTAGCCCGGAAGAGGATGCTGAAAGAGTGAGAGTGGCTCGTTCCGCGGTGGGCGACGACTTCATTTTGACGGTCGACGCCAACCAGGGGTTTACGCAACGCGATGCCATCAAGTTCGGGACGCTGGTGCAGAATTGCAATATCCGCTGGTTTGAAGAGCCATGCCGCTGGTACAACGACCGGTCTTCCATGGCGCTGGTCAGGAATATCACTGGCATCCCTGTGGCGGCCGGTCAAAGCGAATATCACCGCGGCGGCTGCCGCGACCTGTTCATGGATAAGGCAGTGGACGTTTGCAATTTCGATGCAAGCTGGAGCGGTGGCCCGACGGAATGGCGGCGGGTGGCGGCCATGGCCATGGCGTTCGAAGTTGAAATGGGGCATCACGAAGAGCCGCAGGTCTCCGCGCATTTATTGGCGTCGATCCCGCATGGCACCATGATGGAAGTCTTCCACCCCGACCGTGACCCCCTGTTCTACAGCTTGGTGGAGAACCGCAATCCGTTTGTCAACGGCATCTACCAAGTGCCGACCGGGCCTGGCTGGGGTCTGAAGCTGGATGAAACAGTCATAGAGAAATTCCGAGTCGACTGACAGACGCCACCCGATCAACTTCTAGCTACCTTATCAATATGAAAATTCAAAAGATTGTCGCCCATCCAATTTCCTATGAATTGGATACGGAATTCTGGATGTCCCGCGAGCCATATCGCACGGCGTCGTCCATTATCGTCCAAGTGTTCACAGATGACGGGATCGTCGGGCTGGGCCAGATCCATGGCCGTCCCATGAAGGAAATAATCGAAATCATCGGCTTGATTGAAGGGATGATCGCCGGCATGGACGCGATGGCCAACGAGGCCGTCTGGCAGAAGGTGTTTGCATTGACGACATCCCGGGCCGGAACCGAGCTGGATAAAGATAAAGGCCAGCCTCATTTTGGAGCGGGGAAGCGGCCGCAAATTCTCGCCGCCCTGGCGGGTATAGACATTGCGCTATGGGACATCAAAGGCAAGGCGTTGAACATACCTGTATGGCGCCTTTTGGGAGGCGAGTCCAACCAGACCTATGCCTATGCCAGCGGCGGCTATTACGAAAAAGGGCAGTCGCCACTGAAGGTAATCGATGAAATGGCTTCTTACGTGGAAATGGGCTATACCGCGGTGAAGATGAAGTGCGGCGGCACTGACCTGAAAGGGGACATTGAACGTATTTCGGGAGTGCGCAAAGCCATAGGCCCGGGCACGAAACTGATGATAGACGCCAATCTCGGCTATTCGCTGGACGAGGCGACGCGGGCCATCGAAGCGTTTGATGAATTCGACATCTTCTGGTTCGAAGAGCCGCTATATTGGTATGACAGCATCCGGGCTCTGGGGAAGCTGGCTAATCGCACCAGGGTGGCTATCGCAGGGGGGGAGAGCCAGATGACTGCTTGGGAAGCCCGCGATCTGGTCGACCTTGGCGGCATTCGATATATGCAATTCGACGCCACCCGATTCGGCGGTTTGACCGAACTGATCCGGGTGGCCCATTATTGCGCGGCGCATGACGTTCAGTTCGTGCCTCATCACGATCCGCAAATTCACGGCCATGTGGTGTGCGCATTTTCCAATGGTTTTGGTGTGGAAACATTCCCCAACAAGAAGCGTGATCCGCTATGGGACACCTTGTTCTCGGTCAGACCCGAAATCAAGGACAGCACTCTGCATCTGAACGACAGGCCCGGCCTCGGGTTTGAAGTGGACTGGAAGGAGGCGAAGAAGCACGCTGCATAGAAGGCATGGGCTGGCGGCGCATGGCGCAATTCCCCCCCGGTTCGGCTTTCGGCCGCCCGCGCCGAATTGCGCCGCGCCGGCCTGGACTCCTTATGCAAATTCAGCGGGAGGCCTGACCGGCCGGGCGCCGGCATCCACGATCTCGATGAACTGGTCGACGCCGCGCAGCCCGAAGTTGACATAGGCGCGCTGAAGCGCCACATACTTGCGGTCGGCCTCCGTCCTGTCCCCGCGGCTCATCGCCAGGTTGAGATGGCCCAGGTGGGCGGCCGCGTGCGCGACCTCGGCAACCGCCAGCACATAGGCCGACTGCTCGGCGGTCATGTCGCCCACTTCTTCGGCCAGTTTGGCAAGGGCCTTGAACCAGCGCTTCGACCCCAGGTCCGTATCCAGCTCGCCCTCCCGGAATTTGCGGAAATCCTTGATGGCCGCCTCGATGGATGGCCGGGTCCGCCGGTGCGCAACCCAGTTGTAGCCTTCCACCAAATTGATCGCTTCTTCAAGCAGGCCGTAAAGTCCTTCCAGCTTGGTCTCATCACTGACCTCGAAAAGAGTCTTCGTCATCGTTGTCCTCTCAGATTGAATGTTTCGGTTGCGTCTTCATTCGCCTTTGACGGCGGATATTCACAATGCTTCAAACAAATATTGATTGCGCGGCATGGTTTCATGGTTTTTCTCCTGCGATTCCAGTTGCGGCATGCATAAGGCTAGGCGCCGGGCGCACCCGGCCTGGCGGAGTGGGCGATCCCTTCCAGCTCCACCAGCAAATCCTCCCGGCAGACGTCGCCGATGGCGTAGACGATGGGAATCCCACCCAGCCGTTGTTCGCAAATGGCGCGGACGGCGGGGTAGTCCTCGAGATGCTTGACATAGGCGCGCACCAGGCCCAATCCCCGCAGGCCGGTGCCGAATCCGGGCAGGCCATGTCCGGCCAGGTTCTCTTCGCCGATCAGGGCGGCGATGTTCTCGAGCGTTTCTTCGGTCTGTCTGGCCGCGTCGCCCAAGTGCTGCGTTTCCGATGCGGTGATGGAAGCGGTCCCGGAAATATAGGTGGTCGCCTGATCGCCATGGACCACCGCCATCGCGCGCGAGAATTTCGGGGACTGGGGGCTGTAATGTTGCCCGTAATCAAAGGCAGCGACCTGGCGCGGGTTCTCCAGCGGCACAGCCAGGACATCGCTGCGGTCCGTCATCAGCGCAAGGACCGACAGGCGGACATCGTCGCCCGCCATCCCGATGCCCGTCGACGCCGGATAGACCGTCCGCCCGGCGGGCCCGGGAACGCGGCCGGCCAGAAAGTCGATGTGCCGAAAGCAGTCCGTGCGGGCCCGGTTGAGTTCCTTGTAGCGCTGGGTGCCGGGTGCGCCGCCCGCATCATCGGCGACAATGCCGCCCATATAGAACCAGGTCCGCAGGATCTGGTCCATGCTCGCCCCGACACTGGCCAGGAGGCGCTTGGTCTGCCTCATGGCCTGCACGCTGCGATCATAGGCGTTGCCGGTATGCCAGTGGCCCCGCGCCGCGGAATGGCCCGTCTGGACCCAGGCCACGCCGTCGTAGCGGACGACGGTGACTTGGGGGCTGTGGTATTCGACCGTGGCATCGCCCGCCACTCCCGTTGCTTCCAGCGCCACGAGGCTGCGCTCGTCGCACGGCGCCTGGTCGATGTAGCTCGTGGCGGGCATCTTGCCCGCGCCATAGAGCTCGCGCAGAAGCAGGTCCACTTGCCTGGCCTGCCCCGGGTCGCGAAAGAACACGGCCAGGCTGGTGATCTTCCCGCCCTGGGCCGAGAAGGCATCGGCGATCTGCGCGACGGCGCCGGCCAGTTGCGCCTGGCAGGTGCCGCCCAGATGGGGAGACACCGCGGCGTAGAGATGCCGCGGCGCGTTGACATCGGCGCTGTCGCCGGCCTTGGCATTGACGTTCGCCTCGGCGCCCGCATTGGTGTCGGCGACCGGATGGGCGGCTCCTTGATGCTGCATACTTCCCTCCTTGAATTTCCGTCCGGCCAGTGTAAGTTGGGGCTGTCGGCAAAGGAGCACGCTAGCCGCAAATTGGGACGATCAGGCATGAATTTGGAATGCTCGGACATGGGCGAATTGGCCTTGTTTCCGTATCCTTGAGGCATATCAAGGTTACGGTCAAGCCAGAAGGCTGCTGCAAGGGTTGGTGATTCGCCGCGATGCCTCCCGCAAACACGCCGAGCGCGGCGGGCGGCGGCCTTGCATAAGCTATTGACCAAGCAATATTTGGCAATGCGATGCTGGATTGATACATTCGATCGCATGAAAACCACTTTCTCTTGCGATCAACTCGTCAATTGGCTGCTGGGCAGCTTGCGCCTGGAAACCACCGTGTTCCATGCCGGCCGCTACTGCGGCGCATGGCAGGCATCGACGGCCGGCAGGTTGCTGGGCAGTTTCCATCTGGTTCTCGATGGCCAGTGCTGGTTGCACCGGCCTGGACACGCGTCAATTCAACTCATGCCCCGGGACAGCGTCCTGTTCCTGCGTGATGTGCCTCATCGGCTCAACGCCGAGCCGGACTCCAGAATTCACCATGCTTCCGCGGCCATGCTCCCGCTCGAGACGCGCACGCCCGATGGCGGCACAGGCCTTGCCTGCGGCTTTTTCGAGTTTCGCGGAGCCATGAGCCGCCTGCTGATCGACAGCCTTCCCGAAGTCATCCTGGTTCGCGCCGACGATACGGATGGTGAACACCTGGCCACCGTCTTTGAATTGATCCGCGCCGAGGCCGGCGGCGATCCGGAACAACCTTCGCCGCTGCTGGCCCGCTTGGTGGAAGTTCTTCTCTTCTATGCGATCCGGCGGGCGGTATCAAGAGACATGCGCAGCCTGGCGGGCATATGGAGCCTGACTGGCACCACAAAAATGGCCGGACTGCTGGCAGACGTATTGTCCGCCCCCGGCCGTGACTGGACGGTCGAACAAATGGCGACCCGCGTGCATATGTCCAGAAGCAACTTCTGCCGGCATTTTGGCGATCTGACCGGGCAATCGCCGGCCGCCTTGCTGACGACGCTGCGCATGCGCATCGCCGCTCAGCGTCTGGAGTCGGGCGACAGCATCGAACGCGCCGCCGACTACGTGGGCTATCGGTCCAGCGCGGCGTTCAGCCGCGCCTTCAAGAAAATTACCGGCGAACAGCCCGGCGCGTGGCGACGCGGCAGCCGGCCTGGCGGCCTGGGCACTGTGCTGCAATAGCCTGGCG
>LNAP01005242.1_pt1 | contig 13930 bp, 9 predicted proteins | sample 602601 | NCBI WGS metagenome assembly LNAP01 (sample SAMN02440304, study PRJNA202911) | soil metagenome | biome: Subtropical and temperate rainforests or woodlands; isolation source: soil samples (1 kg each in a 20% v/v slurry with milli Q water) were... ...
AAGGCCGGCATGCCGTTCGCGCGATTTCCCTTTGCCGGCCGGGCGACGGTGTATCGCCTCCGCGCCCGCGTCGGCACAGTGCTTGCGCTCGGCCTGGCTGCGGCCGTCGCGGTGCTGGGCAGCGGTTGCAGCCGCACGCCGGCGGACACGACCACGGTGAGCTTCTGGGCGATCGGGCGCGAGGGCGAGGTCATCAGCACCTTGCTGCCGGAGTTCGAAAAGGCCCATCCCGGCATCCGCGTGGACATGCAGCAGATCCCCCTCACCGCTGCCCATGAAAAGCTGCTCACCGCCTTCGCCGCCGACACGCTGCCGGACCTCTGCCAGCTGGGCAACACCTGGATTGCCGAGTTCGCCGCGCTCGATGCGCTGACCCCGCTGGAGCCCTACGTGCAGGGCTCGGAGGTGGTGAAGCAGGACGATTACTTCCCGGGGATCTGGGAGACCAACGTCATCGACGGCCAGCTGGTCGGGATCCCGTGGTATGTCGACACGCGCCTGCTGTTCTATCGCAAGGACATCCTGCGCCAGGCCGGGGTCAAGTTGCCCATCGACACCTGGGAACAGTGGAACACGGCCATGGCCCAGGTCAAGGCGTACGTGGGCCCGGACCGCTATGCGATCCTGATGCCATTGAACGAGTTCGAGCAGCAGCTCTCGCTGGGCCTGCAGCAGGACGATCCGCTGCTGCGCGATCACAACAACCGCGGCAACTTCCAGAGCCCGGGCTTCCGCAAGGCGCTGGCCTTCTATGCCAACATCTTTGCCCAGCAGTGGGCGCCGCTGGCCTCGGAAACCCAGGTCTCCAATGTCTGGGACGAGTTCTTCAACGGCTACTTCGCCTTCTATTTCTCCGGCCCCTGGAACATCCGTGAATTCCGCAACCGTGCGCCCGAAAACCTCAAGGACCAGTGGGGCACCATGCCGCTGCCCGGTCCGCACGGACCAGGCGCCGGGATTGCCGGTGGCTCGAGTCTGGTGCTGTTTCAAGGCTCCCGGCACAAGGACGCGGCGTGGAAGCTGGTCGAGTTCCTTTCGCGCCCGGATATCCAGCAGCGCTTCCACGCGATGATCGGCGACCTGCCGCCGCGCCGTTCGACCTGGCGCACGCCGGAGCTGGAAAGCGATCCGCTGGCACGGGCCTTCGCCGACCAGCTCGAGCGGGTCAAGCCCACCCCCAAGGTGCTGGAGTGGGAACGCATCGTGCAGGAGATGCGCCTGGCCACCGAGCGGGTGGTGCGCGGCGGGCAGCCGCAGGACGCTGCACTGGCCGAACTGGACAGGCGCGTGGACCAGATCCTGGCCAAGCGTCGCTGGATGTACCAGCGCGACCACACTGACGCCGGCACCGCAGGGGCGTCGCCATGAAGCACAACACGCTTGCCGGCTGGGTGTTCGCCGGGCCTTCGTTGATCGTGCTGGGGGTGTTCTTCGGCCTGCCGGTGCTCTCGGCGCTGGCCCTGAGCGTGACCGACTTCGACCTGTACGCATTGGCCGACCTGCACAACCTGCGCTTTGTCGCGCTGGGCAACTACATCGACCTGCTGGGCACGCCGATGTTCTGGAAGTCGCTGTGGAACACCACTTATTTCGTGATCCTGGGCGTGCCGATGTCCATTGCTGCCTCGCTGGGCGCGGCCTTGCTGCTCAACGCGCCGGCGGCACGCTTCAAGGCGCTGTTCCGCACCGCCCTGTTTGCTCCGGTGGTGACCACGCTGGTGGCGGTGGCGGTGATCTGGCGCTATCTGTTCCACACCCGCTACGGCCTGGTCAACTACGCGCTGGCGCACCTGGGCATCGACCCGATCGACTGGCTGGGCGATCCGCACTGGGCGATGCCCACCATCATGCTGTTCGCGGTGTGGAAGAACTTCGGCTACAACATGGTGATCTTCCTGGCCGGCCTGCAGGCGATCCCGCAGGACCTGTACGAGGCTGCGCGCATCGACGGCGCCAATCGCTGGCAGCAGTTCCTGCACATCACCCTGCCGATGCTGGGGCCGGTGCTGCTGGTGGTCGGGGTGATCACCATCTCCGGCTATTTCCAGCTGTTTGCCGAGCCCTACGTCATGACCCGCGGCGACCCGCTGCAGAGCACGGTCAGCGTGCTGTATTTCATGTTCGAGGAGGGCTTCAAGTGGTGGAATCTGGGCCGTGCCTCGGCGGTGGCGTTCATGCTGTTCCTGATCATCCTGGCGGTGACCACCCTGATGCTGCGCCTGGGGCGCAGAAAGGACCTGGTATGAATCCATCACAAGTGCAGCGCGCGCTTCCAAGCGCGGGTGATTGTGCATGAGCCGCGACGTCGGTCAGTCGCGCTGGAACGCGATCCTGGTCAATGGCGCGCTGTTGGCGGTGGCCATCATCAGCCTGGCGCCGCTGGCGTGGATGGTGTCGGTTTCGTTCATGCCGGCCGGCGAAGCCAGCCGGTTCCCGCCGCCGATGTTGCCCAGCGCCGCGACCCTGGCCAACTACCACGCCCTGTTCGAGCGCACCGGCATGGCCCGCAACTTCATCAACAGCCTGATCGTGTCGATCGCGATCACGCTGGGCGCGCTGCTGTTCAACACCATGGCCGGCTATGCATTCGCCAAGCTGCGCTTTGCCGGGCGTGATCGGATCTTCCAGGTCCTGCTGGCCGCGCTGGTGATCCCGGCGCAGGTCGCGATGCTGCCGCTGTTCCTGCTGATGAAGCAGCTGCACCTGATCAACAGTTTCGGCGGGGTGATCGTGCCGGCCCTGGCCACGGTGTTCGGCATCTTCCTGGTCCGCCAGTACGCGCGCAGCATTCCCGACGAGCTGCTGGAGGCCGCGCGCATCGATGGCGCCGGCGAGATGCGGATCTTCTTCCAGATCGTGTTGCCGATGCTCAAGCCGGTGCTGGTGACGCTGTCCATCTTCACCTTCATGGCGGCATGGAATGACTTCATGTGGCCGCTGATCGTGCTGACCGACCAGGACCGCTACACCTTGCCGGTCGCCCTGGCGTCGCTGTCGCGCGAGCACGTCATGGACGTGGAAATGATGATGGCCGGGGCGGTGGTCACCGTGGTCCCGGTGCTGGTGTTGTTCCTGCTGCTGCAGCGCTACTACATCCAGGGCCTGCTCCTCGGAAGCGTGAAGGGGTGAGGCGCCTTGTTTGCGCGCCACTGGCGCGCAAGGCGCCGAACGCCCGGCCATGGATGGCCGGGCCGGACGCCCCGGAGCCGAGGTGTCGCGCCATGGATGGCGGCATGAAACCGGGTGTGGCCGGACCCGCGCCACTGGCGCGCAAGGCGCCGAACGCCCGGCCATGGATGGCCGGGCCGGACGCCCCGGAGCCGGGGTGCGCCGGACCCTCACCCCAACCCCTCTGCCGGTGGGAGAGGGGCTTTTTGCCGCCCTTGCAGTTCTTTTTGCCGCCCTTGCAGTTCCTGATGTCCTGCGGAAACTTTCCATGACCTCTACACATCTTCCGCCGTCGCATTCGACTTTTCTCGCCCTGTCCCTGCTGGCCGGCGCGGCCACCTCCGCGCCCGCGCAGGAGCGGGTCATCGACAGCTTCGATGACCCGGCCAGCTGGAAGGTGGTGACCTCCAACCAGGTCACCGCCGCCCTGCGCGTGGTGCCTGGCGCCGACGGCGGCAAGGCGCTGTGCCTGGACTACGACTACCACGGCGTGTCCGGCTATGCCGGCCTGCAGAAGGTGGTCGACATCGATTACCCGGACAACTACCGTTTCGACTTTCAGATCCGCGGCCATTCGCCGGCCAACGACCTGCAGTTCAAGCTGATCGATGCATCCGGCGACAACGTGTGGTGGGTCAACCGGCCCGGCTACGATTTCCCGGAAAGCTGGACGCCGGTGAGCTATCGCAAGCGCCACATCGACAAGGCCTGGGGACCGGACCCGGACAAGACCCTGCGCCACAGCGCCAGGCTGGAATTCACCGTCTACAACAACGCCGGCGGCAAGGGTTCGGTGTGCCTGGATGCACTGACCTTCGCACCGCTGCCGGCGCAGGACAACAGCCCGCTCACCGGCTCGGCCAGCGCCTCGGTGGCCAACATCGGCAGCAATGCGAACCAGGCGGTGGACGGCAACGCGGACACGGCCTGGTATGCGGATTTCGATGCGCCAACGCCGCCACAGCTGATCCTGGACCTGCACAGGCTGCGCGAATTCGGCGGGCTCAAGCTGGTCTGGAAGCCGGGCGAACACGCCGCCGACTACCTGCTGCAGCTGTCCGACGAGGGCCAGCAGTGGCGCGATGCGCGCGCGGTGGTGGGCGGCAACGGCGGCACCGACTGGATCGTGCTGCCCGAAACCCAGGCGCGCTATGTGCGCCTGCTGCCGGTGCAAGGGCCGCATGGCTCGTTCGGCCTGTCTGAACTGCAGGTGCTGCCGCTGGCGTTCTCGGCCACGCCCAACGAGGTGGTCAGGACCATTGCCGCGCAATCGCCCCGGGGCTGGTTCCCGCGCGGCTTCAGCGGCCAGCAGCCGTACTGGACCATCATCGGCCTGGATGGCGGCACCGAGCAGGGGCTGATCGGCGAGGACGGCGCGGTGGAAGTGGCCCGTGGCGGTTTCACGATCGAGCCATTCGTGGTCACCGACGGGCAACTGGTGGGCTGGGCCGACGTCACCCAAGCGCAGTCCCTGCAGGACGGCTACCTGCCGATCCCCAGCGTCCAGTGGCGCCATCGCGCGCTGCAGCTGACCACCACGGCCTTCGCCGATGGCACGCCGGCCGATGCCCAGCTGGTGGTGCGCTACCGCCTGCACAATCCGGGCGAGGTGCCGCGTGGTTATCGGCTGGCGCTGGCGCTGCGGCCGTTCCAGGTCAATCCGCCGACCCAGTTCCTGAGCGTGCAGGGCGGCATCAGCCGGATCGAGACGCTGTCCTTTTCCGGCACGACCGCCAGCGTCAACGGCGCCCCGCGCGTGTTTGCCTCGCAGGTGCCAGATGCGGTGTTTGCCAGCAGCTTCGACGGCGGCATGGCGGTCTCGCACCTGGCCGAGGACGTGCTGCCTGAATCCACCAGCGTGGTCGATCAGACCGGCCTGGCCTCCGGCGCGTTCGTGTACGAGCTCACCCTGGCCGCCGGTGAGTCGCGCGAGTTCGACCTGCGCATCCCGATAACCGGCAAGCCCAGGTGTGCGCAGAAGGTGACCACGCCCGAGTGCAGCGCGCAGGCGCGGCAGGATGCGGTGGCGGCGATGTGGCGCGACAAGCTGGACCGGGTGCGCTTCACCGTGCCGGCCGCCGGCCAGCCGCTGGTCGATACCCTGCGCACCTCCACCGCGCACATGCTGATCTCGCGCGTGGGCCCGCGCCTGCAGCCGGGCACCCGCTCCTACAACCGCAGCTGGATCCGCGACGGGGCGATGATCTCCGAAGGCCTGCTGCGCATGGGCCGGCCCGAGGTGGTGCGCGAGTACATCCAGTGGTATGCGCCGTACCAGTTCAAGGACGGCATGGTGCCGTGCTGCGTGGACCGCCGCGGCAGCGATCCGGTGCCGGAAAACGACAGCCATGGCGAGCTGATCTTCGCCATCGCCGACTACTGGCGCTATAGCGGCGATGCCGCTTTCGTGCAGCGCATGTGGCCACACGTGGAAGGTGCCTACCGCTACATGGAGAAGCTGCGCCTGTCCGAGCGCACCGAAGCCAATCGCCTGAAGAACCCGGCGTTCTACGGGATGATGCCGGTGTCGATCAGCCACGAAGGCTATTCGGCCAAGCCGGTGCATTCGTACTGGGACAACTTCTGGGCGCTGCGTGGCTACAAGGACGCGGTGGTGCTGGCCAGGCTGCTGGGCAAGACCGAGCAAGCCAAGCGCATGGCGGCCTCGCGCGATCAGTTCCACGCCGACCTGATGGCCTCGCTGGAGCTGGCGGCGCGCCAGCACCGCGTGGATTTCATCCCGGGCTCGGCCGAGCTGGGCGATTTCGATCCAACCTCGACCACCATCGCGCTGGCGCCGGCCGGCGAGCAGGCCAGCCTGCCGCAGCCACTGCTCAACAACACCTTCGAGCGCTACTGGGTCGACTTCCAGACGCGCGCCAACGGCCAGCGCCCATGGAAGGACTACACCCCCTACGAATGGCGCAACGTGGCGGCCTTCGTGCGCCTGGGCTGGCGCGAACGGGCCAACGCGGCGGCGGCGTTCTTCTTTGGCCATCGCACCCCGCTGGCCTGGAACCAGTGGGCCGAGGTGGTCTCCCACACGCCGCGCACGCCGTTCTTCCTTGGCGACCTGCCGCATGCGTGGGTGGGCTCGGATTTCGTGCGCACCGCGCTGGACATGTTCGCCTACACGCGCGAGGACGATGACAGCATCGTGCTGGCGGCGGGCATTCCCACGGCGTGGCTGGACGGGCCGGGCATCGCGATCAGCGGCCTGCGCACCCCGCACGGGCAGCTGGCGTATTCGCTGCGGCGTCAGGCCGGCATGCTGCAGCTGGAGCTGCCGGCTTCGGGCCTCACGCTGCCCAAGGGCGGCCTGGTGCTGCCCTGGCCCTACGCCGGGGCACCGGGCAAGGCCACCGTCGATGGCAAGCCGGCCCGATGGGAAGGCAACGCGCTGCGCATCAGGCAGCTGCCGGCCACCGTGCAGGTGGCCGCGCCCTGAGCGCAGCGCGACCGGTCGCCTTCACCGGCCCATCTATCGCGGCGCGTCCACCTCGATGCCGATGAAAAGCCACCCTTGCAGGTGGCCTTTCGGTGCTCGGCCGGGGCGCCGGCGGCCCGATTGGTTCAGGGCGAGGCCGTCACCCGCCAGACCGTGTCGCCGACATCGTCGGCAATCAGCAGCGCGCCGTCCCGATCCTGGGCCAGGCCGACCGGCGCACCGTAGAGCCGCTTCTCGTCCTCGGAGTGGAAGCCGCTGACGACCGTCTGCGGCAGGCCAGTGGGCTTGCCCTGCCGGAACGGCACGAACACCACCTGGTAGCCGCTCAGCGGCGAGCGGTCCCAGCTGCCGTGTTCGGCCACGAACGCGCCGCCGTGGTACCTGGCCGGCAAGGCGTTGTCCTGCGAGAACCACAGCCCCAGCGCGGCCACGTGCGACCCCAGCGCGTAATCGGGCTTGAGCGCCCTGGCCACCAGGTCCGGACGCTGCTGCTTGACCCGCGGGTCCAGGTGCTGGCCGTAGTAGCTGTAGGGCCAGCCGTAGAAGCCGCCCTCCCGGACCGAAGTCAGGTAGTCCGGCACCAGGTCGGCACCGATCTCGTCGCGCTCGTTGGCAATGGCCCACAGCGTGCCGGTCTGCGGTTCCCACTGCAGCCCGGTCGGGTTGCGGATCCCCGAGGCGAAGATCCGGCTGCCGGCGCTGGCCACGTCCACCTCAAGCACCGCGGCGCGGCGGTATTCCACATCCAGGCCGTTCTCGCCGATGTTGCTGTTGGAGCCCACGCCCACGTACAGCTTGCTGCCGTCCGGGCTTGCCAGCAACGCCTTGGTCCAGTGGTGCTCGATGGTGCCGGGCAGGTCGGTGAACAGCGTGCCGGGCGCGCTGATGCTGGTCTGGCCCGGGCTGTAGGGGAACTTCATGATGTTGTCGGTGTTGGCCACGTACAGCCAATCACCGATCAGCTGCACGCCGAAGGGCGAGTGCAGGTCCTCGATGAAGATGTGTTTTTCCCAGCTGCCATCGGCGCTGCTGCGCAGCAGGGTGATGCGGTTGCCGCCCTTGCCGCTCTTGCCGGACAGGGCCTTGATCTTGTTGGCGATCAGCTGCTTGGGTGTGGTCACCGGTTCCAGGCCCGGGCCATTGGCCTCGACCACCAGCACATCGCCGTTGGGCAGCACGTAGAGCTGGCGCTGATGCATCAGCCCGCCGGCGATCTTCTCGATCTTCAGGCCAGGGGCGACCGTGGGCGTCTGCCCGTCCTTCCAGCCCACGCCCTTGGGAACCTGCATCGGCGGGACCAGGAAGTGCTTGGGCGGCGGCAGCGGCGGCGCGCTGCCTGACTGCTGGACCGGTTGCAGTTCGGCCTTGCCACTGCAGGCGCCCAGCAGGGCCAGGCAGGCCAGGGCCAGGGTACGGCCAAAGATGGACTTAGCCATGGACATAGCCTCCCGCAGCCGTATTGCGCACCGCGATCACCACATGGCCGATCGCCAGCAGCAGCACGGTCACCGCCGAGAGCCATACCCCGGCCGGGATGACGCCATAGGCGTCGCGGCTGTGGACGAAGGCGTTGAAGATGGCGGCCACGATGGCCAGCAGGTTGAGCCAGAAATCCAGCCTGTCCGCGCCCAGCGCAGTGCGCCGCGCCGTGATCCAGACCTGGGCCAGGTTGATCAGGCGCGGGATGATGGCAATCACCAGGCCAATGACGATCAGCCACGCGGCGGCCTTCATCCACAGGATGACGCCGGTGTTGGCATAGGTGATGTCGAAGATCAGGGCAGCGACGAAGAACCCGAATGGGATCGGGTTGAGCAGGCCATAGATGGCGTTGGCCACCACGGAGCGGTGCGGTTGTGGCTTCATGGACAGGTCTCGATGCGGGTGATGAAAAAGGACATTGCTGGGGCGCGCCCGATGTGGGCGCACGCCTGGGCCGGTCAGGACACTCTCACCGCGCTGGTGTCGAGGGCGCGTGGCGATGGCCGGTGAGGCGCCGGCCAGATCCCGACCCCGATGCACAAAAAAACCGCCGGGGAAGGCGGTTCTTGCGAAACAAGCGGGGCAGGCCAGCCGTGCTTCAGCCGCCGCGCGCCTGCCTGACGATCTGCGCCGCGCGCGCGGCGCTGTCGCGGATCGAGGTCCAGTCGCCGGCCTGGATCCACTGCCGGGGCACCATCCACGAGCCGCCGACGCAGACCACGTTGGGCTGGGCCAGGTATTCGGCCGCGCTCGCCTCGGTGATCCCGCCGGTGGGGCACAGCTTGAGCTGCGGCACCGGGCTGTGCAGGGCCCTGATCATCGCCAGGCCGCCCACGGCGCTGGCCGGGAACAGCTTGCACACATGGAAGCCCAGGTGCAGCAGGGTCAGCAGTTCGGTCGGCGAGGCCGCACCCGGGATCACCGGAACCGGCGCACTGGCCAGCGCTTCGGCCATGTGGGTCGGGGTGCCGGGGGTCACCAGGAAGTCGGCGCCGGCCCCCACGCACTGGCCGATCTGGTCGATGGTCAGCACCGTGCCGGCGCCGATCGCGAAATCGGGCAGTTCCTTTTTCAGGGTGGCCAGGGCATCCATCGCCACCGGCGTGCGCAGGGTCAGTTCGATCACCGGCAGGCCGCCTTCCAGCAGCGCGTTGGCCACGCCGCGGGCCTGGTCCAGGGTATCCACGGCCACCACCGGCAGGATGCCGGCGCGTGACAGGAGGTCTTCGGTCTGCTGCTGGCGCTTGGAGATGATCATCGGTCGGTCCTGTGCGAAATGAAAAGGCGGCGGCGCCCCAGGCGCCGGTCAGGCGTCCTTGGCTTCGTGCGGCGCGGCGGCAGCTTGGGCGTCGTGGCCCAGTTCGTATTCGGCATCCACCTCTTCCCAGCCGTGCTCGGGCGAGGGCGGGCCGCAGGAGATCGACAGCGCGCCCTCGTCGGCCGGGCTGACGAAGGCGCGGCTGAAGGCGAACAGGTTGCGGCCCAGGTTGTGCGAAGGCCTGGTCGTGTTGGGGGCCAGGGTACGCAGCTTCCATTCCTGCGCATCGACCTGTGCCTCCAGGATCCCGGCCTGGGCATCGAGCAGGATCATGTCGCCTTCGCGCAGCCGTGCCAGCGGGCCGCCTGCAGCCGCCTCGGGGGTGAGGTGGATGGCGGCGGGGATCTTGCCCGAGGCGCCGGACAGGCGCCCGTCGGTGACCAGTGCCACCCGCCGGCCCTGGTTCTGCAGCAGGCCCAGCAATGGGGCCAGCGAATGCAGTTCCGGCATGCCGTTGGCCTTGGGTCCCTGGTAGCGCACCACCGCGACGAAATCGTGCGGCAGCGCGCCGGCGGCATGCAGCGCGTTGAGGCTGCGCGGGTCGTCCACCACCACGGCCGGAGCGTGGATGCGGCGGTATTCGGGCTTGACCGCAGAAACCTTGATCAGCGCACGGCCCAGGTTGCCGCGCAGCAGGCGCAGGCCGCCCTGGGACTCGAACGCGTTGGAGACCGGGCGCAGGACCGTGTCGTCGGCACTGCTGGCAACGCCGGGCGCGTAGCCCAGGCGGCCATCGACCACGCGCGGCTGGTCGCAGTACGCACGCATGCCGCCGGCGACGATGGTCGGGATGTCGTGCATCAGGCCGGCATCGAGCAGTTCGCGGAACACGAACTGGGTGCCGCCGGCGGCGGCGAAACGGTTCACGTCGGCCTCGCCATTGGGATACACGTGCGCCAGCAGTGGCACGGTCTGCGAGATCTCGTCGATGTCGTCCCAGCTCAGCACGATGCCGGCCGCGCGCGCCACCGCCACCCAGTGGATGGTGTGGTTGGTCGAACCGCCGGTGGCCATCAGCGCGGCGATCGCGTTGACGATGGCGCGCTCGTCGACCAGCTGGCCGATCGGGCGGTAGTCCTGGCCCAGCGCGGTGATGTGCAGGGCGCGCTCGGCCGCGGCCCGGGTCAGCACCTGGCGCAGCGGCGTGTCCGGATTGACGAACGAGCTGCCCGGCAGCTGCAGGCCCATGGCCTCCAGCAAGGTCTGGTTGGAATTGGCGGTGCCGTAGAAGGTGCAGGTGCCGGCACTGTGGTAGCTGGCCGATTCGGCTTCCAGCAGTTCCTCGACGGTGGCCTCACCGGCGGCGTAGCGCTCGCGCACCGCGGCTTTTTCCCTGTTCGGGATGCCCGGGGTCATCGGCCCGGCCGGCACGAACACCGCCGGCAGGTGGCCGAAGGCCAGCGCGCCGATCAGCAGGCCCGGCACGATCTTGTCGCACACGCCCAGATAGAGCGCGGCGTCGAACATGTCATGGCTGAGCGAGATTGCGGTGGCCTGGGCGATCACATCGCGCGAAAACAGCGACAGCTCCATGCCCGGCCGGCCCTGGGTCACCCCGTCGCACATGGCCGGCACGCCGCCGGCGACCTGTGCGGTGGCGCCCAGCTCGCGCGCCACCTGGCGGACGATGTCCGGATAGGTCTGGAACGGCTGGTGGGCCGAGAGCATGTCGTTGTAGGCGGTGATGATGCCCAGGTTCGGGGCCACGTCCGCACGCAGCCGGCCCTTGTCGGTCGGGCCGCTGGCGGCAAAGGCATGGGCCAGGTTGCCGCAGCTCAGGCGGGTGCGTCGCGGGCCGGCGCTGAGGCTGGCGTCGATGACTTCCAGGTAGGCCTGGCGCGGATAGGTGCTGCGGCGGCGGATGCGGTCGGTGACGGCTTCAATGCGCGGGTGCAGGCTCATGGGCGGCGCCTTGTAACGGATCGAAGAGGGGATGCGCGCCTTCCGGCGTGTAGACCACTGGCAATACCAGTTTCCGGTCCATCACCGACGACGCGACATCGGGCAGGATTCTAGCAGCCTGTCGGACTTTGGTCGGCCGGGCTGCGAATCCGCCTGTGCGGTCCATCTTTCCGCCGCTTCTTGGCCCATAGCACCACTATGGGCCGGCGGACCTCGCACAGCCGAATTCTCGCCTCGACCACCAAAGCCCGACAGGCTGCTAGCGCTTCCTCACACACCTGATGGACTGACGAGAAGATACCAATGCAAGCCCAGTCAGGCGTGGGCTGGCGTAGGCAGGGTTCCGCCGGCATTGCCAAACGCTTCGGCCGCCGCCGCCGCCGCACCCAGCAGGCCCGATTGCGGATGCAGGTTGGCCAGCACCGGGATCGTGCCCATCGTCGGCGAGAACCGGCCCTTGTTTTCAAAGCGCTGGCGGAAGCCGGAGCGCTGCAGTTGCGGCAACAGGCGTGGGACCAGGCCGCCGCACAGGAACACCCCGTCCCATGCGCCCAGGGTCAGGACCAGATCGCCGGCGATGGCGCCGAATACGGCAAAGAACACGTCCAGCGTATGCAGGCACAGGGCGTCGCCTTCTGCCGCCCGCGCGGTCACGTCGGCCGGCTGCAGCGGGCCGGGATCCTGGCCGGCCATCTCGCTCAGCGCGCGGTGGATGTTGACCAGCCCCGGGCCGCAGATCAGGCGTTCGTTGGACACCCGGCCGAACTGGCGCGACAGCCGTTGCAGGATCTCGATTTCCTCCGGATTGCCCGGCGGAAAGCTGACGTGGCCGCCCTCGGCGTCCAGCGCGATGCGCTTGCCGTCACGGACCAGCAGGCCGCCGGCGCCCAGGCCGGTGCCCGGGCCGATCACCGCGTAGGTGCTCTTCCGGGCCAGGTCGAACGGCATCCAGCGGGCCGAACCGACCTGGGCCACGTCGGCCGGGGTCAGCAGCGACACGGCCAGGGCCTGGGCGGTGAAATCGTTGATCAGCCTGACCCCCTCCAGCCCCAGCATGCTGCGCAGGCGCGGCACCTGGATCACCCACGGATGGTTGGTGATGCGGGCCTCGTCGCCATCCACCCGTCCGGCCACCGCGAACACCCCGTTGCGGACCTTGGCACCGGTTTGCTCCAGGTAATGCCTGGCCGTATCGGCCAGCGAGGGGAACTCGGCCACGCGGTACTCGCGCGTGCTCTCGGCCAGGAACGGATGGTCGGCGCCGGTGTCGGCCAGCGCAAAGCGCGCATTGGTGCCGCCGATGTCGGCCAGCAGGACGCACTGCGCAGGATCGGGTGAGGTCATGTCGGAGTCCTGGGGCAGAAGTTGGGTCAGCACGCGCCCGGCATTTGACGGCGGCCGGGCGCGAGACGCGGCCGATGGTAGCGCGTGGCCGGTGCCGGAGATGTCCCCGCATACGAATGCGCGGATGATTGCGACATGGCTTCTCCGGCGGCGTCGGCAATGGCAGGGTTGCGTGGTGAAAACGCTTACATGGCACAATGCCGCGCCGCGCCGGCACCCGTCACGAGGGCTGGCGTAGCCTTTTCGCAGCGTCGCAGTCCGGGCAGGCTCCGCTGCGCCGTGGCCACCTTTTGACCGCCCACGGGAGTGACGATGGCGAGTGTGCAGCTGGATCAGGTCCGCAAGGTCTACGACAACGGCCAGGTGGCCGTGCAGGGCGCCACTTTCCAGGTCGCCGATGGCGAGCTGATGGTGCTGGTGGGCCCCTCTGGCTGCGGCAAGTCCACCTTGCTGCGCATGATCGCCGGCCTGGAGCAGATCAGCGGCGGGACCCTGAAGATCGGCGAGCGGGTGGTCAACGAGGTGGCGCCCAAGGATCGGGACATCGCCATGGTGTTCCAGTCCTATGCGCTGTATCCGCACATGACCGTGGCCGAGAACCTGGCCTTCGGCCTGAAGCTGCGCAAGCACGACAAGGCCACCATCCAGGCGCGGGTCAAGGCCGCGGCCGAAACGCTGGGCCTGACCTCGATGCTGGACAAGCTGCCCAAGGCGATGTCCGGCGGCCAGCGCCAGCGGGTGGCCCTGGGCCGTGCGCTGGTGCGCGAGCCGGCGGTGTTCCTGCTCGATGAGCCGCTGTCCAACCTGGACGCCAAGCTGCGCACCTCGGTGCGCACCGAGATTGCCCGGCTGCACCGCCAGCTCGGCACGACCATGATCTACGTGACCCACGACCAGGTCGAAGCGATGACCCTGGGCCAGCGCATCGTGGTGCTCAAGGATGGCCAGATCCAGCAGATCGATACGCCAATGGCGCTGTACGACCGGCCGGCCAACCTGTTCGTGGCCGGCTTCCTGGGCAGCCCGGCAATGAACGTGCTGCGCGGCACCGCCGCCGCGCAAGGCCTGCAGCTGGAGACCGGCGTGCTGGTTCCCTGGAATGGCGCCGCGCCGGCTGCGGCCAGTGTCGGCCGCAGCCTGATCGTGGGCGTGCGTCCGGAAGACCTGCACCTGGCCGAACCCGGCGCACCCGGCAGCTTCGCCGCCACCATCGAAACCGTCGAACCGGTCGGCAACGAGATCTTCGTCCACCTGCGGGTCGGGACGCT
>LNAP01003970.1_pt2 | contig 13929 bp, 12 predicted proteins | sample 602601 | NCBI WGS metagenome assembly LNAP01 (sample SAMN02440304, study PRJNA202911) | soil metagenome | biome: Subtropical and temperate rainforests or woodlands; isolation source: soil samples (1 kg each in a 20% v/v slurry with milli Q water) were... ...
CCCGGCCGACAGCAGGATCAGCAAGGGGAACATCGCCAGCACCGACGAGAACGCGAGGCTGCCCGCCTGGTTGGCGCTCTGGTGGACGATGTAGTTGCGGATGGCCCTCGCGATCACGCCGAGCCCCGGCGTGGTCATGACCGTGCGCTGCACGCGCTGGGCGGTGTCGCCGAACCAGCTCATGGGTGCTCATCTCCGCACACCGGGCCCGGCCGAGCAGGCAAGAGGATGAAGGGACGAAGAGACGTGATCGCGGGGGACATGGGTTCATCATGCATGAGGCTCCGCGGTACGCACCGGCTGAGCGCAGCGCGGGCGAAGGAGCCCCCGGGTTTCTCCTCACGTCGCATTCATTGTTGCGCCTGGGTGAAGCTGCTAGCATCAAACAACTTACCGGCCGACATGTAAAAAATAATGAAGCGCAGGCTGTCGATCGGAGCTCCATCCAAACCTGAGAGGACGACATGCACGGGCTGATGCAGACCAATGCATTGCTGATTTCGACGCTGCTGGCGCATGCCGCCCGTCACCATCCGGATGTGGAAATCGTTTCGCACGTCAGCATGCAGGCGTGTCAGCGAACCAACTGGCGGCAGGTGGCACAGCGCGCGGCCAAGCTCGCATCGGCGTTGCAGGCGCTTGGCATCCAGGTCGGTGCGCGGGTCGCGACACTGGCCTGGAACACGCATCGGCACCTCGAGCTGTATTACGCCGTATCGGGCATGGGGGCGGTGCTGCACACAGTCAACCCGCGGCTGTTTCCGGAGCAAATCGGCTATGTCGTCGACCATGCCGCCGACGAACTGGTTTTCTTCGATCCGGGTTTCGCGCCCTTGCTCGAACAGGTCGCACCGGGGCTGAAGTCCGTCAAGGCATATGTCGCGCTCTGTTCCCGTGCGGAACTGCCCGTGCTGGAGCTGCCCGGTCCGCTGTTGTGCTACGAAGATCTGGTGGCCGAAGCGGAGCCCCTGGCCGAGTGGCCCGCGCTCGACGAAAACACGGCCTCCTCGCTGTGCTACACCTCGGGCACCACCGGCAATCCCAAGGGCGTGCTCTACAGCCACCGTTCGACGGTGCTGCACTCCTGGGCCGCCTGCGCCGCCGACGGACTGCAGCTGCGGACGTCCGACAGCGTGTTGCTTGCGGTGCCGATGTTTCATGTGAACGCCTGGGGCATTCCGTATGCGGCGGCGATGTGCGGGGCCAAGCTGGTGCTGCCGGGGCCGGATCTCGGTGGCGAGCGCCTGTTCGATCTGATGCGTGACGAGCGCTGTACTTTCTCGCTCGGCGTGCCGACCGTGTGGCTCGGCTTCTTTCAGCACGCGGAGAAGCTCGACGCCGCCGCTAGGGCCGGTCTGTGCCTCGAACGTGTCGTGGTCGGCGGTTCCGCCGCGCCGCGCGCCATCATCGAGAAGTTCGAGCGCCTGTTCGGCGCCTACGTGATCCAGGCCTGGGGCATGACCGAAACCAGCCCACTGGCCACCATCTGCAACCTGCTGCCGCGCCACGAAGGCATCCCGCTGGACGAGCGCTTCGCCGTCCAGACGCGCCAGGGCCGCGCGATCTTCGGTGTGGAGATCGCCGTGTTCGATGCCGACGGCCGCAAGCGGTCCGACGGCGATCACACGCCGGGCGAGCTGAAGGTTCGCGGTCCCTGGGTGGTGTCTGCCTACTACGGCCAGACGCCCGGCTCGGCGCTTGATGCGGGCGGTTGGTTCGCGACCGGTGACGTCGCGCTGATCGATACGGAAGGCTATGTGCAGATCACAGACCGCTCGAAGGATGTGATCAAGTCGGGCGGCGAATGGATCTCGTCGATCGACCTCGAGAACCTCGCGATCGCCCACCCCAAGGTGAAGGAAGCTGCGGTGATCGGCGCCTACCACAGCAAGTGGCAGGAGCGCCCCCTGCTGGTGGTGGTGCCGAACGAAGGCGTGCAGGTCACGGCCGCGGAGATTCTCGAATTCATGCAGGACCGGGTCGCCCGCTGGTGGATGCCCGACGAGGTCGTCTTCGTGGACGAACTGCCCCACACCGCCACCGGAAAGCTGCAGAAGACGCGGCTGCGCGAACAGTTCCGCGACCATCGGCTGCCGACCGACGTGCCCGCTGGTTGAGGCGCGTCGACCCCATGCGCCGGTGCTGCGGCCGAGTCAAGCGACAGCAACCCCACCAACAACGGAGACAAGCATGCAACATCGATACCGGTTCGCCGCCTGCGCGGCGGCTCTTCTGGCCTGTGCGGTCGCTTCGGCGCAAGGCACCTCCGGCACCATCAGCGACGACGTGGTGCGCATCGGCGTCATGGCCGACCAGACCGGCCCCTATTCGGGCAACGGCGGTCCAGGCTCTTCGCTGGCCGTGAAGATGGCCGTCGAGGACTTCGGCGGCAAGGTGCTCGGCAAGCCCGTCGAGGTGCTGCTGGCCGACGATCAGAACAAGCCCGACGTGGGCCTGAACATCGCTCGCAAATGGCTGGACACCGAGAAGGTGGACACCATCGTCGGCGGCTCGGCCTCCTCCATTGCGCTGGGCGTGTCGTCGCTGCTCAAGGAGCGCAAGAAGCCCTACCTGATTGCCGGCACGGTGAGCGCGGAGCTCACCAACAAATCGTGCTCGCCGATGAACTTCCAGTTCCTCACCGACACCTATGCGCTGCCCAGAGCGGGCGTGCAGAGCCTGATGAAACAGGGGGTCAAGAGCTTCTACTTCATCACGGTCGACTACGCTTTCGGCCAAGCCTACCAGGACGACGCCACCCGATTCATCCAGGCTGCAGGCGGCAAGGTGGTCGGTTCGGTCAAACATCCGCTGGGCGCCACCGATTTCTCGTCGTACCTGTTGCAGGCGCAATCGAGCGGCGCGCAGGCCATCGTCATCCTCAATGCGGGCCTTGACCTGTCGAACGCATTGAAGCAGGCCGCCGAATACAAGCTCGCGCGCAACGGTCAGGTGGTGTCGGTGTTCGGCATGACCATCAACAGCGTGGCCGCGATGGGCCTGGACGTGGCACAGGGCCTGCAGCTCACGGTGCCTTTCTATTGGGACCGCGACGATGCTTCGCGCGAGTGGTCGAAGCGCTTCATGGCCCGCAACAAGGGTGTCGTGCCGACCTATATCAATGCCGGCGCCTACAGCGCGACCCTGCACTATCTGAACGCGGTGAAGGCCGCGGGCACCGACGACGGCGCCACGGTGGCGGCGAAGATGAAGGCCCTGCCGATCAACGACTTCTTCTCGAAGGACGTGAAGGTCCGCGACGACGGGCAGGCCCTGCGCCCCGTCTATGCCGTGCAGGTGAAGAAGCCGGCCGAGTCCAAGGGCGCGAACGACTTCTACGCAGTGCGCGCCGAGATCCCGCCGGAGCAGACCTGGCGCCCGCTGGCCGAGAGCAGCTGCGATTTCATCAAGACCAAGTGAGCGCCGCATGACAGCCGTCGCACACAGGAGGCGCTGCTGAGGGCACGGAGCACCATGGAATTGCGGATAGACATCCTCGCGCACCGGCGCGACCTGCTCGGCGAGTGCCCCTTGTGGGATGTGCGCAGCCAGTCGCTCTACTGGATCGACGGCCGCGCGCAACTGGTGCGCCGACTCACGCCCGCCACCGGCGCCAGCGCCGAGTGGCGCGCGCCGCAGCCTATCGGCTCCATCGCGCTGTGCGAAAGCGGCCGCCTGCTGCTGGCGCTGGAGCACGACTTCTGGCTGCTCGACCCCGACAGCGGCGCGCTGGCGCCCTCGGGTGCGGAGGTGACGCATGCCGCCGAGCGCATGCGCCTGAACGATGGCCGCACCGATCGCGCGGGCCGCTTCGTGGTCGGCTCGATGACCCTGGGCCGCGCGGAGCCTCTCGGCGCGCTGTATCAGCTGGCTGGCGATGGCACGGTGACCACGCTCGACCGCGGCATCATGCTGGCCAATGCCACCTGCTTCAGCCCGGATGGCCGCTGGCTCTATTTCGCGGACAGCCACACGTACCAGATTCGCCGCTACCCCTACGACTCGGCCACGGGCACCGCCGGCCCGCACGAGGTGCTGGTCGACACGCGCGCCCTCGGTTCCGCCCCCGACGGCGCCACTGTCGATGCAGAAGGTCACCTGTGGGTGGCCCTGGTGCAAGCCGGCCAGCTCGCGCGCTTGAGCCCCGAAGGCCAGCTCGAACGCACCATCCAACTGCCGGTGACCTACGTCACCTGCCCATGCTTCGGCGGCCCCGGCCTCGATGTGATCTACCTCACGTCGATCAGCAACAGCGGCAACCTGCTGCGCAGCGACCATCCGGACGCCGGCGCGGTGTTCGCCATCCACGGCGTCGGCGTGTGCGGACTCGAGGAGTCCCGCTTCGTCGACACCTCTCGACCCCTCTGACAAGGCAGACAACATGACTCAACGTTTCGAAGGCAAGGTGGCGCTCGTCACCGGCGGCGCCCGCGGCATCGGCCGCGCCATCTCGGAAGCCCTGGCGGCCGAGGGAGCCATCGTGGGTGTGCTCGACCGCCAGGAAGAGCTGGCGCGTGAAGCCGTCGAGGCCATCGAGGCTCAGGGCGGTCGCGCCATGGCCTTCGGCGGCGATGTGGCGCGCCGCGACACCTTTACCCAGTCCATCCCCGTTCTGCAGGAGAAGTTCGGCCGCTTCGACATCCTGGTCAACAACGCGATCTGGGTGCGCTATGGCCCGATCGACGCCATCACGCCCGATGTGCTCGAGCGCATGGTGGGCACCGGCTTCAACTCGGTCGCCTGGGGCATCCAGGTGGCGGCCCAGGCCATGGGCGAAGGCGGCAGCATTGTCAACATCGCCTCGTCGGCGGCCTACCTCGGTCTGCCCGACGGCATGCTGTATTGCGGGGTGAAGGCCGGTGTGCTGGGGCTTACGCGCTCGGCGGCCGTCGATCTCGGCCCGCGTGGCATTCGCGTCAATGCGATCAGTCCGGGCTCCATCGAGACCGAGGGCGTGAAGATCAATCTCACGCCCGAGAAGGTCAAGGTGCGACTCGCGAAGACGCCGATGAAGCGCCTCGGCACGGTGGAGGATGTCGCCAGGGCTGCCTGCTTCCTCGCCTCGTCCGACAGCAGCTTCATCACGGGCGAGTCCTTGCTGGTGGACGGCGGCGTGACACACGCCTTTCTCTGAAAACAGCGCCGCCTACGCCATGGACACCATCCTCGAAGCGCGGCAGCTCAGCCGGCAATTCGGCGGCTTCTTTGCCGTGAAGAACGTCGACCTGCGTGTGCGCCGGCATGCCGTGCATGCGCTGATCGGCCCCAACGGCGCGGGCAAGACCACCTGCTTCAACCTGCTGACCACCTTCCTGCGGCCGAGCACCGGCCAAGTGATATTCAACGGCCGCGACATCTCGCGCAGCGATCCGGCCTCGGTGGCGATGGCGGGGCTGATCCGTTCCTTCCAGATATCGGCCGTGTTCGGCGAGATGACGGCGCTGGAGAACGTGCGTGTCGCGCTGCAGAAGAAGGCGGGCGGCAGTTTTGCCTTCTGGCGCAACGTGCGGGTGCTGGGCAGCCTGGACGCGCGCGCCATGGAGTTGCTCGAGCGCGTGGGTCTGGCGCGCTGGCGCGACACGCTCGCCGGCGAGTTGCCCTACGGCCGCAAGCGTGCACTCGAACTCGCCACCACCATCGCGATGGATCCCGAGATGATCCTGCTCGACGAACCGATGGCGGGGCTGGGGCACGAGGACATCGCGCCCGTGGTCGCGCTGATCCGCGAGGCCGCGCGCGGTCGCACGGTGCTGATGGTGGAACACAACATGAAGGTGATTGCCGACCTGTGCGACCGCGTCACCGTGCTACAGGCCGGCCAGGTGCTGGCCGAAGGCAGCTACGAGGAGGTCTCGCGCAATCGGCGCGTGATCGAGGCCTATGTCGGAGGCGCGCATGACTGAGTCGGCGCCGCCCCCGATGCTGAAGGTGGAGGGCCTGCGCGGCTGGTATGGCGAGACGCTGGCGCTGCAGGGCATCGATCTGGAAGTGCGCGAAGGCGAAGTGGTTTGCCTGCTCGGCCGCAACGGTGCCGGCAAGACCACCACGCTGCGTGCGGTGATGGGCCTGCTGACTCGGCGCGAAGGCCGCATCGCCGTCCACGGCACGCCCACGGCGGGCCTGCCGCCAGAGGCCATCGCGCGGCTGGGGCTGGCCTACTGTCCGGAGGAACGCGGCATCTTCGCCAGCCTCACGACCGAAGAGAACCTGATGCTGCCACCCGTGCTGCGGCCGGGCGGTCTGAGCGTTCAGGAGATCTACACATTGTTCCCCAACCTGCAGCAGCGCCGCCACAGTCCGGGCACGCGGCTGTCGGGGGGCGAACAGCAGATGCTGGCGATCGCGCGCATCCTGCGCACCGGCGCCAAGCTGCTGCTGCTCGACGAGCCGACCGAAGGTCTGGCGCCCGTGATCGTCGAGCGCATCGGCCAGACCATCGACATGCTGCGCACGCGCGGCTTCACGGTGCTGATGGTCGAGCAGAACTTCCGCTTCGCCTCGCAGCTGGCCGACCGCTTCTATGTCATCGAGGAGGGGCAGGTCGCAGCGCATCTGCACCGTGCCGAGATCGACATCCAGCGCGCTCGCGTCGAGTCGCTGCTCGGACTCTGAACACACCACGCAACGCAGGACATACACCACGATGGATGGATTATTCGGAATCCCTTGGGCCGCCCTGATCGGGCAGTTGATGGTCGGGCTGATCAACGGCGCCTTCTATGCGCTGATGAGTCTCGGGCTGTCGATCATCTTCGGGCTGCTGCATGTCGTGAATTTCGCGCACGGCGCGCAGTACATGCTGGGCGCCTTCGTCGCCTGGGGCCTTCTGGAGTACCTGGGCATCGGCTACTGGGGCGCGCTGCTGATTGCGCCGCTGGTGGTCGCGGGTCTCGGCCTGGTGTTCGAGCGCTTCATGCTGCGGCGCCTCTATGCGCTGGACCATGTGTACGCGCTGTTGCTGACCTTCGGCGTCGCCTTGCTCATGGAAGGCGGCTTCCGGCTGCAGTTCGGCGTCAGCGGGCAGCCTTATCCGAACCCGCTGTCGGGCGGCTTCGACGTGGGCGTGACCTTCCTCCCGATGTACCGCGTGTGGGTCATCGTGGCTGCGCTGGGTGTATGCCTGGGCACCTGGTTCTTCATCGAGAAGACCAAGCTGGGCGCCTATCTGCGTGCAGCGAACGAGAACGCGCCGCTCGTGCGCACCTTCGGCATCAACGTGCCGCGCATGCTGATGCTGACCTATGGCCTGGGCGTGGGCCTGGCCGGGCTGAGCGGCGTGATGGCCGCGCCCATCTACCAGGTCAGCCCGCTGATGGGCTCCAACCTGATCATCGTGGTGTTCGCGGTGGTCGTGATCGGCGGCATGGGCTCGATCCTCGGTTCCATCGTCACTGGCTTCGGACTGGGCGCGATCGAGGGGCTGACCAAGGTGCTCTACCCCGACGGGGCCGGTGTGGTGATCTTCGTCGTGATGATCCTCGTGCTCGCCGTTCGCCCTCACGGCCTGTTCGGCCGCGCCTAGGAAGCTCCATGAATCCCTCTGTGAATCCCGGTCCCCGGCGCCTCCAGACCGTGCTGCTGGCCATTGCCGTGGTGACGGTGGCCCTCGCACCGCTGGCGATCTATCCGATGTTCCTCATGAAGCTCATGTGCTTCGCGCTGCTGGCGGCCTCGGTCAACCTGCTGGTCGGTTACGCCGGGCTGCTGTCCTTCGGCCACGCGATGTTCTACGGGACGGCGGGCTACATCACGGCCCATGTGGTCAAGGTCTGGGGCTGGGATGGCGCGGCCGGCATCGGGGCCGGTGTGCTCGCGGCGGCGGCCATCGGGCTGGTCACCGGGCTGCTGGCGATCCGCCGCTCGGGCATCTATTTCTCGATGATCACACTGGCATTCGCTCAGCTGGTCCACTTCATCGCACTGCGCATGCCCTTCACCGGCGGGGAAGATGGCATCCAGGACATTCCGCGGCCGCTGGTGATGGGGGTGCTGCCGCTCGACAACCCGGACGTCCTCTACTACTTCGTGGCGGCCATGATCGGCCTGGGCTTTTGGGTCATCTATCGCGTGGTGCATTCGCCCTTCGGCCAGATCCTGCGCGCCATCCGGGACAACGAGCCGCGTGCGCTGTCGCTGGGCTACCGCGTCCAACGCTACAAGCTGCTCGCCTTCGTGTTGTCGGCCGCGCTCGCGGGGCTGGCAGGCTCGCTCAAGGTGCTGGTGTTCCAGCTTGCGTCGCTGACCGATGTGCACTGGGCTACTTCGGGCGAGGCCTTGCTGATCTGCATCGTCGGTGGCATGCACACATTGCTCGGACCGGTGGTCGGCGCGATGGTCATCGTCACGATGGAGAACTATCTCGCGTCGTTCGCCGAATGGGTGCTGATCATCCAGGGCGTCGTCTTCGTGCTGGTCGTCATGTTGTTCCGCAAGGGCATCGTGGGCCAGTTCCATGCCTCTCTCGCCACGCGCCGTCGGCGCCGCGCGGTGAACCACTGAAAGGACTGCGGCCATGAACACTCCCTCCGCCCATGACCTTCCCCCGACCTGGCCAGCCACGCCCGGTCTTCTCTCTGGCCGTCTGGCCCTGGTGACCGGTGCCGCCAGCGGCATCGGCCGCGCCATCGCGGTGGCGTATGCCCAGGCCGGGGCACGCGTCGTCGTGACGGACCTGCGCAGCGCGGCTTGCGCGCAGACGCTGGCCGAGGTCCGCGCCGCAGGGGCCGACGGCTGGGCCTACGCGCTGGACGTGGCCGACGCGCAGGCCTGTCTGGCATTGGCCGATGCGGTCCGCGACACGGCGGGCGATATCGATACGCTGGTCAACAACGCCGGCGTGATCATCCGCGAGGGTATCGATAGCCCACGGGCGCAGGAGAACCTGCACCGCACCATGGACGTGAACCTGTTCGGCGTCTTCAACACCGTGCATGCCTGGCTGCCTGCGTTGCGGCGCACGCGCGGCTGCATCCTCAACATCGCTTCGGGCGCGGCCTTCATCGCGCAGGGCGGCGCGTTGGGCTATTCAGCTTCCAAGGCCGCAGTGAAGATGTTCACGCAGACGCTGGCGCTCGATCTGGCGCCCGACGGCATTCGCGTCAATGCGCTGGCGCCTGGCGTCATCGAGACGCCGATGACCGAAGCGACGCGTGCCGATCCGGCGCGCCTGCAGCGCTTCATGCAACGCATTCCGGCCGGACGTCTCGGCCAGCCGCACGAACTCGCCGGCCCGGCGGTGTTCCTCGCCTCGGGCCTTGCGAGCTTCGTCAACGGCGTCACGTTACCGGTGGACGGAGGCACGCTGGCCGTGTGAGGCGCGCCGCAGATCCCATGACATACCAAGGAGACAAACCATGACAACCAATCCGCTTCACGCACCTTCGTCTGCCCTACGCGCAGCGCCGACTCGGCTCGACGTCGCCATCGTCGGCGCTGGTTTCGGCGGCATGTATGCGGTCTACAAGTTCCGGCAGATGGGATTGAAGATCCAGGGATTCGAGGCCGGCGGCGACGTCGGCGGCGTCTGGTACTGGAACCGCTACCCTGGTGCGCGCGTCGACCTGCCGAGCATCGACTACAGCTTCGCGTTCTCGCCCGAGATCGAGCAGGAGTGGACGTGGTCCGAGCAGTTCGCGGCCCAGCCGGAGCTGCTTCGGTACATCAACTTCGTCGCCGATCGGCTCGACCTGCGCCGGCACATTCAATTCAACACGCGCGTCTGCAGCGCCGTCTGGGACGAGCCCCGCGCGCTGTGGGTGGTCAAGACCGACCGCGGCGACGTCTACGAGGCCACCTACTGCGTCATGGCCACCGGCCCGCTGTCGGTTCCCAAGGACCCGGAGATTCCCGGCCTCGACCGCTACCGGGGCCGCCTGCTGCGTGCCGCGCGCTGGCCGCACGAGCCCGTGCGCTTCGAAGGCCAGCGCGTGGGCGTGATCGGCACCGGTTCCACCGGCATCCAGATCGTGCAGGAGGTCGGCAAGGAGGCCGGCGAGCTCTTCGTGTTCCAGCGCACGCCCAGCTTCACGATGCCCATGCGCAACGAGGCGCTCACGCCGGACTATGTGGCCGAGGTCAAGCGCCACTACGCGGGCATCCGGGAGTCGGCCCGCAACAGCGCCGTCGGTGGCACGCGGCCCCAGTCCACGCGCGCGTTCTTCAGCGTCACGCCGAACCAGCGGCGCCAGTTGCTCGAGGACGCCTGGAAGAACGGCGGCCTTGCGATGCTGGGCACCTTCTCGGACCTGTTGACCAACCCCGAAGCCAACGAGCACGTCGCCGAATTCGTGCGCGGCAAGATCGGCGAAGTGGTGCAGGACCCGGTCACCGCCGAAAAGCTCAAGCCGCGCGATTACCCGATCTTCGCGCGCCGGCCGTGCCTGGACACCAGTTATTACGAGACCTACAACCGTCCGAACGTGCACCTCGTCGATTGCCTGAACGATCCGATTCTGGAGATCACGGAAAAGGGTGTGCGCACGCAGTCCGGCGAGGTCGAACTCGACGTGCTCATCCTTGCCACGGGCTACGACGGGCTGACCGGCGCGCTGCTGGCCTTCGACGTGGTCGGCCGCGAGGGGCGAACCGTCAACGACAAGTGGAAGGACGGCGCGCGCTCCCATCTGGGCCTGATGATGGAAGGCTTCCCCAACCTGTTCATGACGACCGGTCCCAACGGCCCCGCGGCGCTGGCGAACATCATTCGCATCAGCGAGCATGACGTGGACTGGATCGCCGCAGCGATGACGCACATGGCGCAGAACGGCCTGTCGACCATCGAGCCGACGGCCGAGACGGAGCAACGCTGGATGGATATCGTCTTCGCCCTCTCGCAGCGCTCGCTGCTGCTCAAGGCAAAGACCTGGTACGTGGGTGCCAACGTCAAGGACAAGCCGCAGGGCCTCACGCTCTTCACCGGTGGTTTCGCCAAGTACCGCGAGTACTGCACCGCCGCCGCGCAGGACGGCTACCGCGCATTCACCTTCACCCATGCGAAGGAAGCCGTCGGGGCCTGATGGTGCCTGACGGCGCATCGTCATCGGGCGCCGCGCGCGGCTCGAGCGGGCCCTTGCCGAGCGCCAGGCCCGCGATGCCGAATGACCGCGGGGGTATCCCCTAACGACGTCCCTGATGGGTTCGCTGCAGACGGCCGACGGGCAGGGCCGACGTCAATCGACGCGTCGGGGTTGCCGCGTCGGCCCTGCGCACGTCCGTCTCAGAAAGCGGCGCGAATGCCCACATGCAGTGCGCTGCTGTCGCCGCTGCCGTTCAGCCCGGCCTGCGTGGTGGCACCCGTGACCGCGTACGCCGCGCCGTTGCGGTTGTTGACGCGGCCATAGTCGATGTAGACCGTGGTGCGCTTGGACAACGCATACAGGTAGGCCACGCCGATCTGGGTGGCATCGCGGTTGAGCGGGCCGCGGTCGTCGACCTTGACCACTTGCGCCAGCACCGTGCTCGCGCCGAAGGGCACGGCGATGCCGAGCGAGGCGCTGCGGTCGTCCTGGCCGCTGTAGTAGCCCACGGTCGGGAAGCCGGCGAAGCTCAGGTTGTTGTCGGCCGCGGCCTGTGCGGCCGGTGTCGTGGCCACGCCTGGATTGCGGAAGGTCGCATAAGACCCGAAGAGCTTGGCCCCCCCAAAGTCGTAGGCGCCCGTGGCATGGAGCCAGCGCAGGGTGCTGGCGTCCGTTCGTTGTCGGTAGGTCGAATAGGCCAGCGCGCCACTGAGCTTGCCATTGGCATAGAAGAGGGCCATCGCGGTGCTCGCGCCGGCACTGGAGCCCGGGCTGGCGCCGCTGGTCACGGAGGTTTCGCCAGGCGAATAGGACAGTTTGGCGAGCAGCCCGCCCAGGCTCGGCGACTGGTACCAGAGCGTGTTGTTGACGCGGCCCGGTGCGGGCTGGATGCCTTGCAGATTGCCGCCGCCGCCCAGACCGAAGGCATCGCCCACGGCCTGCGCTTCCGATCCGATGGAGACCACCGTGCGGCCCAGGCGCACTTCGCCCAAGGCGCCCGAAAGGCCGACCACCGAGCCGCGGCCAAACCCTTTTGCGCCTGCTCCCTGATTCTGACCGAGCGTGCCGGTGTCGCTGTTCACGCCCATCTCCAGCAGGAAGTTCGCGCGCAATCCGCCGCCGAGGTCCTCGCTGCCCTTGAAGCCCAGCCGCGAGCCATTCATGTGGCCGCTGTCGAGCCGCTGGGTCTGGCCGCCGGGGTTCGACACCGACGCCAGACTGGTGTCGATCAGCCCGTAGATGGTGACGCTGGACGCCGAAGCCGCCATACCGCCGGCTGGCAGCACGATCTGACGCAACTCTTCCTTCTGGGCTTGCTGGGCCAGCGCACCGGAGGCGACGCTGGCCACCAGCAGGCCCAGGCCGGGCGTGATCGCGTCTCGCCAGCCTCGGAGAGCGGCCGAAAAAGGGGACCGACGGTGCGGCGCTGTCTTCATGATCGACATGGAAACTCCTCGTTTGTCTCTTGTTGCGTCTCGGACCGCCCCATGCGACCCGGCGCGTCGCCGCATTAATTACCTGTCGGCCGACAAGTAATTTTATGAAGATGCCTCCACGTTGTGCAAAAAAAGAGGTGAATTAGGTGTATATACCGATGGATGGCGTCATTTATGGAAAGACGCAAAAAAGCCGCCGGTTGCTGAAGCCCGGCGGCATGGCGCCTTCGCGCGGAGATCTCTATGCGTCGAAGTCTCTCAGCCGTCGGCGATTCCCATGGAGCCAAGCAGTCCGTACCAGGCATCGCCCGGTCGGGCGGCGCCGATCGGCTGGCGCACGCCGAAGCGATCGGCCTCGCTGGCCGTGGGGCCGGCGGCCTGGTGCAGCCAGTCGTAGACGACGGTGCGCGCGGCGACGCGCCATTCGCCGGCGGCGCCCTGCCCCCGGCGCTCGAAGCGGTCCACGTAGCGCCCGCACAGCAGGGTTTCTCGCGCTTGGCCCGCGTCGTCGCGATCGACCTGGAAAGCCTGGAAGTAGCTCTCGACCGCGGCCTGCTCGCCCTGCAGCCGGATCGAGATGTTGCCCAGCATGTGCACCAGGCGTGCATCCTGGCGCAGCAGCGGCAGCGCCCAGTCGATGAAACCGCTGGCGCTGCCTTGGTAGGGGCCGTGCTGGTCGGTCGCATCGGGCCAATAGGCGCGGCGAAGCGCGGCCTCGTCGCAGCGGTCGATGCCGCGGCAGTAGCCGAACAGACATTCCCGGATCGCTTCGCGCGCCCGCAGTTGCGCGAGCTCGACTTCCAGCGCGGCCAGCCGTTGTTCAAGCGACATGGGTGCGCTCCGGCGTGGACTGGCGCAGCACGATCACCGCGTCGAGACAGGCCGCGCCCTGGGTGCGCACGACCAGCGGGTTGATGTCCACGCTCTCCAGCGTGTCGCGGTGCGCGATGGCGAAGTCGCCGAGCCGGCACAGCGCGTCGGCGAGCGCCTGTTCGTCGTACACCGGGCCGCCGCGCCAGCCGCGCAGCAATTGCGTGGCGCGCACGCGTTCGATCAGGGCACGCGCCCGTTCGGGCGTGAGCGGGGCCGAGGCGAATGCCACGTCCTTGAACAGTTCCACCGCGGTGCCGCCCGAGCCGTACATGACCATCGGGCCGAAGCTTGGGTCGCGATGCACGCCCAGGATGACCTCCACGCCGTCCTGCAGCATGGGGGCGATGAGCACGCCGTCGAGCCGCGCATCGGGGCGCGCGGCGTGCGCCCGCGCCATCAGTTCACCGAAGGCATGCTCGACGGCCGTGGCATTGGCCAGGCGCAGCATCACGCCGCCGACTTCGGTCTTGTGAGGAATGTCGGGCGACACGATCTTGGCCACGACCGGGTAGCCCATGGCTTCGGCAGCGGCCACGGCATCGGCTGCGCCGCGGCACAGTCGCTCGGGCAGCACCGGCAGGCCGGCGGCCGCCAGCGCACGCTTG
>LNAP01003973.1_pt1 | contig 13925 bp, 9 predicted proteins | sample 602601 | NCBI WGS metagenome assembly LNAP01 (sample SAMN02440304, study PRJNA202911) | soil metagenome | biome: Subtropical and temperate rainforests or woodlands; isolation source: soil samples (1 kg each in a 20% v/v slurry with milli Q water) were... ...
AGCGCGCCGCCGCCGAGCGCATCGCCACCGCCACGCGGCTGGCCGAGCTGGCCGGCGAGCTGGCGATGATGGATTTCGGCTTTCTCTACGACACGCGCAGCAACCTGTTCGCCATCGGCTACAACGTCGACGAGCACCTGCGCGATGCGAGCTACTACGACCTGCTGGCCTCGGAGGCGCGTCTGACCAACTTCGTGACCATCGCCCAGGGACAGTCGCCCCAGCAGAGCTGGTTCACCCTCGGCCGGCTGCTGACCAGCAACGGCGGCGTGCCGGTGTTGCTGTCCTGGTCCGGGTCGATGTTCGAGTATCTGATGCCGCTGCTGGTGATGCCGAACCACGAGGACACCCTGCTCGACCAGACCTGCCGCGCGGCGGTGGCCCGGCAGATCGCCTACGGCCACCAGCTGGGGCTGCCGTGGGGCGTCTCCGAGTCGGGCTACAACACCCTGGATGTCAACTTCAACTATCAGTACCGCGCCTTCGGGGTGCCGGGGCTGGGGCTCCAGCGCGGGCTCGGCGAGGACGTGGTGGTGGCGCCGTATGCCTCGGCACTGGCGTTGATGGTGGCCCCACAGGCGGCCTGCACAAACCTGCAGCGCCTCGCTGAGCAAGGTCTGGCCGGACGCTATGGCCTGTACGAGGCGGTCGACTACACCGCGGCGCGCCTGCCGCGCGGGCACGACGCGGCAGTGGTCCAGTCCTTCATGGCGCACCACCAGGGCATGAGTCTGCTGGCGCTGGCCAGCGTGCTGCTCGGCCGGCCGATGCAGCGCCGCTTCGAATCCGACCCGCAATTTCGCGCCAACGCCTTGCTGCTGCAGGAACGCATCCCGAAAACGGCCGCCGAGTACCTGCATGCCTCCGGCCTTGCCACCGCCGACGTGGGGACGCAGGTGAGCGCCGCCAAGCTGCGGGTCTTCACCGATCCCGACCGCCGCCGGCCTGCCGTCAAGCTGCTGTCCAACGGGCGCTATCACGTGCTGGTGAGCAGCGGCGGTGGCGGCTACAGCCGCTGCCGCGAGCTGGCGCTGACCCGCTGGCACGAGGACATCACCTGCGACAACTGGGGCATGTTCTGCTACCTGCGCGATGTCGCCAGTGGCATCTTCTGGTCCAGCGCCCACCAGCCGACGCTGCGGCGCCCGCAAAGTTACGAGGCGATCTTCTCCGAGGCGCGGGCCGAGTTTCGCGTGCGCGAGCGCGACTTCGACACCCATACCGAGATCGTGGTGTCGCCGGAGGACGACATCGAGCTGCGCCGTATCCACGTCACCAACCGTGCCCGCGTCCGCCGCACCATCGAGCTCACCAGCTATGCCGAAGTGGTGCTGGCCTCGGCGATCAGTGATGCGCTGCATCCGGCGTTCAGCAACCTGTTCGTGCAGACCGAGCTGCTGGAGCCGCTGCAGGCGATCCTCTGTACCCGTCGGCCGCGCTCCAGCGAGGAAGTGGCGCCCTGGATGTGCCACCTGCTGGCGGCGCACGAGGTCGCCATCGACTCGATCTCCTACGAAACCGACCGCCGGCGCTTTATCGGCCGCGGCCGCAGCGTCGTCCATCCGGCGGCGATGGACGCCACGCCGGACGGGCACGGCCTGCTCTCCAACAGCGCCGGCTCGGTGCTCGATCCGATCGTGGCGATCCGCTGCCGCATCACCCTCGATCCCGACCAGTCGGCGACCATCGACCTGATGACTGGCGTCAACCACAGTCGCGAGGGCTGCCTGCAGCTGATCGACAAATACCGCGACCGCCATCTGGCCGACCGCGTGTTCGACCTGGCGTGGACCCATAGCCAGGTCCTGCGCCGCCAGCTCAATGTCTCGCAGGTCGATGCGCAGCTGTACGAGCAGCTGGCTACCTCGGTCATCTACGCGAATGCTGCATTCAGGGCCGATGCCAGCGTGCTGACCGCCAATCAGCGCAATCAGTCCGGCCTGTGGGGGCAGGGCATCTCCGGCGATCTGCCGATCGTGCTGCTGCAAATCCACGCGGCGGAGAATATCGAGCTGGTCCGCCAGCTGGTGCAGGCGCATGCCTACTGGCGCCTGAAAGGCCTGGCGGTGGACCTGGTGATCTGGAACGAGGACCGTGCCGGCTACCGGCAACACCTGCAGGACCTGATCATGGGCCTGATCGCCTCGGGCATCGATGCCAGCCTGATCGACCGTCCGGCCGGGGTCTTCGTGCGCCTGGCCCAGCAGCTGTCGGGCGAGGACCGCACCCTGATGCAGTCGGTCGCCCGGCTGATCCTCAGCGACGACCATGGCAGCCTGGCCGAGCAGGTGCACCGGCGCCGCGTGGAGCCGCCGCTGCCGCGCTTCGAGCCGAAGCTGATGCGCCTCGGCGCCACGGCCGCGCAGCCCGCCGCAGTGCCCGATGCCGCGGCGGACACGCTGATCCTGCGCAATCCCTACGGCGGCTTCAGCGCGGACGGCGACGAATATGTGTTGACCCTGCTGCCGGGGCAGGCGACCCCGGCGCCCTGGGTCAACGTGCTGGCCAATCCCGACTTCGGCACCGTCCTCTCCGAGAGCGGCGGCGCCTATACCTGGAGCGAGAACGCCCACGAGTTCCGCCTGACGCCCTGGCAGAGCGATCCGGTCGGCGATGTCAGCGGCGAGGCGTTGTACCTGCGCGACGAGATGAGTGGCCACTACTGGTCGCCGACCCCGCTGCCGCGCCGCGGCAGCGGCGCGTACGTGACCCGCCACGGCTTCGGCTACAGCGTGTTCGAGCACAGCGAGGACGGCATCCACACCGAGCTGTGGGTGTACGTGGCGCTGGATGCGCCGATCAAGTTTTCCCGGCTCAAGATCCGCAACGACTCGGGGCGCCTGCGCCGGCTGTCCGCCACCGGCTATGTCGAGTGGGTGCTGGGCGACTTGCGCGCCAAGTCGGCGATGCACGTGGTCAGCGAAGCCGAGCCGCTCGGCGCCCTGCTGGCGCACAATGCCTATTCGCTCGAGTTTCCCGGCCGGGTGGCGTTCTTCGACGTCGACGCGCCGAGTCGCAGCGTCACCGCCGACCGCAGCGAGTTCATCGGCCGCAACGGCAACCTGCTGGCACCGGCAGCAATGACCCAGGCGCGGCTGTCCGGGCGGACCGGCGCCGGACTGGACCCCTGCGCGGCGATCCAGGTCGGCTTCGAGCTGGGTGCCGGGGCCAGCCACGAACTGGTGTTCCGCCTGGGCGCGGAACACGACGCCGCGGCGGCGAACGCCCTGCTGCAGCGCTTCCGTGGCAGTGCGGCGGCGGCCGCGGTGCTCGACGCCGTGCAGGCGCACTGGCGCGAAACGCTGGGCCGGGTGCAGGTGGCAACCCCCGATCCGGCGGTCGACGTGCTGGTCAACGGCTGGCTGCTGTACCAGGTCATCGTCTGTCGCTTCTGGGCGCGCAGCGGTTATTACCAGTCCGGCGGGGCGTTCGGCTTCCGCGACCAGCTGCAGGACGTCATGGCGATGCTCCACGCCGCCCCGCACGCCGCGCGCCAGCACCTGCTGCTGTGCGCCTCGCGCCAGTTCCCCGAGGGCGATGTACAGCACTGGTGGCATCCGCCGCTGGGGCGCGGCGTGCGCACCCAGTGCTCCGACGACTACCTGTGGCTGGCCCTGGCCACCAGCCGTTATGTACAGGTCACCGGAGATCGCAGCGTGCTCGACGAGCCGGCCGGCTATATCGAGGGCCGCCTGCTGGCCGCGGGCGAAGAGTCCTACTACGACCTGCCGGCGCGCGCGCCGCTGGACGAAACGCTGTATCGGCACTGCGTGCGGGCCATCGAGCACGGCATGGCCCGCGGCGTCCATGGCCTGCCGCTGATCGGCGCCGGCGACTGGAACGACGGCATGAACCGGGTCGGTGAGCAGGGCCGCGGCGAAAGCGTGTGGCTGGGCTTCTTCCTCTACGAGGTGCTGTTGAACTTTGCCGAGACCGCGCGTGAGTATGGCGACGATTCTTTCGCCCGGCATTGCGAGGAGCAGGCCGCCACCCTGCAGGGCAACCTCGAGGCGCATGGCTGGGATGGCGCCTGGTACCGCCGCGCCTATTTCGACGACGGCACGCCGCTGGGCTCGGCGAGCAACGACGAATGCCGGATCGATTCGATCGCGCAGAGCTGGTCGGTGCTCTCCGGTGCCGCACCGGATGAACGACGGCGCCGGGCGATGGATTCGCTCGACCGCTATCTGGTGCGCCGCGATGTCGGGCTGATCCAGTTGCTCGAGCCACCTTTCGACCGCTCGGCGCTCGACCCCGGCTACATCAAGGGCTACGTGCCCGGCGTGCGCGAGAACGGCGGCCAGTACACCCATGCGGCCATCTGGGCGACCATGGCGTTCGCTGCGCTGGGCGACAGCGCCCGGGCCTGGGAGCTGCTGCGCATGATCAACCCGGTCAGCCATGGCGACAGCGCCGCGGCGATCGAGGTCTACAAGGTCGAGCCATACGTGGTGGCCGCCGACGTGTACGGGGTGTTCCCCCATGCGGGACGCGGCGGCTGGACCTGGTACACCGGCTCGGCCGGCTGGATGTACCGGCTGATGGTGGAATCCCTGCTGGGCCTGCAGGTGGAAGGCGAGCGCCTGCGCATCCGCCCTGTGCTCCCCGCACAATGGCCCGGCTTCACCCTGCATTACCGCTTTGGCGCAAGCACCTACCACATCGCCGTGCGGCAGACCGCGGCCGCCGAGGGGCCGGCACAGTTCCGCCTGGACGGCACGCTGCACAGCGGCGAGGACATTCCGCTGATCGACGATGGTCGCGATCATCAGGTCGAAATCGACTGCCGGCCGCGCGGCGAATAGCCAATGAGCCGTTGGCGGCCGCGCCGTTTTAGCTCTGAAAGCCCGCTGCCTGCGGCGTTCAGTCGCGCAGACGGCACCTTTGCGGCGTAAAGTCACACTCAGCGCTATAAAATTTGCAAATCGACCTCATAGCCGGCATAGTCCGATCTCATCAAATTTCAGCAACCTTTATAACGACACGGTCGTGCCCATGCTCAAACGCTTCGCACCCCTCGTGCCACTGACCCTGGCCCTTTTTCTCGCTGCTTGCGCCAGTACTTCGCACCAGGCACAACAGCCACAGCAGTCATTCAGCAGTCCGAGCCAGCAGCTGTCCTTCGAGCTGGACGCCGCAGCCGCCGCCAAGGCGGAAGAGAGCAGCGTCGAGCAGCAGTTGCTCGACGGCAAGCCCTATGAGCTGCCGAGCATGCACTCCATCCTGGAGCGCGGCTTCTCCCTGATCGGGACGCGCTACCGTCCGGGTGGCAGCTCGACCGCAACCGGCTTCGATTGCAGCGGTTTCATCGGCTATCTGTTCCGCGAAGAGGCGGGCATCAAGCTGCCGCGCTCGACCCGCGAGATGATCAACATTCCGGCGCCGAAAGTCGCCCGTCACGACCTGCAGCCCGGCGACCTGATTTTCTTCGCCACCAGCGGTCGTGGTCGCGTAAATCACGCGGGCATCTATATTGGTGAGGGCGAGTTCATCCACTCTTCCAGCACCCGTAGCGGTGGAGTGCGGGTGGACAAGCTGGCCAGCAGCTACTGGAACAGTCGTTACCTGATGGCCAAGCGCGTTATCGACAAATAAGCGCAAGACCCGGCAATACCCCTGTGGGGCGCGCCGGGAGTCCGCTCGATGAAAGGGTGCCGCGCTCGCATGCGCGGCACAGTCGCAGGCGTTTGCCGCAGGGATATGCCACATGACAGCGCCAATCCGTCTAGCCTGTATCCTTCTCGTCGCGCTCCTCGCAGGCTGCTCCTCGCAGGCTCCGCTTCCCCCCCAGACACCTGTCAGCCAGGCGCCGGCCGCTTACGGACCTGCCGAAGATGTGCTGTTTCGCGCCATCGGCCTGGTCGGCACCCCCTATCGCTGGGGCGGCAACACGCCTGACAGCGGTTTCGACTGCAGCGGCCTGATCGGCTATGTGTACCGCGATGCCGCCGGGGTGCAGTTGCCGCGTACCACCCGCGAGATGAGCGCCCTGCGCGCGCCCCAAGTGGCGCGTCAGCACCTGCAGTCGGGCGATCTGGTGTTCTTCGCCACCAATGGTGGCCGCCAGGTCAGTCATGCCGGTATCTACGTTGGCGAAGACCGCTTCGTGCATGCTCCCAGTGCCGGCGGCACGGTGCGTCTCGACAGTCTCAACAACAGCTACTGGCAACAACGCTACCTCGATGCCCGGCGCGTGCTGGCAGGGGAGCGCCTGGCGCGCAACCCCTGAGCCCACCTGGCAGTGCTCAGTCGCGCTGCCAGTTGACGTCCAGGTGGGTTTCGTTTTCGGTGTAGGTGTAGCTCACTTCCCCATCGTAGGCGGCCTCCAGGGCGTGGCCGATGCGGTTGGCCAGATGCGTGCCGGTGGTGCCGACCATGACCTTGTCGTCTTCCTCGCTGATGCCGATCAGGCGCTCCAGCGGATGCTCCTTGCTCTCGCCTTCCTCGGTGTTGCGGATCAGGTTGAGGAGGTCGTCGCGGTGCGCCTGTACGAATCCGCCTGACAGGGTCACGTTGCCGGCCGCGTCGTTTTCGGCGATGCGCCGGCAGGCCGGGCAGGTGATCTCCTCGGGGTGGCTGCCGGCCTGCCGCTGCCACGACCAGCGACCGGCATGGAAATAGGCGCCGCAGCCGGTGCAGTGGGCGGTGCCGGCAAGATGCTGGTGCTCCTTGTCTCGATCATGGTGCCCAGGCTGGAGCAGTGTGTCTTTGTGGCCCTGCTTATGCTTGTCCATAACTGACTTCCGCTGAAAGGTTGGTCTGCCGGCCCCACGATGCCCGTGTCGGCCACATGTCCTCTCCAGTCTTGAAAAGCGCACCGGGGGACTGTTTGATTATGGTCAAGCCTGTCCCTGCACCCTTAGTTGCATTCGCTGTTTGCAGGGGGATTCTGATAGCGACTCGGCGTCAGGCTGTTGCTGGCTTGCAGACCCGGCGGCCCGGTATAGGCTTGCAGGAACAGGCTGCTCGACCTGCAGCCAGCCGGAGGTTTGCATGATGCGCAAGGCGCAGATCGAAGTGCCGATTCCCGACCGGGTGGCGGCCGGCAAGACCCTGGCCCGCCTGCTCGATGCCTACCGCAACCAGCCCGACACCCTCGTCTTGGCCCTGCCGCGCGGCGGAGTGCCGGTGGCGTGGGAGATCGCTCGTGAGTTGGCGCTGCCGCTCGACCTGATGCTGGTGCGCAAGCTCGGCATGCCCGGGCACGAGGAGTACGCCATGGGCGCGATCGCCAGCGGCGGGGTGCGGGTGCTCAACGAGGAGGCGCTGCTCTACGGGCGTGTCGACGCCGGGACTATCGACAGGGTGACCGAGCGTCAGAAGAGCGAGCTTGAGCGGCGCGACCACCTCTACCGCGGCAATCGTCCGTATCCTGAGCTGCAGGGCTGCCAGGTGCTGCTGGTCGACGATGGCCTGGCGACCGGTTCGACCATGCGCGCGGCGGTGCAGGCGGTGCGCCAGCAGGCACCGGCGCGCATCGTGCTGGTGGCGCCGGTGGCTTCCACCGACGCCATCGCCATGCTGCGCCCGCTGGTGGACGAAGTGGTCTGCCCGCTGGTGCCGGACGCCCTGTCCTCCATCGGCGAGTGGTACAGCGACTTCGGCCAGACCAGCGACGAGGAGGTGCAGGCGTTGCTGCGCCAGGCCTGGGCGCGCTGACTATTCCCAGCGGCCAGGCTGGTAGGAAAACACCGGCAGCGACCACGACCAGCGGATCGCCGCCAGGCGCAAGGCCAGGCCGAAGCCGAAGGAGGCCAGCAGGGTGATGTCGTGGTTGATGCCCAGCTTGTTCAGGAGCAGATAGAGCATGGCCACCAGCATGGAGACGCTGGCATACAGCTCGTGGCGCAGGACCACCGGTACGCGCTGGCAGAGGATGTCGCGCAGGATGCCGCCGAACACGCCGGTGATCATGCCGGCCATGATCACCACCGGGGTCGAGTAGTTGAGCTCCAGCGCCACGTTGCAGCCGATCACGGTGAAGGCGATCAGGCCCATGGCGTCGAGCACCAGGAAGATCTTGTGCAGGTGGTGCATGAAGCGGGCGACCAGCATGGTGAACAGGCCGGCGCCGATGGTCAGGTAGATATAGCTCGGATGCTGGGTCCAGCCCACCGGAAAGTGGCCGAGCAGGATGTCGCGCACCGTGCCGCCGCCGAGTGCGGTGACGAAGGCGATCAGGCCCACGCCGAACATGTCCATGTTGCGCCGGCCGGCGGCCAGCGCACCGGACATGGCCTCGGCCGTGATCGCGATGAGATAGATGTAGATGAGCAAGAGAGGACTCCTTAAGTCCGCAGCGCCTCTCCCTCTGTCCTGTGTACCTGAGAGTTTACGCAGCCGTCGGCTGCTTGCCCCTTCGGTGGGTTGCCCGCAGCAACCGCTCTCCAGATGTGGCGAAAATGGGCGTCCGCAGTTCCTGAGCCTGAGCGATTATGGGAGTTTGCGCCTTCGGCGGAGCGTCCGGCTGGCCTTGGCGGCCGCGGCGAACGCTCACTCTCCTGCGAACCGGCGCATTATACGGGCGAGTCCTGCGCTTGCCAGCCCAGGCGATGGTCGGAAGTGCTGCGGATGCCCCCGCGCGGAGTCAATTCAGGGCGCGGCGCAGCACCTCGATGCCGAATTCGCGCTCATAGGGTGGCACGTTGCATTCGATGATGTCGGTGGGGGCCACCTGCAGGCGCAGCCCGGTGATGTCGGCGCGTACCGGCTGGCGGCTCACGCAACGGTCGACCAGCACCGCCGTGCGCGTCTCCATCGCGCCCAGTTGCGCCAGCCAGGCGCTGGCCCGCAGCAGCGAGTGCCCTTCGTAAAGCACGTCGTCGACCAGCAGCACGCTGGTGCGCGACAGATCCAAGGCGGCCAGTTCGGGGTTCTCGGTCAGCGCCGTTTCCGCATGCAGCAGGCTGAGGTCGTCGGCATAGCGCTTCAGGTGCAGCGGGTACAGCGGCCAGCGCGGCAGGCCGCAATGCTCCACCAGCGCACTCTGCATACGCTGCGCCAACGGTTCGCCGCGGCGCAGGATGCCTACCAGCACCACCTCGCGGCGCCCGACGAACAGCGCCGCGGCCTGGCGCGCCATCTGCTCGATCACACCATCGAGCTGCTGCGCCGAATACAGCCGGAAGCGTTCGCCGGCGGGCTTGCTGTTCATGGTTGGCCTCTCGATAGCTATCCGGATGACGACTTACAGCGTAGATCCGCAGCGGCGCGGCTGCCTCGTTCAGTCCGCCAGTGCCTCCAGCCGTGCCAGCCAGGGCGCGCGCTCGACGGCGTCGACAAAGGCCGCTTCCAGGCTGTTGCGCGCGATGCGCTTGAGTTCGTCACGCGACAGCTGCAGCGCCAGCGCGGTCTGCCGGTAGTTCTCCAGTACATAGCCGCCGAAATACGCCGGATCGTCGGAGTTGATCGTCACCTTGAGGCCCGCATCGAGGAGGGTCTTGAGGTTGTGCTGGCGCAGGTTGGGGAAGACGCACAACTTGACGTTGGACAGCGGGCAGACGGTGAGCGGCACCTGCTCGCGTGCCAGGCGCTGGAGCAGTGCCGGGTCCTCGGCGGCACGCACGCCGTGGTCGATGCGCTCGGCCTTGAGCAGGTCCAGCGCCTCGACGATGTAGGCCGGCGGGCCTTCCTCGCCGGCATGGGCGACAATGTGCAGGCCCAGCGCGCGGCAGCGGGCGAACAGGCGGACGAACTTGCTCGGCGGATGGCCCTGCTCCGAGGAGTCGAGGCCGACGCCGTGGATACGGGCGAGGTGCGGCAGGGCCTGCTCGAGGGTGGCGAAGCCGTCCTCCTCGCTGAGGTGGCGCAGGAAGCAGAGAATCAGTCGCGAGCTGATGTTATAGCGCTCACGGGCCGCGCTGCAGGCGCGCTCCAGGCCGTCGAACACGGTGGCGAAGGCCACCCCGCGGGCGGTGTGGGTCTGCGGGTCGAAGAACAGCTCGGCATGCACCACGCCATCGGCGTGGGCGCGCTCGAAGTAGGCCATGGCCAGGTCGAAGAAGTCCTCCTCGCGAAGCAACGCGGCAGCGCCGGCGTAGTACAGGTCGAGAAAGCTCTGCAGATCGCTGAAGGCATAGGCGGCACGGGTTTCCTCGACACTGTGCCAGGGCAGGGCGATGCCATTGCGTTCGGCCAGCGCGAACATCAGCTCCGGCTCCAGGGTGCCTTCGATGTGCAGGTGCAGCTCCGCCTTGGGCAGGGCGCGCAGGTACTGTTCGAGATCCATGATGAACTCCGTTTCCGGTGCGCCCGAGGCCTCGCCGCCCGGGCTATTGGCTTTCAGCGTAGAGCAGTCCGCGCAGGCGAGGCGCCTCCCGGGGCGCGCGCAAGGGCCGCCAGTCAGCGCTCGGCCGCCTCCAGCGCGGCGAGGATCGGCGCGTCGTGCTGGTAGATGTCCGGGCGGAACTGCAGTCGGCCAGCGTCGTCGGCCTCCGCCGTCCAGTAGGCCAGCAGGATGGTCACCGCGTGGGGCAGGTTGACGTTCTTGGTCTTGCCGCTGGCGTGGATCGCGGCGATGCGCTCGCGCTCGGCCGGGCTGGCGTCGGCCAGCAGGTGGTCGAGCAGCTGCAGGACGTTCTCGACCCGCACGCAGCCCGAACTGAACACCCGCGGCAACTTGTTGAACAGCTGCTGGCTGGGGGTGTCGTGCAGATACACCGAGAACGGGTTGGGAAAGCGGATGGCGAGCACGCCCAGCGCGCTTGTCGGGCCGGCGTCCTGGCGCAGCAGGATGCCCTGGGGGTTGTACCAGTCGACGGCGTGCGGATTCAGCTCGTTGCCGGCGTTATCCAGCACGCGCATGCGGTTTTCCGCCAGATAGCCGATGTTGCGCTGGATTTCCGGCAGCTTGTCCTTGCGGAAGATGGTCGGTGGCACCGTCCAGGTCGGGTTCAGGGTCAGGTGGGTGATGCGCGACTTCAACAGTGGCGAGGGGCGCTCGGCCCGGCCCACCTGGGTACGTGCCTGCCACAGCAGCTGGCGGTCGCGGTAGTAGGACACCCGGGTGCCGGCGAGATCCACCAGCACCATGCTCGGCTCCATTTCCCGGGCCAGCCAGCGCAGGCGCTCGAGGTTGACGCGCACCTGGTCCCTGCGGGCGGCGGCCGAGATGTTCAGTTCGGCCAGGGTCGCCGGGCCGACGACGCCGTCGGGTTGCAGCTGATGGTCGCGCTGGAAGGTTTCGACGGCGTCCACCAGCAACGGATCGTACAGGTCGCTGTCTGCGCCAGCCGGGCGGCCCGCCGTTCTGGTCAGATAGCCTGCACGGGCCAGGCGCTGCTCCAGCAACGGCACACGGGCATCGCGCTTGCCCGGGCGCAGCAGCGCGCCGTCGGCGATCCGCGGCCATGCGGGCAACGGCTGCTGGCGGAGGCGGGCATAGGCGTTGCGCAGGTTGCGATAGGGCTTGAACTGCGGACGCGCCCGCTCGAAGGTGGCGGGCAGGTCGCCCAGTCCGCTGGTCGCAAAAGCCGGAGCTCCGCTCGGCCGGCTGGGTGCCGGCGTGTGCTGGGAGTGCCAGATCGGCTCCACCTGGGCCGGATCGAGCCGGCCCCAGCTCAGGTCCTGCAGCGCCTGCAAGTAGGCATGGCTGGCCAGCACCTCGCGGCAGGCCGTGCGCTGGGCGTCGCTGGCGGAGATGCGCTCGAGCCTGCGCAGATCGGCCAGGTGATAGGCCTCCGGCGACAGGCCGTCGTCGGCCAGGCGCTCCAGCTGGGTCAGCAGGCTGGCGAGACGAGCACGGTTCCACACGCGCTCGGAGCCCTGTTGCCGGTAGAAGTCGAGCAGCGTTTCCCGCGCGCTGGCCGCGAGCGGCAAGGGGCGACTGGCACAGCTCAGCTGGCCCTGTTGCAATTCGGCTTGCAGCGCGTTGTCAGACTCGCCAGCGACTGCTCCGGCGACGGCCAGCTGGCAGCTCACCAGCAGCATTGCCAGCATGGGTGTGTATTTTTTAGACAAACGCTCAGCTCCCGACCATCATTTGCTTGCTAGAATGCCTTAATAACGAGCGGTAACGCAGCTAGATGCTGATGTACGCCGTTGATCATAAGCAGGACGACAGTAACAACGACAGGGCGTCATGTAACGGACGGGCGGTGCGTGGGGCGGTGCGCCAGCGAGGTTGGCGCCGCAGTTTCCCGTGCTCTGTCGGTACACCATACAGAGGACACCTTTCTCCATGACCAGGCTGATTCGCTCGCTCTGGCTGGCTGCAAGTCTTGCGGCTTTCTCTTCTCCACTTCTGGCAAGCTCCCCCAGCGCTGCGCCGTTGATCGACAGTCTGGCCAAGGCGGCGCCGACCCTGAACCACGAAGTGCTGCGCCACGCCCTGGCGGCCATGCAGTGCGCGGTCAACAACGGCTCCGCGCCGGCCGACCGTCTGGCGGTCATCGACTTCTCGCTGCCCTCGTCGGAGCGCCGTCTGTGGGTCTTCGATCTCAAGCGCAAGACCCTGCTGCTGCGCGAGCTGGTCGCCCACGGGCAGGGCTCCGGCGAAAACTTCGCCACCAGTTTCTCCAATCGCGAAGGCAGCCATCAGTCGAGCATCGGCCTGTTCCGCACCTCGGAAACCTATCACGGCCAACACGGCTACTCGTTGCGCATGGACGGCCTGGAGCCGGGCATCAACGACCGTGCCCGCGAGCGCGCCATCGTCATCCATCCCGCCGACTACGTCGACCCGGCCTGGGTCAAGCGCCATGGCCGCATCGGCCGCAGCCACGGTTGCCCGGCGGTGCGTCCGGAAGTGGCTCGTATGGTGATAGACAATCTCAAGGGGGGGCAGTTCATGTTCTCCTGGTATCCCGACCGCAAGTGGATGCAGTCTTCCGCCTACCTCAACTGCAAGCCGCAGCGGGTGGCGGCGATCCTCGCCTCGCGCGATTCGGATAGCTGATCGGGCGCTGAGCCCGAGGCTTTTCGTCGGGTGGGTCGGCCGCGCAGCGGCGTAACCCACCATCGCGAGCGCCCGGTCGCGCACCGGCAAACCGCGAACGGGTCACGGTGCGCTATCTGGCCCATCCGGCGCCTGGGGCCGATCCGGCGGCGCCCCTGCATCGCATTTCCGGCACTGTAATTCGTAACCCAGCATCCGCTCTCGCCCCGCAGCTGTCGTCACCCACGGCCGGCTGACCCACGGCGGGTTGTGCCGCACGTGCTGGTTGTGGCCGCAGGCCAGCTCGGCAACCCAGTGGTTTTCGTCGTCGCGGTGGTATCCGCTGATCGGCTGTTTCATCGCCGCAGGTTAGCAGCCGCCCGTTCCCCCGCGACACTCTTTGTCGCACCCGGGTGGCACAATGCGCGCTCTGTCGGTGAAGGGAGCGAGACATGCAGGGCAACGAGCTGACGCCGGGGCTGATGGTGGTGCACGGCAACCGCCTGGAGGAGCTGCGCGAACTGGCGGTGCAGTGGATGCGCCTGCATCCGCTGGCGCCGCTGGAGAACGAGGTGGTGCTGGTGCAGAGCAACGGCATCGCTCAGTGGCTGAAGCTGGCGCTGGCCGCCCAGGACAGTTGCGGCATCGCTGCGGCCATCCAGGTCGAGCTGCCGGCGCGCTTCCTCTGGCAGACCTACCGCGCCGTGCTGGGCAGCGAGAGCATTCCACTGGAGTCGCCGCTGGACAAGGCGCCGCTGACCTGGCGGCTGATGCGTCTGCTGCCCAATCTGCTGGCCGGTGAAGCGTTCGCTCCGCTGCGCCGCTTCCTCGCCGACGACAGCGACCTGCGCAAGCGCCACCAGCTGGCCGAGCGCCTGGCCGACCTGTTCGACCAGTACCAGGTGTACCGCGCCGACTGGCTGGCCGACTGGGCTGCCGGTCTGGATCAGCTGCGCACCTCGCGCAATGGCGCCAAGGCGCTGGACGAGGCGGTGCGCTGGCAGCCGGCGCTGTGGCGCGCGCTGCTGGAGGATGTCGGCCGCGAGCAGCT
>LNAP01009644.1_pt1 | contig 13923 bp, 13 predicted proteins | sample 602601 | NCBI WGS metagenome assembly LNAP01 (sample SAMN02440304, study PRJNA202911) | soil metagenome | biome: Subtropical and temperate rainforests or woodlands; isolation source: soil samples (1 kg each in a 20% v/v slurry with milli Q water) were... ...
TGGGGCATGGGCGTGAGCCAGCATGTGCACGGCACCGACAACGCGCGCTGCCTGATCGCGCTGTGCGCCGTCACCGGCCAGATCGGCAAGCCCGGCTCGGGCCTGCACCCGCTGCGTGGCCAGAACAATGTGCAGGGCGCGAGCGATGCGGGGCTGATCCCCATGATGTTCCCCAACTACCAGCGCGTGGACAACGCCAGGGCGCATGCGTGGTTTGAAGACTTCTGGGGCACCCAGCTCGATGAAGCGCCGGGCTACACGGTCGTCGAGATCATGCACAAGGCCCTGGCGCCTGACACCGACCCGCACAAGGTGCGCGGCATGTACATCATGGGCGAAAACCCCGCCATGAGCGACCCCGACCTGAACCACGCGCGCCACGCGCTGGCCAGCCTGCAGCACCTGGTGGTGCAGGACATCTTCCTCACCGAAACCGCTTGGCTGGCCGACGTGGTGCTGCCCGCCAGCGCCTGGCCCGAGAAGACCGGCACCGCCAGCAACACCGACCGCATGGTGCAGATGGGCCGTCGTGCCTTGAACCCGCCGGGTGATGCACGGCCGGATTTGTGGATCATTCAGCAGATCGCCCAGCGCATGGGCCTGGACTGGAACTATGCGGGCGAGGAATCGGGCGTGGCCGCCGTGTACGAAGAAATGCGCCAGGCCATGCACGCCAGCATTGAGGGCATCACCTGGGACCGGCTGGAGCGCGACTCCAGCGTGACCTACCCGTGCCTCACGGCCGACGACCCTGGCCAGCCCATCGTCTTCATCGAGAACTTCCCGACGCCCACGGGCCGCCTGCAACTGGTACCCGCCAGCGTGATCCCGGCGGCAGAGAAGCCCGACGCTGACTACCCACTGGTGCTCATCACTGGCCGCCAGCTGGAGCACTGGCACACCGGCAGCATGACGCGGCGCAGCACCGTGCTGGACGCCATCGAGCCCATGGCCACCGCATCGCTGCATGGCGATGAACTCGCCCGGCTGGGCGTGGCGCCCGGCGCGCTGGTGGGCATCCGTTCACGGCGGGGCATGCTGCAGGTGCGCGTGCGCCGCGACGACGGCACGCCGCGTGGCACGGTGTTCATGCCGTTTGCGTATGTGGAGGCGGCGGCCAATCTGCTCACCAATGCTGCGCTGGACCCCTTTGGAAAGATCCCGGAGTTCAAGTACTGCGCGGTGGCGGTGGATGTGTTGCAGGGCACCGGCAGCGAAATCGTCTGACGCGTCGCGTATCCGCACGCGGGTTGCGGGGCTTTGCGGGCATTGCTGTCTGAGGGGGCTGCGCCGGGGTAAAGTCTGCGCCCATGACTGAGCGCCCCTACACCGACGTTGCCGTGATCATGCGGTGTGAGCACATCGACAACCGCTGGCAGCCCTGGCGCTGGTCGCTGGCCGAGGTGGTGATCCACGAGCCCGCCTTTGGCTCCGAACCTCGCCTGCTGATCCAAGACGAGCGAGAGCAGCGTTGGCTGTTCCCCGGCTTTCGCGTGGAGCTGTTCCGCGACGATGCCGAGGGCTACCACCTCAACCTCACCTCCCCGGCCCCTTGCTGGTTTGTGATGTGGCGCCGCGATGACGACACCGGCACGGGCGAAGTCCCGCTGGCCCGTCCCGTGGCGGTGAGCCTGAGCTACCACGACGCGGGCCGCTGGCTGGACGCGCAGGAATCCGTGGAGCAGGTGCCTGCTGCGCCCGAAGTGGTGGAGGCGCTGCGCGCCTTTGTGGCCGAGCACTACCAGCCCGAGCCCAAACGCCGCAAGCGCCCCGAGAGCTTTCGCACGTTGCAAGACCGCTTTGGCAACCCGGCCTCGGTGTCCACCGAGAAGCTCCGTGGCGGGGGAGGAGGGGGTGGCCATGGTTGACGGATTCCTCAGCCGCTGGTCGCGCCGCAAGCAGGACGTGCTGGCGGGCAATCCCGTGCAAGACCCGCCCCCGCCCGCCCCCCAGGTGGCAACCCCAGCGCCAGCGGCGGCGGCCGCTGTGGCAGCGTCAGCCACACCTGCATCCCCCGTCGCCGAGGTGCCACCGCCGCCCACGCTGGCTGACGCTGAGGCCCTCACGCCCGCGTCCGACTTCAAACCGTTCGTGGCCCGTGCCGTCTCGCCCGAGGTGCGCAACCTGGCCATGAAAAAGCTGTTTGCCGATCCGCACTTCAATGTGATGGATGGTTTGGACATCTACATCGGCGACTACACCCAGCCCGACCCGCTGCCCGCAGGCATGCTGCGAAAGATGGCCAGCGCGCATGCGCTGGGCTTTTTTGACCAAGAGAAAAAAGCCACGTTAGCTGCGCAGAGTCTGCAGGGCGATTTGGTGCCGGATGCGGCCCCCGAGGCACCAATATCCCCGCCGGCCAGTCAGCCTCGGGATGATGCGGAGGCGCAAAGCCCCGCAGACGTGGCACAGTCCCGGGTATGCAACGCTGTTCCTAGCGTTCCCTCTAGCGAGCCTGAGGTGCACCCACGCTCTGCCCAGGACGCGGTGGTCACGCCAGCCAGCCATACCGACAATGACCACGACGCTCATCTGCGACTGCAACCAGACGATGCCCCTCAACGCCAAAGCGTTGGGCGAGGCACTGCATGAAGACCTGACCCTTCACTCCACCCTGTGTCGGCGCGACGCGGGGGCGTTCCAAAAGGCCATCCAGTCGGGCGACGACGTGGTGGTGGCCTGCACCCAGGAGCAGCGCCTTTTTGGTGACCTGGGCCAGCAGACCGAAGGCGCGGTGTCGCCTATCCGGTTTGTGAACATCCGCGAAACCGGTGGCTGGAGCCGCGATGCCGCCAAGGCCAGCCCCAAGATCGCCGCGCTGCTGGCGGCCGCCCGGTTGCCCGATCCGCCGCCCGTGCCCACGGTCACCTACAAGAGCACCGGCCGCTTGCTCATCATCGGCCCGATCGACCAGGCCGAGCAGGCCGCGGCCCTGGTGTCGGATGTGCTGGACGTGACGCTGTTCACCCAGGGCCCAGGCAACGCGGGGGGCGCGCAGGCGCGGCGCTTTCCGGTGCTGGGCGGGCGCATCACGGGCCTTGCGGGGTGGCTGGGCGCGTTCGATCTGCAATGGGCGGCGGACAACCCCATCGACCTGGATTTGTGCACGCGCTGCAACGCCTGTGTGGCGGCCTGCCCCGAGAACGCCATTGGCCTCGACTACCAGATTGATCTGGCCGTCTGCCAGTCGCACCGCGCCTGCGTGAAGGTGTGCCAGGTGGCCGGTGCCATCGACTTTACGCGCGATGCTGCCGCGCAGACCGAGCGCTTTGACCTGGTGCTGGACCTGCGCTCACCCACCGCCACGCCCACCTTCTTGCAGCACGCGCTGCCGCAGGGTTACCTGCGATGGGATGGGCGCGACCTGGCTACGCTGCTGAAGCTGCGCGAGCTGGTGGGCGAGTTCGAGAAGCCCAAGTTTTTTGTCTACAAGCAAAAACTCTGCGCCCACAGCCGCAACGAAACCGTGGGCTGCAACGCCTGCGTGGACATCTGCTCGGCCGAAGCCATTGCCAGCGACAAGAGCCGCCAGCAAATCAAGGTGAACCCCAACCTGTGCGTGGGCTGCGGCGCTTGCACCACCGTGTGCCCCACGGGTGCGCTGACCTATGCCTACCCCAGCGCGACAGAGCAGGGCACCAAGCTCAAGACCCTGTTGTCCACCTACACCGCAGCAGGCGGCAAGGACGCCGTGCTGCTGCTGCGCAGCCAGGAGCGCGGCCAGGCACTGGTGGAAGAGCTGGGCCGCGCCGCGCAGCTCAAACTGGCGCAGGGCGTGCCTGCCAACGTGATCCCGGTGGCGCTGTGGCACACGGCCAGCACCGGGGTGGACTTGTGGCTGAGCGCCATTGCCTACGGTGCCTCGACGGTGGTGGTGCTGGCGACGCACGAAGAGGCGCCGCAGTACCTCGACGGCCTGCAGGCGCAGATGGATGTGGCGCAAGCCATCTTGCGGGGCCTGGGCTACACCGGCACGCATGTGCAACTGCTGCGCGCTGCGCACCCCACCGAGCTGGATGCCGCCTTGCAGGCCCTGGGCCAGACCCGTCAGAAGACCCCGACCGTGGCCGCACGCTTTGCCGTGGCGCAGGAAAAACGCAGCACGCTGGAGATGGCGCTCGACCACCTCATCGAGCAGGCCCCGATGCCCGTGGCCGAGCGGCCCCAGGCCATTGTCTTGCCCGCAGTGGGGTCGCCCCTGGGCACCATTGAGGTCAACAAAGACCGCTGCACCCTGTGCCTGAGCTGCGTGAGCGCCTGCCCGGCGAGTGCGCTGCAGGACAACCCGCAGCTGCCGCAGCTGCGCTTCATCGAAAAGAACTGCGTGCAGTGTGGCCTGTGCGCCACCACTTGCCCAGAGAACGCCATCACCCTGCAGCCGCGCCTGCTGCTGGCGCCCGAGCGTGCGCAATTGCGTGTGCTCAACGAAGCCAAGCCGTGGGCCTGTGTGCGCTGCAGCAAGCCGTTTGGCACCGTGAAGGCCATCGAGGCTATGTTGGGCAAGTTGTCGGGCCACCCCATGTTCCAGGGCGAGGCGCTGGAGCGGCTGAAGATGTGCAGCGACTGCCGTGTGATCGACCTGTATTCCTCCCAAAGCGAAACGAAAGTGACCGACCTGTGAGCGCCCCATCCACTTTGACCCCCCTGGGCGGCAGCTCTGCGCTCGACGAGGAAACCGCACGCGCCGAGCTGTATGGCCTGCTGTCGCAGCTGTATTACGCCGCGCCCAGCGCCGATCTGTTGTCTGCCCTGCGGGTGGCCGTGACCGAGGCGCCCGCCGATGGTGCCTTTTTGCAAGAGCCCTGGCAGGTGCTGGTGGGCGCGGCCCGTGAACTGAGCGACGGCGTGATTGCGCAAGAGTTCGACCGCCTCTTTGGCGGCGTGGGCAAGCCGGAGGTGTTTTTGTACGGCTCGCATTACCTGAGCGGTTTCCTCAATGAGAAGCCGCTCGCCCGCCTGCGCACCGACCTGGATAGGCTGGGGTTGGCACGCGACGAGGCCATGTCCGAGACCGAGGACCACGTTGCCTACTTGTGCGAAGTGATGCGCTACCTGATCGCGGGTGATGACGTCGCTGTCTGTAACCTGACGGCGCAGCGCGATTTTTTTGCAACGCATCTACAGCCCTGGGTATTGCTGTTGTGTGATGCCCTTGCGGCTCAGCCGCAGGCCCGGTTTTATGCCGCTGTGGCCCAGTTTACGCGGGCTTTTGTGTCGGTAGAAACCCAGGGCTTCGACATGATGGAGTGAGCCTGTGGGTCAGCATTAACCCTGATCCGCGTGTTCCAAAAGATGAGCGCTTTGGTCGGCGGTTGTGGTGTCGCATTGCAGGCTTTCACACACTGACATAGACTCATATGAATTCCTTTTCATAGCTGCCAGCCATTCTGGAGACAAGCATGCAGAACCGCCAGCCCAATTCCTCCCGCCGGAGTTTCTTTTCTGGCGCCGCCACCGCAGGGGCTGCCGCAGCAGCCGTTGTGGCGCTTCCCCATGTTGCGCCGTCCGATGCTGTGGTGTCCGAGCCCGCTCGCGTCGCACCCGAAAAGGGCGGTGGCTACCACCTGTCTGCCCGCGTGAAGCAGTACTACAAGACCACCCAACTCTGACAACGGGGCACGCCATGTTGCTAACCAAGAAGCCTTCCCATTCCGTGCAGGGCAACAGCTCTGCATCGCCTTTTGTGCACAGCCTGCGCCGTGGCCTGTCGCAGGCCCTGCCCACTATGGACCGCCGCTCGTTCCTGCGCCGCTCCGGCTTGGGGGTGGGCGTGGGCATCGCCGCCTCGCAGCTCACGCTGGTCAAGAAATCCAACGCAGCCGAAGGCGCCAAGGTCGGCATCGGCGACAGCAAGATCGAAGTGCGCCGCACGGTGTGTTCCCACTGTTCAGTGGGTTGCGCGGTCGATGCCGTGGTGGAAAACGGCGTCTGGGTGCGGCAGGAGGCGGTGTTCGACTCGCCCATTAATCTGGGCGCCCACTGCGCCAAGGGCGCGGCCCTGCGCGAGCACGGCCATGGCGAGTACCGCCTGCGCTATCCGATGAAACTGGTCAATGGCAAATACGAGCGCATCAGCTGGGACACGGCTCTGAACGAAATCACGGCTAAGATGCAGGAGCTGCGCAAGGCCAGCGGCCCTGACAGCGTGTACTTTGTAGGGTCGTCCAAACACAACAACGAGCAGGCTTACCTGCTGCGCAAGTTCGTGAGCTTCTGGGGCACCAACAACTGCGACCACCAGGCGCGCATTTGCCACTCGACCACGGTGGCGGGTGTGGCCAACACATGGGGCTACGGCGCCATGACCAATTCGTACAACGACATGCAAAACAGCAAGGTCGCTTTGTACATCGGCTCCAACGCGGCCGAAGCCCACCCGGTCAGCATGCTGCACATGCTGCACGCCAAGGAAACCGGTTGCAAGATGATCGTGGTGGACCCCCGCTTCACCCGCACCGCAGCCAAGGCCGACGAATTCGTGCGCATCCGCTCGGGCACCGACATCCCCTTCCTGTTTGGCCTGCTGTACCACATTTTCAAGAACGGCTGGGAAGACAAGAAGTACATCAACGACCGTGTCTATGGCATGGACAAGGTGCGCGAGGAAGTGCTGGCCAAGTGGACGCCCGACAAGGTGGAGGAAGCCTGCGGCGTTCCCGAGGCGCGGGTGCTGCAAATTGCCACGCTGCTGCACGAGAACAATCCCGGCACCATCGTATGGTGCATGGGCCAGACACAGCACACCATCGGAAACGCCATTGTGCGTGCCTCGTGCATCCTGCAACTGGCACTGGGCAATGTGGGTAAAAGCGGCGGCGGCACCAACATTTTCCGCGGCCACGATAACGTGCAGGGCGCCACCGATGTGGGCCCCAACCCCGATTCGCTGCCTGGCTACTACGGCCTGGCCGAAGGCTCGTGGAAGCACTTCGCCGCCGTGTGGGGCGTGGACTTCGAGTGGATCAAGAAACAGTATGCGTCGCCTGCGATGATGACCAAGAACGGCATCACCGTGTCGCGCTGGATCGACGGTGTGTTGGAGAACAACGAGCTGATCGATCAGGACTCCAACCTGCGCGGTGTGTTCTTCTGGGGCCATGCGCCCAACTCGCAGACGCGCGGCCTGGAAATGAAGCGGGCCATGGACAAGCTCGATCTGCTGGTCGTGGTGGACCCGTATCCATCGGCCACCGCCGCCATGGCGGCCATGCCCGGCAAGCCCGAAGACCTGAACCCCAACCGTGCGGTGTATCTGCTGCCAGCGGCCACGCAATTCGAGACCAGCGGCTCGTGCACGGCATCGAACCGTTCCCTGCAGTGGCGCGAGAAGGTGATCGAACCGCTGTGGGAGAGCCGCACCGACCACATGATCATGTACCAGTTCGCGCAAAAACTCGGTTTTGCCGACGAGTTGGTCAAGAACTACAAGATGCAGAAGGTCAAGGGCATGGACGAGCCCGTGCCCGAGGATATCCTGCGCGAAATCAACAAGAGCGTCTGGACCATTGGCTACACCGGCCAGAGCCCTGAGCGCCTGAAGGCCCACATGAAGAACATGCATTTGTTCGATGTGAAAACCCTCAAGGCCAAGGGTGGCAAGGACAAGGAAACCGGGTACGACTTCGCTGGGCTTCCCTGGCCTTGCTATGGCACACCCGAGCTCAAGCACCCGGGCTCGCCCAACCTGTACGACACCTCCAAGCATGTGATGGACGGGGGTGGTAACTTCCGCGCCAACTTCGGCGTCGAAAAAGACGGCCAGAATCTGCTGGCCGAGGATGGATCGCACTCGCTGGGCAGCGAGATCACCACGGGCTATCCAGAGTTCGACCATGTGCTGCTCAAGAAGCTGGGCTGGTGGGACGACCTCAGTGATGCCGAGAAGGCCAAGGCCGAAGGCAAGAACTGGAAGACCGACCCCACAGGCGCCATCATTCGTGTGGCCATGAAGCATGGTTGCCACCCCTTTGGCAATGCCAAGGCCCGTGCCGTGGTCTGGAATTTCCCCGATGCGATTCCTCAGCACCGCGAGCCCATTTATGGTACGCGTCCCGACCTGGTGGCCAAGTACCCCACGCACGACGACAAAAAGGCTTTCTGGCGCCTGCCCACGCTCTACAAGAGCCTGCAGGACAAGAACGTGGCCGACAAGGTGTACGAGAAGTTCCCGCTCATCCTGACTTCCGGCCGCTTGGTCGAATACGAAGGTGGCGGCGAGGAAACCCGTTCCAACCCCTGGCTGGCCGAGTTGCAGCAGGAGTCGTTCGTCGAGATCAACCCCAAGACGGCGGCCGACCGGGGCATCCGCAACGGCGAGCGTGTGTGGCTGAGCAGCCCTACGGGCGCACGCCTGAATGTGCAGGCGCTGGTCACCGAACGGGTTGCACCAGACACGGTCTGGATGCCGTTTCACTTCTCTGGCCGCTGGCAAGGGGCGGACATGCTGGCGTATTACCCCAAGGGTGCGGCACCTGTGGTACGCGGCGAAGCCGTGAACACGGCCACCACCTATGGCTACGATAGCGTGACCATGATGCAGGAAACCAAGACCACGATCTGCAACGTGGAACGGGCGTGAGCGCGCAGCACTGACCAGGAGACAGAACAATGGCACGAATGAAATTCATCTGCGATGCAGAGCGCTGTATCGAATGTAACGGCTGCGTCACCGCCTGCAAGAACGAGCACGAGGTGCCGTGGGGTGTGAACCGCCGCCGAGTGGTCACCCTCAACGACGGGGTGCCCGGCGAAAAATCGATCTCGGTGGCCTGCATGCACTGCAGCGATGCGCCCTGCATGGCGGTCTGCCCCGTCAACTGCTTTTACCGCACCGAAGAGGGTGTGGTGCTGCACGACAAGGATGTCTGCATTGGCTGTGGCTACTGCAGCTATGCCTGCCCGTTTGGCGCGCCGCAGTTTCCGTCGCAAGGCACCTTTGGCGTGCGCGGCAAGATGGACAAGTGCACCTTCTGTGCCGGTGGCCCAGAGGTCAACGGCAGCCAGGCAGAGTTCGAGAAATACGGCCGCAACCGTCTGGCCGAAGGCAAACTGCCCGCTTGTGCCGAAATGTGCTCGACCAAGGCCCTGCTGGCAGGTGACGGCGATGTGGTCGCCGACATCTTCCGCAACCGCGTGGTGCAGCGCGGCAAGGGTGCCGAAGTGTGGGGCTGGGGCACGGCCTATGGCACGCAAAAGGGTGCCCAGCCACCTGCAGGAGCCAAGTCATGAAGCGCGTAACCCTCATCCTGACAGCGGTGTTGGCCCTTGCCGGCCTGGCCGCCTGCTCCGAAAAGCCCCAGACCGGTGGCGGTGTGAAGCAAGACGCTGCACCTTACGCGGGCACCGGCAGCAATTTCACCCAGCCGGGCTGGAAGGCGGGCGACAAGACCAGCTGGGAGCAGCAGCTGAAGGCGCGCCAGCAGTACGGCCAGAACGAATACACCCGCTCCCAGTCCAAGTGAGGCCCGCCATGAAACACATCGTGTGGACCCTGGCTTTGGCGGCTGGCCTGGCCTGGGGGCCTGCGGGCGCCCAGGCTCCGGCAGCGCCGGATGCCGCTGCTGCGCCTGCAACCGCTGCACCGGCTACCCCCGCTGCAACCGGAGGCATCCAGAGCCAGAGCATCTTTCAGGTCAAACCCGACGCCAGCGCCGACCCGCAGTACGCCGAGCAGACCAACGGCGAGCGCATGAAGGTGCAGCCCGGCAACAACGCGCCCATGTGGCGCCAGGTGGGGCAGGGCGTGACGGGCTACAGCAGCCTGCCCAAGACCCAGGCGCCCGAAGCGGGCCTTTTGTGGAGTACCCCGGCTCGCGTTTCACCAATGCAGGCGAGGCATGGCGCCAGGTGCGCAACCAGTGGATCATTCCCTATGGTGCTGTCTTGCTGAGCCTGGTGTTGCTGGCCTTGGCGATTTTCTATTTCACCAAGGGAGCCATGGGGCACGAGCATCCCGAATCAGGCCGCAAGATCGAGCGCTTCACCCCGTTTGAACGCGCGGCGCACTGGGCCAATGCCGGCGCATTCATTGCGCTGGCGATTTCGGGCATTGTGATGGCGTTTGGCAAGTTCTTTCTGCTGCCGATTATCGGCAGCACGCTCTTTGGCTGGCTGACCTACGCGCTCAAGAACGTGCACAACTTCATGGGCCCCCTGTTTGCCGTTTCGCTGCTGGTCATCATCCTCACGTTTGTGAAGGACAACATCGCCAACCGCGCCGATATCGTCTGGCTCAGCAAGGGCGGCGGCATGCTGGGCGGCGGTGACCACCAGGTGCCTTCGCACCGTTTTAACGCGGGTGAAAAGGGGCTGTTCTGGTGGGGCATCACCATCCCGGGCATCTTGGTGGTGGCAACGGGTCTGGTGCTCGACAAGCTGATTCCTGGTTTTGGTGACGTGCGTGGCGACATGCAGATCGCCCACATGATCCACGCCACCCTGGCCATCTGGATGATGGCGCTGATCTGCGGCCATATCTACATGGGCACCGTGGGCATGCGAGGCGCCTACAAGGCCATGAAGACGGGCTACGTGAGCGAGGCATGGGCGAAAGAGCACCATGAGCTCTGGTACGACGATGTCCAGGCAGGCAAGATTCCCCGTCAACGCAGCGCCAGCCAACCGGCGGCCAATGCTGCCGCAACACCATCAGCGGGCCAGCCCGCGCAGGTATGAGGTTTCGCCCCATGATGATGCACTTTTCCCGTTCCTCTTTGCTGGCGCTTTGCGCGGCCAGCGTTTGTACGCTGGCATCGGCCAAGCTGCCCGCTCCCTCGCCTGAAGCGGCTGCCAAAGCGGCAGAAGCCGCCGCCAAGGCCGCATGGGCTGGCAAGGTGGACAACTACAAACTGTGCCAGTCGCAAGACCGCGTGGCAGCCCACTATCGCAAGACGACGCCGTTGGCAAAGCCAGCCACTGCTGTTGGTTCGGGCTGTACCGACCCCGGCCCCTTCGCTTACACACCGCCAGCTGCCAAGCCCGTTGAAGCGGCTGGCGCGCATTCGCCACCAGGCACCGCCAGCAGCCCGCCCAGCACGCTGGTGCCTGCTGCGGCAGCTGCGTCGGCGCCCAAGTCCTGAGGCAGCCATCGCCTGGATGAAAGCCGTGCCCACTTTGTGAGCGCGGCTTTTTTTGTGGTGGGACCGACGCCTTGCGGACAGTGCGCAGGGCGTCCCGGCGCCGGCGCAACCAGCCATCAAGAGTCCCCGCGCTATTCCGTATAAGCGGCTAGTGCGTATATTGACCCCATGAAACGTTCTTCGCACCCTGTTTCTGTTGTGCCAGCCCTGCCGCGTCTTACGCAAGCCCAGGCGCCCCTCACCCACGGCGTGGAGGTTGTCAATGAACTGGGCGAGCGCGAGCAGGTGCAGATTCCGGCTGAGCGGCCGCTCACCGTCTACGTGGACAAGCGCGAGCTCGTCACCCTCATGACGTTGGGCGCGCAACCCGAGTTGTTGGTGCTGGGCTACCTGCGCAACCAGCGGCTGGTGGAGTCGGTTTTGGACATCGAATCCATCACGGTCGATTGGGAGGTCCACGCCGCCGCCGTGCGCACGCGCCACGGCATTGCACGCATCGAAGAGCGCACCGCCAGCAAGGTGGTGACCACCGGTTGTGGGCAGGGCAGCGTGTTTGGCGGGCTCATGGACGAGGTCGATCGCATCGAGCTGCCGGCAGCGCAGCTCACGCAGGCGCAGCTCTATGGCATCGTCAACGCCATCCGCCTCAAGGAAAGCACTTACAAGTCTGCCGGCTCGGTGCATGGCTGTGCGCTGTTTCGCGGCGAAGAGCTGCTCACGTTCGTGGAAGACGTGGGCCGGCACAACGCCATCGACACCATCGCCGGCTGGATGTGGATGCAGGATGGTGACATGGCAGGGGGCGACAAGGTGTTCTACACCACGGGCCGGCTGACCAGCGAGATGGTCATCAAGTCGGCGCAGATGGGCGTGCCCATCGTGGTGTCGCGCAGTGGCATGACGCAGATGGGTCATGCCGTGGCGCAGCAACTTGGCCTGTGCGCCATTGGCCGGGCAACCAATCGGCGCTTCGTTTGCTACAGCGGCGCCGACCGATTGGTGCTGCAGCCCGAACTGGCGCTGGCCCGTCCTGTCGCACCGGTACCTGTCGGGTAAGTTGCAACACCGCAGTGGCTGCGGCAAATCCCCAGAGCCACTTTGGGGGCGCAATTGCGCTAAGGTCCATACCCATGAATCTGTCCTTTTTTCGCCTGGGGTTGCGCACCCTGGCGCGTGACCTGCGCGCCGGAGAGTTGCGCCTGCTCATCGTGGCTGTCACCCTGGCGGTGGCGGCGCTGACGTCGGTGGGGTTTTTTGCCGATCGCTTGCAAGGCGGGCTGCAGCGCGACGCCCTGCAGCTGCTGGGCGGCGATGCCGTGGTGGCCAGCGACAACCCTACGCCCCCCGCCTTTGTCGAGCGCGCGCGGGCGCTGGGCCTGCAGACGGTGACGACCATGGGCTTTCCGACCATGGGGCGGGCCAGCGAGCAGCAGGGCGGAGCCACCAAGCTCGTCGCCCTCAAGAGCGTGGAGCCGGGCTATCCCTTGCGCGGCAGCCTGCAGGTGGCCGATTCGCCCGATGCCTTGGGGCAGGCCACCCGCGACATTCCGGCGCCGGGCGAGGTGTGGGTGGACGCCCCCTTGCTGGAAGCGCTGGGCCTGTCGATGGGCGACATGCTGCTGCTCGGTGATGCGCAGCTGCGCATTGCCCGCATCATCGTGGTGGAGCCCGACCGGGGCACCGGCTTCATGAGCTTTGCGCCGCGCGTCCTGCTTAACCAGGCCGATGTGCCGGCCACCGGGCTGGTGCAGCCGGCCAGCCGCATCACCTACCGCTTTGCCGTGGCCGGAACGCCCGCAGCCGTCAAGGCTTTCAGCGAATGGGCTGCGGCCGAGGCCAAGAAGCCTGAAGTGCACGGCGTGCGCGTCGAGTCGCTCGAAAGCGGCCGCCCCGAAATGCGCCAGACGCTGGACCGTGCCCAGAAATTCCTCAACCTGGTGGCTCTGCTGGCGGCCCTGCTGTCGGCCGTGGCGGTGGCGCTGGCGGCGCGGGGCTTTGCGGCCGACCATCTCGATGCCTCGGCCATGCTGCGCGTGCTGGGCCAAAGCCAGCGCGCCATCGCGGGCGCCTACACCACCGAGTTCGCGCTGATCGGCCTGTTTGCCAGTGCCCTGGGCGTGGCGCTTGGCTACCTGGTGCACAACGTGTTCGTGCTGCTGCTGGCCGGGCTGGTGGAGTCGGCCCTGCCCGCGCCCAGCCTGTGGCCGGTGGCGTTTGGCCTGGGCATGGGCCTGACGCTGCTGCTGGCCTTTGGGCTGCCGCCGGTGCTGCAGCTGGCCCAGGTGCCGCCGCTGCGCGTGATATGGGCGGGCTCAAACCTGTTTCTCTGGCCGTGCTGGCGGTGGGCGTGGCCGGTTTTGCGGCACTGCTGCTGGCCGTGAGCAGCGATCTGGTGCTGGGCCTGATCGCCGTGGGTGGCTTTGCCGGGGCCGTGGCGCTGTTTGCGCTCTTGAGCTGGGTGGCGGTGAAGCTGCTGCGCAAGAGCGTCAACGAATCCACGGCGCCGCGCTGGCTGGTGCTGGCCACGCGGCAGATTTCGGCGCGCCCGGCCTATGCCGTGGTGCAGGTCAGCAGCTTGGCCGTGGGGCTGCTGGCGCTGGTGCTGCTGGTGTTGCTGCGCACCGACCTGATTGCCAGCTGGCGCCAGGCCACGCCGCCCGACGCGCCCAACCGCTTCGTCATCAACGTCATGCCCGACCAGGCCGATGCCTTCCAGCAGGTGCTCAAAAATGCGGGCGTGGCCCGCTACGACTGGTACCCCATGATCCGCGGCCGCCTGCTGGCCGTGAATGGCCAGCCCGTGGGTCCCGACAACTACGTTGAAGACCGCGCCAAGCGCCTGGTG
>LNAP01000449.1_pt4 | contig 13920 bp, 15 predicted proteins | sample 602601 | NCBI WGS metagenome assembly LNAP01 (sample SAMN02440304, study PRJNA202911) | soil metagenome | biome: Subtropical and temperate rainforests or woodlands; isolation source: soil samples (1 kg each in a 20% v/v slurry with milli Q water) were... ...
CTGCTTTTACGAAGGCCCGAACTTTTTGGTGATCCACCCGGACGAGTGCATTGACTGCGCCCTGTGCGAGCCAGAATGCCCGGCCCAAGCCATCTTCTCTGAAGATGAAGTGCCAGAAGATATGCATGAGTTCATTGCCTTGAACACTGACCTGGCGGAAGTCTGGCCAAACATCACCGAGCGCAAAGACGCGCTGCCAGATGCTGAAGAGTGGGATGGCAAGAAGAACAAGCTGGAACTGCTGGAGCGTTAAGCGCCAGACCGACAGAAGCCCGAAGAGGCGCGTCGTAGGTTGGGTTGAACGAAATGAAGCCCAACGCGGTTGACCCGCAAAAGTCGATCTAAACCGTGTAAAGACAAAAGGCCCGCAATGCGGGCCTTTTGTTGTGCTCACCTTTCGGCAGGCAAAAAAAGGGGCGGTATGACCCGCCCACTCTTTCGTCCCTATTCCCTCTATTTCCCGCTCATCGTCCTGATGAATCGCGTCCTTCGATGTTCCTGGCCAAATTCCCTGTCAGCCCGTGCTAGTCCGTAAGCACAGGGGTGATATTAGCGATATCCAGAGGCCGTTCAAGTCGCGAAATCGACTAAAGGATGGCTACGCTTATCAACGGTAAATAATTTTTACTTTTAAATTCAACAAGTTAAAAAAAACGAAGCAGCGAAAAGGGCGTTACACCGGCTAATCATTCCTCGTATCGCTTACACGCTTTGTAAGCAATCTCTTACACGCCCCAAGCTTGTAAGATTTGCCTCACAAAAAACCCGGCCTAAGCCGGGTTTGTCTACGCGCAGATCTAGGGGCGGTTATTGGAACAGCGAGTCACTGGACAGGCCATTTTTCTCCAGAATTTCCCGCAGCCGTTTCAGCGCTTCCACCTGAATTTGCCGCACCCGCTCGCGAGTCAGGCCGATTTCCTGGCCCACCTCTTCCAGCGTGCAACTTTCGTGACCGCGCAGGCCGAAACGCCTGACCACCACTTCGCGCTGTTTATCGGTGAGCTCCGACAACCATTGATCAATGCTCTGCGACAGATCGTCATCCTGCAGCAGTTCGCAGGGATCGGTCGGGCGGTCATCGGTCAAGGTGTCGAGCAGGGTTTTGTCCGAGTCCGGACCAAGGGAGACGTCTACCGAGGACACCCGCTCGTTAAGGCCTAGCATGCGCTTGACCTCGCCGACGGGTTTTTCCAGCAGATTGGCGATTTCTTCAGCCGAGGGTTCATGGTCAAGCTTCTGCGTCAGCTCGCGCGCGGCGCGCAGGTAGACGTTGAGCTCCTTGACCACATGAATGGGTAAACGAATGGTGCGCGTCTGATTCATGATCGCGCGTTCGATGGTCTGCCGGATCCACCAAGTGGCGTAAGTGGAAAAACGGAAACCGCGTTCAGGGTCGAACTTCTCCACCGCCCGGATCAAGCCGAGGTTGCCCTCTTCGATCAGGTCCAGCAGCGATAAACCTCGGTTAACGTAGCGGCGGGCGATCTTCACCACCAGGCGCAAGTTACTCTCAATCATGCGCTTGCGGCCCGCAGGGTCGCCCTTCTGCGCCAGACGCGCAAAATGAACTTCTTCTTCGGGTGTAAGGAGAGGGGAGAAACCGATTTCGTTGAGGTAAAGCTGAGTGGCGTCTAGCGCCCGGGTGTAGTCGATGTACTTATGTTGCTTGACTGCAGTGGAGTGCTTGGCTTTCGTGCGCTTAGTCGGAACTTCCGATTCATCATCGAGCACGTCTTCCAGAACAATGCCGGGCTCCATCAGAAGCACGTCATCATCCAAGTCAAACTCCGGCGCTTCTTTGTTGAGTGCCATTGTTCTTATCCCTTGCTGAGTTCGACACCGTATTCCCTGGCAACCCCTGAACCCGTCCGGCCTACGTGGCTAGAACGGGCTGACAACGTATCAGCGAGCAGGCAGAAATTGCAGCGGATCCACAGGTTTGCCCTGTCGGCGAATCTCAAAGTGGAGTTTCACCCGATCGGTCCCGGTGGAGCCCATTTCGGCAATCGTCTGCCCAACCTTGACTTGCTGCCCCTCCCGTACCAACAGCTTGCGGTTGTGACCGTAAGCACTTACGTAAGTGTCGCTGTGTTTGATGATCACTAATTCGCCGTAGCCCCGTAATCCACTTCCGGCGTATACAACAGAACCATCCGACGCTGCGAGAACAGGCTGGCCCAATTCCCCGGCTATATCAATTCCTTTATTCAAACTACCGTTTGAGGAGAATTTACCGATCAAAGCCCCGCCAGTTGGCCATGCCCAACCTGTAGCGGAACGACTCACTGCCTGTACCGGAGTGGTCGCTGGAGTCGTTACTACCGGTGGCTGAGCGGGCCTGGCGATGACCGGAACGGTGTTAGTTGGCACCACGACGAGCGGTGGTTTATTGCCTTTATTAGCGCTGTTGGACGAAGAAGCCGGCGCCTTCACCAAGGTGGGCGGACGCCCGCCATCGAAGCGAATGACCTGGCCAACCTTGATGGTGTAAGGCGCTGGAATATTGTTGCTAGCCGCCAAGGCACGCCAGTCCCAACCAAAACGAAAGGCGATGGAATACAGGGTGTCACTGCGCTGCACACGATACTGGCCGGTGGTGGTCGCCGGACGCTGTGGGGTTGCAGCGCTGGTAGTGGTGCCGCCGGTGGTGCGGTCGACCACCCTGACGCCGCCGGGTGGCGTGCTGCTGCAACCGGCCAGTAACACACCAAGGACCGCGCCACTCACCAGACGCCTGGCGCCTGCGATGCAAATCCACTGCTGAATGGCTGTGAGACTCACCCGCCTCTCCCTATCCGGTGACTGTTGAAAATTCTGGTAACGCAAAAACCAACCTTTAGTTGGGTCGCCACGCTCGCTACCTGACCTGCAACCCCGGCCGCTCAGGCCACAGGCCCGTTGAGCAGCGGTACAAAGCGCACGGCATCGAGTACGTGACGGGAGAAGCCGTTTTCTTCGCGGATGATCAACATCAGCTGTTGAACATCGCCGGCGCCGACCGGAATCACCAAGCGCCCTCCCGGAGCAAGCTGGTCCAGCAGCGCTTGCGGCACTTGCGCCGCCGCGGCGGTAACGATAATGCCGTTGTAAGGCGCCAATGCCGGCCAGCCTTCCCAGCCATCGCCCCAACGAAAGACCACATTGCGCAGATTGAGTGCCTGCAATCGTTCTTTCGCACGTTCTTGCAAGACTTGGATGCGCTCCACCGAGAACACGCGTTCAACCAACTGCGTTAATACGGCGGTCTGGTAACCAGAGCCGGTGCCGATTTCCAGCACCTTTTCCACCGGCCCGGCGGCCAACAACAACTCGGTCATGCGCCCAACCATATAAGGCTGGGAGATGGTCTGGTTATGGCCGATAGGCAGCGCGGTGTCTTCATAGGCACGGTGCGCGAAGGCTTCATCGACAGTGCGGCGGATTACTTCCAGTACGCGGGCGTTGGACAGCCCTTCTTCGTACAGACGTTGAATCAGCCGTTCACGGGTGCGCTGCGAGGTCATGCCTATGCCGCGGTGTTGCAGATCGTCTTGCCCGCGCGACATTAGAGCAACCCCTCCAGCCAAGGCTCGATACGTCGAAACGCCTCATTAAAGGTGCGGTCCAGTTGTAGCGGCGTGATCGACACGTACCCCTGCACCACGGCATGGAAATCGGTACCGGGGCCGCCGTCTTCGGCGTCGCCGGAAACGGAAATCCAATAGCCTTCCTTGCCGCGCGGGTTGATCACTTTCACGGGCGCCGCAGCTTGGGCGCGGTGACCCAAGCGGGTCAACTGGATACCACGGATATGCTCCAGCGGCAGATTGGGAATATTCACGTTGAGTACAGTACGCGGCGGCAGGTCGAGTTTGCCGTGGGCCTCGACCAGGCGGCGGGCGATATAGGCAGCAGTCGGCAGGTTGTCGGTCTGGCGTGATACCAGCGAGAACGCAAACGCCGGCATGCCGATAAAACGCCCCTCAAGGGCCGCGGCCACGGTGCCGGAATACAGCACGTCATCGCCGAGGTTGGCGCCCAGGTTGATACCGGAAACCACCATATCCGGCACCTCCTGCAGCAAGCCATTTAGGCCCAGGTGCACGCAGTCGGTGGGGGTGCCGTTAACGCTGATAAAGCCGTTGCTGAGGGTAGTTGGGTGGAGCGGACGATCCAGGGTCAGCGAGCTGCTCGCGCCGCTCTTGTCCTGGTCGGGGGCAATGACCACACAGTCGGCATAATCCGCCAGCGCGCCATGCAGCGCGGCGAGGCCGGGTGCAGTCACCCCATCGTCGTTTGAAATCAGAATGCGCATGAGTTGTCCGTCTGCCCTACCGGCAACAGCTCGACGATTTCACGCACCACTACGGTGGCGAAGCATCCAGCCGGGAGGACGAATTCCAGTTGCAGATAATGCCACGTCAAACCGCCGATGGGGAGGCGCAGGATTCGCCGTTCGTGAGCCATGCCCGCTGCGACTAGCCAGTCGCGCAGTTCTGGCTCTTTTTCGGCCACACCTTGTTCAATTTCATGGGCGCGACCTGCCGCCGGCGACGGTCCTTCGCCCCACAGCGGTCCGGTGGGGTGCAAGTCGAGAATGGCTAAGCGTGGGTCACTGCATTCAGCCTCGCCGGCCGGGAAGAAGCTACGGCTGTCGGTGAACGCCAGCAGGTCGCCGACCTGAGCGTGCTGCCAACTGCCATCGGCAACCCGCGCCGCCAGCACCTGATTGAACAAATAACTGCGCGCCGCCGAGAGCAGCCGCGAGCGCACGTTGCGCGCATCGGGCAGTTCCTTGCGGCAGGCGAAATCCCGCGCCTGCATGACGTTGCCGCCCTGATAGGCAAAACGCTGGGTGCCGAAATAATTGGGCACCCCAGAGGCTTTGAGCTGCTCCAGGCGAGCATCCAGCGCAGCGTGGTCACCTTGCAACTGGGTCAGGCGCAAGGTGAAACCGTTGGCCGAGTGAGCACCGCGTTGCAGCTTGCGCTTGTGCCGGGCGGTTTTAACGATGATCAGGCTGTCGCTCACAGCGGCGGAGAAATCCGGATCAGCCTTGCCCGGCAAATGCAGGCTAAACCATTGCCGGGTCAGCGCCTGACGGTCTTTCAAACCGGCGTAGCTGATCATCTTTAGCGGTACGCCAGCGGCCTTGGCCAAACGCCGCGCGGCGTCTTCGGTGTTCAAGCCACGCTTTTCCACCCACAACCACAGGTGCTCACCTTCGCCGGCCAGGGGAATATCCAGCACTTCATCCACTTGGAAATCTTCCGCCGTGGCTTTTAACACCGCACGGCCAGCCACCTCGCCGTAAGCCAGCGGGCCAAGCAATTCAAATTCGTTCATTGGGCGACCAACAGCGCGACGGCGTGCACAGCGATGCCTTCTTCGCGACCAGTGAAACCGAGTTTTTCCTCAGTGGTGGCTTTAACGTTGACCTGGTCCAACTGCACCTCGAGATCGGCAGCAATGGCTGCGCGCATGCTTTCTATATGGGGGGCCATTTTCGGCGCCTGGGCGACGATGGTGGCGTCGACATTACCCACCTGCCACCCCTTGGCCTTGATCAGGCCAAACACATGGCGCAGCAGCACACGGCTGTCGGCGCCTTTGAAGGTAGGGTCGGTGTCGGGAAAGTGTTTGCCGATATCGCCCAGCGCCACTGCGCCGAGCAAGGCATCGCTCAAAGCATGCAGCAACACGTCGCCATCGGAATGGGCGATCAGGCCGAATTTATGGGGAATTTGCACGCCGCCAAGGGTAATGAAATCGCCCTCGCCGAAACGGTGAACATCGTAGCCGTGGCCGATACGCATGGAGCTGCTCATGAAAAAATAAGGCCCTGAAAAGTCAGGGCCAGATTCTAACCGCTTTGGTGCCAAGGCGCCCGGCTGCGCGCCTCAGCTATTCAACGCGGCCGCGTGATGACGCAGATGGTCATCAATAAAACTGGCGATGAAATAGTAGCTGTGGTCGTAGCCCGGTTGCATACGCAACGTCAGTGGATGCCCGGCAGCCTTCGCCGCCGCCTCCAACACCTGCGGCTTCAACTGCCCTTCAAGGAAGTCGTCACGATCACCTTGGTCGATCAGCAGTGGCAGCTTTTCCGTCGCCTCGCTGAGCAACACGCTGGCATCCCACTCGCGCCAACGCGAGCGGTCTTCGCCCAAGTAGTTACCGAGGGCTTTCTCGCCCCACGGGCAGTTAAGCGGGTTACTGATCGGCGCAAAGGCAGACACCGACTGGTAACGGCCGGGATTTTTCAATGCGCAAATCAATGCACCGTGCCCGCCCATGGAGTGGCCGCTGATACCGCGTTTACCCGAGACAGGAAAGTTGGCTTCGATCAGTGCGGGCAACTCCTGCACAACGTAGTCGTACATCCGGTAGTGCCGCGCCCAAGGTTCCTGGGTGGCGTTGACATAAAAGCCAGCGCCCAGACCGAAGTCGTACGCGCCTGCCGCATCGTCCGGCACACCTTCGCCCCGCGGGCTGGTGTCTGGCGCAACGATAATTAAACCAAGCTCGGCAGCCAAACGCTGGGCGCCGGCTTTCTGCATAAAGTTTTCATCGGTGCAGGTCAGACCGCTTAGCCAATACAGCACCGGCAACTTGGCGCCCTGCTCGGCCTGCGGTGGCAGGTAGACGGCGAACACCATGTCGCAGTTCAGGCTGGTTGAGCGATGGCGGTAGCGTTTATGCCAGCCGCCAACGCTTTTATTGCTGGAAACGATTTCAAGGGTCATGGGGTAGCCCGCCCTGGGATCAGTAGTGAATAACGGTGCGGATGCTTTTGCCTTCATGCATCAGATCGAACGCGTCGTTGATCTGCTCCAGCCCCATGGTGTGGGTGATAAAGGTATCCAGCGGGATTTCGCCCTTCTGCGCTTTTTCCACATAGCTCGGCAGCTCGGTGCGGCCTTTAACGCCGCCGAATGCCGAACCGCGCCAGACGCGGCCGGTCACCAACTGGAACGGACGGGTGCTGATTTCCTGACCCGCGCCCGCCACACCAATAATCACCGACTCGCCCCAGCCTTTATGAGCGCACTCCAGCGCGGCGCGCATCAGTTGCACATTGCCGACGCATTCAAAGCTGTAGTCCACGCCGCCGTCGGTGAGCTCGATGATCACGTCTTGAATCGGCTTGTCGTAGTCCTTGGGGTTAACGAAATCGGTGGCGCCCAGTTCACGAGCCACATCGAATTTGGCCGGGTTGATGTCGACGGCGATGATGCGCGAGGCCTTGGCCATTTTCGCGCCGATGATAGCCGCCAAGCCGATACCGCCCAGGCCGAAGATGGCGACGGTGGCGCCCTCTTCCACTTTCGCCGTGTTCAGCACAGCGCCGATACCGGTAGTGACGCCACAGCCGAGCAGGCAGACTTTTTCCAGCGGTGCCTCTTTGGGAATGACCGCCAGGGAAACTTCCGGCAGCACGGTGTATTCGGAGAAGGTCGAGCAGCCCATGTAGTGGTAAATCGGCTGACCCTGGTAGGAGAAGCGGCTGGTGCCATCAGGCATAAGACCTTTGCCCTGGGTGGCGCGCACCGAGCTGCACAGGTTGGTTTTGCCGGATTTGCAGAATTTGCACTCGCGGCATTCGGCGGTGTACAGCGGAATAACGTGGTCGCCGACCTTAACCGAGGTCACGCCTTCGCCGATGGCCTCAACAATACCGCCGCCTTCATGGCCAAGAATCGATGGGAACACGCCTTCGGAGTCAGCGCCGGACAGGGTGTACGCGTCGGTATGGCAAACGCCGGTGGCGACGATGCGCACCAACACTTCGCCAGCCTTCGGGGCTTCAACATCCACTTCAACGATTTGCAGCGGTTCGTTCGGGGCAAAGGCTACGGCAGCACGGGACTTGATCATGGTCGCTCTCCAGCGGGTAAACAGTGGCGCAGAGTGTAGTCCAAGGGCTTTTCTGGAAATAATCCAGCAAATAGCAAAACATTATTGCTATTGAGGGATAATCGCCGCCTGCGCACCTATAGGCGGATCGAGCATGAGCAGTTGGGATGGGCTGGATGAGTTTGTCGCGGTGGCCGAATGTGGGCAGTTCACGGCGGCCGCTGAGCGCCTGGGCTTGTCGTCCTCGCAAGTCAGTCGGCAGATCGCCCGGCTGGAGGAAAGCCTGCAAACCCGGCTGTTCTACCGCAGCACCCGGCGAGTGGCGCTGACTGAAGCGGGGCAAACTTTTCTGCAACATTGCCAACGCCTGCAAGACGGTCGCGAGGAAGCCCTACGCGCGATTGGCGACCTCAGTAGCGAGCCCAAGGGCTTGCTGCGCATGACCTGCGCGGTGGCCTACGGCGAACGGTTTATCGTGCCGCTGGTGACCGAATTTATGATCCGGCATCCGCAGTTGAAGGTGGACATTGAGCTGAGTAATCGACAGTTGGATATCGTCCAGGAAGGGCTGGACTTGGCCATTCGTCTGGGTCGTTTACAGGACTCGCGACTGGTTGCGACGCGCCTGGCGCCCCGGCGCATGTACGTCTGCGCAGCGCCAGCGTATCTACAGCGCTACGGCAGGCCCCATAGCGTGTCGGAGTTGAGCCAACACAATTGCCTGATCGGCAGCAGCGACAGCTGGAGTTTTCAACAAGAAGGACGCGAGCTGTCGCAGCGCGTGAACGGCAACTGGCGCTGCAACAGCGGCCAGGCTGTGTTGGATGCGGCGTTGCGGGGTTTGGGCTTATGTCAGCTGCCGGACTATTACGTGCAGGAACATATAAAGAATGGGGCGCTGGTGTCGCTGCTGGAAAAACACCAGGCGCCGAATACGGCGGTGTGGGCGTTGTATCCGCAGCAACGGCATTTATCGCCAAAGGTGAGGCAGTTGGTGGATCATTTGAAGGCAGGGTTGGCGTATTTGGGATAGAAAAGGCCCCTCTCCCCCAGCCCCTCTCCCGCAAGCGGGCGAGGGGAGTTTAATCGCGATCTGCCGTGAAACATCGATCAGCCCCCTCTCCCGTTTACGGGAGAGGGTTGGGGAGAGGGGCCTTTTAGCTCTTATGTGCCCAACGCAGCCGCAACCACTCCAAATCTTCCGGCCGGGTAACCTTCAAATTATCCGCCCGCCCTTCAATCAAGCGCGGCGACTCTCCTGACCATTCAATGGCCGACGCCTCATCGGTAATGTGCACGCCAGACACCAATGCGTCCGCCAACACCCGGTGCAACTGCCCAAGGCGAAACATCTGCGGCGTGTAGGCCTGCCAGATCACCGAGCGGTCCACTGTTTCCTGTACCCGGCCATCGGCGCCAGCGCGTTTAAGGGTGTCGCGGGCAGGCACAGCCAGTAGGCCGCCGACGGGGTCATTGGCCAGTTCGGCAAGTAGCAGGTCAAGGTCATAGCGCGACAGGTTGGGCCGAGCCGCGTCATGCACCAGCACCCAATCGTTTTCGCCAGCGCCCAGCTCAGCCAAGCGCAGCAAGCCGTTAAGCACCGAGTCAGCCCGCTCAGCACCACCATCGGCACGTTGAATACGTTCGTTGCTGGCATACGGCAACGTCGGCCAATAGGCATCGTCCACCGACAAGCTGACCACCAAGCCACGCAATTGCGGGTGGTCGAGAAAGCAGTCGAGGGTATGTTCGAGAATGGTTTTACCGGCCAGTGGCAGGTATTGCTTGGGCCGGTCGGCGAGCATTCGGGCGCCGACGCCTGCAGCTGGGATCAACGCCCAGAAAGCTGGCAAAACGGGGGAATTCATTCGTTTAACTGGTAGAGGGTTTCACCCTCTTTAACCATGCCCAACTCATGACGGGCACGTTCTTCAACGGTTTCCATACCCTTTTTCAGCTCCGAGACTTCCGCCTCAAGGATACGGTTACGCTCCAACAGGTTTTCGTTTTCGCCCTTCTGTTCAGCGATTTGGCGCTGCAAGTCGGTAACCTGGGCAAAGCTCCCCTCGCCCACCCAAAGGCGGTACTGCAGGCCTGCCAGCACTAGGATCAACGCGACGAATAACCAGTAGGGGCTACGCATGTAAATTGGGGCTTCTCATATGAAAAGGGCAGCTTGCGCTGCCCTTTTTAGCACTCCGTGATTAACCACGGAACTCGGCACGACCACGGTACGGTGCTTTCGCGCCCAATTGCTCTTCAATACGCAGCAATTGGTTGTACTTGGAAACGCGGTCGGAACGGCACAGCGAACCGGTTTTGATCTGACCGGCGGCAGTACCCACAGCCAAGTCGGCAATAGTGCTGTCTTCGGTTTCGCCCGAACGGTGCGAGATCACGGCGGTGTAACCAGCAGCCTTGGCCATCTGGATGGCTTCCAGGGTTTCGGTCAGGGTGCCGATCTGGTTGAACTTGATCAGGATCGAGTTGGCGATCGATTTGTCGATGCCTTCTTTGAGGATCTTGGTGTTGGTTACGAACAGGTCGTCGCCAACCAATTGCACTTTGGAACCGATCTTGTCGGTCAGCACTTTCCAGCCATCCCAGTCCGATTCGTCCATGCCGTCTTCAATGGAGATGATCGGGTAACGCTCGGTCAGGCCAGCCAGGTAGTCGGCGAAACCAGCCGCGTCGAACACTTTGCCTTCACCAGCCAGGTCGTACTTGCCGCCTTCAAAGAATTCGCTGGAAGCGCAGTCCAGCGCCAGGGTCACATCGGTGCCCAACTTGTAACCAGCATTGGCTACGGCTTCAGCGATAGCGGCCAGAGCGTCTTCGTTGGACGCCAGGTTTGGCGCGAAGCCGCCTTCGTCGCCAACAGAGGTGCTCAGGCCACGCGCTTTCAGCACGGCTTTGAGGTGGTGGAAAATTTCGGTACCCATGCGCAGGCCGTCGGCGAACGTCTTGGCGCCAACTGGCTGCACCATGAATTCCTGGATATCGACGTTGTTATCGGCGTGCTCGCCGCCGTTGATGATGTTCATCATCGGCACCGGCATGGAGTAAACGCCCGGCGTGCCGTTGAGGTTGGCGATGTGCGCGTAAAGCGGCAAGTCTTGGTCTTGCGCGGCAGCTTTGGCAGCGGCCAGGGACACAGCAAGAATAGCGTTGGCGCCGAGGCTGCCTTTGTTCTCGGTGGCGTCCAGGGCAATCATCGCGTGGTCGAGGGCTTTCTGGTCTACCGGGTCTTTGCCCAACAGCAGCGAGCGGATCGGGCCGTTGATGTTGGCGACTGCTTTCAGTACGCCTTTGCCCAGGTAACGGCTTTTATCGCCATCACGCAGTTCCAGCGCTTCGCGCGAACCAGTGGAGGCGCCCGACGGTGCGCAGGCGCTGCCGACGATACCGTTGTCGAGAATGACGTCCGCTTCGACGGTCGGGTTGCCACGGGAGTCGAGAACTTCACGACCTTTAATGTCGACGATCTTTGCCATTGTTAATAACACTCCAAAATATGACGAAAACGGCGCTGCAGAGAGGTTGATGCAGGCTTTCTGAAACCAGAAATGCCGGCTCGACGACTCTCTGACTCACGGGTCAGAGCTCGCCCGAGCGGCACTTTACCGAAAGTTACTGCGCTTAGGCAGTCTCAATCGGCGGGAAGCTCTTGATCAGGTCGTCCAGTGCTTTGAGCTGCGTCAGGAACGGCTCTAGCTTGTCCAGGCGCAGGGCGCACGGACCATCGCACTTGGCGTTGTCTGGGTCTGGGTGAGCTTCGAGGAACAAGCCCGCCAGGCCCTGGCTCATGCCAGCCTTAGCCAAGTCGGTAACCTGGGCACGGCGCCCGCCAGCGGAGTCGGAACGCCCGCCCGGCATTTGCAAGGCGTGGGTCACGTCAAAGAACACCGGGTACTCGAACGACTTCATGATGCCAAAGCCGAGCATGTCGACCACGAGGTTGTTGTAGCCAAAGCTCGAACCGCGCTCGCAGAGGATCAACTGGTCATTCCCGGCTTCGACGCATTTAGCCAGGATATGTTTCATCTCTTGCGGGGCAAGAAACTGGGCTTTTTTGATGTTGATCACCGCGCCGGTTTTGGCCATGGCCACCACCAGGTCGGTCTGGCGCGACAAGAAAGCCGGCAACTGAATGATGTCGCACACGGCGGCAACGGGTGCCGCCTGCTCAGGCTCATGCACATCGGTGATGACCGGCACACCGAAGGTTTTCTTAATTTCTTCGAAAATCTTCATGCCTTCTTCCAGGCCTGGGCCACGGTAGGAGGTCACGGAGGAGCGGTTGGCTTTGTCGAAGCTGGCCTTGAACACATAAGGGATGCCGAGTTTCTCGGTAACCCGCACGTACTCTTCGCAGGTTTTCAGCGCCAGGTCGCGGGACTCAAGAACGTTGATACCACCGAACAACACAAAAGGTTTGTCGTTGGCGATATCGATGTTGCCAACTTTGATGACTTTCTGGGTCATGCCTTTCTCGCTTTCTGCGCCAGTGCGGCGTTAACAAAACCACTGAACAATGGGTGACCATCGCGCGGCGTGGAGGTGAACTCGGGGTGGAACTGGCAGGCCACAAACCATGGATGATCGGGCGCTTCAACCACTTCAACCAGCGCGCCATCAGCGGAACGGCCAGTAATTTGCATACCTGCCTCCTGCAGTTTTGGCAGCAGATTGTTGTTCACTTCGTAACGGTGACGGTGACGCTCAACGATGGTTTCTTTGGCGTAGCAGTCGAATACTTTCGAGCCTTCGATCAAATGGCAGTCCTGCGCACCCAGGCGCATGGTGCCGCCGAGGTCGGAGGCTTCGGTGCGAATTTCCACGCCGCCTTCGGCGTCTTCCCATTCGGTGATCAAACCGACCACTGGGTGAGTGCTGACTTTGTCGAACTCGGTGGAGTTAGCGTCGGTCCAGCCCAGTACGTTACGGGCGAACTCGATAACCGCGACCTGCATACCGAGGCAGATACCCAGGTACGGGATTTTGTTTTCACGGGCGTATTGCACCGTGGTGATCTTGCCTTCGACGCCGCGCAGACCAAAGCCGCCGGGCACCAAAATGGCGTCAACGTCTTCCAGCAGAGCGGTGCCCTGCCCTTCGATATCTTCGGAGTCGATATAACGCAGATTGACCTTGGTGCGGTTCTGAATGCCGGCATGGCTCATCGCTTCAATCAGCGATTTGTAGGCGTCCAGCAATTCCATGTACTTACCGACCATGGCGATGGTGACTTCTTTTTCCGGGTTCAGCTTGGCGTCGACAACCCGCTCCCACTCGGACAGATCGGCACCGCCGCACTCAAGACCAAAGCGCTCAACGACGAAGTCGTCCAGGCCTTGGGCGTGCAACACGGAAGGAATCTTGTAGATGGTGTCGACGTCTTCCAGGCCGATTACCGCGCGCTCTTCCACGTTGGTGAACAGGGCGATTTTACGCCGCGAGGAAATATCAATCGGATGGTCGGAACGGCAAATCAGCACGTCTGGCTGCAGGCCAATCGAACGCAGCTCTTTAACCGAGTGCTGGGTGGGTTTGGTCTTGGTTTCGCCGGCGGTGGCAATGTACGGCACCAGGGTCAGGTGCATCAGCATGGCGCGCTTGGCGCCCACTTCCACACGCAGTTGGCGGATGGCTTCAAGGAACGGTTGCGACTCGATGTCGCCAACCGTACCGCCAATTTCCACCATGGCCACGTCAGCATCGCCTGCACCTTTGATGATGCGGCGTTTGATTTCGTCGGTGATGTGCGGAATAACCTGGATGGTCGCACCCAGGTAATCACCACGGCGCTCTTTGCGCAGCACGTCTTCGTAGACGCGACCGGTGGTGAAGTTATTGCCCTTGGTCATGGTGGTGCGGATAAACCGCTCGTAGTGGCCAAGGTCGAGGTCGGTTTCAGCACCGTCGTGAGTGACGAACACTTCACCGTGCTGGAACGGGCTCATGGTGCCCGGGTCGACGTTGATGTAAGGGTCCAGTTTCAGCATGGTGACCTTCAGGCCCCGCGCCTCCAGGATAGCCGCCAATGAAGCCGAGGCGATGCCTTTCCCCAATGAAGAAACAACA
>LNAP01003977.1_pt1 | contig 13917 bp, 13 predicted proteins | sample 602601 | NCBI WGS metagenome assembly LNAP01 (sample SAMN02440304, study PRJNA202911) | soil metagenome | biome: Subtropical and temperate rainforests or woodlands; isolation source: soil samples (1 kg each in a 20% v/v slurry with milli Q water) were... ...
TCGGTGACGTGCAGCAGGCCATCGACGCCGCCGAGATCGACGAAGGCGCCGTAGTCGGTGATGTTCTTCACCACGCCGTCCAGCACCATTCGCTCCACGTCCGCCTCGGCCTCCAGCACACCAATGGCCCTCACAAGTAACCGAATATATAAACTACCCGCGGCGGAAGGGTCCGCCAGAGAACTCTCCAGGGACTCATCCAGGTCCCTCAGGTCCACGGGCCAAGCATCCAAACCCGAAGTGAGGCTCGCGCGGATGCCCGCCGCCCCGGTGAGGTACCCTCCAGACTTGTCCTGTCCGCCATTGCCCCCGCCGGCACTCTGCGAGACAATTGTACGTACTTCGTCGTTGATGTGCGAGCTCGTGACGTAACTGCGTGCCGAAGTCGATCTGTACACACAGAAAATAAGTAAAAAAAATTAGAAAGATTATCGGTGTACCGTACGTTGCTTCGTGTTTGAGCTTACTTGTTGTCTGCCGTCTCTTCTTCCTATTGGAGTAAAACAAGCAAAAAGAGCGGAACTAAAGTTAAGAATAAACTTCAGCGAAATAAGATATAACAACATGTTTTTACCTCCGAGTCAGATTGTGAGTCATAATCCTTCATCAACTGATCCGTCCCCGCGGCTACAAAGAAACATGAACAGAAAGTGGTGGGCATATTAAATACTACCAACAGACTACTAAAGTCAGTGAGTGAGCTTATTGAAATGACAACGCTCCTCATTTGCGCTGAAAATAACCAAACACGTGCAGTTATTTTTCATTTTCTTACCTACAACTGCGTTTTTCAGTTCCGCCACACAAGTCTCTAATACAGTTTCTTTCATGTCCATCAGCTGCTGCCGCAAGTTACTCAGACCACCCACACTCACCAGATCCTGTATCATAGATTTAGTAGTGGTATGTTAATAGTGCGTGAATGTGGAAATATATTGCATTGCGGAATCTAATGAACGGTGATGCTTAGGACAACTTAATGCATGCAAATCAATTTACAAAAAGCAAAACATAAGCAAAATACAAGCACAGCGAATCGCACCTCTCCGAACATGACAGTGATGGCCTTGTTAAGCGTGTTCACCGCCGTGAGATAGCGCTTTTGCTGAATAAGACGCTGGATCCTGTGTGGAGCACTCTATTATGGTGTAATTAAATGTGAAACAAGAGTGAGCAAACAAAAAAAAGGATCAGTAACTCAGCAGATAAGATGCAAAGAATTACACATTTGGCGCAGTTTTATAGGTTTACGTGGAGCGTACCTTCAGTGACTCGAGATCCTTGACCATACGCAGCGACTCCTGCAATTCGACTTTCTTCTGCCACAGTTCCTTCAACGGCACCTGTCCCACTTTCTTGGCCGTCAGCACCGCCTGGGTCTCAAACAACGACTTTCGCAAGCCCTGGATGTCATCCCGTCCGCGGGTGTATTCTCGGACTACTTCGCTCATGGTGTCGACGGAGTTGTTGAGCCCGCCGTGTTGGAACTTCACCACGTCTTCAATCACCTCTTCCACAATCTTGCGCTGGTTCAGCAGCTTGCTGTATGCAGGGTTGCGATCCTAAACAAATCGATTGAAACATTATTATCAATAGAACTTGAATGAATCTGTGTATATGCTGCGAAGAAACTTACTTTCAATACAGTCAACAGATCCTTTGAAGCATCCCCGACCGTTCTATTAATTTGGTCCACCTTCTGACCAAGAACTTCTAAAACCTCGTTAAGTGATCTGCGTTTAGAGGAAGAAAAATATGAGCAATTCCTGTTTGTTCTCAAACTGTTGAAGGGACACGTACCTAAACTCTCGGGGCTCACTGAAGTACTGGGAGTCGATATTCTCCATAAGCTCAAGGTCCAACCGCTTGAACAGGACATCGGCTTCACTAGAGTTGTACATGACTAAGATAATACTGTATGATAAAGATCTACGTCGTAGAACGCTCTTGGAGCGAGAATCCTTTATTACTTTGCTTCAAAGGAAGATTTGATGACCAGTTTCTTACGCGCCGGGTGAATTTCAAACAGTTAACATTACTTAATCTGGGATCACCGTCGCCAAATAATTTATCGTAACGGCTCGATTTTGACGAAACTGCTGCTCGGTTCCCAATGCAACTTACAAAATAATCAATTGTAGTCACTTCAACAAATTTAACAATGTCAGGAACAAGATCTGCCACCGGCTTGATTTGCAGCCACGGTTCTCACATGGACGAGAAAATTCCTCGTCCCAAGATGCCCAAGACTGCTTTGCCTCCCGAGTTACGCAGAAAAATGGGACTTGCACCCAGAGTAGAGGAAAAGGCTGGTGGAAATGAAATTTACCAAGCTGGTTCTGGTGTACTTAAACCCGTCGGATCCGGCAGTGACGGTTCTTACCTCAAGATGAAAAGTAGCATCCCCATGTCGCACAGAACCAGTGGCCTCGCCCGCATGAACGGTTCTTACCAAGGACAGCGTGCCCTTATTCCAAGAGCTAGAGTCATTAATTCTGGTGCTATTGTTGGACAGTAATACAAAGATTTAGTTTCTTCCGTCGATTTTCTACCCCCATCATGACATCATTGTCACCACAACACTATATCCATTTTGTCTGTTCTAGAATGTTTGTTTGGTTAAAACAGCCTCACTCAATTGACAAACATATACAAATGCAAAGTGTTATGCTTCTTTTTTATACTTAATCAATATGTGATCATATCATACTTTTTCTTCGTTGTTTGATTGATCATGCTGCAATTTGGCGCACCTCCGCACACCACTTCGAGAGATCAGAGAATCATCATCAAAACAAAGAGAAGTGTGAATACTATCAAATCAAAAAACTTTAAAATATTTATTATTAAAACTGTAAATATAATCCAAAGAGATTGGATGAATGAAATATCTGGATGAAAAATAATATGTTCTTGTTGCCCAATTGCACTGCGTTGTGGACAATCGAATGGTATAAATACTAAACAATTTGTACAATAACAAGCGAGTTGGCGCAGGGGTAGCGCATAGGGCTCATAACCCTAGGGTCGGTAGATCGAAACTACCACTCGCTAGAAAACTAGTTTTTCTTCATCTTATTCCATCTGTAGGAACTCTGGGACTGGTAGGAGACATAGTCCACCTCGAACTCCAAAATTGGTGGTAAGGGCACACCTACATAGAGAAGATCCTAAGTGGACAGAATTTACGGCAAGTGTGAATTCTATTTCAAGTATTGAATTATTGCTATTGAATATTGGATTAGGAAAGGCGGTTGTTGGGTGTCGCTGATGTTGCGCCTGATGCGCGGGAATATCACAGTTTCTCGAAATGCGTCACTAGTGTGCACTTTCATTTAAGAACAATGATGAGTATAGTAGGTAGTCTCTACTTTATATTTTAATAGGAATATAGCCGTACTATCTATTAATGTCCTCTAAACTCGTTGGGTCCTTGGGGTTTATTAGATACAGACTGAATAATTACGGCGAAATTTTTCGCAACGGAACGTTCGAACGTTTCGAACACCGGAGGTCCGCCAACTGACATTTAACAGGTGGCACAATTTAAGCATAGTAATCACATTTTCATACAATCAAACGACTTACTAACATGTCTGGAACAAGGTCCGCTACTGGTCTAATGTGCAGCCACGGTTCTCACATGGATGAGAAAATTCCTCGTCCCAAAATGCCGAAGACCGCTTTGCCTCCCGAGCTTCGTAGGAAGATGGGCCTAGCCCCCAGAATTGAAGAAAAAGCTGGAGGATATGAAATTTACCAAGCAGGCAGTGGAGTGCTGAAACCCGTTGGGTCGGGCAAGGATGGTTCCTATTTGAAGATGAAGAGCAGTATTCCGATGTCGCAACGGGCAAGTGGTCTTGCCCAAATAAACGGTACGTACCAAGGGCAGCGTGCGGTGATCCCCAGAGCGAGAGTGATTGAATCCAACGCTATCGTGGGAAATCAGTAATCTATTGATACATTCGTCGTGACATCCATAACCGCCGGTCTGGAAGCACACCTCTTTGTGCCGTGTCTGTAATGTTACTGCAGGAGAAATTTAATTGTTATACTTTCCATAAACCGCACAATCCTTAAATTAATGTAAACATTTCTTATCTACTTTTCTGTAAATCTGTCTAATATTCTCTTGTTGTGTATAGTCTCTTCTGTTTTATTGTCTGGAAGCATCAATTTTTTCTTATTTTACGTTCATGCGACACACGAAGGACAACGACCAATTAAAAATCGCATACAGAAAATACCAATGAATTATATGAAATGAATGTACAATACTACTCCTGGCACACTGTTAATGATGAACATCTGTTAAAAAGAGCACACCCTTGGATGACCAGCTTATACACGCCTTGCAGTCGTAGTAGAGAACCCTTATTATACAACTACCATATTATTTTTATACTAATAAAAGTGCATTGTTTAAAGAGTGTCGGGAGAGGCAGATGTTACATAATTTGTGGTCGGATCTGAAGTGCCACCGTTGGTGTCACTATTGCCGTGGGTAGAAGGGCCATTTAAATGTTGGGCTAAATTATTATTATTCTCACTAGGTTCCAGCGTTACCCCGGAAAAGGCTGCGATTTCTCTTAGTCGACCCGTCTGGTCGAGCAAGTAAATCACATCTTGTTTGCACAATGGACACTGCGGCTGCCGCTGGAGCCACTGTGATACGCAAACTTTGTGGTACGCGTGCTGGCATGGGAGCATCATCAGTTCCTCTCCTTCAACATAATCGGCTAAACAAACACTGCAGCACGTCTCAGGCACGTTCCTATGGTTATTCTGGTTTTCTATGTCGGCTCTCGTTGAAACAATCACAGGGTCCAATGAAGATACATCAGGGGGACACTCGACAACTATTCCGCTGATTAATACGCCGTTGTCCTCCTTGCTTCTTGCGGAGTACTTAAAACACTCTAAAGAGTCTATAACTTCTTGGCTCAAGCCATTCTGTTGATTGTGAAACAATGACCGCAGTAGTACAAGGTCTGCATCATTCACTTCGGGGTGAAGGTCCATCTCTCGCTCTTCTTCCTCTTCCCGATCCCGCAAAATTTTATAGCGCCACAGAAGAGCAACCAGTAGCAAGAAAGTTACACCAGCTCCAACAGCTTCTACCAGCACATTGTGGCTCTCTACCAAAAAGATCCATATTCGAATCAACACGAAACCGCCAATGAAGTAGAAGACAATGGTAAGTTCCCGCCTACGATCTCTAGGAGGTCGCCGGCGAGCGTTCACATTGGTATTACCCATAATGGCAAATTGCAGACTGACCAAAGTGGTAGTCTGTTTCGTCGCAATATCTTCCGTCACCAGCGCAGTATCACCAATGAACGCAATGGAATAAAACTGTGCATGTCCCTGGTGTCCTGTTGAATTCCACGGAATGAGCAAAAAACAACGCGTTTTGCACCCGCAGCGTGTTCGTTTCAGTTTTGGACATTTTTGAAACATTGCCGTTGTTAGATCAGAAAAGTATTCGAGCAGTCGCGCCCAACAGATGTCCGAGCTATTGGTTTTGGGAGGTGAGAATGCCGGAAAGAGTTTGTTCGTAAGGAGAGTGCAAGAGTATGCAGTTTCCAGTGGATGGGATTGCACATTGTCCAGTGAAGCCACGCAACCAACAGTAGGAGTCGAAATACATGAACTATGCATCAGAAGCACGAAGCAACTCGTTTCTATGCGAGAGATAGGATCTGCTTTGTCATCGCAGTGGGTGAAATATATCCCTCAATGTTCCCACATCATCTTTTTGATTGATACCTCTGATATGGGCCACCTTTCGTCGGCTCCGGTACTGCTGCATGAGGTCCTCCATGATGCACTAGGCAAAAGAGTTCTCATTGCATTTAACAAACTGGACTTGGTTGACAAATTTAGCTACATCGCAGCAAACAACTTCTTCAGAATTGAGGAGATCACGCGAAATAATCCCAATGTGGCAGTGGTTTATGGCTCGTGTATGGACAGCAGTCTCTGCTCCAGCGTAATTATGTGGATTACCGCACAAGGAACTACTTGAATGATGTACATTCATCAATTCTTGTAACTGTTCGTGCGCGCGTCCCTGCTTTGGAGCGAATCTGCAATATTCGACGTCAGATATTCTGTACTAATCTCTCTCTATCTTGTAACTCGTTGGAATGCCAGTTGTATGAGCACTGAAACCCGTTGGGTCGGGCAAGGATGGTTCCTATTTGAAGATGAAGAGCAGTATTCCGATGTCGCAACGGGCAAGTGGTCTTGCGCAAATAGACGAGAATGATAGATTCCAACGCTAACGTGGAACGGAAATAATTTCTGAGGCATTCGTAACCGCAACCATCATACCATTGGAAGCACGTCTCATTTTGCATTGATAGCAATTTTACCCTTTTAGTAGTACACATTTGTACTTTTAAAACATTTCTACAACGTGTCTGTTTATATTCTAATGTGCTCTTATTGTGCGACGTTTATTTTCTTGACTGATGGCAAGAACCGATGAACTCGCTGGTTTGGCGAATTAAAGACTGTACAGTGAAAATACAAGCAGTAATTATTTACAGAATGTCAGGTGGGATGAAAGTTACATGATTCATGGAAGGACAAGGTGTGTCACTGTTGGTTTGATTATAGCTGTTGGTTTCATTATAGCTGGTGTTGCTATTGTTGTGCGTATCATTTTCGTAGGGCGCTAACAACATCCCGGAATATGCTACATCTCTTGATCTGGCGGCGAGGTTGAGCATACCGAGTACATCTTGTTTGCACAATGGACACTGCGGCTGCCGCTGGAGCCACTGTGATACGCACACCTTGTGGTACGCGTGCCGGCATGGAAGCATCATCAGTTCCTCTCCTTCAACATAATCGGCTAAACAAACACTGCAGCACGTCTCAGGCACGTTCCTATGGTTATTCTGGTTTTCAATGTCGGCTCTCGTTGTAACGATCACAGGGTCATTTGTAGATACTTGGTGGAGACATTCACCGTTATCCTCCTTGCTTCTTGCGGAGTATTTAAAGGACAATAAAGAGTCTATAACTTCTTGGCTTAAGCCATGCTGTGGACTGCAAAGTAGTGTCCTCAACAATACCAGGTCTGCATCATTTACTTCGGGATGAAGGGGTCCTTCATGTCGCGCTTCTTGCTCTTCTCGATTTCGAAGAATTCGATACCGTAGCAAAAGAGAAACTAGAAGTAGAAACAAAACCACTGCCCCAACTGCCTCCACTAATATGCTCTTGCTCTCTGCCAAAACGATCAATATCCGAATCAACACGAAACCACCAAAGAAGTAAACCACGATACTCAGCCGATCTCTGAGCCGCTGGCCCGCGTGGGCATTATTATTATTCATATTGGTAAGCTGTAGGTTTGCTAAGAGGTGATCTTCTTGCTGTCTACTATGTCAAAGCTGTGGGTCTTTACTTGTGGCGGAAACCCAGGGGACAAGAAACACTTCCTCGGACATGTTGAACTTGGTTGGAATGAACCGAAACAGACCGTTTTTGTATTCCAACATTGTTTTCACCGAATAATGTGTTGCAGCCACAGCACTTCGAGTGTTTTGAAAATTCAAACGCGACGAAGAATTCTATTCATTGACAACCAGACAACCAACGTATCATCCATATTTACCATGAGCACCCAGGTTATTATCCACAGCAAGACCAACTGCCCTTATTGTGTTAAGGCTAAGGACTTCTTCAAGGAAAAGTCAATCCCTTTCGAAGAAATTATTTACGATCCCACGCTGCCTGATTATGAGGCCAGAAAGAACGAACTGGTCGAGAAGACAAACTTCAAAACTTTTCCTCAAATTTATATCGGCCCTGAGTTTCTAGGTGGCTTCTCTGATCTGACCGATGCATACACCACCCTTAGACTGCACAAACTGTGCGAGAACATTGGTATCAACATCGAAGTCGATTTTTAAGTGGAGCAACCGACATTATATTCATTTAATGCAAGTAAACAAGTTGATATTGTCTTTGGTATTATGTAATTCACATTTTTTCATGCCATTGGAGATGAGAAAGTAAATGACGGGATTCAGCTTGCGTTACGTCGTAGACTGTATTTCGTGTTCGCAGCGAAAATGCAAAGAAAAGAAAGGTGCACTGTAATATCTTATGCCCACTATTAAACTACAAACAAACAGACCAGCGACTTTTTTACAGTTTACAAATATACAAGCTATTTCCCGTTCATCCCCACATGATGGTAGAGCTGACGATTTGTTCAAAGTTGCGAATTGAACTTTCCGGTGCGTCGGTGGAGACATACCAACAGCTGTCGCCACTCGCCAGGTCCGATGCATTGAAAATATGCCTATTTTGGTGGTACTCCAAGCACGTGACTGTGGTGGACGTAGTTGCCTGCGTACCGCGGAGATGCTCACCTGGATTCCGAGGTGGATTCATCCCAGTAATTTGGCTGTTGCTGTTATTGTTGCTGCTGGTTTGGATGTACAGTTTACGCACTCCTCTTACCAGGGCGGTGCGGGTGATTCGCGGCCGGCTTTCGTCTTTCACCGCGATGCTGCTCAGATACTTTCCCAGGTTTCCATGGACCGTCTCTTGCTCCCAATTCGGCTTCAGGCGCCACATTCCAAGTGTCTCTGCCATGCTAATCTTTGACTTGCCAACTTTCTGATGGGACAAACAGTGCGCCACCACGGAGCTTTTGACGTCACCCACTTTCTCCTGGTCACAGATGCGTCGAAACAGGGCATGGGGCAGCAAGGTCACGCCATATTCGTGATCATGCAGGGTGAAGTGACCCGTACTGTACTCTGTACTGCCCACATACGTTGGTCGGATGGCATAGTGCAGATTGTGGTTGTTTAATACAGAATTGACTTCCTTTTGGTCGTCTGGGTTGGGTTGTTTGGCCATTTGCGCGGCGATTTCGGCCCACAATTTCGCCGTGTACTCATTTGCTTTGACAAATGTGAACCCCATACATAATGTAGCTCCTAATTTCTTGCTGATATTTTCAGGAAATGAACCTCGTGAGCTGACAATGTCCGACGAAATATACTTTTCGATATAAGGGAACGGATTCCTCAACCACAGTGCATCTGCATCTGTGAGCAGCACATCGTAGCCATTCGCCAACAACGTGTGTGTGAGTCGTGTACGCACGAGCCATATATCATGCACTGCTGTGGCGGCACCAACATGGAACACATGAGCGCACGATAGACCATATTTAGGCAGCTGCTTCTCGATTGCAGTGTCGAGACAGATAAAGAAGATGTTGGCCACGTTCGGGCAAATTTTGTAGAAGTATACCAGCCAGTTCATAAACACTGGAAAATATTCAAGTGTTGAGGATGTCATGATGCGCAGCGGTCTCACACTGCCGTCGGCGTTTTTGACCCCACACGTGTGAGCATTGATTAGACTTGGAAGGGGAATATGAGATTCGTTGCGGTTCGCTTCCGTAGGAGATATGGTTGTTATATTTGAGTTTCTTGCTGGGTATTCTGAGCTTTGGTTCTTTTGATCAGACGATATGTCTTTCACAATTGTAACAAGATCTGCTGAAGTCACAGTGCTGTTCACTTCCACTGGGTGCTCATTCACAACCGAGCTGTTGCCAAATGCGACTTCTTGGGCTTGCAAGACCATGCATGCGTGTATCAGCAACGCAAAGCACAGGATCAAAATCATTTCAAATCTGCGTTTAGTCCTGAAATTGTGGTCCTGGGGTGCTGCATTGAGTCAAAATGGGTGAAGGTTTGAATGAACCGATTTTGGAACAACGGACGACTTACTTAGAAATAGTCCACGCTCTTAATTATTGTCTACTGTATATTTTCTATCTTTAACGTGCAAAAATATATGCACAACTGACGGACAAGTACACATTCTAGTGAATTCATATGAGTACACATTTTCTTCATCTTATTTTACACGCCCCACTGTTTGAAATACCCACTCTTACCAAAATTACTCTCTCCTATTTCCGGATACCGCAACACTTGCCCTTTGTCCATCACCCGCATGCGCTGTGCCATGTACGAAAAGCTGCTCGCATAGTGGGAGGAAATAAAACACTGACTACTGCGTGCGACGGTCAGGTCTACCAAAGCTGACTGCTCCGGCACTAAGGTGTGTATAGTTTGTAATAGTGTAGCTTGCTCCATGGAGGAGTAGAATCGATAGTCATCAGCATTATCAAGGGTATCATTGTTGCCTCCTATATGGTTGGGCTTAATTAAAGTGTCAGTATTACTACGAATATGCCTTGACACTTGTCCCAATAAGCCTTCTCGGGTGTATATTTCATTAAAACCCATTTGTTGCAGACGCTGCAGTAAAATTACTGCACGCTGCTCGTGCACAGACATCTCCTCTTTTCCATTACTTAATCCAGCACTATTGTATTCACCCTTTTCGTTTATCGTCCCCGAAGAGGTGGTGCTATTAAACAGCCCACTGGCCAAATAAATACCCGGTACATTGATAATCTGTCCAGCAGAGTTGCGAGGCAAGTGCTGCAGGCAATAGTGTTTGTCTATGGTCTGCAGGGCTGCTTCTAATTCCTTCTCGAAGCTTGTTTCCTCGTGCAGCAAAAAGTCGCCTGGAAAAATAGGAAAATAAAACAGGGCAAATTTAGACAAAAGAAAGTTTAAGAAACACAGAGACGTTAACTACAATGCTGGAGCTACAGCAAAAGTTCTCAAAATAAAAGGATAAGCAAACTCGCTTACCCTCCAGACGAATGTGTGCTACGAAGAATGGATTCGGCAGTTCCCTCAATACTGCACTTACAACTTGCCGGATTGGCTTGGCCGGTCGCAGACTGCGATGCACATGCAACAGCAACAATTTGTTGCGCATCCCACCTTTCCAGTAGTTGTACATGGCGGTGAACTTGGGCCGCAAAGCATCGAATTGTAGCACAGTGTGGTCGGGTATGGGGAGCGAAATCTCAGATTGTTCGAGCATCTGGTTGATAACAAGATCTTTATTGGGCCAAAATGCAGGTTCTCTGGTGACGGTAAGATGCTGGTACTTTTCAAACCCACATGCTTTTTCGAACTGACGGAGCTCCAAAACCGCCACGCCCCTCTTTATCCACGTGGATTGAAAGTGGTCAAAGTCAAAGAAGCTCGAAAACGGCAGGCTGTTCCATCCTTCGTACTTAGCCATTGCGTTTTGGAATGAATCTCTGGAGTATACATCCCCCACAATCAAGCTAACATTCCACAGCAGTGCAACTGGTACGTATGAGTAGATCCCAAACAGTTGGTTGCTCAGCCCATTCATCGCGTTTTCGCCTTTTACCCAAGTGTGTTTCGCATTATAAGGGGGCGGAAGGTTAACACAAGACTCGACTAAATCTAGCATAATCCTTCTTTGGCCAATTACTTGCGAATCATTTCGCGTGTCTTGCACCAATGGCATAGTGTACGAACTAATCAGAATTGGATGTGTCAATAACCAAGTTGCAACGCACACGGAGAATCTGCGCAACATTGGGTCAACGTTTCTCCCGTACTACTTTTCAGTATCTGTATCAACGTTAGAAACTGCTAATAGCAGGCGCTTGGGAGGATTGTGCGGCAGAGAAGGATGACTCAATGCGACAGTGTAAGGTAACGGACAGAGAAGCGAAAAAGTTTGAATTTTGTTTCAATCTTTGGGTACAAAATAAGCACTATTTCGCTTGCACGGACCTTTCGACAAGCGTCGCACCTGATTTGCGCTGGATTCCTACAACCAATAGGATCTATTCCAATTGCTCTGTAAATTTCAGTCAGACGCTACGGGACGAGTAAAGCTTATTGACGTTCTGTTGCTACACAAGATATGAATTATAGCGCTTTATTGCTCATTGCGCTGAGCTGTCTCTCCAGCCTATTGGCCGAGGTGACGGTTTTAAAGCAAGTGCAGGTTATTTACGATAAGTCGCCAAAGCTTCGCATTAGAGGGTCCGGATTCGATATAGACGAACACAAGATTGCTCTGGTGCTCGGAGCACAAGGACTTCCGCCTCTGGTGATGGACAAAGATTATCTCGTCAACGTTGATGAAGACGGTGACGGGTTGATATTGAAGCTTCTCTCGAACAGAAAGTAAGTTTACCGAATCGAATGATATAATCTGCTTTCATATAACGTTTCTCCTACTTTCATTTTTACAAAGGTGGGTGGACTTGACCGGGCGCGTTCCTCCGGTCGCGTTAATTCTCAGCTCAGTGAAATTCGAAGGAGGCAATGATAACTTGCTTCATGAAGATATGATTGTGGCCAACGTTCTGCCCACTCCCACAGTCAAAGATAACTCCGAATATGTGCTTTACAAGAGTGCATCCAACGAGTTGAGAATCAACGGCACTGGTTTCATCGGCGCCAAGAAAGTCGATATATTTTTCGACCCTCCCTTGACCAAGGAGGTGGCCTACGAAGATGTGTCCCCTTATCCCCTTTCCAAGAACCAAGTCGTCCTGCGCTTGCGCCACGGCTACAACTGGAGAGAGTCTCCGGGTCCCCTGACTGTGATCGGTGTGGACACCGGAGGAAGCCCGGTCAAAGTGAACGGCGACGAGGGCGTGGTCGTGGCGCAGGTGGCCGCCGACCTCGACGAACACCGTGTGCGCGTGCTGGACACCGCCGATACCCAGCTGGTCTACAATGACGAGCCCAACCTTATCGTCAAGGGCACGGGCTTCAGCCCTGTGGGCAACGTGCTGCGCTGGTCCAACGGTCTCCTCGGCAACGACGTGAACTACACCATACCGACCAGCTCGGAGACCCAGCTCACCCTGCGGCTTAGCCCGGGGTCCCACTGGAGAAAGAACTTCGACAACCTTCCCGGCACCTTGACCCTCCTCGCGGTCAACGCGGGAGGTGGATTCGTCGCCGTGGGACCCACCAACTCGGGCAAGGGACGGGACATCGCCACGGTCTTCGAGCGCCCTGCTGTGTTCTCCGGAAACCCCAAGTTGTTCCGCACGCAAGCCCACGAGGTGCACGTCGCGGGTACTGGTTTCCCCGATCTGAACTCTGGCTTCAAGGTGCAGCTGCGGTTCAATCCGCCCCTGGTGGTGGACACAGACTACACCATTCGCGTGGTGAGCCGCACGGAGATGGAGTTGACGCTGATTGACGGCCACGCCTGGCGCCCCGACGCTGGCAGCCTGCTAGTGACCCACGTGAACACCCGCGGCGACGAGGCTGGCTGGGTGGCCATGCCAGGCCAGGGCGTGCACATTGCGGACATCAAGGATGACGTGGAGGCGGCGGTCACGGGTGGTGTGCAGATTTTCCCTCTTGGTGTCAAGGTCTATCAGTCTGCCAAGCAGCAAAACATCCTGATCACCGGCACGGGCTTCAAGGAGGGTCTTGAGTTCACGTTCGATCCCCCTATGGAGGTGAACAAGGATTACACGATTGAGATCGTGGACCAGAACCAGATGAAACTGAAGTATGTCGCTGGCAAGAAGTGGCGTGCGGAGCCTGGATTGATCCTGGCCAAGACGGTCAAGGTGGAAAACAAGGTGTTCAAGCTGGGTGGTGACGACGGTATCCGTGTCGCGGTGGTGCTGGCCGATCCTGTGATCACTCCCTCCACGGCCACTTTCCACGAATCTCAGTCCAAGCTCATTGTGATCGATGGCACTGGATTCACCACGGTAACCGACACCACCATTACCCTGCGCCCTACCGGCCCCGTCAACACCGCCTACAAGATTCTCGGTGTCATGGACGACGCCATCCGCCTGCAGCTGCTCCCCAACCAGGCCTGGCTGCCCTCGGCATTCTCTCTAAAAAACACCCCCGACGAGAAGGTCGAATTAAAGGTGACCACCATCGACACCGGCGCGGGTGTGATCGTGCTCGAGACTCCCGTGACGGTGGGCTTCATCGTGCAGGACAGAGAAGGCGTGACTTGCGACGACAGTTGCGAGTT
>LNAP01009528.1_pt1 | contig 13917 bp, 12 predicted proteins | sample 602601 | NCBI WGS metagenome assembly LNAP01 (sample SAMN02440304, study PRJNA202911) | soil metagenome | biome: Subtropical and temperate rainforests or woodlands; isolation source: soil samples (1 kg each in a 20% v/v slurry with milli Q water) were... ...
GCCGCACTGATCTGATCCTCCAGCGTCAGCCGGGCGCGCCAGCCGTCCCCGGTTTGCTGCCAGTACAGGCGCGGCTGTGGCCAAATAAGTGTGGATATGCGCAGCGCTCCCAGGGCGGCGAGCATGCCCAGCGGATTGGCGGCATCCAGGCCATCGAGCGCGAACTCAGTCATGGGCGTTCTCCCGGTGCTGCTCCCACTCACTGCGCCGATGGTCCGCGAGCCGCAGCACGGCTTCCAACCACGCCAGACCCCACCAGCCGTAGTGGCGCAGCAGTCGCCAATAGCGGTCCGACACTCCGGAATCCACCCGCTCCAGCCCGGTGCGGCTGGACGCGGCAAAGGTTTGGTCGCCCAGGGCAAAACTTACATCCACAGGCTCGGGGTCTTCCGCGACCGGCGCAAACGGGCGGCAGTGGCCGTGATGACTGGCCACCAGGTGCAGGACCAGATCGCGCAATGCCGGGTCGGCCGGCAGCGCCCCGGGCGTGCTTTCGGCCATGCGCACGGAAAGCAGTTCGTGTCGCCCGCCGGCGGGATAGCCGGCCCGTTCGCGCGCGCGCCGGAAGGCGGCAAGACCCTGGGGCATGGCAGCCGACTTGGCGAGCGGTTCGCCGACGGCCCACGGATTGCCGTTCATGAGCAGTGCCTGAAAACGCGGGTCGGCCTTGCCCAGATCGTGCAGTCGGCCAGCGCATGCCAGCGCGTCGACCAGGTCCGGCGGCAGACCGCAACTGCGCCCAAAGCGGGCGGCGAACTCACCGACTCCGGGCAGATGCTCGCGCAACGGCACGCGCAGCGTGCCCGAAGCCACCGCGTCGTTTTCATCCGTGAAGCCCAGGGCCGCACCGGCGCTCGGCATTCGGCGCCGGGTGTCCACAATCACGCCACCGAGAGGATGCGGTCGAATGTTTCTGGAACGAGCCGGCGTGTGCGCCAGAAAGCCGGTCAGATCACGCAGCCACCGCGGCAGGCCGGCATCGTCTGCCGCCAGGACGAGTGCTGCTCCAAGATCGTCGGCAAACTCGTCCGCGTCGGCATCGAGGCGCGCTTGGGCGTCGCGCGTCAGTTCCAGGAACCGGGCACGGGCCGGACCGTCAGGCCAGTCTTCAAGCCCCCGCGCATTCAGGCGCAGCAGCGCGCGACCCCGGGTCTGGGCGTGCGCGCGATCGCCAAAGTCGAACCAGGGCCGGTCTTGTTCGCGCATGGCCAGATCGCACAACCGGTCAACGTCCGGGGCATCCGCTGGCAACACCAGCGTATCGCCGGGCCGCACACCGGCAGCGTTGTCGAGCAGGTCGGAGTCATCCGGCCCGCGCCAGCGGATGGCTGCCCGCGCCACGGCATTCGGCGGACCGGCCAGGTCGGGGACGAACCCACCCTCCACGTCGGCCCCGGCATCCGCTAGCGGCGCGCCCTGCAACCACTGGCGCATGACACTGACCGGAACGGTCGCGCATTCGGCGCTTGCCGGCGGGCATAGGGTCAGCACTTCCAGGGACCGGTCGAGAAGGGCGGGGTCGATATCTGCCCGGAAACACAGTTGCACGTCGCCGCCCGGCCGATCCGGGCCGTGCAGATAGAGGGCAATTTCCGGGCTTGGCATCGGCACCGGTGCCGTTTGGGCCAGCAGGTCCACATGCGCCGGCAGCAGCACCGGCGCGTGCGGCGTCGGCGCGCACAGGGCCGTCAGCGCATCGCCCTGCGGCAGGCGAGCGCCCAGCGCCGCGACGCCAAGATCGACCACCCCATCGCCATCCGCTTGCGTGCGCAGCCACTGCCAGGTGTCGGCAAGCGCGGCGCCGTATACCGGGTCGTCGTCGCTCTGATCGACCTGGTCCGCCCGCACGACTATCACCGCCCGGGCTTCGATTTCGCGTCCCATGCGGTTGAGGCGCCCGAAGCGCTGGCGCAGCGCATCCAGGCTGGCGCATTCAGTGACCAAGGCGTCGAAATCGAGGTCGGCGCCGACTTCCAATGTTTGCGTGGCCACGACAAGCAGGGGCGCGCTGAGCTGTCGCGCGGCGGAATGTGCGGACCCAAGCGGACGCAGGCGTTCCGCCACCGCGTCATCCCGGTCCAGATCGCGCATACGGCCGGTCAGCAGAATGACCCTGTCGCCATGGATTTGGCGTAGCCGGGCAGCCGTTTCCCGGGCGGTCGCCACGCGGTTGCAGAACACGACAACTGCCCGTGGCGCCTGCGCGACGAGTTGGCGCGCCGTGCTGGCCAGCACATCGGCAAGTGCGGGCGTTGCGGCTCGGCCTTTGGCCTTGGTGGCCTCCAGCAAGCGCGCGGGCTTCTTGGCCAGTACCCGTTTGCCGAGCGGATGCGCCGGGTCAGCCGACTGGCCGGATGTGTCACGAAACACATCCTCGATGTCGGCCGGTGGCGTGGCGGACAGGATGGCAACGTGAAAAGGCGTCAGCGGTGGCTGGTTGGCCCAGCCCCGGTAGCTCACGACGCCCCGCAGGGTGTCCAGAAACGGCTGCGCGCAATGCGCCTCGTCGAGCAGAACCAGCGCGTCATTGCCGGCCAGTCCGGCCAGGATCGGCCAGGACTTGGAGGACCGACCATAGCCACGAAACAGCAGCCGCGATCCGAACTGATCCACCGTGGAGGCCACTACCATCGGTTGCAGGGGCGAGTGCGCCCACGCTTCCGAGCGGTAGATGCCGCCGCGCAGCAGATGCGCCACCAGTGGCACCGCATCGGTGATTCCGGCCTCACTCCCTGCAAGGCACCGCAGGCGCGTGGCAACTTCCGCAACGATCGGGGCCTGCGGCGCCCGCAGCGCCGTGGCAATGGCGCAGGCTCGTTCGTAAGCGGCGTCCACGATCACGCGTCGGTCGACCACGAAGAAAACGCGGCGCGGCGCGGCCCCCTCTACCTGGCCTGCGCGGACCGCCATGGCGTACACGGCGATGTCCAGGCATGCGGTTTTGCCCGCGGCGGTAGGCAGCGCAATGGCCTGCGGCCAGGGGTGCCCGGTTTCGCCGATCACGCGCTCGGCCAGCGCCGTTTGCCAGGCGAACGGTGGGCACCCCCATAGAGCCTCGAAGAATGCTGGAAACCCGGCGGCGGTCAGCTCAGACATGGCCGACACCTCCGTCCAGTGGGCGCAGCAGGCCATAGCCCCGAAAGCGTCCGGCACCGATCAGAACCGGCCCAACGACCGGTTCATCGAAAAGAACCTCCGCATGCAGGTGTTGCCGGCGCCCGCCGTTGCCCTTGCGCAGCAGGGGTGGAAAGCTGCGAGCCGGCGGCACACCGCGCAGCGGGGACACGGGGCTGAGTACCACGGCCGCGGGGCGCGGCAGGCCGATTCGCTCACAGGCGTCTTTGACGACTTCTTCCGCTTGCGACCAACGCTGCGCACCATCGCAATGCCGATCCAGCACCACCGGCGTCACGCTGCCCCAGCGCCGGGCAGCCGCCGTCCAGGTATTCGATTGCACGGTGCGCGGCGCCATGTCGCGCTGCTCCAGCTCGGCAGCGCATTCGAACCACTGCCCATCAAAAAGCCTGATTCGTGCCGGCGCGCCGGTTTCGCGATCCCACAACAGCGGGTTCAGAGCCTCGGCGACGGCCTGCGGCGCAATCCCCGCCGGTACTGCAAGGGCCACACCCAGCAGGTGCCCGTCGGCGTGCTCGGCATCCACAAAAGGCAGCGGCAAAAACGCCACGTGTGGCTGGCGGCTTGGTGCGCCATCGGTCTCGTGACCAGACACCCATTGCGGGATCGGTTGCGGGCAGGCGGACAGCAAGGCGCCGCGCAGCGCATCCATCACGCGCAGCGTGGACTCAAGGTCCAGTCGTTGACCCATCAGACGCAGCACCACCAGACGCGGGTCGAACACCGACCGGCGCTGCTCGATTGGCACGACCGCTGGACGGTCATAGCCGGCCCAGCGCACCGGGGTCGGGAAGGCGCTTACCGGCGGCGTGTCGCCAAAGCGCGCGTCAAGTTCCTTTTGCAATCCCGCCCGCGCCTTGCCTTTGGCAGCCTTGCGCGCGGCGTCGAGGTCCGCATACGCGATCACCGCCGCACGGTTATAGGTCCGTTCGAGCGCATCCAGACGGCCCGCCGTGGTGACTCGCAGGCGATGCGTCGTCGCGCCATCCACCGGCACCCACGCGGGATCGGGCGGCAGGTCGTCCACCCACGCCTGCACCAGCGAGGCGGAATGACCAATGTGGGTGACCTTGGCTGCCAGGCGCTGCAATGGCTCCCGATGTTCGGCAGACTGGGCCTGCGGCCAGATCAGCCGCACGCATGGATCGTGTGGCACCACCACCGGAAAGCTGCGCGGCTGGCGCGAGCGGTGCTCCGGCAGGAGGGCGAGACCGGCATCGCGCAGCTTGCCGAGTTCCGCGCTGTCCGGGGCCTTGCGGCCTACCCGCACGTCGTTGACCGGCACGTAACTCGTCGGTGGCCGATCGGTGCCCAGGGTTTGGCGCATTTCTGCCAGCGAGGCGGCAATGGACGGCGGATCGAGCGCTTCCAGCCAGCGCAGCGCGGCGCCCTCGGCCGGGTCCTGATCGGTCTCGAACCAGGCCGCGGCCAGCGCCATGAATACCCGGTCCGGATGCGGCGGCCATTCCGCCCGCTCCTTGCGCGCCCCGTCCGCCGCCGCCATCGCCCATCCGTTCAGATAGCGAAAGGCGAGCGCGAACATCAGTCCGCCTCCGGCCCGGAGGTGGCGGCCAGCTCCTGGCTGCGCCGCACCAACTCGACGAGCTCCGGCGCCGGGGTGAGTGCAATTTCGCCCTCCCACGGCAACCCGGCGGCTTTCGCAGTCGCAATGGCCGCGTTCAGCAGGTCAATGGCACCGCTTGCGTCCAGCTCGAACTGCTCGGGACTCTCGCCGGGGCGGTCCAGCACCGCCCACAGCGGCGGGTGTTGGGGAAACAGCTGGCACCGCGAGCGCAGATCACCGTCGGCCTGCGCGAGTGTGGCGGCAGCCAAACCCAGCGCAGCCAGCACCGTGCGCGCGGCAACATCGACAGCGGAATCCGACGCCGCCGCGTCGCCGAGCGGAAAACGTAGCCGCCGCAAGGCCGCGAGCGAAATGACGGTCGTTTGAACGGCTTTTGAAATGGTGAAACCGCCGTCGGCCAAGGAGGGGGTGACGTTGCCGTGATTGGCTTCTGACGGCTTGCCGTCCTTTCCCAGCTTCTTGGCGCCCTGGCTGGCGTCCGTCGTCCACGCCGGGGCGCTGTCGGACGCCGTCTTGCGCTCATAAAGCACGGCCGCGTTGCGCAGAATTTCGGCCGGATCGATACGGCTGCTGGTCTTGACGCCCGGCACGGCGTCATAGCCGATGATTTCGGACACCAAGGCGCGCTGAAACTTGGCGCCCATGCCGCCGCGCGGGCCGGTCGAGTCCCACAGGCCAAACACCAGCGCCGTGGGGCACAAGCCAAACAGGCCGGTGGCATGGCGCGTGTCTGCGACATCCAGAATGCGGCCCTTCTCTGACTGGCGAAAAATCACGCCATCCAGCAGGCTGTCCCTGAGCAGGGCGTCGGCCACCCGGTGCGGGGCCTCGAGGCTGCTGACCGAAAAGCGCTTGAGCAGGTTCTCCTGATCGAAATGCGTGACCACCAGCGGCAACGGCACGCGTCCGGCGCGGTGCGCATCGAGCAAGGCCAGTTCCATGCGGTTGGCCTGCGACTGCACCGAATCGAGCAGCACGCAGGCAACCTTCTGACCGTCCACCCAGCGGTCCTCGACAGCGTACTGCCCGTCCTTGTAGGTAGGTGGGAACACCTTGTCGCCCGGCCCGCCGGCAGGCTGCAGTTCGGTGACGCAACGAAACGCCGCCGCAGAACCTTCCACCGCGCGCCGCACGACCTCCAGGGTCATGTACTCACTCATCGTTCGAACCTCCCTAAAAGCGAAAAGGAACCGGACCAAAAAGGCCGGGGCGGAAGCCCCGGACCGGAAAACAGAGACGATTCAAAAACAAGCTATTTGCAAACCCTCGTGGGCATTGATGATTGAATTGTTCAAACTATCACTATTTTTGATGACCACAAATCGGCCCGACCGGTTTGCGAAATCGCGCCTTTTCAACAAAGTGTGAAGTACCGCTGTCTTGAATCCTGAGACTGTGCACGGGTACGAAAAAAATATTTTTGGGCGCATGACTCGCCCCACCTGCGGCTGCGCTCGCGTGGGCGCAAATCCAACAAGGTTCTCAGCTGGATAGCTGCGTTTGCGGGTATGACGGGCTTTTCGATGTTTTCGCCGGCCTGGGGGCGGCGCGAAATGCCGCGCGTTTCGTCGTGGCGGGTTCCTGCCGCTGCGAGGCGGTGGGTGCCGACCTGAACATCTGCGCTCCACCAATGATCAACAACAACCCGCACTGGATCGGCGCATCGTCGCCTACCACCGGCCACGGTGGAACATTTCGATGATCGGCCGCACGACCCGGCGATGCCGGATGTCAGGCGGTCGACGCGTTCGGCCAGACGGGCGCCGGTTGGGCATAGCTCAGTACGCCGAGGGCGGTGTCGATGGGTCGAGCGCCGGGATTCTGTGCCTCAACACGTCACGGATGAATTGCTCGCTCACCGGCTCGTTCGCCATCGCCATGGAGTTCGCCACGTGACGCGGAATCGCACGCAGATGCCGAAGGCGGCGTTCTTGCGCCGGCAGCTTGCGCCAGTTTTCGATGACTTGCTTCCAGTCCATGGGCGGCATTGTCTGCTTCTCGCAAGGGATTCGGCCATGGGAACACAGGAGGGGACGCGAAGGCGGCGAGCATGGGCCGGGTAACCAACCCGGGTGAAACCCACACCCCCTTCGGGACGGCTGTTTCGAGGCTCGTGATTCACGCCATGCTACGTCCATGCACCACCTTCCGACCGGGCCGTTACCATGTGCGGACACCCTTGCTGCCGGGAGTCCTGCCATGCTGCTCGAAGCTTCCTGCCACTGCGGGGCGGTGCGCTTTTCGGTCGAAAGCCACGCGCCCTATCCGTACATGCACTGCTACTGCTCCATTTGCCGCAAGACGCAGGGCGGCGGCGGTTTCGCCATCAACCTGCACGCCGAGGCGGACAGCCTGAAGGTGGAGGGCCGCGAGCACGTCGGCGTGTATCGCGCCTTCATGGACCACCCGGTGCGCACCGAGCGCAGCCCCGGCGAGCGGCATTTCTGCCGCGAGTGCGCCAGCGCGCTGTGGGTGTGGGATCCGCGCTGGCCGGAGCTGCTGCACCCGTTCGCCTCCTGCATCGACACGCCGCTGCCGGCGCCGCCGGAGCGTTGCCACATCATGCTGGACAGCAAGCCGGCCTGGGTGCCGGTGCCGACCGAAACCGCGGCCGACCGGCACTTTCCGGACTATCCGGACGAGGCGCTGATCGACTGGCACCGCCGCCACGGTCTGATCACCGACTGACCCCGATGAGTTACGAGAACCTGCTGCACGAAACGCGCGGCCCGCTGGCGCTGATCACCATCAACCGACCGGCCAAACTGAACGCGATTTCGCTGGACACCGTGGACGAGCTGCACCTGGCCATCGCCGCCGCGGCGGACGATCCGGCGGTGCGCGTGCTGGCCATCACCGGCGCCGGCAACAAGGCCTTTGCCGCCGGCTCGGACCTGGCCGAGGTGGTGCACCGCGATCTGAACAAGGCGCTGGAGCCGATCGTGCAGGGCATTGCCGAGCGCCTGGCCGAAGCCGACCATCGCGGCCATCAACGGCATCTGTTTCGGCGGCGGGCTGGAGGTGGCGCTGGGCTGCGATCTGCGCGTGGCCGGCCGCAGTGCCCGCTTTGCCACGCCGGAGGGCAAGCTCGGCATCATTCCCGGCGGCGGCGCCACGCAGCGCCTGCCGCGCCTGGTCGGCCGCGCCTGGGCGCTCGACATGCTGCTGATGGGCGAGCCGATCGACGCCGAGCGGGCCTTGCACATCGGCCTGGTCACGCGCCTGGTGGACGACGCCGACCTGCTGGCGACCGTGCAGCGCATGGCCGAGCACCTGGCCGGCTTCGCGCCGCTGGTGCCGCGCTACATGAAGGCGATGGTGCATGCCGGCATGGAAGGCAGCCTGGCGGCGGGTCTGGCCATGGAGAAGTTCGCGCAGGCCGGCCTGTGCGAGACGGCGGACAAGAAGGAAGGCCTGGCGGCGTTCCTGGAGAAGCGCCCGCCGCAGTGGCAGGGTCGCTGACACCGGTAGCCGGAATGCTGTCGCACCGCGCCCGCAACACGCTGCAGGCCCTGGCGCTGCTGGCCGGCATGGCGGCGCTGCTCGGCCTGCTCGGCGGCCTGCTGGGCGGCACCGTGGGCGCCGTGTGGGCGCTGGGGCTGGCCGGCGTGCTGCTGGCGCTGTCGCCGCGCATTGCCCCGGCGCTGCTGCTGCGCCTGTATGGCGGTCAGCCGATACATGCCGACCAGGCCCCCGGCCTGGTGCGCGCGGTGCAGGTGCTGGCGGCACGTGCCGGTCTGCCGCAGCCGCCGGCGCTGTTTCTGGTGCCGAGCCCACTGCTGAACGCGTTCACCGTCGGCACGCCAAAGGGCGCCGCGGTGGCCGTCACCGCCGGGCTGCTGCGCGGCCTGCCGATGCGCGAAGTGGTGGCGGTACTGGCGCACGAGATCGCCCACATCCGCAATCACGACATGCTGGTGATGGGCCTGGCCGACCTGATGAGCCGCCTGACCTCGCTGCTGTCGAACGTGGGCGTGCTGCTGGTGCTGCTGAACCTGCCGCTGGTGCTGCTGGGGCAGGCAGTCGTCAACTGGGATGCGGTGGCACTGCTGCTGCTGATGCCGGCGCTCGGCATGCTGCTGCAGCTGGCCCTGTCGCGCACCCGCGAGTACGACGCCGACGCCGGCGCCGTGGCACTGACCGGCGATCCCGAGGGCCTGATGCGGGCACTGGAGCACCTCGAACAGCGCCAGGGACGCTGGCTGGAACAGCTGCTGCTGCCCGGCCGGCGCCTGCCGGACCCGTCGCTGCTGCGCACCCACCCGCCCACGCCGGCGCGTATCGAACGCCTGAAGGCGCTGGCGCAGACCCTGCAGCCGGCCGCCGTGCCGGACTGGGAGCCGGTGCGTCAGCTCGGCCCGGCGGTGCTGCGCCGGCCGCGCTGGCGCCCCGGAGGGGTGTGGTATTGAACAGGCCCCGTCGCGCCTGAAGCCGCTCCTGCGATCAGCGCCGCGGCTGCCCGCTCAGGCCTCGGCCTTGGCGATACCCCCACCGGCACGGTCGGTGCTGCGCAGCATCTGTAGCTCAGGCGGGCGTTTGGGCCAGTCCGGCATCATCAGCCACATGCGCAGCAGGTGGCGTTTGCGATCGCCCTGCGGCCAGTCCCGGTAGTCCGCCCGCGCGTGCAGCAGCACGCGGTTGTTGACGAACTGCACCGTGGCCGGGTCGATCACCATGTCGATCTTCATTTCCGGCCGCTCGGCCACCGCCTGCAGGTAGGCGATGGCCTCCTGTTCGATGGTGGGCAGACCCTCGCGCGGCTCGCCGTTTGGCCCGCGGATGGCCGCCGGCAGGAAAAAGCAGTCCGGCTCGCCGGCCACGAAACTGAACACCGGAATGCGGTGCTCGGTGATCGGCGGCCGGTCGCTCTTGATGACCGTCTCGCTGCCGTAGTGAAAGCCGCGATAGAGCACCTCGAGCAGGTCCGGCCGCTCGGCCAGGATGGCGTTGTGCACCGCAAACGAGCTCATCAGCGGCGTGGCGCCGCCCTCCATGGCCGGCGTGAGACACATCAGGCCGGTCACGTCGACCGGGTCCATGTGCACCTCGATCGGCCCGCCGATGCCGTAGTAGCGGCCGACCTCGCCGCGATCCTGGACGTGGCCCAGGCGATCGCCGCGCTGGCTTTGCGACACCCCCACCCCGAGGTGGGTGCCCAGGCCCCACAGGATGATGCCCAGCTCGTCGTCGCTGTAGCGCGCTCGGTCGATGCCCTGCAGGCGCACGAAGCCACGACCGCGGTGCAGGATGTCGGCCATGTGGCGCAGGTCGCCGGCCAGCGCCGGCAGGTCGAATACCTCAGGCGTGACTTCGTCCAGGCTGAGGCCGCCGTCGCGCACGCGGCGCACCGCGCGGTCGATGTCGGCCAGTGCCTCGCCGGACAGGGTATAAACCCAGTCGGTCGGGTCGCGATAGTCGCTGCCGCGCCACACGCAGGCGCCGCTGACGGGTTGGTGCAGGCTCATGGTGTCTCCCCCTTGTTCGGTGCCGCCCTGGCCGTGATGATATGCCCCTGAACGACCGACCGGCCAGCAGGCCGCCCCGCCCATCACCCCGAGGAAAAACGCCATGAAACCCATGCCCGGCATGCTGACGCCCGAGACCCTGCCGTCGGGCACGCTCGACCCGCTGCAGTTCGCCAAGTATTCGCAGGAGAAGGCAAACGTGGTGCCGGTGTACGCCGATGGCGAGGATCTTGGCATCGTGTCCTGGAACCTGCTGCCCGGCCAGGCCAACGAGTCGCACTCCCACCCCTACGCCGCGCACTGTTTCTTGATCGTCGAGGGCGAAGGCCATTACCTGAAGGGCCAGCCCGGCTCGGCCGACTACGCCGAGTATCCGATCAAGGCCGGGCAGACGGTGGTGATTCCGCGCAACCAGGTGCACGGCATCCGCAACACCGGCAAGTCGCCGCTCTCCTACTTCGCCATCACCACTACCGCCGGTGGCGAGTACGCGCGGGTGGTTGACGGCGTCGTGCACAAATACTGAGGCGGCGGACATGAGCCAACACATCGGCGTCATCGGTCTGGGCAGTCTGGGTGCCAACATGGCGCGCCTGCTGGCCGAGGACGGCTTTGCCGTGCATGCCTACGACCTGGACGGCGCACGCACCGCGAACGCGGCCGAACACGCCGGCGTAACCGGCCACAACTCGGCCCGCGCGGTAGCCGAGGCCAGCACGCTGGTGCTGCTGTCGCTACCGCAGTCGGAAGCCGTTGCCGCGGCCTGCCTGGGGCCGGACGGCGTCCTCGAAGGCGCGGCCCGTGGCCTGCTGGTGGTCGACACCACCTCCGGCTACCCCGAGCGCACCAGGGAGATTGCCGCTGAACTGGCCGCAGCCGGCGTGCGCTACATCGATGCCGCCATCACCGGCGAGGAAGGGGGCGCCAAGGCGCTGCCCAAGCGCGCACTGACCTTCTGCGTCGGTGGCGGCGAGGCGGACGTCGCCCAGGCACGGCCGATCCTGGAACGCATGGCGCGTTACGTCTATCACGTCGGCCCGCTGGGCGCCGGCCAGATCGTGAAGATGGTCAACAACATGGTCAGCTCGGCAGCCGGCGTGGCGGCCATCGAGGGTCTGCTGATCGCCGCCAAGCACGGCATCGACGTGAAAATGGCCGCCCAGGTGCTGGACAAGGGCACCGGCATGAACTTTTTCTGCCGTCATCCGGATTTCGCCCTGACGCCCGGCGTCGAAGGCGGCTTCCAGCTCGGCCTGATGACCAAGGACCTGCGGCACATGTCGGAGTTTGCGCGCCGCTCGGACGTACCGGCGCTGGTCACCGACCACATCTTTCATCTGTTCGAGCTGTTCGTGCGCGAGCAGGGCTACGGCGCCGACATCCTGCGCCAGGTCGACGTGATGCAGAAATGGGCCGGCGTGCGGCTGGACGGCACGCTGCTGGAGGGGTGACAGCCAAATGCCCCGGACCAACGATGGGCCGGGCGATTCGCGGCGAGGGCGCCGCTCCCACAGTCCAGTCCATGTGGGAGGCCCGCCCCGGGCCGAATGCCTGACTGAAAGATTCTCGGCGAGGGCGCCGCTCCCACAGTCCAATCCCTGTGGGAGGCCCGCCCTCGGGCCGAATGCCTGACTGAAAGATTCGTGAATCACAGGAGGACCAAGCCATGCTCAGCGTGAACGACATCAAGGGCCTGTACGCCATCACGCCCACACCGTCCAAACCCGGCGCCGAGCGTTGGGACGCCACCGACACGGTGGACCTGGACGAACTGGCGCGCCTGACCGAGGCGCTGGTGCAAAGCGGCGTCAACGGTCTGGTGGCCATGGGCACCACCGGCGAGTGCGCCACGCTGACCAACGACGAATGGGAACAGGCCGCCGCCTGCGTGATCGAAACGGTCCGCAGGCGCGTGCCGCTGTTCGTGGGCACCACCGCACTGGGCACGCACGAGATCGTGCGCCGCAACCGCTTCATCCAGGACCTGGGCGCCGACGGCACCATGCTGGGCCTGCCCATGTGGCAGCCGTGCACGCTGGCAGTTCTATGCCGACATGTCGCAGGCCTTCCCGCAGTTGGCGATCATGGCCTACGACAATCCGGGCGCGTTTCGCTTCAACTTCCCGCCGCCGTTCTGGGCGCAGGTGGCGCGCCGCGCGCCGACCGTGATCTGCACCAAGCACGGCCCGGACCCGATGATCAGCGCCCTGATCGGCATGACGCAGGGCAAGATCCGCTTCCTGCCGCACATCGCGGGCGCCTATGCCATGGCGCGTATCGAGCCGGAATACAACATTGCCTTCTGGGCCACCGAGGCCAGCATGGGGCCGGAGCCGGCGCTGGCGCTGCGCGATGCCATCGCCGCCGGCGACTGGACCCGTGCCAAGGCCATCGACACCGACATCGCTTACACCATGCAGACCTTCTTTCCGCCGGGCGGCATGGCCGAGTTCGCGTCCTACAACATCCAGCTCGAAAAAATCCGCTTCGACGAGGCCGGCTATTGCAAGGCCGGCCCGATCCGCCCGCCGTATCACGTGATTCCCGAGTACATCGACCAGGGCGCCCGTGAATGCGGCCGCCGCTGGAAGGCGCTGCGCAGCAAGTACGGCTGAGACGAGGGCATTCGGCCCGAGGGCGGGCCTCCCACAGGGACTGGACTGTGGACTGTGGGCTGTGGGAGCGGCGCCCTCGCCGCGAACCGTGCGCAGGTGCATGAGCCCGCTCCCCGGTTGCGCAACAGCGCCTCAGGCGGCCTTCCCGACCACTGGCGGTAACGGACAGTCCAGCGCCGCGCCGATGGCGCGCAGCAGTTCCAGCTCCGCGACTTCCACCACGCCGTCGTGGCTCACTGCCAGCGCGCAGGCCGACAGCAGCCGCAGGCGCTGCATCAGCGGCGCGCCCGCCAGACGCTGCAGCGCGCCGTCGAAAGCGGATTGCGCGAGCGTCATCGGCAGGGCCGGCAGGTGGAGCTGCGCGCAGGCGGCGGCGTAGGCGTCCGGCGCACCGTCGCTGGCGCAGTCGGCCAGCGTGCGCAGCACCACCCGGACATCGTCCGGCTCGGGCTGCGAACTGCGCCCGGTGTGCGCCGATGGCAGCAGGTGGTGGCGCAGCAAGGCCAGCAGCGGCCAGTTGCCGGATGCGCCGCCGGCCAGCGCCTGCAGGTCATCCACGAGTTTTTGGCGCCATGCCGGCGGCTGCGCCTGCAAGGCCGGCAGCGCCAGATCGACCAGCGGCAGACGAAAGCGTGGTCCCAGACGGCGCGCGGCCGCTCCAAGCTGATCGGCGAAGACGGCCACGGCCGGTCCCAGCACGACCGACCGGACCGGCGCGCGCGTTTCGTCCTGGTCGGCCAACAGGCCGCACAGCAAGGCCATTGCGCCGGTGCCGGTCTGCGTGGCCTGACGCAGCGGCGGCGGGATGGCGCCAATCAGCGACGCCGCGTAGCCGAGGCTGGCGAGGTCGATTTCACCGACCCGCCCAGCCAGCGAGGCCGCCGGCACGGTGACGGGCTCAAGCGCCGGTGAGGGGCTGTTGTCCAGAGCCTGCTCCCGGTTGCTGCGCCGCTCGAACAACGGGTAGATGCGGGCGATGCGTTCATCGAGCGGCGGATGGGTCGCCAGCAGGGCGCTGAACCAGGTGCGGTGTGGCGTGGCGAACAGCATGTGGCTGAAGGCTTCCGCCTGGCGGGTGCGCAGCGCTGCGCCGTCGGCCTCGTCGCGCACCCGGCGC
>LNAP01003978.1_pt1 | contig 13916 bp, 14 predicted proteins | sample 602601 | NCBI WGS metagenome assembly LNAP01 (sample SAMN02440304, study PRJNA202911) | soil metagenome | biome: Subtropical and temperate rainforests or woodlands; isolation source: soil samples (1 kg each in a 20% v/v slurry with milli Q water) were... ...
TGGTCGCCGTCAAGGTGCAGCGGCCGAACCTGCCCATCCAGGTCGAGCGCAGCCTGCGCTGGAGCCGCATGCTCGCCCGCCTGCTGGAGTTCAGTGAGCTCGGCCGGGGCATCTCGCCCCGCGAGGTCATCGACGAGATCGAGCGCTGGCTGCGTCGCGAGCTCGACTTCCGCCAGGAGCTGAACAGCCAGCTGATGCTGCGGGCGGCCGCCTCGCACCGATGGCTGCGCATTCCCGAACCCCTGCCTGAACTCTCGACCGCCCGCGTCCTGACCGCGGAGTACCTGCAGGGCACGTCCTTCAGCGAATTGATCGCCCAGCGCCGCGCCGGCGACAGCGCCACCCTCGAACGGCGCGGCTTCGATCGCGAGCGCCTGGCCGAGCGGCTGATCACGACGACCTTCCACCAGATGTTCACCTCCGGGCGGTTCCATGCCGATCCGCACCCGGGGAACCTCATCGCCATGCCGGGCGACGTCATCGGGCTGGTCGATTGCGGCCTGACCGACAGCGTCACGCCCGACCTGCGCGAGGCCCAGGCGGCCTACCTCTCCGCCCTCTACAACCACGACGCGGCCGGCATGCATCGCGCCCTGGCCGGCCTCCTGCAATTCGGTCCCGACAGCGACCCCGCCTCGTTCCGTCAGGACTTCATCGCCGAGACCAACGACTTCCTGTCGCGCAACAACGATCCGGCCAACGGCGAGGGCGGCACGACGTCGGGCTATATGATCGTGCTGATGCGCCTGGCCCGGCGCCACCGGGTACGCCTTCCTGCGGCGTTGCTGTCGATGTACCGCGCGCTGCTCACTGTCGAGGCGGTGTCGCGCCAGCTCGGTGCCGAGGCCGACCTGGCATCGGTCGGGCGCGGCTTCTTCGCCGGCTCGGAGATCGAACGACTGCTGGCGACATTGGAGCCGTCGACTATCGTGAACTGGCTGATGCGCATGGGCGAGCTGACGCGCACGGCGCCCGGCCACATTCAGGAACTGTTGTCGGATCTTGTCGACGGCCGCTTCGTCCTTTCGACCCAGATGCAGCAGGCGCCGGCCGACCGCCGTATCGCCAACCGGCGGGCCCGGCTGATCGCGCTCGCCATCCTGTCGTTGGGCCCCGCGATCCTTCTCGCCGGCCGGCCGGAAGCGCCCTTCGACACCATCCTCTGGATCGTGTTGGCAGGGTTCTACGCCGGCCTGGCGTGGATGTGGTGGAGGCTCAAATGACAGCAGCATCCGTCGACCGCCGGCCGCTCCGGCTGTGCAATTTCGAAGTGCTGCGCCGGGCGTTCGATGCCGTGTGCTTCCCGCAGAGACCCGATCCCTACGACCCGCGCGAGCGCCAGGCCGACGAGCTGATCGAGGATTTCTGGAAGCTGAGCCGCGACCTCGATGCCGCCCTGACGCCCGAGGTGCGGCATGACCTCACGACGCTGGTTCAGCATCTCAGCGACAACCGCGAGATGTACGCCGCCAGCCTGACGGCGTGGGTAGACCTGATCGAGGAGGTTTGTCTCATCGTCGAGGTCGAATACGGCGACCGCACAGGCGCGTTGAAATTGCGGCGCGTCCGCGGCGTCGCTTTCCAGCTCGCCCGGCGCTTCATCGGCGACGCGCCGCTGCCCGACATCCCCGACTTCGTGCGGCCGTTCGTGATCGATCTGCTGACCCGATCGACGGTCACTTTCATCATCGATCTGGTCAACGTGCCCGATCCCGACCGGCAGCTCTGGCGCAATGTCGACACCAAGCCCGCTCGTCCCAGCGGCGTGACGGCGCCAATGCGCAGCCGGCAAGTCGTGCAGTTGGGCGCAAGGATGGTGGTTCGCCAGCAATCGCTGATCGAGGCCTTCATCTCATGGCTGCTGCGGCCGCCGTCGCTGCCCGCCGCCCTCCAGGCCAAGGTCGACGCCATCCTGGCGCGTTGGGACGCCGACACGGCCGGCACCGGCCAGCCTCCGGTCCAACGCATCGTGCGGGCCGCCTTCGAGTTCCTCAACTGGATCGGCCACCACGGACCGGAGATACGGGCCGGGGTCGACGCGCTGTCGATCGTCATCCACTGGAGCTTCGAGTTCACCGAGCTCAGCCGTGAAGGGCGCGTCGATCTCATCAAGCGTGCCCTCGCTCGCTACTTCGCCGAACTGGGAATAGGCGGCACGCTGTTCGACAGCTTGATGAGACTGGCGATCGACCTGGTCGTCGACGCCACCATCGATATCTTCATCAAGCGCCGCGTGGTCGGCCCGTGACGGCTCCGAGATCGTCAGCCGTGCGAGCCGCGTGAAGGCATTACCCGGGAACGAACGGCTCCATCCTGTGGCTACCCAAGGGCATTGGCGTCAAACTGCCTGGACCAAACCATTTCTCGTAGATCTTGTGGAACTCGCCACTCAACCAAAGATCGTGGAGGCTGTAGTTTAGGACATCTCTCCACCGTGAATCATTTTCCGGCACCCCGATGCCAAAATAGGCCGGTGAATACGGCGTCTCGGTCACTGCCAGTTTGCCGTCGGGTCCGACTTTGTGGCCCGCACGCATGGCCGTGTTGATGATGATCGAATTGTCGTCGGTGAAACCGTCCACTTGCCCGGTTACGACGGCCTGAATGCCGGCTGCATGATTGTCGAATTGAACCAGTTCGGGAAGCGTCCACCCCTTCCTGGTGAAGTAGCTCTTGATCTCCCCTTCCGATGACGATGCCCGCTTGATGCCTACTCGCTTGCCTGCAAAGTCGCTGAGATCGAGCCTGCCCTTGCTCGTCAGGTACAGCAGCCCCTTGCCGTCCCAACCATATGGAACGGTAAAATCGATGTTCGCATCGCGCTTTCGAGTGATGTTCGTATGGCACAAGCTCATATGAACGCGACCGGATTGGACCCAGGAAATACGGGTCTCGTCGGTTACGGCGATGAACTCGAGAGCAACGTCTTTTCCGGCATATTGTGAAAGACGTTTCACCACGGCACGCGCCATGTCGACGTCGTAGCCAACGAGCTCGCTGCCTTGCCTGTAGCCGAAGGGAGCGGCTTCCTCGCCGATCCCGACAATTACGCGTCCATCCGACTTGACCTTGTCAAGAGTTCCGCTGACTGCGCTGGAACTGACCGAAATCAGCCCGGCATAGGCCAGCACAGCCATTAACAGAGACCTCATCATGGCGGACTCCTATCTCCTGTGGCGTGTCGTTCCCCTTTGCTGCCTTGAGCACTCAGGCAGGATGGAATAGGCGCTCATCAAACCGCTGGTGCCTTGCATAATGCGAATACATCGACAGGGCAGTTGCTACGGCCCAATACAGAAAGAGGACCAACAGCCATACGACCACATAGCCAATCGGCTCCGACATGAGCATCTTGCGCGCCGTATAGGTCAATTCCGCAACCGCCACCACGGCGAGCGTCGAGGTATCCTTGAATACCGTGACAGCCAAATTGACGAAGTCCGGCATCAAGTTCCGGCAAACAATCGGCAGCTCGACCTTAAGTAGAATTCTGGATCGGGACAAACCAAGCGTCTTGCCCACGTGGCGCAGTTCCGGATTGACCGACCGCAGCCCTGCTCGCACGATTTCGGAGAGATAGGCCGCGGCATAGACGGAGAACGCGATCGTGGCCAGTATCGGGGCAGGAACGCGCACCTGCAGCAACCGATAAGGCAAATCGAACACCAGCAGAACCAACAGCATGATAGGCAAGCCGCGAATGCATTCGGTTGCGGCGATCGAAAACCATCGGGGGACACTTGCAACAACCGAGCGCCGGGCCTCGCTTCGTGCCCCGCCCAGTGCCATGTCGCGACGGCATACTGCAAGGCCCGTCCCCATCAGAAAACCGAAGAAGAGACTGAGAACCGTGATTTGGATCGTCAGCAGCAGACCACCGGAGTACTGCAGGAACATCGGATAGCGTTGGTCGACCATCTCCGGGGGGAGCGGGTATCCGACCAGCAACGTCAGCAACATGTCGAATGGTGTCATGACGCCAGGCCGAACCTAGCCTGTTGCTTGGCTGCCCAATGGTTGAGGAGCCCGCCCAGACCAAGCGAGAGGGCCAAGTGTACGCACGCGGCGAAGATCAAAGGCTCGGCCCATGAGAAAGTCTGCCCGGCAATTCGACCTGCTTGGCCCACAACTTCCATCAGTCCGAGCGGCAAGGGCACCACGAGCGCCAATGTCGAGTTCTTCATGTTGTGAATGAAGCGTGTCGTGAGTGCCGGCGCCATCATGCGCATCGCTTGCGGATAGATTACGCGTCCACGCGCAGCTCTCGGCGTGAGGCCGAGGACGTTGCACATTTCAACTTGACCAGTTTCGACCGCTGTAATCCCGGCCCGCATGATTTCGGCAAGGTACGCCGCCGTGTTCAATGCCAAGCCCACGACGAGGAGTGGAAACTCCAGACCGCGAGGCAAAGTCGCTCCGAACACCTGCTGCCAGAGTCCGGGCACGCCGAACGTGAGGAAGAGGAGAAGCGGGACAAGCGGCAAGTTGCGAAACACCAGCACGTACGCAACGCCCGCTGCCCGCGCCGCTCCAAAACCCGAAATCTGCAGTCGGAGGACGGCCCACCCGACAAGGGCAGCGCAAATGCCGCTGGCAACAGCGACCGCAATGGTCATCAACACGCCCCGGCACAGCCATTCGAAGTAGGGAGCACCGAAGACGTACTGACCGAAGTCCATGTCTGCCTTCTCAGGAGTGAGGAGCGGTCAAGATCTCGGGATCATCGGAACAACTGCAGGTCCCGTTCCTCAAGATCGCGAATGTTTTAGCTACATCACGAGCAAGCCCCACGCTGTGGGTGACGATCACGATCGTGGTGCCTTGCTCGGATAGATCGATAATGCGCTGACATACCTCTTCCGCAAAACTGCGATCCAGATGGGCAGTGGGCTCGTCGAGCAGCAGGACCAGCGGCTCCACCGCCACGGCGCGGGCGATTGCCACCCGTTGCTTTTCTCCGCCGGAGAGGGTCGCGGGATACTGTTGCGCCAGCTCAGCCACTCCCATCCTTTCCAGCTCGATCATGGCAAGCTCATGCGCGTGGCGGCGCGGCAGTCGCTTGAACTCACGTAGCGCCAAGGCCACATTCTCGACCGCGGTCAGGTGAGGGAACAGGTTGGGGTCCTGACTTACCAGTCCGATCCGGCCATACAGATTGCGCGGATACACCGTTCCGGCGGAGATCGTTACAGTCCCTATCGCAACCTGGCCGTTCTCGAAGGTGCACAAGCCGCAAATAATGCGCAGCAGCGTGGTTTTTCCCGAACCGGATGCACCGCAAAGCGCCAGTACCTTCCTTTGCTCCAGGCCGATGGAAATGGCGTTCAGGACACTGCGCGATCCGAATGACTTCGACACGCCGTCGAGCTGCAAGCCGAGCCCGTGGCCATGGCCGTTGTGGGCACAGCTAGATTGATTGGGATACATACGCATTCGAAGGCACCATCTCTACGAGTCGCGGCGTAAGGTGGCTCGAATATCTTTTCATGTGGCCCTGTATTCTCGGCGATTGGGCAATGTAGTGGCGCTGGCAGGAAACCAGGGTCGCGAGCGTGGTGTCGGCAAAATCAAATCCAATCGTGTCGCGCAGAGCATTCAAGCGGCGCGCCTCAAACTCCCAGGTATGGCTGGCAATCTCCAAGTTCTTGGCTACCACCTGGAGGAAGCGGCGATGCCGCACGGGAAGGCCCTCTAAAGGCACATCGTCCATGGAGGCGTAACAGCGAATCTCCTGCGGCCAATACACCTTGGCCCACATCCAGCAGAGTTCCAGCGTCGTCGGAGCCTTCGCGTGACTGGAGACCAAGTGGACGACGGCGTCTGGAAGGATTTCGCGATAGATGTTGGCAAATCCGGACTCGAACGCGTCCGAATGGAGGAAGTTCAACTTTGTGCGCGATGCGACGTGGTGCCAAACCGGCGAGTATTCACGGCATAGCAGTCCTTCGATGGCACGCCACAACTGATAGAGCCCATAGTTCTTGCCCCTGTAAACGCCCGTCTGGCTGTGCCCGATCAGGATCGACGGTCTGACGATGAGGAATGGCAGGCCACTGTCGGCAACCCTCCATTCGGCAACGCGCTTGGTCCTGGTGTATTCGGTTGGTTCATCTTCTTCTCTCGGCTCCGGGTGAAGGCGCTCGGGAATGCGCCCTGCCCGATAGCCCGAGCAATACGCCGTGGACATGTAAACGAATCGCCTTGCATTCCACGCTCGCGCCGCCTCCAGAAGGCCTTCCGTCAACGCTATGTTTGCAGCATGCAATTGCTGTGCATCGAAGTAGTCGACACAACCCGCACAATGAACAATCTCGTCGACTTCCGACGCTTTCGCCGCCGTGTCCAAGCCGTGCAATAGGCCGAGAGGGGGGAGGTCCGTTACAGTTACCAACTGCATCAGTTCCTCCTCGAGATCGGAAGTCACCCCCCGATCACGAAGCACCAACCGTATCCTACGCAAGCACTCTGCCGCCGAGGCGGAGGTGCGAACCGGCAGCAGCAGACGACGCCTCTCCTCGTGAAGCAGAGCACCCGCTACCAGGCTGCCCAGCAACCCGGTGCCTCCGGTCAGAAGGGTAGCGTTGGTCGACACACCAAGTGCCTTCGGGCGAACACTTCTGAGAAGCTAGTGGGAGCGTTCTTTTGCGGCGGCCAGGGTGTAGCTGCCGGCCAGACAGACCGTATGGCTTTGGCCACCAAGTTCTTCCGGCAATGTGATGATTACTCGCTTCTCTGTAGGATTGAAGTTCCAGGTCACCGGCTCCCCAGCGATAAGAGCGTCCTTGATCTCCAGCGCGGAGCGGCTGCTGTTGTTGGGTTCACATCGAGTAGGCGCGAGTATTTCCACCTGTGTCTTGTTGTCGAAAATCTTGTGCGCCTTTATCTCGTCCGCCTTCCCAGCCAGCCGCAGGCTGTGATTATTGGAGAATACCACCCCCTTTGAACGAATGACCGCATTGATCGGTGCTGCCAATTCGGGGTCTGCTCCAATGTCGTCGAGGAGTTCGCTCAGCTCACTAAGGACAATCTGAACCCGAAACTCGACCGATACCGTTCCGGCTTCGTAGTCGATCACGCCGTGGCTACCAGGCTCGCCGAGCTTGATGATCAATCGACCCGAATCAATCTCCCGCCCTTTCCATTTGAAGGCAAAGCCTTCTTCGACCGTGACGCTGAGATCCGTAACATCGAACGGCAGTCTCTTGAGTCCGGATGCCAAGGTTGCCTCGGGCTTCTGCTGCTGTACTAGCTGATCCATGTTGTCCTCCAAGGCTGATGACTTGAGATATCACTGACCAACAGGCGTCAGCGCGACCCAGAAACAGCCGATGCCGCCTTGTCCCCGTCCAAGCCGCCGGCATTCGAGGCCGGCACGAGTGGAAAGCCCGCAGCCCGCCAGCCCATCGTTCCTTTGGGCATTATTCGCACCCGCTTGTAGCCGAACGATTGGGCCCGACGCGCAGCCATGTTCGATGCCAAGCAGAGGTGGCAGAGGCAGTAGAACACCAAAGTTGCCTGCTTATCGGACGGCAACATCTCAGGGCCAAATCTGTCGAAGCCCAGATAGACAGCTCCCGGGATGTGGCTCTTTTTCCAAAGCGACTCGAGATTGCAGTCGAAGACATGAAAGCCGGGTTCGCCCAAGCGGGCGCTGACCTCGGCCGGCGAAAGCTCGGCCAGGTGGCTTCGTCGCAGGTATTCCAACCCCAACCGCAGAAAACCTTCTAGTTTTCTATAGAAGCGTCTGAGAATGCTTCCTGCCATGGTGGCCCTCGCACTCCGATCCACGGAATCACTGGCGCACAAGCAAGGTATTCGAAGGCGCGCAAGTCAAACACAGGACGTTGCTGCCAGCCCATGAAGCAATAGACCCATGCCGCAGAACCGTCACCCCCTCGTTTCTGCACATCTGCTCACAAATCCCAATGGCTCTTTCGCCCCCTCACCGGCTCTCCTGGCGCCGCCGCACCTAGCGCGGCTCGTCGCGAGGGCGACGCGCCGGGCAGAGGTCTTCGGTGAGATCGTCGACGGTGCGTAACGCCAGGTAGGCCGAGCCGAAGCCGAGCTCGCGGCCGGCGCCGATCCACGCCAGGCAGAACCGGCTGAAGGCGTGCTGCGCGCGATCCGTGCGCAGCCCCCATTGGTCGTCGACGCTGCGGGATCGGCGATATCTGTCTTCGCGCATCACGTCCTCCAAACGATGTGGGTGCGGTCACAACTCGGTCACAGCCGATTGTCGATCAATGTCGATCGGCGACAAATGCGTATCACGACTTAAGACATGCTAACGAGTCCGTTTACGCTGACTACAACCATCGGTAAAGTTGCGTAAATGCATACGTCTTAGGGTCCGGCTTAGTCTTTGGATGCAACCGTAGAGAACCTTGCCAGCACGAGGTTCGTCAGCCCCGTTGTCCAGGAGCGAAGCTATGCAAAACGGTCTCGTAGCGAAACCGAGGATCGTCACGAGCGCTGCGCGCGCCGCGGATGATCCCGGCGACGGTCGCTGACCATGCCGACGGACCACAGCATCGACTATGGGAATCTCTTCCGCAAGGTTCCCGCCGTGGTCGAGCAGCCGGCCGACCTCAACGAGCTCGCGACCGTTCTCAAGAAGTACAACACGTCGGGCAGGGCCGTCAGCGTCCGCAACACGGGGCACTCGACCAACGGGCAGACCGTCACCGACGGCGTGCAGGTGCAGTTGGGCAAACTATCCGGCGCGAAATTCGACCGCGAACGGATGACGGTGACCGCCGCCGCCGGCACCTCCTGGAACGATGTGCTGAAGGCCGTCGGCTTCCCGCGCTTCTGTCCGCCATTGTTTCCCAACAATCCCGGGCAGCGCATCCGGATCGGCGGCACGGCGGCAGTGGGAGGCGTCGGGCTCTACGCGTCCGCAAATGGCGGCTTCTGGAACGCCGTCGAATCGGTCGAGCTGGTCACGATGGGCGGCGAGAGGCTCGTCTGCTCGCCGACACAGAATACCGATCACTTCTTCTATTCCCTCGGCGGGTTCGCGCGGCTCGGCGTCATGGGCTCGGTCACGGTGCGCGTGGTCGACAGCAAACCGTTCATTGTCGCCGCCATCCTCGCCTACCGCGACGTCGACGCATTCAGCCACGATCTCGAGCAGGCGCAAGGCGACCCGTTCTTCTACGGCGTTTCCGCGCAGGAGGACATCGGGAGCGGTGTGCTGCACGCCGACGATCCCGACCAGCCGCTCACGGCGCACATCACGACGAAGCTGGACTTGAAGCTGATCGTCGTCGCCCGGGAAATCGACGAGCTCGACCAGGGCGAGCTGGAGGAATTCGACAGCTACGTGAAGAAGACGTACCACGGCGGCATCGTTATGTACATGGACCTGAAGGATTCGGACCTCAGGACGCGACTCGAGCCTGTGGCGTTTCCGAAGCGAGAGATCGTCTATTTCTCTCCCGCCGCGAAGAACTTCTGGATCCATCTTCTCGACGGCATCTGCGACATGCTGATCGGTCGCAAGCCGTTTGCCGCGAGGCTGGACGTCGAGGACCCGAACCTGCTTCACCCATGGTGCGATTGCGTCCTTCCTCGCTCGACCTGCAACGACTTCGTGAAGGAAGCGAAACGCATAATCGTCAGACACGGACTCAAGAAGAACATCGCGAAGCAGTCGGTCTTCGGAGGCCTCCTGAACATGGACAGCTTCGTCACCTTTCTGATCAAGAAGCGATCGGATCGCTTCCCGGTCGCCCTGGACCTTCCGAACGAGGACAAGATGGCAATGGGCATCGCCATCATGCCCGACGTCCTCGCGAGTTCCCGTGCCGACGCGCTGCAGATGGCCGATGAGCTCACCAGGCTCTGCTACGACATGAAGGGGCGGCGCTATCTTTACGGCTATCACGATCTCAAGCGGGACGAAGTCGTGAAGCACTACGGCACCGACGTGATATCCAAATGGAACGCACTGAGGCGCGAGGTCGACCCCAAGGGCCTCCTCAATCCCGGCGTGATCCCGCATCTGGATGACCTTTAGGCCAGAGACTTGAGCGGAGGAAGGTATGAACGTCTGGCAGAGGGTGTTCGACTTTCTCGTTTCCCACCTCGACTTCTTCGCCCGCACCTTCGGCAAGGCCGGCGCGATCGCGTACCTCGGGGAACTAGCGGTCCATGTGCTGGTGCTCACAACGTCGTTTCGGCTCGTCGACCTTCCAGGCTGGGCGGACTGGGCCTTTGTCATCCTCGGCGGTTACTGCGCCCTTCTGATGTGGGTCTTCCGAACCTCCATGGTGCCGCGCTTTGGCGACCCGGAGGTGCGTGTCGTCACCACCTTGTTCGTCACGGTTTCGGCGCTGATCCACCTTTACTTCATCATCGTGCAGAGCCACGAGGCGCTCGGTATCTTCGGGCGTGGCTTCAGCTACGTCGGGGTTGCGTACTCGCTCTTCCTTGTGCTCAGGCTCGGGACGCTGGAGACGAAGATCACCGTCCGGAAGGTGCGCCCGCCGGTGTTGGCGGCCGCGGCCGGCACTTCATGAGCTCCCGCATATCGACCGTTGCGGCGCTCCGGTTTCAAGCACATGGGCCGATCTGAGACCCTTTGGAGGCCGGCCGACTGCCTCGACGCCTTCGCCAACGATCTCTGTACGCGGGTGCTTCGGAACTGCGCCCCTGCGCAGAGCTACCCGTCGTCTCCCCCGGTCGATGCCGCGACTGCCGCTCTGGAGCGGCTGCTCGAGGCGTTCCAGGTGCGCCACGATGGACGAACGTTCGTCGATGCCGCGGCTGCGGCTTTGCAGCAGCTTGGAGAAATACCCAAGATACTGCGCTGGGACGAAGGGCTGCGAGACGCTCTGCATGACCTGATCCTGGCGACCATCAACGAAGCAGAGCGCTTCGGCAATGGCACCGGAGAGCTCAAGCGGCGCTTCGCCATCGACATCATCACGCGTGTGCTGCGCCCCTACGACGAATCAGGCCTCATGGAGCCGGTGGAGGACGTCGTGGTGGCGCCGTTCGTCGGCATCGAAATCGATTGGATGGTTCAGGTACTGAACATTCACAACGCATGGAAGCCGCCCACACACGTCGCCTTGCCGCGATTCTTCGACGGCAGGCACGGACGCCTCCTCCGCCTCAACGCCACGTTATGGCGACTGTTGAAGAGCCTCAGTCAGTTTCTCCTCTCTCCATCGCGGTATGAACGTCAGTTGACGGACGCCCGGCTGCGTATCGACGGGCAGGTCAGCCGTCTGTACGAAGCGCTGCCTCCGGCAACCTGGCACCGGACTGCCGAACTGCTCGTCAACGTGGTTGCCAAGTTCGGCAATCTCACGGCACCGCACGTGAAGACCATCGACGCGTTGTGGCGCCTCTCCGCCGAGCTCGAGCGATTGAGCAGCGCAGGCAGACGGGAGGTCGTGTTTCGCGCCGCCCTCATCGTCCTGCGTCGTGCCTACGCCCACGACGATCTCGCCCTGACCCTTCTGGACAGCTCTATCGGACACATGCTGATCCGACACTTGGTCTTCAGCACCGAGTGGGTCTTGAGGAAGAACAGCCTGTTACCCGGGCCGATTGCCTGATGTGACCTCCAGATGGACGAAGGCGATCATTTCGGCGATGCCGGCCGGGGGCGGCGCTCTTTCCAGGCGTGATAGGGCAGCAGTGCCGCCGACCAATCGAACGTCTTGATCCGCGCCGGCGGTATCCGGTCGGCAATCTCTGCATGCAGCTGCGGCAGCGTCGTCCAGTGCGCCCCGGGATCGAGGTGGTGCGCGGTATGGTATCCGAAGTTGTTGATCCGCCAGTTGAACCCTCGGTTGAGGCAATTGTTGGCGAAGTTCATGCCCTCGTCGGTGCAGCCGTAGTGATTGAGATAGTCGACATAGCGCGTCATGGCGAAGATCACGACGTACCAGGGCAGCAGGAAGGCAACGGTCAGCAGCGGGTTGTAGACGCCGAGCGCCACGACGAACAGTATGAAGCAGACCTGCTCGATGAAGGCGCTGCGATAGTCGATCGGCTCCTTGATGTTGGCGCGCACGCCCTTGCGCCAGGCTTCGCGGATCGGCTGCCAGTAGGTGAGCCATATGTTGCCGAAGGAATAGGCCAGCGCGCCGCGCACGCTGTAGCCCTTCAGGGTCCAGTCGAGGCTGCGGAAGGTATAGTCCTCGTCCTTGCCGCGATGATGGCCGTAGACGTGCTGGATGCGCCAGTTGGCGCTGGTCATTGCCGTCATCGAGCCCAGCGCCATGTCGAGCACGCGATTGAACGCCCGGCTGGCCGTCAGCGGCCGATGGACATGCAGGTGGAGCACGTAGTTGAGATCGACGATCCAGAGCACCAGGAGGACGACGTAGATCGCGAGCTCCACGGTCCCGTCGATGCCATGATAGAAGGGATAGAAGAAGACGACAGGGCCGGCGAGCGCCGAGAAGACATGGCCCCAGTCCTTGGGATGGGCGACGAACCCTGCCTCGTGCCGATCGGCGTTCATACTCACCTCCACCGAAGTCAGAGGGGTGAAGACTCTGCGAACCGGACGAAGGGTAGCACTCTCGTGGGTTGCGGTGAAGACTTAGCCGCCGCCCCAGCCGGGCAATCGGCTGGCTTGCTTCACCCAGGTGGCGATCCGGACGTCGTCGATCGGGTCGTTTTCGTGGATGTCGAGGTAGCGCACGTCCTTCTGCTTGGACTTGCCGGGCGGAACGGGACGGAGCGACGCCCCGCGGAAGAAGGCCACTTCACGTAGCGCGTGAAGCAATGGAAGCTCAGGAACCAGCCCTGGTCCGCCATGCCGTAGAACGGCGAGTTCCATTTCACCGCCTTGCGCACGCCGGGAACTGCCCGGGCGATCAGCGCGTCGAGGCGACGCCCGACGTCGCGTTTCCAACCCGGCATGGCGGCGATGTAGGCCTGCACGGGGGCGTCGCCGTCGGCCTTGGCGATCTGCGGGTTGCCCCCGCTCAGCAGTGCGGGCTTCGTCTTCTTGGCCATTGCGTTCACTCGACTGATGGACGGATAAGATATCAACGACAGCAAGCCAATGAAGGGACTTCGGGATGCAGCGTACGGATTTCACGGCCATGAGCCGCCTGTCGGCCGACATCGACCTTCTCGCCGAGGGCAAGGCCACGGGTTTCGTACGCGTGCCGCATTCGGTGCACCGCTCGGCCTACGGCTGGATCCCGATCCCCATCGTGCGCATCAAGAACGGCAACGGACCCAACGTGCTGATGCAGGCCGGCAACCACGGCGATGAATGGGAAGGCCAGATCGGGCTCGGCAACCTCATCCGCGCGCTGAGGCCCGAGGACATCAAGGGCCGGCTGGTCATCCTGCCCTCGGCCAACTTCCCGGCGGCCATGGAAGGCCGCCGCACCTCTCCGATCGACGAGGGCAACCTCAACCGCTCCTTCCCCGGCGACGCCGAAGGCACGATCACCCAGCAGATCGCCTATTTCATCGAGCACTCCCTGCTGCCGGGCTTCGACTACAGCTTCGACTTCCACTCCGGCGGCAGCTCGCTCACTTACATCCCCAGCGCCCTGGCGGCGCGCCATGAAGACCCCGAACGCATGAAGGAGGTCTTAGGCATGCTGAAGGCCTTCGGCGCACCGGTGAGCTACATCGCGGACGCGCCGATAGGCGGCGGCGGCAAGACGTTCACCTCGGCCTCGGCACGCCAGGGCGTGATCTCCATGGGCACGGAGCTGGGCGGCGGCGGCCTGGTGACGCCGGGCTCGCTGAAAGTCGCCGAGGACGGCATGCGCCGCGTGCTGGCGCATATCGGGCTGCTGCAGGGCCCCGTGCCGGCGCCGACACAGACGCGCCTCACCGAGATCGGCGGCGACGACTACTACGTCTATGCCTCCGACGGCGGCCTGTTCGAGCCGCTGGTCGACCTCGGCGCCGAGGTCAAGGCGGGC
>LNAP01005045.1_pt1 | contig 13915 bp, 15 predicted proteins | sample 602601 | NCBI WGS metagenome assembly LNAP01 (sample SAMN02440304, study PRJNA202911) | soil metagenome | biome: Subtropical and temperate rainforests or woodlands; isolation source: soil samples (1 kg each in a 20% v/v slurry with milli Q water) were... ...
AGGAATGTTATGAAACTCGATAAAAAGCAGGCCATTGCCCGCAGAAACCAGGAACTTGGCGGTGCTGTGCTTGGCGTCAACAACTGCCATTTCACCGAACTGAACCGCAACCGCAACATCTGGTGGTTCGATATCCCGGTGGCGCGCCTGGCCATTGGTCAGTACGAATGGGTTCACCTGCTGATGCACACGCCGGAAACCGACGAACTGCTGCACTTGAAAGTGCCGACGGTGTTCCTGCGCGAGAAGCTTGAAGGCCTGGTGGTGCGCAACGAAGGCAAGCGCAAGGCCGCCTTGAGCCTGGAACTGAGCGCCGACAAGGACTCGTACCTCCAGGACATGCGTCCGGCGGGCACCAACGTCAATTTCGCGCCGTTTCGCCTGTAAATAACGAGCCCCCTGTGGCGAAGGGAGCTTGCTCCCGCTGGGCTGCGAAGCGGCCCTGAAACCTGCAACCCCGTTTCGTCAGATGCACCGCATACGCCGGGTTTGCGACTGCTTCGCAGTCGAGCGGGAGCAAGCTCCCTCGCCACAAAAGCGGTCCTGATAGCGTTAAAAAAAAGCCCCGCATCTGCGGGGCTTCTTGTTTGTTACGCGCCGACTTTCCTGGCGTTGAGCTTCTTCAGCTCTTCGTCGCGCAATTCGCGGCGCAGGATCTTGCCGACGTTGGTGGTCGGCAGCGCATCGCGGAACTCCACGGCGCGCGGGACCTTGTAACCGGTGACGTTCGCACGCATGTGCTCCATCACCTGCTCCTTGGTCAACGTCACGCCCGGTTTGGCGACGATGAAGATCTTGATCGCCTCGCCCGACTTCTCGTCCGGCACGCCGATGGCCGCGCATTGCAGCACGCCCGGCAGGGTCGCCAGCACATCTTCCAGCTCGTTCGGGTAAACGTTGAAACCGGAGACCAGAATCATGTCTTTCTTGCGATCGACAATTCGCATGTAGCCGTCCGGCTGGATCAGCGCGATGTCACCGGTCTTCAACCAGCCTTCGCTGTCGAGCATTTCATCGGTGGCGTCCTGACGCTGCCAGTAGCCCTTCATCACTTGCGGACCTTTCACACACAGTTCACCGATTTCGCCCAGCGGCTGTTCAACGCCGGCATCGTCGATGACCTTGCACACGGTCGATGGAACCGGAATACCGATGGTGCCGATCTGGATGTGCTGGATCGGGTTTACGGTGGCGACCGGGCTGGTTTCGGTCATCCCGTAACCTTCGCAGATGGCGCAACCGGTGACCGCTTTCCAGCGCTCGGCTGCCGCCAGTTGCAGGGCCATGCCGCCGGACAGGGTGACTTTCAGCGCCGAGAAGTCCAGCTTGCGGAACGCTTCGTTGTTGCACAGCGCCACGAACAGGGTGTTGAGGCCGACGAAGCCGCTGAACTTCCACTTCGACAGTTCTTTGACCATCGCCGTCAAATCGCGCGGGTTGCTGATCAGGATGTTGTGGTTGCCGATCAGCATCATCGCCATGCAATGAAAGGTGAAGGCATAGATGTGGTACAGCGGCAGCGGCGTGATCAGGATCTCGCAGCCTTCACCCATCAGCGCCTTGCACTGCAACATGTTCGCCACGAGGTTGCGATGGGTCAGCATCGCGCCCTTGGCTACGCCGGTGGTGCCGCCAGTGTATTGCAGGACGGCAACGTCGCTGCTGGCCGGGTTGGCTTCAGCCACTGGCTGGCCGTGGCCCTTGCTCAGCACGTCGTTGAACTTGATTGCCTTGGGCAAGTGATACGCCGGGACCATCTTCTTCACGTACTTGATGACGCTGTTGACCAGCAGGCGCTTGAGCGGTGGCAGCAGGTCGGCCACTTCGGTGACGATCACGTGCTTGACGCCGGTTTTCGGCACGACGATTTCGGCCAGATGCGCCATGTTGGCCAGGCAGACCAGGGCTTTGGCACCGGAATCGTTGAATTGGTGTTCCATTTCCCGCGCGGTGTACAGCGGGTTGGTGTTGACCACGATCAGCCCGGCGCGAATGGCACCGAATACGGCGACCGGGTACTGCAACACGTTGGGCAGTTGCACGGCGATTCGATCGCCCGGCTGCAAGTCGGTATGCTGTTGCAGGTAAGCGGCAAAGGCACCGGACAATTCGTACAGTTCACCGTAGGTGATTGTCTGCCGGTTTGTCGGCGAAGCGCTGGCAGGAACGTTTCAACACTGCCTGAATATTCGGATACTCGTCTGGATTGATCTCGGCAGCAATCCCGGCAGGGTACTTATCCTTCCAAAAGTCTTCGTTCATGGAAGCCCACTCCTCAGCAACGCGAATTCAGCACCGCATTTGATGCGATTATTATTGGTGTGTGTTTGTCGGTGAATCTAGCGCTTTCATAAGCCCGAGACGTCACAAAGCGCGCCGAGAGTAGCAGCTTTGCCAAGGGTCGACTAGAGCCAAAAGCGGCCTCTACGGTCACAATTGTGACTCAAGAATTGCTAGCGGTCATTTTAGAGCAAAAATTCTATACATCCCTGAAAAGCCTGTGAAACCGGGGGCTTCAGATGTTTAAAAGCTTCGCGGGCAAGCCTCGTTCCTGCAGGCTCGCATCGTTCGCTGACTTAATGAACGACACGAACCTGCAGGAGCGAGGCTTGCCCGCGAACGCGCGAAGCGCGGCCATTCACCGACTACGCGATATCCCGCAACTCCCGCCGCAGGATCTTGCCCACCGGCGTCATCGGCAACGACTCCCGCAACACAATGTGCTTGGGCACTTTGTACGCCGTGAAGTTTTCCTTGCAGTACGCCTTCAGCTCTTCAAGGCTGACCCCTGATTCGCGGGCCACCACAAACAGCTTCACCGCCTCCCCCGAACGCTCGTCCGGCACGCCGATCACCGCGCAGTTGGCGACTTTCGGGTGAGCCATCACGATGTCTTCGATCTCGTTCGGGTACACGTTGAAGCCCGAGACGATGATCATGTCTTTCTTGCGATCGACGATGCGCACAAAACCGTCCGGGTCGATCACCGCGATATCGCCGGACTTGAACCAGCCTTCGGCATCCAGCACCTCGGCGGTGGCTTCCGGTTTCTGCCAGTAGCCCTTCATGATCTGCGGGCCCTTGATGCACAGTTCGCCTCGCTCGCCCAGCGGCTGCTCGACGCCTTCATCGTTGATCACTTTCAGGGTGGTGCCCGGCACCGGCAGGCCGACCGTGCCGATCCGCGATTTGTCGCCGTAGGGGTTGGTGCAGGCCACCGGTGAGGTTTCGGTCAGGCCATAACCCTCGGTGATGCGGCAGCCGGTGAGCTGTTCCCAGCGCTCGGCGGTGGCCTTGACCAGCGCGGTGCCGCCGGAGTTGGTGAGTTTGAGGCTGGAGAAATCCAGGGTCTTGAAGTCTGGGTGATCCATCAATGCAACGAACAGCGTGTTAAGCCCCAGCAGTGCCGAGAACCGCCAGTTCTTCAGCTCCTTGATGAAGGCGCCGATGTCGCGTGGATTGGTGATCAGCACGTTGTGGTTGCCGGTCACCATCATGCACATGCAGTTCGCCGTGAAGGCATAGATGTGGTACAGCGGCAGCGGCGCGATCATCACTTCCTGACCTTCGCGCAGCAATGGCTGACCGTCGCTGCCGAACTGTCCGAGGCATGCCCGCGCCTGTTGCATGTTCGCCACCAGGTTGCCGTGGGTCAGCATCGCGCCCTTGGCCAGGCCGGTGGTGCCGCCGGTGTATTGCAACACCGCGATGTCGTCGAGGCTGACGTTCAGCGGCTTGATGCCCAGGCCCCGGCCCAGACGCAGCGCGCTCTTGAAGGAAATCGCCTGGGGCAAGGAATAGTCCGGGACCATTTTCTTGACCTTGCTCACCATCGTGTTGACCAGCCAACCCTTGGCGGCAGGCATCAGGTCGCCCATCTTCGCTTCGATCAGGTACTGGATGTCGGTGTCGGGCAGCACTTCCTGGACCTTGGCCCCGAACATGTTCAGGTACACCAACGCCCGGGCACCGGAGTCCTTGAACTGATGACGCATCTCCCGCGCGGTGTACAGCGGGTTGGTGTTGACCACGATCAGCCCGGCGCGCAAGGCACCGAACACGGCAATCGGGTAATGCAAAACGTTGGGCATCTGCACCGCGATGCGATCCCCCGGCACCAAGTCGGTGTGGGCTTGCAGGTAACCGGCGAACGCCAGGCTGTAGCGTTCCAGTTCGGCGTAGGTCAGGGTCACGCCCATGTTGCTGAAGGCGGGGCGATCAGCGAATTTCTTGCAGGAACGCTCGAACACCTCAAGCACCGACTTATAGGCCCCAAGGTCAATGTCCAGGGGCACGCCGGCCGGGCGTTTGTCATTCCAGAAATCAGGTTGCATTGTTCTTGTCCTCTTTACCTGAGCCTATCCGGGCCGCTTTTCTGTCACTTTTGTAAAAGCGGGGCTTCACGGACACTAGCAGCTATGGCGAATCAGGCAAATATGCCAATGGGCGTCATTGACCGCGTGAATCTTGCTGCAGCGGCGTGGCCTGATCAGACGGCAAGCGCTGGATGCGCTATACAATGCATCGAGGCTATTTTCATACCCGGCAGCCCCATGCAAAGGAATCGCCATGATCCACGACACTTTCTGGCTGACCGCGAGTGACCGCAGCCGCCTCTTCGTCAACCAGTGGCTGCCCGATCCGCCTTTGAAAGCCGTGATTCTGCTGGCCCATGGCATGGCGGAACACAGCGGTCGCTACGCCCGCCTGGCGGAAAAACTCTGCGCGCAGGGTTACGGTGTCTACGCGCCGGACCTGCGTGGACATGGCAAAACTGCCGAAAACGGGACACTCGGCCATTTCGCCGATGACGATGGCTGGTGCAAAGTGGTTGGCGATCTGGCGAGCCTCAACCAGCACATCGGCCAGCAACATCCTGGCGTGCCGATCGTGCTACTCGGCCACAGCATGGGCAGCTACATCGCCCAGGCCTACCTGCTGCATCACAGCGCCAGCCTGCACGGTGCGGTGCTCAGCGGTTCGAACTTCCAGCCCATCGCGCTCTATCGCGCGGCACGTCAGATTGCCCGTGTCGAAAAACTGCGTCAGGGGCCCAAGGGCCGCAGTGCGCTGATCGAGTGGCTGTCGTTTGGCTCGTTCAACAAAAAATTCAAACCGGTGCGCACGCGGTTCGACTGGCTCAGCCGCGATCCGGCGGAAGTCGATCGGTACGCCAACGACCCGCTCTGCGGCTTTCGTTGCACCAATCAGCTGTGGATCGATTTGCTCGGTGGGTTGCAGCAAATCAGCAAAGCGTCCAATCTCGCTCAGATTGATCCGGGCCTGCCGTTGCTGGTGATTGGCGGTGAATGTGATCCGGTGAGCGAAGGCAAACGTCTGAAGGATCTGGCCGATGCACTACGCGCGGCCGGCAGCCAGAACCTGCAACTGACTATTTACCCGCAGGCACGGCATGAACTGTTCAACGAGAGCAACCGCGATGAAGTGATCAATGACGTGTTGAACTGGATCGCCCAGGCGCTGAGCCACCGCCGGCCACCCAGATCGGAATAGTTTTTTTGTGGATTTTTTATTCGTCACAGGAATTGAAACAGATGACCCAGGTTACCAACACCCCATACGAAGCCCTCGAAGTCGGCCAGACCGCCAGCTACAGCAAGACGGTCGAAGAGCGCGACATTCAGTTGTTCGCCGCGATGTCGGGTGATCACAACCCGGTGCACCTGGACGCGGAATTCGCCGCCGGCACCATGTTCAAGGAGCGCATCGCTCACGGCATGTTCAGCGGTGCGCTGATCAGCGCGGCCGTGGCTTGCGAGTTGCCTGGGCCGGGGACTATTTATATCGGTCAGCAGATGAGCTTTCAGAAGCCGGTGAAGATTGGCGACACCCTGACCGTGCGCCTGGAAATCCTCGAGAAACTGCCGAAGTTTCGTGTGCGGATCGCCACGCGGGTGTTTAACCAGCGCGATGAATTAGTAGTCGATGGCGAGGCCGAGATTCTGGCGCCGCGCAAGCAGCAGACGGTGACGCTGCCTACCCTGCCGGCGATCAGCATCGGCTGATTCACCTCTCACATCTCACCCGTGGCGAGGGAGCTTGTCGGAACGCCGCACCGTCCCGTTGGGGTGCGCAGCACCCCCAAATCAGGCGTCGCGTTTGATCTGATCAACCGCGGCGTTAGTTTTTACAACTGCTTCGCAGCCGAGCGGGACGGTGCAGCGTTCCGACAAGCTCCCTCGCCACAATGATTGCGGCGCAGCGTATTTAGCGTTCGCTTACCTGCACACTCGCCGTCATCCCCGAACTCAGATTCATGCCCTCCGGCAATTTATCAATCTTGATCCGCACTGGAATCCGCTGTGCCAGCCTCACCCAGTTAAACGTCGGTTCTACCTCCGCCAACAACTGCCCATCCGGCGTGGTGTTGCGATCGGTAATCCCGCGACTGATGCTTTCCACATGCCCGTCCAGCGCTTCTCCCGCGCTCATCAACCAGATCTTCACCGGATCGCCCACCCGAATCCGCGACAACTTGGTTTCCTCGAAATACGCCTGCACATAGAAGGTCGAATCATCGATCAATGCCATCACCGGCTGCCCGGCGTTCACATAATTGCCTTGGGCCAGGCGCAGGTTGGTGATGTGGCCGCTGCGAGGCGCATGGACCTGACTGCGCGCCAGATTGAGTTCGGCAACCTTGGCTTCCGCCTGAGCTTCACGCAATTCACCCCGGGCGATACCGGCGTTGATTTGTGCGTTCTCGCGCAGTTCGGCACTGATGGCTTGCGGCCCGAGGCTGGCGCGGCGACTGGCTTCGCGTTCGCGCAGATTGAGTTGTTGCTGGCGGGTCTGCACCACCGCCTGGGCCTTCTCCAGCGCCGCTTCGAACCGGTCACGATCGATGCTCAGCAACAGGTCGCCCGCCTTGACCGGCTGGTTATCGAACGCCTTGAGCTCACGCACCCACCCCGAGACGTCCGGGGCGATGACCACCACGTCGGCGCGGATCCGCGCATCCCGGGTCCAGGGCGTGAGCATGTAGTACTGCCACAAATGGAAGCCGGCAAAGATCGCCACCGCCACCAGGCTCAAGGTTACCGCGACACGTACGGGGGTACGCATGTTCAACTCCTTATAAAGGTCCGAGGACGACGGTGATCAAGGTCAATACACAGACGTACAAGGCGCAATCAAACAGTGCTTCGTGCCAGATCCAGCGGCCGACCGGTGTCAGGCGCAACAGCATGCGCAAGGCTCCGGTGACCAGCAGTGCCAGCAGCACATAAATCAAAAACGGACTGAGCAGCACGCCGCCCACCGACCACTCACGCAAGCCCATGGCTTTGCTCCTGCTGACGGCACCAGGCGCGCCAACTGCTCTGCAATTGCAGCACCGCGCCCTGAGCCAGTTTCACCGCGTCGCTGGGTGGCAACGCGTACAAGGTCTTCAAGAAATCTGCGCTGGGTCGTTCCAGCGCATCGGCGCGGTTGCCCGCAGGGCCCTGCTCAAGGACTTTTTCCAACTGCTCGAGATAACGCCGCTGCGGTGCGCTGACCGGCACTTGCGCCACCGCCAGGCTCAACCGCAGATGCAACAATTCATCGCCGATATCGAGGCCGAGCAAGCCGTCATCCCAGCGACTGCGCGCCGGTTCCGGCAACTCGGGATAGTGCCGCGCCAGTTGCAGCAAGCGGTCGGCCATGCGTCCGCCAAACCAGCTTTCGGCACCCCGCAGGTTACGTCGGGTCAGCCGCACCAGATCGTCGAGCGTCGCTGCCAGCAAGCGGCGGCCATGCCACGCCGGGTTACGCAGGATCAGCAAATGAAACGCCAGCACCGCCGCGCCGACACCGACCACCATCGCCTGGGCGCTGTTGAAGAACGTGGCGACGTCGAATTTCATCGCGTTCAGCGGCGACACCAGCACGATGAAATGCAGACAGAACGAAGTCGCCGTGGCCCCAATCTGCGGCTTGGCCATGCCCAGCGCACCGAAAAACAACGGCACGCCCATGCCCATGCAGAGCAAGGCAAATCCGCTCCATTGCGGCAGCAGAATCTGCCCGACGAAAAACGCCGCGGGAATCGCCAGGAAAATGCCCCGCATAAAACTCATGCCGATCTGCGCACCGTTCTCGCGACTGGCGAACAGGCTGCACACCACGCACGTCAGCACCAGGGCGCCCGACGCGGCGGGCCAGGCCGTCGCCAGCCAGAAGCACGACACCACCAGAAACGCCAGGGCACTACGCGCGCCAAACACCAGCGCCAATGACAGGTCGCGGTGCGGCGCCAGGGTGCGTGGCGGATCGACCGTTTCGCGCCCCTCCTCCACCGCTTTCATCGCCGCAGTGGCCGCCATCGCGGTATCGAGCAACAAGGTGAAACGGGCCAGGCAATAACTCTGCGCGGAGCTGATGTGCGGGTCATGGGACGCATCGAGCAACCTCGGCCGCAACGCTTGCAGGGTCGCCGTATCGTCGCCGCTGAGCGCAACCTGAACCTCGGTCATCCACGGCGACAGTTGCTCGGCTTCCTGTGGTTCCAGTTGCTTCCACTGACGGCGCACCGAACGGGCAATGCGCAGCAGCATCAAGAGCTTCTGGCTCAAGCCGCTGATGGCTCGTGCCCGCTGCCGACCCAGGCCACCTTCAAACCAGGCATGTTCGCGCTGGGCATCGACCGCGACGATTCGCCCGAGGATTTCCAGCAACCCCTTACGGGCCTGAGCATCGCCGGCCAGCGTTGCACGCGCAGCATTCATCCCGCTGTTCCAGGCGGCTCGCGCCTGATCCGCCAGTTGTCGCTCGACGCGCATCGGCCACAGCAACGCGCTGGCCGCCGTGGCGCACAGGATGCCCAGACAGATTTCCGTGCAGCGCGCCACGGCCTGGTCGAACACCGTCAGCGGATGGGTAATGGCCGGCAATGCGATGATCGCCACCGTGTAACCGGCCAGCACAAATGAATAGGACCAGGCACTGCGCAGCAACGTTGAACTCGCCGTACACAACCCGAGCCACAACGCCAAGGCCAGCAAAAACAGCCAAGGCGTCTGGGCGAACAAGCCCATGAATACCACCGACATAATCGTGCCGACCAGCGTGCCCAGCAGCCGTGCCAGCCCCTTCTGCACCACCATTCCAGACAATGGCTGAGCGACGATGAACGCCGTCATCAATGCCCAGGCGGGTTGCTCAAGCCCCCAGCGCAATGCCAGCCACAGGGCCAGACCGCCACCGATCAGGGTTTTGATTGCGAACTGTAGGGCGCGGCGGTCAGGCGCAAACAAAGCCTGCAAAGTGATAGGCACGTAAAAGACTCTTGAAAGGACGTTTTTAACGATAGTCGGGTTCACTGAAGTCACTTGAAAAACAAATTATTAGCGAGCTATCTATATTCCGTCCAGCGTTAAATCCCAGACACAAAAAAACGCCAGACTGGCTGGCGTTTTTGACAGGCTACGAACGCTTAAGAGCGTGCGCGAGCCTGGTTGCGCAGGGCTTTTACCTGATCGTGATTGCGTTGCACGCCGTGGTACTGACGTTCAACCAGGTCACGAATGCCCACCAGATTGTGCTTGTTGATTTTTTCGAGGGCTTCTTTGTAAGCCTTCAGTGCATGGTCTTCACCGCGTTCGGCTTCGTTCAGCACGGCTTCTTCATCCTTGCCGGTGAACATCGCTTTGACGTCGACCCAACGACGGTGCAGATCACCGCTGACACTGGTGGACGTTTCCGGATCGCCGCCCATCGAACGCACGGCACTCTGAAGTTCGGCAGCGGCGGTGGCGCAGTCGGCGGAGCGTTGCACGAACAGGGTTTTGAGTTCAGGGTGTTTGATGTCTTCAGCGCAAGTCTTGAACCCTTCCTGACCGTCTTTGCTGGTTTCAATCAGGTCGTTGAGTACAGAGATCGCTTCTTTATTCATGTCGGTCATTTTTCAATTCCTTGCGGGTTGATGAAAGATGCAATAGCTATTGCACCCTGCATGCCAGCTTCGAACCGAGAATTTATGCGTTATATTTCAACAAGTTAGTTATAGCGACCAAATCTGTATCCGCTTTTTTTGCATGAACTGTCAATTGGCCTGCATGCAGAATGCCTGTATTTTCCAGCCTGATGAATCAAGACGACCGATAGATGAACCCTGAAAAGCTCGAACTGTTGATCACCCGTGAAATGCCCTTCGGCAAATACAAGGGTCGCATCATTGCCGACCTGCCCGGCCAATACCTGAACTGGTTCGCCCGTGAAGGATTCCCGCACGGTGAGCTGGGCGGATTGCTGGCCCTGATGCAGGAGATCGACCACAACGGTCTGTCGGACCTGCTCGAACCGCTGCGCGCCAAACACGGCAAACCTGCCCCGCGCCACTGACATCGTCATCAAAAAAGCCGAGTAGCTCATGCCCGATAACACCCGTCGCGCCCGTGATGAACATTTCTGGAAGACCTTTGCCGACCGCTACGCGGTCGAACCCGGGCCCATCAACCTTGAAAACGGTTACTTCGGACGGATGTCGCGCACCGTGGTCGAGGAGTACGAGCGCAATATCGAGCTGATCAACCGCAGCAACTCGGTGCATGTACGCCAGCGTTTCGAACAGATCGAAAGTCTCGAGATCCGGGCGCAGCTCGCCCGCCTGATCGACGTTCCAGTCGACACCGTGGCCCTCACCCGTAACGCGTCGGACGGCCTGCAATCGTTGATCCGCAATTACAATCGCCTTCAGCCGGGCGATCAGGTGCTGATTTGCGATCTGGAGTACGACACGGTCAAAGGCGCGATGCGTTGGCTGGCACGGCATCGCGGCGTGGAAGTGATCGAAATCGACCACGCGCACCCCGCAACGTTTGACAGCTTGCTGGCGACTTATCGCGACGCTTTCGCGCGTTATCCAAAGCTCAAATTGATGGCCCTGACCCATGTCACCCATCGCACCGGATTGGTCATGCCCGTGCAGGCCATTGCTGCTGCCGCCAAAGAATACGGCATCGACGTGATCCTTGACGGCGCGCACGCCCTCGGCCAGATCGAGTTCAATCTGGATGAACTGGGCGTTTCTTTCGCCGGCTTCAACCTGCACAAGTGGATTGGCGCGCCCCTGACGCTGGGCTTTATCTATATAGACCCCGAGCGTTTGGCCGACATCGACCCGGACATGGGCGAGATGCACTTCCCGGTCACCGATATCCGCGCCCGCACGCCCTACAGCACACCGAACATCCCGGCCCTGCTGACGCTGCCGCTGGTGTTCGAGGAGCATCTCGCCATGGGCGGGGCCGCTGCCAAGAGCACACGGCTCAATTACCTGCGCAACCGGTGGGTCAGCGCCGTTCGCGAGTTACCGGGGATCGAGATCATGACACCCGATGACCCGCGACTGTATTGCGGCATTACCTCGATGCGCTTTACCCGGCATACCGATCAACAGGCGATGGTCGAGCGGCTGCTCAGCGATTACAACCTGTTCACCGTGGTCCGCAGTGGCGCGGCGAGCGGGCCCTGCATTCGCATTACACCAGGGCTCACCACCACCGCTGCCGACATGGATCTGCTGGCCAGGGCGCTGAGCGAGTTGCGCTGACGTCAGACCGTGTATTTGTCGAAGTCCTCCGGCTTGATTTGCGTCGAAGCGGCGAACGTGTCGATACCGATGGTCGTATGCCCGAAAAAGCCATCCTCGTTCGAGTCTCGACCGAGGGTGTGGACCGTCAATGTCGAAGCCTCGCCACCCTGCTCGCGGTAATAAGTGTCTTCATTGTTGCTCAACGGCGAGACCGATCGGCCGCTGTAGTCCCGGGCGTTTAGCACCGAACGTGAAGCGGGTTCGGGGAAGTAGAGCTGACCGACCCAGGCGACGTGTCGTTCGTCGAGGTAATTGTTGCCGGACGTAATGCGCACGGCGACATGAATGTGCAAGGTACGGCCGGCATAGAACCCCGGGTAGATGGTGGTAAACCGCACAATGCCCTTTTTGTCGGTGAATTGTCCGCCACGCAGATAGGTGTCGTCGTCGGTGCGCGGGATGGAGCCGATGTCCCCGACATCGACTTCCTGGTCCGGATTGACCTTGCTCCAGCCCGAATACGCACCGCGCGCATTGCAATGCCAGATATCGACCAGGGCTCCGGTCACCGGCTCCCCCGTCATGGCATCGACAATCGACAGTCGCAGCACCAGGGGAATGCCATCGGCGCTCTCGCTGATGTTGCGCCTGATCAGTTTCGGATTGCGGAAATACGGGCCGGCAATTTGCTCGGGAGACAGCAGGTAAACGGAGGGTGCGGGTGTTGCGGAGGTGGTGTCGTCCATGACGTTCTCTCTTCCATAAGATGAACGCAGGTTAACGCTGGATGGGCGGCGAGAGGCGGTAACTATGTATCGCATCATTTCCCTTGCAGGAGCGGTATTTCATCAGGCAAAAAAAAACGGTGCACCGACCAAGCGCACCGTAAAGCCGTAGAACACACAACGAAGTGTTTGGTAAAAGCCGATCAGTCCAGCAGCGCCAAGGCCTCGGCGGTGCATTCCTGAATGCGGGCCCAGTCGCCGTTCTTGATCCACTCGGGATCCAGCATCCAGCTACCGCCCACGCACATCACGTTTTTCAACGCCATGTAGCTCTTGATGTTGGCCGGGCTGACGCCGCCGGTCGGGCAGAATTTCACTTCACCGAACGGGCCGCCAAGGGCCTTGATGGCGGCAACGCCACCGCTGACTTCCGCCGGGAACAGCTTGAAGCGGCGATAACCCAGCCCATAGCCTTCCATGATGCCGGAAGCGTTGCTGATGCCTGGCAACAGCGGGATCGGGCTATCGACGCTGGCTTCGAGCAGGTCACGGGTGATACCCGGGGTGACGATGAACTGCGAGCCGGCCGCTTCGGCAGCGGCGAGCATCGTGCGATCCAGCACAGTACCCGCACCGGTCACCAGCTCCGGACGCTGCTCACGCAGAATCTGGATGGCCTTGAGGCCGAACTGCGAACGCAGGGTCACTTCCAGGGCAGTCAGGCCACCGGCGGCCAGGGCATCGGCCAGCGGCAGGACGTCCTGTTCGCGGGCGATGGTGATCACCGGCAGGATCCGCGCCTTGGCGCAGAGGCTGTCGATCAGGGCAATTTTGTCCGCCATGGAAACGGTCGGGGATGTGATTGTCATAGCGGCTGATCCTTGGCTCATGGGCACCAGTAAATCTCTAACGTAGGTTGCAGAAACGCGCGAATCGGCATGGCGGCGACATCGTCACCGGCCAATGCGGCACTCAAAGTGGTCAGTTTGGACTGACCGGAAATCGATAGAACGGTGGTCTTGGCCGAGGCCAGCAGCGCGCGGCTCATGGTCAGTCGCTGATGCGGCACGGTCGGCGCCAGCATCGGATAGCACCGACGGGTGCCGTCGACTTTCAAGGCATCGGCCAGGTTCGGGCTGTTGGGGAACAGCGAAGCGGTGTGACCGTCATCGCCCATGCCGAGGATCAACACGTCGATCGGCGGCAATTCGGCGAGCAAACGGTCGGCCTGCTCGGCGGCCAGTTCAAGGTTCGCGGTGGCGCTGTAGAGGCTCAGAAACTGAGCCTTGGCTGCCGGGCCTTGCAACAGGTAACGCTTGAGCAGACCGGCATTGCTGTCGGCATGCTCGACCGGCACCCAACGCTCGTCGGCCAGGGTGACGACCACCTTGGACCAGTCGAGTTTCTGCTTCGCCAGGTTCTGGAAGAACGCCACCGGGCTGCGGCCACCGGACACCACCAGCGTCGCGCTGCCGCGAGCGTCGATGGCGTCACTCAGTTGCTTGGCCACATTCAGCGCCAGACCATCGGCCAGCAACACCGGGCTTTTGAACTCATGGGCGCTGACGCCCTGAGGCAGTTTCAATTCAGATATCGCCATACCACGACCTCCCATCCCGCGTGATCAGAGCAATGGAGCTCATCGGTCCCCAGG
>LNAP01003979.1_pt1 | contig 13912 bp, 11 predicted proteins | sample 602601 | NCBI WGS metagenome assembly LNAP01 (sample SAMN02440304, study PRJNA202911) | soil metagenome | biome: Subtropical and temperate rainforests or woodlands; isolation source: soil samples (1 kg each in a 20% v/v slurry with milli Q water) were... ...
AACTGCTTCTAAATATTGATATCCATATCTTTCATCAGGCTCAAGATATGCACCTTCACTCCATTCATTCCAAGCATTTAAAAAAATAAAATTTTCCGGAAGATTTCTTTTTGGCATACCTTTAATAAGTATACTTAGCCACTTATAAAACTTATCAGGCGAGGCGCCACGGAAGATTGTTGCTCTTTTTTTATACCTAGATGAATTATCCCAATCAACATAAACTCCTGGAAATGTTGTCAATTTTGCATCTGGACGAATCTCAACTGATTTTTCCCAAACTGCTTCGTAATCATGAAAAGTCATCTCTTTAACAAATTTGGCTCTAACACCACGCAATATATCCTGATAACGCTCAGGAAGTTTTCTGACCAAGTTAAATAACAAAGAGTGTCGTATTGAAGTTTTGTCAAAGCCAGGCGAATTAACTGACTCTTGAGGTTGGAACTGAAAAACTGCATCAAATGAATTTAAACAGTTGCTAGGTGCCTCATACTGTTGCTGATAAATAAAATATAAACCTGGCAAACCATCTTGCTGAGCAAGCTCTTTCCAATAAAAAAGCATCTCATCGATTTTTTGTATATTTTGAGGCCTATAAATAACAAATATAGGCTTACCATCTACCTTAATGGCTCTAGGATCAGTCCATGCTTTAATCAAATAATCGTAATGCCTCTTCCAGCTTTCTTTACTGGGAGGGTGTGTTTGTTTTATGAGTATCTCATAATCACGACCATCCCATCTTTTCGACCAGGTCTCATTTGCCCACGACAGGCAAAATGGGAAGTCTACATCTCGATTCTCCAGCATTAGGTTTGTTGGCGTTTCCAGTAACTGCTTACCATCGAACCAATAGTGATAATGACAAAACCCATATACCCCATACTTTTTAGCCAAATCAACCTGCCAGCGTAGTATTTCTATTTTAGATTGATCATAATAATTTTTATTCAGCGGCACACGTGGCTGATAATGCTGCGCATACTGTGGTACAGCGGTTTTAACGTTATCCCAATCAGTAAATCCTTTTCCCCACCATGCGTCATTTTCAGGAATAGCATGAAGTTGAGGGAAATAAATAGCAATCAGCTTTATACAATGCTGAAGAGATTGGCTTTCTAATACTTCTGGAAAAACACTCATAATATCCTACAAAATAAAATCGACTATAGATACCCATGTCTAAAATCAGGGCTCTAAACCATGAAAGCGCCATAAAAACTAACCTGGATCCGACTGGTTTTGGCGCCTGTCATAACACTTGATGACTTGTTAATCAATTTCTATCAATAAATGATCAAAAGCCAACTTACTGGCATATAGTCATATTAAATAAGACCCAAAGAGCCTAGAACATAACCTAACTAAATAGTAATAGCACCTACTAAAATATAATGGCATATTAAGTAAAGGAGCTAAAAATAGATAATATCTCCAATTATCGCCGAAGGCTTGCTTCAAACCAAACGCCATCTCTTTATCAGTAAAATCACTACATCCTTTTCGGAAAGCATTAATAAAACCTGGGAAAAAAACTATAATTGTTCCATTTTGTATGGCTCTAGCCACTTCCGGCTTATCTTTCAAGATGTTATCTGTGATTCTTGTGAGATTTTCCCCGAATACTTTTACTACACCATAGCCCCCTGAGTTCCCCCCCCTAGCCGCAACAACCACATTCTCAAGTACAGCAAAACTTGTACCATCACACAATAATGGTAGAACCCAACTAAACTGTACTAAATTGCTAGTAGCCAAGGTGTTTCTATACTCCATTCCAACACCAGTCCGAACTATCAGTCCTGAAATAAAACTAAGCATCACATTAGTGCGCTTAGCAAAATCTAAAGCTTCATGAAATTTTGATACACTGGGATTTTTTAAAGGAATTAATTTCTCTTTATAATTATCTTTAAACCAGTAATGGTTAAGATAGAGAATATCTACTCTTTCCTTTAACAAAACATTTAATATAAGACCCAAACTGCCAGGAAGTATTAAATCATCATCTCCCAAAATCCATACATATGGAGTACATGCGGACTCATAGCACTGGGCAATATTAAGATCTGCTCCAATATTTTCACTATTATTAATTACTCTAATAATTTCAGTATGGAGCGTATTGTATTTTTTTATTATTTCAGAAGTATCGTCAGTAGAGGCATTGTTAGAAATATAAACATTTACTAATCTTCGTTGATTTTCACTTAAACCAATTAGTTCTTCACTAATTTTCTTTAAATTAATATCAAGAAAACCTGCTCTGTTATAAGTTGGAATTGCAATAGTTAGCAATGGCTGAATGTCAGCTTTAATTTTATTTATAGTTTGCATTAAGGTGCTATCTCATTACTCTTCAATAGAGCTATTGTGTTGCCACTCACGTCGCTTAGAAAAGAATATCTTACTTCCCCAGCCTATACCTATAACAGCATATACACTGACGTAAATAGCCATCAAGCCTACAGCTCCATACTTAGGTCCTAATAGAACAGCTAGAACACTAATAAAGACCGCACTAATTATACTAATCAACATAAATGGTTCCTCTTTATGTGCACGTAAATATGCAGCTTGAGCATAAGTAACATAAGCGAACACAGTTCCCACCATCAGAAGTAAAAATGCTAATGGATCAAGAATTCGGTATGAAAATTGCATTTTTTCCATATGAATATAATAATTGACAATACATAGTGCTGTTCCTACGAACACCATAATTGCAAGTGACCTTGATAGAGTCACAGCAAATACCCTATCTAAATTAACGTAATCTTTTTTTGCTATTAAAGAACCAAAACCTGGTGACTTAGTATTCATCCAGGCAATTGCAATACCTAACAATGCATTTGCAATAGAAATACTCATTCCCATCTGACCTGCCTCTACAGCACCTTGATATGCAAACAGTATTGGTGTAAATAACTGGAAAATAAAATATCCACTTAACCAACTTATTGCAATTCGCCACTGAAAAGGCCAAATTTCTGCTTTCCACTTTACAGTTGCAAAAGATAGAGTCTTAGAAAATAAATTTATGAAAAATATTTTTTTGGTTTGCCACAACCAAAAAAATACAGTAATAGCAAAACCGAAATTCATGGCAGGTAAAGCAAGCAACCCACCGCCAAAAATTAGTAAAACCCAAGCCGACAAGCTACCAATTACACTTTGATAAACTCTCAATCTTGCCACTTCTATGACTCGACCACAGCCCTCCAATAATGATAAAAATGGAATAAAGAAGATATTTATAGCAGTAGTAATGACAAGCAATACCCAAGATAATTGCCAACTTATAGTCGTTTGTTGATCAACTGCAAGAAATACCCAACCAATTGGCAAAATTAATAAAACAATAAGAATGGATATTGTTCCATACCATTTCAGGACCAAGGTCGTAAGTGATCGAAGTCTACTTTTTGCAATTAGATCACCTTCTAGGACACCCATTTCTGTCCATGACAAATGTGCCATTTCGTGACTAGCAAATTGCACTACTACAACACTCATTCCTAGTTCAAAAAGAATCTGCAAAGCTATTAAACTTGCAAAAGTGTAGTAATAACCTTGTTCGCCCGGTGTTAAGTATTTTGCAACAAACAACAAAGTAACAACACCAGACAACAGACTCCAAGTCTTACCCATTAATGTATATAAAACAGCACGGTCTATACCCATAAAACTCAGTATTTTTTTCATGCTAATTCAATTTACTAATTACATTTAAAAACATCATTACTATCTATTTTCCTTACAAAGGAATTTATACTCAATCACATTTGAGTTTCTGCACGATTCAATATCGCTAACCCTTCACTTATTAACGATTAGCACAATATATTCTTCTTTTTCAGACAAATCTTAATTGGAGAGATATTAATCTATTAAGGTAGTTTTTAATTTTATTAAAATTGCTTTCATAAAATATCCATAATAATTTCTTAAGAAATATTTAAAATTTTTCTCGATTCTTGCAAAACCCCATCAAGAGAAGTTATGTTAGGAAAATAACCAAAATCTTCAGCCTTTTTATTAAGCGAGTAATAATGAGATTTATTGCCCGTTGCATTTATTATTATTAACTTCTCTTTTATCTCATAACTCAAGCCAAAATTTTCTTGCATGGCTATCAATAACTGCTTTTTATTGATTGGTGCCCGACTGTAACAATCAACTGACGTATTAGCGGGACTAGCGGAAAGTATTGAAGATACTAGTTGATAAAAATCAGAAGGATGCAAGAAGTCTCTTACGATATCATCAGGGGAAGTTTCCAGTAGCGTCTTATCACGAATAGCACGCAATATATCAGAAATTAAAAAACGAGCTTCAATATCTTGACTACTACTAACATAATTAAAAACTCGAATATCTACAATATTTAAGTTGGAAAATGCACGATGTCGGCTTTCAGCATGTAACTTAGCAACACCATACCATTCATGTGGTTCAAGATTGTTAATAGTAACAACCGCCTTTGTATCGCAAGTAACAGGTTCTTTAAAATTTGAACCGTAAACAGCGCCACTGCTTAAAAACAAATAGCGACATGACGTATGTTTCTGCAAATAACCAAGTACCAACTCATCAAAGCGCAAAGTTATATCAAATATCGTACTTCCCATTGCTAAAGCATGTGCCGGATTACCAATCCCCACGAAATTAATAACAGCATCAAATTCCTGCTTTCCAAATTCAGAGAATTCATCAATCTGATAGGCACCAATCAGTTTAGAAGATGCAATCCAGTTTCTTACAACGTCTGGGCGGCGAGCAAATAAGTGAAGGTGTTTATCTTTTCTAGAAGAAAAAGATACTATTAAATCTTTTGCAATTTGACTTGTTGCACCTAATATAGCTATCCGATGAATGTTGTTCATGAATGAATCAATCTAGTGTGCTTACATCTAAATTGTCGGACTTTTCATGAAGCCCAATTAACATATTCATTCTCATCTCCTGCCTTGGTAGCAAGGGTGACAAATCTTCTAGCGGTGGAGAAATTATGCTGCCATCTTTTTGCTGTATAAGAGAAAGTTTTGGTACAAATAGTTGTTCTGGGTGTGTAAACACCTCACAAATAACAGGACCATTAATTGATTGCATCTTAGGAAGAATGTCTTCCGCATCCTCCCAAGTATGAATTTGAAAAGATGGAATATCAAAAGCATAAGCAACTTTTGAGAAATCTGGGCATGTTACGCCTGATTTACGATCGGAACCAGAATAGCGCCCTGCAAATAAAGCCTTCTGAGTATGCTTAATCATCAGGTATCCGTCATTATTAAAAATAATTATTTTAATAGGTAGATTGTGATGCGCAATAGTTTGTAATTCTTGCAAATTCAGCATCATGCCGCCATCGCAATTCAAGCACATTACCTCGCGGTTTGCCCCGATAGCTGCACCAATTGCAGCCGGTAAACCAAAGCCCATCTCGCCTAAACCTGTAGATGTCAGCATTCGCTGGCCATCTTTGAATTTCAGCACTTGATGGCCAGATAGCAACGCAGTTCCCATATCAGTAGTCACAATCTGATCATCATGGAAATACTTTTCTAAAACCTGCATAAACCGATAAGAGTTGATAAATTTAGTACCTGATGCATCCTGCATGTCATCATGCTCAGGCCCAACTACCGGATAGCGATTGCGATAATCTTCACACTGGACAATCCAGTTTGGGCGGGAATATGCGTCTTTAGTTTCACACAATAAATGATCAATAAACTTACCAGCATCACTTAATATTGGAGCTTGAATTCGATCACCTAACTTTAGCAACTCTTCAGAATCGATATCCACCATAGCCACTTTAGCTGCACGTGCAAACTCAGTCAGGTCGTAACCTACTTGAGGAATAGCCAAGCGAGTACCTATACAAATTAGTGCATCACAATTTTGCAATACGAAATTGGCTGCTCGTTGCCCATAAACGCCAGCACGGCCAAAGCAAAGAGGATGGTCAGAATCCAAAATATCACAGGCCTGCCAGCTTACTAAAGTCGGAATTCCAAGTGTTTCCACCAATTCTTGAACCTGATGCTGTGCACCTGCCGCCCTAACACCATGCCCTAGCCAGAGAACTGGACGCTCAGAGTTTGCAAGTATCTCTAAAACTGCATCAACACCGCCTTTACAGTCAATAATACGAGTATGGTCAATAACCTTAATTTCCTGTTGCCACTGTTTAACAGGCAATAAATTAGCGGCATTAATTGGAGCTGCTTGAATATTCATCGGAACATCTATCCAGACAGGGCCTTGTCTTGATGTGCCTGCTGTTGTGTATGCTCTAGAAATCACATCGACAATACTCTCTGGCTTCATTACGCGCTCAGCCAGTTTTGTTACACCGTCCACCATCTTAGTGCTGTCATATCCTTGCACACCCCAAATGCGAAGCGGATTTTCTGCAGTCGTAAATCGCGAATTTTCGTTACCAGAAATCACTAAAACTGGCATGGAATCCATCCAGGCACTTACCACTCCAGTTACGCCATTAGTTGACCCAGCACCTGTAGTTAATAATGCAACAGTGACTTTACCTGTCATCCGGTAATAGGTTGTAGCTGCCATTACAGCTGCTTGTTCGTGATGAACACAAACTATTTCTGTAAACCCTAGACGGGTGATCGCATCAAAAATCTGCGCATTACCAGCGCCCACAATGCCAAAAACATGACGAATTCCCTGATCCACAAGAAATTGCGCAATATAATCACTAACTTTTTTTTCTACCACTCGAAAATCCTCACTTAATAGCTTGTAACTTCTGATGCCACTTTACTGTTGACTTAACAGCCTCATCTAGAGATGTAAACACAGACAGTCCATATTCACTCTGTGCATGCGTTATATCAGGTACCAATTTTGCCGACCTGCCAGTACTTTTCGGTGAGGTATTAAACAAAATATCAGGTGATGGTTCGAAATTCTTAGCCACTGTTTCTGCCAAACCCTGCAAGGTGACTCCAATTGGGCTGCCTACATTAACAACATCACCATTTTTTCCAGCTGTCAAAATTCTTAAAAACCAATATGCTGCATCAGCTCCGTAAAGATAACTGCGCACAACTTGCCCATCTCCCAATACTCGAATCGGATTTCCTCGAAGTGCATCAGACAAAAATGTAGTTTGAGCCCAAGGGGTGTCTAGTGATTGATATGGTCCAATAAATGAAAATGGGCGGGCTACAAGCACAGGTATGCGTGATTGAGCACGTGCAGCCGAACAAACCGTTTCTGCAAACCGTTTTGCATTAGGATATATAAAGCTAGCATCCGGCGCAGGGGCTCCTGGAGCATTTTCAGACAACATCTCTACTGAAGCAGGCTGAGGTCCACTGACCAGACCAGAGCTAAGATATAAAAGCTTTCTCAATCGCCCCAATCGCTCTGCTGTTCGCATAACAGACATAGTACCTTCAACAATAACCGATGCTGTATCAAGCGGACTAGATGCATGCGTACGAACATCTGGATTGGCCGCGGCATGAATCACCCAATCTGCGGTCATAGGAAACTGGCCTAATTGTCTAACATCGGATTTAATAAGCGCAACATCAGAGCGATTCGCTAGATGTGGTAGCCGTAATAAAAACTGATCTGTACTACGTGATATCAACTTCAAGTCAATACCAAATTGATATTCGTCATTAAGCGCTGCAACCATTTCTGTTATCCAGGCGCCGACAAAACCAGTACCCCCTATAACCACTAATTCAGATCCTCGCAATGATTCGAGTGCATTCTCACGACTTTCCAGAACTCTTAAACAGTCCTGACGAATTACATCTTGGCATCTCAATTTCATTGTTTTCCTTCCACAGCACGTAGCGCTAACTCTTTAGCTACTTCAAGAATAATATCCTCTTGCCCTGCCACTATATTGCGCCGGCCAAGCTCAAAAAATACATCCCTAGGATCAATATTAAACTCCTTGGCAATACGAACTACCGGCTTCATAAAACCAGAAAATACTCCTGCCATACCACTTACAACACTGACAGACTTTATTGAAGGAATTTCTTTCATGAGTATCTCTTCAGCCAGATCGCCAGCATCTAAAATCTTATATAGATCAATACCTGTGCTGTATCCTAAACGCTGTAATACAGCTACTAACACTTCTAATTGTGCATTCCCTGCTCCTGCACCAAAACCACGCGCGCATCCGTCTAGCAAAGTTGCCCCAGCATCTGCTGCGGCAATAGAGTTGGCGATAGCTAGTCCTAAATTATTATGTGCATGAAACCCAACTGATATAGAAAGCTCACTAACAAGTAGCTCTACACGCTGCCGCACATCTTCGGGAAGGTAGTGCCCGGCAGAATCCATAAATACAACACCTCCGGCACCATAAGACTCCATCTTTCTAGCCTGCTCAAGAAGTAGATATGGACTAATCATGTGAGACATCATTAAACAGCCCCAAACTTCTACCCCCATACTTCTAGCAAAACCTATATGACGCTCACAAATGTCGGCTTCTGTACAATGTGCAGCGACACGTACTACATCTACCCCAAGCTCCAAAGCAGGTTTCAAGTCTCTTTCGATAGTAGCAAAACCAGGGATTACATGAATACCTAACTTAGAATTAGTAAGATTTTCTCTAGCAGTTGCCAGTGCTATATGGTCAGGTGTACGAGACTCACCTAACTGTAATGAGGAAGCTCCAAGGCCGTTACCGTGCCCAACCTCAACAACATATACACCAGCTGCATTAGCGGCTTTACAGTAAGCAGCAATCTGTTCTGCACTTATCTCATGGCGAACCGCGTGGTTACCATCACGCAAAGTTGGGTCGCTTATTAGAATTTTACGATCATTCATTAATGATCCTCAGCGTTAGTGATGTTTAATGCATACTCTTCAGCCATAGCAACTGCTGCACAATTAATAATATCTAAATTCCCGGCATACGCAGGTAAATAGTCCCCCAAGCCACGTACTCTCGCCATCACTACAATTCTGCCATTATCAACAATCGGGCCAAGAATGATTTCATAGCCAGGAACATACTTACGTATTTTTTCAACCAAGTTCGTTAGCGTCTTAGTCAATTTAGCTATATCAGGATTTTGGACTTTGGCAAAAACAGTTGCCTGCATGTCAACACATGGATCAGCTGGGTTAAGGTTAAGTATTGCTTTTGTATGTTTCGCACCAGAAAATTGCTTCAATCCATCCTCAGTTGTTTTTATATATTCATCCAGATTTTGTCGTGTTGCAGGCCCTGCACTTCTTGAGGCTATGCTAGACACAACTTCAATATATTCAACATCTGACTGGGTTTGTCCAATTGCATAGGCGATTGGAATAGATGCTTGGCCACCACATGTCACCATGTTTACATTACACTCAGCCAGTGAATCATCTAAATTAACACTTGGTACACTCATCAAACCAACTTTAGCAGGAGTGAGGTCAATGACGAACTTGTTCAAATTTTTCAAGATAGGCGCATGCTCCAGATGGCTTTTTGCAGAAGTGGCATCAAACACCAGGTCACAGCAATCCGGGTTATTCAAAATATAATCAATACCTTCAGCTGAAACTTTAACACCAAGTGATGATGCCTTCTGCATGCCGGCTGAAGATAAATTTCTACCAATAAAAGCACTACATTCTAGATAAGGTGAACGAAGTATCTTAATTAAAAGATCCGTACCTATATTGCCGCTACCGATAATAGCTACCTTAAGTTTTCTTTTTGAATCGACCATGACTACTCTATTCAGCAATAATTTAGAAATTTACGCCGAAAAATGCTTCAATCTTGTCTGCAACAAAACTCAACATCTCTTCGTTGAGTGCAGGGTACACACCTATCCATAAGCTATTATTCATAACCAAATCTGTGTTCGTCAATTCGCCGCTTATTCTGAAATTTCGACCTAACATATAAGGTTGCCTAGTTAAATTACCAGCAAACAGAAGACGTGTGCCAATTTTATTTTGATCAAGGTAGTTAATCAGATCTACGCGACGCACTTCTGCCTCTGGGCGAATGGTGATCAAAAAACCGAACCAGGAAGGATCACTGTCAGGAGTGGCCTCAGGAAGAATCAAGAATTCCTCGCAAGAAGCTAACCTATTTTTAAGGTACGCAAAATTCTCTTTACGCGCTTGAACAAAGCGATCAAGCTTATCCATCTGCGCCAGGCCGCACGCAGCCTGCATATCTGTAATTTTTAAATTGTAACCTAGATGTGAATAAGTATATTTATGATCATAACCTTCTGGCAGACTTCCTAATTTCCAGCAAAAGCGTTTGCCACAGGTATTATCTTTTCCTGGTGCGCAATAACAGTCTCGACCCCAGTCACGGAAAGATTCAGCAATTTGCTTAAGTTCAAGATTATTTGTAAAAACAGCTCCACCCTCCCCCATTGTGATGTGATGCGCCGGGTAAAAACTTAGCGTACCAATATCACCAAATGTACCTGTAAGTTGGCCGTTATAACGTGAACCTAGCGCATCACAATTGTCCTCAATTAACCAGAGTTTGTGCTTCTTGCAGATATCCATCACCACTTTAATATTAAAAGGGTTGCCAAGTGAATGTGCGAGCATAATTGCTTTTGTTTTTGGACTGATAGCCGCTTCAATTTTATCAACATCAATGTTATGTGTAGTTAAATCAATATCCACAAACACAGGCACAGCACCAAATTGCAAAATAGGATTAACAGTAGTTGGAAAACCAGCAGCAACACCTATAACCTCGTCACCTTGTTTAATCGCACGATCACCCAATCTTGGCGATGTTAAAGCCGTAAAAGCTAATAAATTTGCAGATGACCCTGAATTGGTAGTAATAAGAAATTTCACACCAAGATAATTAGCCAATCGCTGTTCAAAAGCCTCATTAAAACGACCGGTTGTTAACCAGCCATCCAATGAAGCTTCAACCATGCTTTTAAGCTCGGCTGAATCAAGTACCTTGCCTGACGGTGGAATCACAGTGGCACCAGGTTCAAAGTCCTTTGGTTCATATTTAATTGCAGCATACTCTTCAACAAGTTGAGAGATTTGCTGACGAATTTGTTGGGATTTATCCAAAATAATGTTCCTTGATATCTATATAATTACTAAATACTTAACAACAGAGCTGCATTGTTTGTTATTGCGCAGCTTCATACTGCTTAATTTGATGAAGGCATAAAGCTTGCATATCAGCACCAACTTGAAAAGCTTTATGCCAAATACAAATTTGCTCTATAGTCTGCTCTAATGTCCATTTGGGCGACCAATGCAAAAGAGACTTCGCTTTAGAACAATCCAGCTTGAGATAATGCGCTTCATGTGGGTGGTCGCTACCATCCAAGGACCAGCTTGCGCCACCCCCCCAATTTTTGGTTAGATTTTCTACAATCCATTGCACCGGTTTTGCATCTGTATCATTTGGCCCAAAATTCCATCCCTCGGCAAAAGCAGCACCTTCTTCATATAGTTTTTTTGCCAGCAACAAATACCCTGAGAGTGGTTCCAAAACGTGCTGCCATGGGCGAATGCTATGTGGACTGCGAATATTTACAGGCTCACCTTGTGTAATAGCATGCATTATATCCGGAATAAGGCGATCAATTGCCCAATCACCACCGCCTATAACATTACCAGCCCTTGCAGTAGCAACAGCTATTCCATGATCTTTATATTTTTCAGAATTAAAATATGAATTACGATAAGCTGCTGTTACCAATTCCGAACAACCCTTGCTATTACTGTAAGGATCATAACCGCCCATTGCTTCGTTTTCGCGGTAACCCCAAACCCACTCACGATTTTCATAACATTTATCGCTAGTAACATTGACCACAGCTTTAACACTATCCGTGCAGCGTACCGCTTCAAGCAGGTTAACTGTTCCCATAACATTTGTTGAATATGTTTCAACTGGCTCTGAATAAGAGTGTCGTACCAAAGGCTGTGCCGCCATATGAAACACAATTTCTGGTCTGCGTTCAGAAAATACTGTACGCAAATACTCTAGATCACGAATATCACCAATAATGCTAGTCATGCCTTTGCCTACATCTGCAACATCAAACAGACTAGGATTCGTTGGTGGAGTTAGTGCATAACCAACTAACTCCGCACCCATAGATTGCAACCATAGTGAAAGCCAGCCTCCTTTGAAGCCAGTGTGACCCGTCAGCAGAACACGCTTACCATTCCAAAATTCCGGATTCATGACCACACCTTCCATGGCGCTTTACCAGATTGCCACAACTCTTCTAGATACATCTTGTCGCGCAACGTATCCATCGGCTGCCAAAATCCATCATGTTGAAATGCAGCCAGATTACCTTCCTCAGCTAAACGCTCGAGTGGCTCTCTTTCCCAGATTGATTGATCTCCTGAAATATAATCGATGACTTGTGGTGTTAAAACAAAAAAACCACCATTAATCATTGCTCCGTCACCTTGTGGTTTCTCTCTAAAACTATTAACTTTATTGTTATCAATATCCAGAGCGCCAAACCTTCCAGGCGGAATAGCTGCAGTTAGCGTAGCTTTGACTTTTTGCGCTTTATGAAAAGCAATTGATGCGGAAATGTCTATATTACTCAAGCCATCGCCATACGTAAGGCAAAAAAACTCTTCATCGCGGACATACTCTGCCACACGCTTAAGCCTGCCGCCCGTCATAGTGTCTTCGCCGGTGTCGACTAAAGTAACTTTCCACGGCTCGGAATAGCGTTGATGCACTTCCATCTTATTTTTTTCCATATCAAACGTCACATCTGACATATGCAAAAAATAATTCGCAAAATATTCTTTGACAATGTAACCCTTATACCCGCAGCAAATCACAAAATCATTAATTCCATGCGCAGAATACATTTTCATAATGTGCCATAGTATTGGACGCCCCCCAATTTCAACCATTGGCTTTGGTCTAATTGAAGTTTCTTCACTAATTCTAGTACCTAATCCGCCAGCAAGAATAACTGCTTTCATTGAAAAATTCCCGATTCAATTTATTTCCATTTCTAAACTTTAAACCTAAAGATTAGAAATCAGTTTTAAAATTATTGCATATAAAAATCAAGCCACTTGAAAATAAAATACAACTTAATACTTAATTTTTTATCAATTATCCTAAGCTCTAAACATAAAGGGCTCAGAACCTACTACACTCAATATCAACTTTTTGTGGCTAAAAATTAATATCTAATAAGCCCCACCCGTAAACTTCTTAATATCCCTAAGCTGTTTTTTAGTCGGTCGCCCCAGCCCTCTATCTCGCTGTGCAAATTCATTCTCACCAGTAATTTTTGCATTTTCACGTTTGCTGATGCTGGCTTGGGTCTCTGAAAACAGTAACGCAGCTTCAGGTGCGCCTTTACGTATATTTGATAGTGCCAACACGTTGACTTCAATTTCAAAGTCGCGGTTGCGGATATGCACTACCTGCCCTGTTTTCACCTCTTTTGCAGGTTTTACACGGTCACCGTCTACATGTACTTTGCCGGTTTCTATAGCTGCCGTAGCCAGACTGCGTGTTTTGAAAAAACGTGCAGCCCATAGCCATTTATCCAGCCTGCACTTTATGTCTTCTTCATTTGCCATAACGAGTTTAATAAGGTGACTGTTTTATTTAGCTAGAGATTAACGATCTCTTTTAGGCAAGTTAGCTTCAAGCGTCTGTTTAAAGCCGCGCAGCACTGTTTCAGCTAATTCATTTAACTCGTGCAAACTACGGCCAGTGAGGTGCTGTATACCATCGGCGACATTATTCATGGTAGTAACATGAAATTGACCATTACTGACTGCCTGAATCACTTCATCGCTCAGCATCAGGTGCCGCATGTTACGTTCTGGAATCAGCACGCCTTGTTTGCCATCCAGGCCGATTTCCTTACACACTCTGAAGTAACCTTCAATTTTT
>LNAP01003983.1_pt1 | contig 13908 bp, 11 predicted proteins | sample 602601 | NCBI WGS metagenome assembly LNAP01 (sample SAMN02440304, study PRJNA202911) | soil metagenome | biome: Subtropical and temperate rainforests or woodlands; isolation source: soil samples (1 kg each in a 20% v/v slurry with milli Q water) were... ...
GACCATCGCGCCGTAGACGCTCCAGGTGCCGAGCGTGACGATGAAGGGCGGCAGCTTGATCACCGCCACCAGAACGCCGTTGATCAGGCCGCAGACAAGGCCGGTGAGCAGGCCCAGCACGAAGCTCAATTCGACCGGCACGCCGTAAGTGACGGTCAGCCTGCCCATGACGATGGACGACAGCACCATCATGGCGCCGACCGAAAGATCGATGCCGGCGGTGAGGATGACCAGCGTCTGGGCGATGCCCAGAAAGGCGATGATGGTGACCTGCTGCAGCACAAGCGAAAGATTGAACGGCGCGAAGAACCGTCCGCCTGCCGCGATCGAGAAAATCAAAATGCCGATGACCAGGACAATGAACGGGACGGCCGTGGGATATTCGTGCAGGAAGCGCTGCAGGGTTTTGAGAAATGAACCCCGGTCCTCATCAAAGCTCGCCACGGACTGGTCGTGGCCGTGAAGGCCGCGCTCGGCCGAGACCGAGCCGGTTGCGTCGTCGCTCATTTTATCCCCTCCCAGGATCCCGTGTTTCGGGAAAGGGCGGCCGGAGCCGCCCTTTCAGCGAGTGTAATCCGTTGTTGCGGGTTAGGTCAGGAAGAAATTTGGTCGAATTGTCATCCTGATCCAACTCTTTGTTGGAGCATGATCTTTTCCGAAAACCGGTTCCCACTTTTCGGGATCATGCTCTAGGAAGGCATCAGCCCCAGCAAAGTTCCGCGCCCTTCTTGCTGTCGATCGACTCGACGCCGTTGACGGGCTTGTCGGTGATCAGCGTGGCGCCGGTGTCGAAGAACTCCTTGCCCACGGCCACGCCGGCCTGGCGCAGCGCGGCGGCGAGGATCGCGGCCAGGCGATGCGTACGGCGCGCGATGCGGCTGAGGCCCTTGGGACCGTGGTAGACCGCGTACATGCTGGCCATCACCGCCAGCAGCACCTGCGCGGTGCAGATGTTGGAGGTGGCCTTCTCGCGGCGGATGTGCTGCTCGCGCGTCTGCAGGGTGAGGCGGTAGGCGGCCTTGCCTTCGGTGTCGATCGACACGCCGATCAGGCGACCCGGCATCGAGCGCTTGTACGCGTCGCGGCAGGCCATGAACGCAGCGTGCGGGCCGCCGAAGCCGAACGGCACGCCGAAGCGCTGCGAGTTGCCCACCACGATGTCCGCGCCCCATTCGCCGGGTGCGGCGATCAGGGTCAGCGCGAGCAGGTCGGTGGCGACCGCCACCAAGCCTCCGCGTGCATGCACGGCGTCGGCGATCGCCTGGTAATCGTTGATGTCGCCGAAGGTGTCCGGGTACTGCAGCAGCACGCCGAACGCTTCGGTGCCGGCCGCGTCGCTGTCCGCGCCGACCACCAGCTCGATGCCCAGCGGCTCGGCGCGCGTGCGCACCACTTCCAGCGTCTGCGGGTGCACGCCGTTCGACACGAAGAACACGTTCGACTTCGACTTGCACGAGCGCTTGGCCAGGGTCATCGCCTCGGCCGCCGCGGTGGCTTCGTCCAGCAGCGAGGCGTTGGCGATCTCCATGCCGGTGAGGTCGGCGCACATCGTCTGGAAGTTGATCAGCGCTTCCATGCGACCTTGCGAAATTTCCGCCTGGTACGGTGTGTACGCGGTGTACCAGGCGGGGTTTTCCAGGATGTTGCGCAGGATGACGTTCGGCGTGAGGGTGCCGTAGTAGCCCTGGCCGATGAAGCTGCGGAACACTTCGTTCTTGTCCGCGATGGTGCGGATCTTGGCCAGCGCTTCCTCTTCGGTGATCGCCTCCGGCAACGCCAGCGGGGCGGCGGACTTGATCGAGCCGGGAACGATGGCGTCGGTCATCGACTCCAGCGAATCGTGGCCGATCACGCGCAGCATCTGCGTGATCTCGGTGTCATCCGGACCGATGTGGCGTTCGATGAATGCGCCGTGGTGTTCGAGGTCGCGCAGGGAAGGGGAGGAGTTGTGGCTCATGACTGGGCATCCGAAGACAACGTGCCGTGCCGCACGTGGGGCGCCCCTCTGTCCTTTTGCCTGAGAGTTTGGAAACGCGATGCCTGCGCTTCGTGCCCCTTCGGCGCCGGATTCAACCGGTCTCTCCAGAGTGTTCGCACATGATGGTATGGGAGCCTGAGCGATTACGGGCGTTGCGTCTTCGGCAGCGGCACGTACCCGGTCAAGGCCCGCCCGCTTCTCCCACCATGCGTTTACCGCGGCGATTATACAGGGCGGGCGGCGCGTGTTGCGGGTTGCCGGGGTGTGGTTCAGAAACGCTCCCGCGTTATGCTCGGACGCCCCATTCCCCGACCCGCCGGAGCCCCCATGATCCGTATCGGTGAAATCGACCACGTGGTGTTGCGCGCCATCGACATCACGGCCATGCAACGCTTCTACTGCGAGGTGCTCGGCTGTCGCGAGGAACGCAGGCAGGACGGGATCGGCCTGGTGCAACTGCGCGCCGGCGCCTCGCTGATCGACCTGGTATCCGTCGACGGCGAGCTTGGCCGCCACGGCGGCGCCGCGCCGGGCAGGGAAGGCCACAACATGGATCACCTTTGCCTGCGCGTGGAGGATTACGACGAGGCGGCGATCCTGGCGCACCTGAAGGCGCATGGCGTGCGCATCGGCGAGTTGGGCTCGCGCTACGGTGCGCAGGGCGAGGGACCGTCGATCTATTTGTACGACCCGCAGGGCAACATGGTCGAGCTGAAGGGGCCGCCGGCGTCGGCCACGCAGTGACGCCGGGCGCCTGATTCCCGCCACCTCCCGCCTCAGCCATCGGCCCAGACCGCGCTAATGATCTGCCAGCGTCCATCGATCTTCAGCAAATTGATGAAATCGACGTAGCGCGCCTCGCCCAGCGTGGCATCGAGTTTCGCCGTCGCCGCGGTGCCAGCCTGGTCCACCGACACGATGCGCCAGTTCGGCCCCCTGGGGTGGGTTGGGCGTCGCGCCTCGTAGCGGCCGATGGCTTCGGCGATGGAGTCGGCGCTCATCTGCCCGTCGACCAGGGTGTAATAGACCGCACGCGGGTGATGGGTGATGGTCAACAGTCCGCCGTCGCTGTCGACGCTAGCGTCGATCTTGCGTTGCAGTACGGTGCGGATCTCGGCGAGGTCGTCCGCTGGAGTGGCCGGCGGATGGTCGCCCTTCATGGCGATCGAAAAAGTCTTGTTGACGACGCGCCAGCGACCTTCCGCGTGCAAGAGCAGCAGGTAGTCGGTGAAGACACGGTCGGGGAGGTCGCTGCGCAACTTGACCATGGCCACGTCGTGATCCACCTGAAGGTCTTCGATGGCGCGCGAGAAGGCGTGCTGCGCTCCCTGTTGTTCGATGGCGTAGCGCCATTCCGGCTGGGTCCGTGATTGCAGCCGCCCATTGGCGTCCACCCAGAACAGGTTCGCCGAGCCGTGGAAGACCTGCTTCAGCGGTTCCGGCCGGGCGCTTTCCAGCGCCTGCACATACGTGGCGGCCATCGCCCGGATATGGGAGTCGTCGGTGGCCGTGGCATCGGGGGGCTGGATCAAGGCCATAGCCAGGAGGCCGAGCAGCTTGAACATGGGTGTTCTCCAGTGGGTGGCAAAAGCATGCGATCCCCACGGCATCGGGTCAAATTCAATATTTGTTACATTGATTTCGAAAAATTCGATAGGATGCAGCGATGGATGATCGCTATCTGCGCGTATTCCACGCCATCTGCCAGGCGCAGACTATGTCCGCCGCCGCGATGGCGTTGCATCTCAGTCAATCCACGCTGAGTTATCAGCTGAGGCAACTGGAGCAGTCGCTCGGGGTTGCCCTGTTTGAGCGCCAGGGCCGACGCCTGGTGCTGACGCCGGCCGGGCGGCGCATGCGCGATTTCTGCGATCGGCATTTCTCCGAGTACCGTCAGCTGCGGGCCGAGCTCCAGCAGGCGCAGCCGGACGCGCTGCGGTTGCGTATCGCGGCGGTCAGCGTGTTCGGGCGTAACGTCCTGGTGCCACACCTGCTGGCGCTCGCCGCTGAGGGTGTGCAGGTCGAGCTCAGTTTTCCTGTGGCCATCGACGTCTTTCATCGCCTGCTGGGAGGCGCGGTGAACCTGGGCTTCGTCCATTTCAAGCCGGTCATGGCTGGGCTTGCCTATCGGGTAGTCCATCGCGAGGAATACGTGATGATCCGCGCGCGGGGCCATGTCCACTCGCGCGCGCCGGCGCCGTGGGACGAAAGCGCGTTCGTGACCTATGAGGAGTGCGACTACCTCATCGCCCGCTGGTATCAGCGCTGCCTCGATCAGCCACCGCCGCCTTATCGCAGCGTGGCGCATATGGAAGAGATAGAGGAGGTGGTGCGCTGGGTCGCAGCCGGCCATGGGGTGGCGATCGTGCCTAGCTCCTGTCTCGGCCCTACGCACGTCAAGGATATCGAGACTCGGCGGACCGTCAGAAAATGTCCCAACGACGTGTATGCGGTGTGGAGCGCCTCGGGCAAGCCCGATCCGCACGTGACCAGGTTGATACGCCGCGTCCGCGAGGCGACCCGTGCGGACTAAACGTGCTTGCGTGCGCGAGTAGCGCGTCGATCGTCGGCTGGCGTCGAGAAGATCGGCGCGTTGCTTTCGTCTTTTCCTGAACACTGAAAAGACGAAGGCCGCCTTGAGGGGCGGCCTTCGTTTACAATTGGTGCCAGGAGAGGAACCGAACACCAATCTAAATCACTGAATTGCATAGTCAGCAATGACCACGCCGTTGCTTACCTACTCAAGTTCCTACACAAAAAGAATTGCTTGAGCTGTCCGGCCGGTTTGGTTCAGTAATTCATGCGGCCTGCTGCTGTGGCTGCTGGAGTGTAGCGCGGGCGTCCATGCGTCCAGCGATCCACTGCGCAACCTCAGCGCGCATCCATCCGACAGACGACAGGCCTAGCTTCACCTGCTGGGGAAACTCGCCCAGCTTCATCAGTCGGTAAATGCTGGGGCGGGACAAGCCGACTGTCTGCAAGACCTCGGGTAACCGGATGATGGCAGGCAAGGCGGGCAGTGCTGGCGTTGTGGCGTGCTGCTGGGTGCTGCTGGTGTCATCGTTCATGCTGTCTTCCTTCACGCACGGCAAGGCAGCCGATGGACTGGCTGCGGTGCCTGTGGGTGCTGTGGGTGCCCTTGTCGGGCCTGCTGGGTGTCGGTGGTGCCCGCGGTGCCTGCGGGTGCCGATGGGGTGGAGCGGCGGCGCTTTGTGTGTTGCTTCACGTCACGCCGCACAGGCGCGCGATCATCGACGCGGGGGCACGGGGGGATGCGCGTTCGACCGGACTGTTAGAAGGGGTAACGGAAATTTGTGTCGGAATTTCCGCCACTCCCCGCGGTACCGCTACAGTCTCTTCAGCTCCCGATGGTGTACTTCGGGCGATCCATCGTGATCCGCGGCGGGGCGTGCTGGCCCGCGTCGGGAATCTTCGGGATGTAGCCCTTGTACGAGGTGTACATAGCACTCCCCGCGCTCGCTCCCTGCGATGCCGCTCCGGCAAGACCAGTCACAAGCTGCCCATTGATCTCAGCGGTGCGACTCTTTGCCTGCTGTTGCGTCTCAAGCTGCCCGTTCTCCCGGTTCTTCTCGATGCGGGAAACGTCGCGACCGGACTGCATCATGATGTCGTTCAAGATCGCATCGGTGGAGTTGCCAGACGCACCGGATTCCGCAGAGGCCGCACGGGCTGCCGCTCGTTGCTCACGGGCCGCTTTGATCCGGTCATCCGTCTGCGCCATCGCTGCTTGATCGGTCTGCTGCTGCGTCACCTTCATCTGGTCTTCCAGCGCGTGCTTCTGCTGGTTGGCTTGGTAGACGGAAGCGCCTGCGGCAAGAACCGCCATGACTCCCATCGTTATGGACGCCGGCTCACACATCGCTGCGGTCTCCGGTGTTGAAGCGCATGAAGCCGACAACAGGGAAGCCGTTGTGCTGTTGCTCGATTACCGGGTTTAGACCAAGGCTGACTAGCCAGCGGTGCGCCCGCGTGTGCTCGGCATCGACACACGCAGCCAATGCAGCAAAGGTGCGCGACCATCGGGACACTACCTCTTCAGCCATCCGCATGAATGTCATCTGGATTCGCGGGGGCGGTGTTGCACACAGCAGCCAGGGCATGCCCACGCGCTGCATCCCTTCGGGCCTCTCTCCGCGCCATTCGGCCACGCCGAACACGGCTTGAACCTCGCCATCCCATGACGCCATGAACGCTTCATCTGAAGCCGCTACGGCCTCGCGGATCGCATCGGCTGCTGATTGCCAGCCGCGGCGTTCAAGCTCCACGAGGTCTTCCCGCGACAACCTCGCGGCCAGCTCAGGGATCATCTCGGGCCGTACTGCACTGAAGGTAATCATGCGGTCACCTCCACGGCCTGCGCGGTCATCTGTTGCCGCACACGCTGGCCCAGTGCTGCCACGTCCACCACGCGGGGCGTGAAGGGCTGCCGGGGTTCCGGTGGTGCTGTGGGTTCCCGCTGGGTTTCGGTGGGGCGCGTGGGGGCGCTACGGATGTGTGCTGGCCGGTCGCGATCCTGCGGGCACGACTCCGCGCCGGCTATGCCCTTGCACGGTCGCAGCCATGCTACGGCTGATCCTGCGGGGCCTTGTTCAAACACAAGGTTCTCTCGGCGCAGATTCAGGCGGTCGCCATCCGCATACCGCACGCGCTGGCCCTTGCCTGCATCGGCAACCCAACGCGCCACGGTCAGCGAGCGGTGTTTGTTTCCAGCCGTCCGGGCGCTTGATAGAACGTACCGGGTGCCGTAGCCAACGTCGCACAGTGACCAGTACGGGGAGAATCCTGCGGCGAGCCATCGCTGGTAATCCTCGGCGTACAGGGTGGCGCGCTGGTCGGTGTTCGCAAGTGCGACATGCGCGAGTTGCTGACCGTCTGCGTCGGTGGTGAATTCGGGTGCTGCTTGCTGTCTGTATTTCACTGTGAGTTCTCTCAATGCATAGCCGTCCGTCACTGTCCGCAGTGCGGGCAGTGGGTGGGCTATCTGTGGTGGGTGGTGGTGTGGGTGCCCGGCGTGCTGCGGCAGAGTGACCGCTACGGACTACAGCCACGCCGCTAGGCGCGGCGCTACAGGGGCCGATGGTGGCCCGGTGGGGTTACTGCTGGGTTTGCGGGGTGTCTGACAAGGACAGCCACTGTCTAGATAGATTGCTTGGTAACAGACAGTGGGTGACCATCTGGCGCCATTCTTCAGCTGTCTGACAAGGACAGCGCGAACGGTCAGAAGTCGCCGGTATCCGGCTCGGCAATGTCGGCAAGGAAGGCCAACGTGTCCGCATTGGTCGCGGCAAGCTTGGCCTCATTCGCCAGCATCTCCAGTGCCCGCGCTGCGGCTGCGGGGGTGAGCTTGTCCAGCACTGCGCCGATCTTCTTTGCTGCCCTCTCGGCTGCGTGTTGTGTCAACTGCTCGGGTGTCATTTTCTGTTCCATGTCTTGCCAGCCTGTGCCGGCGTCTCGAATGTAACGCCAGTGTGGAAAGCCAGTACCAGGATCATGGGCGGCGCTGCTCCAGTCAGCCGGGTTCACTTCAGGCAGCTTGCGGAGCATGGCGCTAACCGTATCCTTCCCGATCCCAAAACGGGCCGCTATGGTCCGCAGGGATTCACCAGCGGGAAGTGCTGCGGTTCCCCGCTTCGTCACTGCGGCCAGGTACTGCCAAGCCGCGTCCCGCTGCTGCTCTGGGTGCATCTCCATTGCCCTGCCTGCGCAGTTCACCAGCTTGGAGACCAGCACGGCCATCAGGTGCTTCATGGGCAGCACGCGGGCCGGTATGGTCTCTCGCTCGGCCAGCTGGTAAGCGCGCAGACGGTGGTGACCATCGACCACAAACAGACCGCCATCCACGTCGGCCACTAGCACGGGTTCTAGCTGCTGTGTATGCGATGCCTGAAGGACAAGCCGCATGGTGCCCGCGTGCCTCGTGCTGGTGCCTTCGATGCGCGCACGGTCCCGAAAGGGCACTAGACGTTCCATGCGGGGCTGAAGGGCATCGTCTGTCTTCAGCAAAGCAAGCGGCAGCTGTTGCACCTCGGCGGACTGTAGCCGCTGGAGTGCTTGGTCAACGGTCACTGCCCAGCGCCTTCACTTCCGGGTGTGTGTGAATCAGATATTTCAGAACCTCGGCATTGCCGGTGTCCCTGCGCATCAAACCTTCCAGCTTCCGCTGAAAGCTCTTCAGGCGATCAAAGGTGGGCACGTCAAAGGCAATGGTGCGGATGTTAAGTGGCTCGCTCAGTGCGATGGCTGCGGCCAGTGCTACGGGGTCAAAGTCGATCATGCGGCTGTATCTCTCGGTGGTCGGTGGGTGGTGGTGGGTGGATGACGGGCACAGCAAAGCGCCGCGGGAGCCGCAGGGGCTTCCTCGGGGTTCGGTGGTGTCGGGTGGTGCCTTCTTCCTAGGCTTGTGTTTTTACTGTCTCTCTCAGTGCCAGCAGGTGCCGGGAAGGCTCTCCCCCTAGGTTCACGCTTTTACCCAGTGGCATCGGCAGGGGTCAGGCGTTGCGCCCTTCCTCCTATGTTGCAAGTTTTACTGTCTCGCTCGGGATCAGCGAGTGCCAGGCCTTCCCCCTAGGTTCGTAGTTTTACCCGCCGCACCCGCTCGGGTGTTCCTCCTAGGTTGTCACTTTTACGAAACCGCACGGCACTGCATGGGCCTCCTTGCTCCTATGTTGGTTGTTTTACTCGGCCGCCTTCAGCCAGCCACTTCACGGGCCTGTCGTCACCCTCGGGAAACGTCTCGGGCACCTCCAGACACGACAACGGCCCGCATGGGGCCGCCGGTGTTCGCTTCGTTGTAATCGCTCTGTCAACGCTTGCGATGTGTCAAGCAGAGGCATGGATCATGGGACCATGTATAGCTTGCACTGGGGTTGTTTGTCGATACCTTCCGTGCTGCCGCTGCGCTCAGACCGCCGCGCCGCGGCTTCATCATTCGGCGGTATCGACAGGGGGAAAGCTGGTGTCTCATTTGGACGTGCGGGTATTTAGTCGGGCCTATTCGCTGCAGCGTGACTACATGGAGCCTGCGCCGGAACTTGGCTGGTGCTGGTCACACCGGGAGACGGCGGACTGTGCGCGGTATCACTGCGGCCGCTGGGTGCTGTATGTGAGCCGCGCGAATAGCGGGCGCCGTGTCGATCTGGCGTGGGGAAGATTCGCGCTGTCGTTCTGACCGAAGACAAGGCCGCACCCATTGCGGGCAGCGGCCTTGCTCAGCACACGGTTACCGCTGCTTCGGAAGCCGGAACGCGACGGCTGTGCCGTTCAATACATACCAGCAGTTATTACTCAGACCGGACTTCTTCTCAACCGTGACGCCGGTGATGCCGTCCGCGCCTTTGGCGTAAGCCACAACCTTCAGATCATCCACGAGGTTTTCCCGCGTCGGTGCGGACTGCGCGAAACTCCGGTGACAGCGGCCCGCGTCGATGGTCGCGATTGTCTCAGCGCCATCGGGCATGGCTGGATACTCTTGGACGGCACGCATAGCGTCCCGCTGGTCTGCCAAGCTGGTCAGCGATGATTCGTTGCCGACCCGAAGGTTCGACGAGTGGGCGGCGCAGCCGGTAAGTGCGGCTGTGATGGCGGCGCACGCGAACACGCGCATGAAGAGTGGGGCGCCTTTGGTCATTCTATGTCTTCCCTGTTTGTGGAGACAGCGAAGCTACAGGCGCAGCGCCACGGGTTCAAGCGCACGGCTGGCCGTTGTCGAAAACTACAGATCAGAACAGACAGACAGCAAACACGCGAGGGCTGTGGCCCTCACGCCTTGCGCTTGAACTCGACCACGTTGCCGGCCTTCAGCTTGTCCAGATAGTCGGCCCAAGCCTGCATGACCTCGCGGCGCTGCTCCTTGAACTTCACTCGCGCATAGGCCGCGTCTACTTCGTCTTTCGGCGCATGGGCTAGCTGTGCCTCCAACACGTCTACATCCACCTTCAGCCGTTCGCGGCCCAGCGTGCGAAAGGAGGCGCGGAAACCGTGGGCACAGTGTTCACCCTGAAAGCCCATGTCACGCAATGCCTTGCTCAGTGAGTCGCGGTGAAGGTGCGGTGTCCTTTGGCGTGCCTGCGGCGGGAATACGTACTCGTTATCGCCCTTGCGCGTGTGCATCTCCCGCAACACCTCCAGCACCTGTGTCGGCAGCGAGGTGGTGAAGGGCTGGCGCGTCTTCATCGTTTCGGCTGGAATCTTCCACTCGCCGGCCTTCAGGTGCATGTCTGCCCAGCGGGCCGCTGCGGCAACTCCGGGGCGAACAATGGTCAACGCGGTCAGCGTCAGCGCAGCGCGCACGACACTCCCCGGATAGCCTTCAATGGCCCGCATGATTTCTCCAAGCTTCGGTTCGTCTTCCGTAACGGACGGCATGTGCCCGCTGCGGCTCGTGGGGAGAATCCGGTTCAGGCGCAACATGCTCTCGTCAGACCGCAGACCATCATTGATCGCCTGTTCCACGATCCCCGCGACGTACTGCCGTGCCTTCTTTGCTAGTGATGGCGTGCGGGCGGCCATGCTCACCAGTACCGGCCTAACGTCTTTGGTCTCGACCGTGCGCATGTCTGCGTCACCCAGTACAGGTATCAGGTGCGAGTCCACAACGAGCCGCGCCTTACCGTACGTTCCAGCACTCCAGCCGGGGCGCTTCTCTGCCAGCCAGCGGCCAGAGACAGCGCGGAAGGATGCGCGCACAGTCTCCGCCTGCGCCGCTGTCTCTGCTGTTGCATCGGCGTCAGTGGCCGCTGCTGCCGCCTGCCGTGCCTTGCGAACGCCTGCGGTCATCTTTCCCTGCTTGGCATCGCGCAACACCTCTACGGCGCGCACGCGCGCATCAGCGAGCGACAGGGCAGGGTAATGGCCGATGGTGGCCGGTGCTGGCTGTCGTCCATCGGGCAGGCGATAGCGGACAATCCACGCCTTCAGTCCCGCTGCACTAACGGCAAGGTACAATCCATTGCCGTCTGCCAGTGTGTACGGCGCGGCCTTGGCCTTCGCTCTGCTGATTTGGACCTCGGTCAGTGGCTGCGCGAGCTTGGGCATAGTGTGAGACCCGTTTGAGTAGGTAGGGCCTCCAGCATACTCAAAAACCTACTCAAACACACGAGCTTTCACGATATGCGGCAAGACGCCACAAAACACGTATGCACAAAAAACCCCGCAACAGGGCGGGGTTTCAGGGAATCAGGAGAGCTGGTAAGACTCCCCGATACTGCAATGTGGTGCCCAGGAGAGGACTCGAACCTCCACGGAGTTGCCCCCGCTAGCACCTGAAGCTAGTGCGTCTACCAATTCCGCCACCTGGGCAGGTGTCACGTCGCTCGGTGAGCAGCGTGAGCCGCGTAATTTAGGCATCTGCCGGCGGCTTGTCAACACTTTTCACATCCATTCGCTGCGACGTGGCATTCTCCGCGGCGCAAACATCACAAGGACCTTGAGTGACCAGAAAAACTCCCCCCCAGTCCGGCAATCCCCAGGACACGCATTCCGCAAAGAAGCCCGCCAAGCGGGCGCCGCGAGCTGCCGCTGCACCGGACAAGCGCAACAAGGCTGCCGCAGGCGCCGTGCGCGACCCTTATGCCAATCGCGAGGCGCAGCGTTATGCGCGCCCGATTCCCAGCCGCGAGGCGATTCTCGGCCTGCTCGAGCAGCGCGGCGAATTGTTGACCGAGGCGCGCATCGCCGAGGCGCTGGATATCCACGATGAAACCGACCTCGAGGCGCTGCGCAAACGGCTCGCCGCGATGGTGCGCGACGGCCAGCTGCTGCTGGGCCGGCGCGGCGGCTACGCGCCGACGCAGAAACTCGACCTGATCGCCGGCGTGGTGCTGGCCAATGCCGAGGGCTACGGTTTCCTGCGTCCGGACGAGGGCGGCGACGACCTGTACCTGTCGCCGCAGCAGATGCGCGCGGTGATGCACGGCGACCGCGTGCTCGCCAGCGTGGTCGGCATCGACCGTCGTGGTCGCCGGCAGGGCGCGATCGCCGAGGTGCTGCAGCGGCGTTCGCCGCGGCTGGTCGGCCGGGTGGTGGTCGACGATGGCGTGACCCTGGTGACGCCGGACGACCGCCGCCTGAACCAGGACGTGATGATCAAGCCCGGCCGCGAGCTGGGCGCGCGTTCCGGCCAGATCGTGGTGGCCGAGATCACCGACCCGCCGACCTTGCAGCGCGGTCCGATCGGCGAGATCCGCGCGGTGCTGGGCGAGCGCCTGCAGCCGTCGCTGGTGGTGGAAATGGCGATCGCCAGCCACGACCTGCCGCACGAATGGCCGGCCGAGGTGCTGCGCGATGCCGCGCAGGTGGAATCGGTGGTGACCGCCGCCGAGCGCGAGGGCCGTACCGATATCCGCCAGCTGCCGCTGGTGACCATCGACGGCGCCGACGCGCGCGATTTCGACGACGCGGTGTATGCCGAGCCGAAGCGTGGCGGTGGCTGGCGCCTGATCGTGGCGATCGCCGACGTCTCGCATTACGTGCAGGCCGGCAACGCGCTGGATCGCGAGGCGTACGAGCGCAGCACCTCGACCTACTTCCCCGGTTTCGTGGTGCCGATGCTGCCGGAGACCTTGTCCAACGGCATCTGCTCGCTGAACCCGAACGTCGAGCGGCTGTGCATGGTGTGCGACATGCTGGTCGACGCCGAAGGCAACGTGGCCAAGTCGAAGTTCTACGACGCGGTGATGCTGTCGCACGCGCGGCTTACCTACGACAAGGTGTGGCAGGCCGTGGGCCTGCGCGAGAAGGATGCGCGCCACGAGGTGGCCGACGTGCTGCCGCAGCTGGAGAACCTGCATGCGCTGTACAAGGCCATGGCGGCGCAGCGCAAGCGTCGCGGCGCGATCGACTTCGAGACGCCGGAGGTGAAGTTCCGCCTCGACCAGACCGGCGGCGTCGAGTCGATGGGCGCCACCGAGCGCAACGACGCGCACAAGCTGATCGAGGAATGCATGATCGCCGCCAACGTGCAGGCGGCGCTGTTCCTGGAGAAGAAGAAAATCCCCGCGCTGTTCCGCGCACATGAGCCGCCGCCGGCGGAGAAGTACGAGGACCTGCAGCAGTTCCTGCGCGAGTTCAAGCTGCGCATGCCGCCGGTCGAGGAAGTGACGCCGGCGGATTTCGCCGAAATCCTGCGCATGGTGCACGACCGCCCCGAGCGCGAACTGATCCAGAACGTGCTGCTGCGCTCGCAGAGCATGGCCGCCTACCAGCCGGACAACCGCGGCCACTTCGGCCTGTCGCTGCAGGCGTACGCGCATTTCACCTCGCCGATCCGCCGTTATCCGGACCTGCTGGTGCATCGCGCGATCCGTTTCGCGCTGACCGGCCGCAAGCCGACCGACTACACCTACACGCCCGCCGAAATGGCGGCGATGGCGATCCACTGCTCGCAGCGCGAGCGCCGTGCCGAGGAAGCCGAGCGCGACGTGGACGAGCGCTTCAAGTGCGCGTGGATGGAAAAGCACATCGGCAGCGAGTTCGACGGCGTGGTCACCGGGGTCACCTCGTTCGGCCTGTTCGTGGAACTGGACGAGTCGAAGGTGTCCGGCCTGGTGCATATCAGCCAGCTGGTCAACGACTATTACCACTTCGACGCGATCCGCAAACTGCTGAAGGGCGAGCGTACCGGCGCGCAGTTCCGCCTCGGCGACCACGTGCGCATCCAGGTGCTGCGCGCCAGCCTGGAGGATCGCAAGATCGACTTCCGCCTGGTCTCGCCGCGCACGTCGGCCCCGGCACCGACGGGCAGCAGCAAGGCGTATGACTATGCCGCCGCGGGGGAGCGTTATTCGCTGCCGAAGAAGGCCGCCGCCACGACCAAGGCGCCGGGCATGTTCGGCCGCGCCGCCAAGGCGATCGGCCGCGCATTCGGCCGCAAGGAGGCCGAGGTCGCCGCACCGCCGCCGGCCCCGCGCAAG
>LNAP01003984.1_pt1 | contig 13905 bp, 13 predicted proteins | sample 602601 | NCBI WGS metagenome assembly LNAP01 (sample SAMN02440304, study PRJNA202911) | soil metagenome | biome: Subtropical and temperate rainforests or woodlands; isolation source: soil samples (1 kg each in a 20% v/v slurry with milli Q water) were... ...
GCTCGACCGCGAGATCGTGATGTCGCGCGTGATCGACGCGCCGCGCGATCTGGTGTTCGAGGCGTGGTCCGACCCGAAGCATCTGCCGCAATGGTTCGGGCCGAAGGGGTTCAAGGTCGAGACCTTCGAGATCGACGTCCGCGTCGGCGGCGTCTGGCGCTTCAACATGATCGGCCCCGACGGCACGGTCTATCCGAACCGCATGCGCTTCCGCCGCATCGAGCGGCCGTCGCTGATGGAGATGGATCACGGCGTCGACCAGGACGAGGATCCCGGCATGTTCCGCTTCACCGTCACCTTTGCCGAGCAGAGCAACGGCAAGACCGTGCTGATGATGCGCCAGCTGGCATCGAGCACCGCGCAGCGCGATGGCATGATCGGCTTCGGCGCCGTGGAATACGGCTACCAGACGCTGGACAAGCTGGCGGCCCATGTGGCGGGCATGAAGCGTTAATGACGGCCATGGCGCATTCGGTGGCCGGCGACGAGATCCTCAAGAACACCTTCGCCAACAACGTGTTCGAGAATTTTGAGATTGTGGCCTACAAATCTCTCCTCGCGCGCTGCGGCGCCGCCGGCATGCCGGAGGCCAAGGTACCGCTGGAGGCTTCGTTGAAGGAGGAGGAGCGCATGGCCGCCTGGATCGACTCCAAAGTCGAGAAGGTAACCATGGAGTTCCTGTCGCATCGGCGCCAGGCGGCGTAGCCACGCAATCCTCGCCGATATGGACCACCGGCACGCCAGGGCGGCCGGTGGTTTTTTATGTCCCGGTGCGGCAAGGCGCTCGCAAAAGGAACGATCGCGCTGCTCCGGCTTTGCCGATGATGACGCACATCATCTTCAGCGATTACCGCAACCCCGCCGCCGAACAGGCCTACGAGATCGCCTGGGATTTCCTGCTGCGCACGGGTGCCGTCGGCGAGGAGTTCGAGACTTGTGTGTTCCTGGCGCAACACATCAGTGCGATGGTCGAGCAGGGGCACACGAACCGGATCCGCATGGCCAACCGGGCCATCTCCGAATATCAGCGCCATGTCGATCAACGCGACGGCGACATCCGCAGCGGCAGCCTCTTCGCGAGAGGGCGATGAGCGCCGCAGCGGAATAACGTTTCGCGCCGCATCACTCCTTGGCTTCGTCGGTCACGATGTCGCCGAGCTTCTGCCAGCGCTGGCCATCGAACTGCACCATCTGGAACTGCTTGTTGACGCGGTAGTCGGTCGGCGAGGTCGTGACGGAGATTCCCGGCAGTGTCAGGTCGAGCACGACGTTCTTGAGGTTGGCGGCCTGCCGCATCACGTTGTCGCGGGTCAGATCGTCGCCGCATTGTTTCAGCACCTGCACCAAGAGCTGGGCCGTGATGTACCCGTAGACGTTCAGGTTCGAATCCTTGTCGCCCTCGGGGTAGTATTTCGCCATGAAGGCGAGGTAGCGCTTCATGCCGGGATCGTCCTTCCATTCGGGATCGGCGGCATCCTTGACGTAGCCGACGCTGACGACGCCCTTGGAATTCTCCAGGCCCGCCGGCTTCAGAACGGCGCTGACCGAGGAGGCGTTGATGTCGATGATGTGCAGCGGCTTCCAGCCGATCTCGGCGACCTTCTTGATCGCCTGCGCCGCCTGCTTCGGCGTCGTGGCGCTGAACAGCACGTCGGCGCCGGCATCCTTCAGCCGCAGGATCTGCGAGTCGATGGTCGGCTCGGTGATCTCGTAGGACGTCTCGGCCACGATCATCTTCCCCGCCTTGTCGCCGAGGCCAACCTTGAGGCCGGCGAGATAGTCCTTGCCGAGGTCGTCGTTCTGGTAGAGCACGCCGATCTTGGCGTTCGGATGGTTCTTCAGCAAATATTGCGCGTAGATCCGGCCCTCGACGAGGTAGGAGGGGTTGAAGCCCATGGTCCAGGGAAAGTTCTTGGGATCGGTGAAGCGCGCCGCGCCGGTCGCCGCGAACAGCTGCGGAATCTTCTTGGCGTTGAGATATTTCTGCACGGCGACGTTCGGCGCGGTGCCGATGATCTGGAACGTCAGCAGCACCTCGTCGCTTTCGACCAGCTTGCGGGTTTGCTCCACCGTTTTCGGCGGCGAATAGGCATCGTCGTACTGGATCAGTTCGACCTTGCGGCCGTTCACGCCGCCCTCGTCGTTGATCATCTTCATGTAGGCGGCCTGGGTCTTGCCGATCACGGCATAGGCCGAGGCTGGGCCGCTGAGCGGTACGGTCTGGCCGACCTTGATCGCGGTGTCGGACGCGCCGACATCGTATTTCTTCTGCGCCTGCGCTGCTGAGATCGACAGCGCGAGAAGCAAGGCGGAGGCTGCGATGTGTTTGAGAGAAACGCTTGTCATGTCCTGTCCTTCCCGATTGTCATTCGCCCTTGAGACCAGCATCGCGGATCAGCTTGGTCCATTTCTTGGTCTCGGCGTCGATGAACTGGCCGAACTCGGCCCCGGTGCCAGCACGCACTTCGAGGCCCTGGGCGGTCAGCTTGTCCTTGATCGCAGGCTCGGCGAGCGCGCGCAGGATCTCGGCCTGGAATTTGTCGACGATCGCGCGCGGCGTCGTGGACGGCGCCATGAAGCCGTACCAGCCCGCGGCGGCCACGTTGGGAAAGCCCTGCTCGCGCAGGGTCAGGGCCTGCGGATAGAGCGCGCTGCGCTCGGCCGAGGCGACGCCGAGCACGGTGAACTTGCCGCTCTGGATATAGGGCAGGGCGGTCGGCAGCGCCGTCAGCGTGGCGTCGACGCGGCCGGCGAGCAGTTCGGTGTAGGAGGCGGCATCGCCCCGGAACGGGATGTTGAGACCCTTGACCCCGGCGTCGCGGAACAGCAGCTCTCCGGCGAGGTGCGGCTGCGAGCCGGCGCCGGGAGAGGCGAAGGTCAGCCCGTCCGGTTTCGACTTGCCATAGGCGATCAGCTCGGGGAGCGTCTTGAACGGCGCATCGGCGCTGATGATGAGGAACAGCGGCGCGACCACGACCATCGCGACCGGCTGCAGATCCTTGCGGTCATAGGTCAGCTTGCCGAACAGCGCCTCGGCGGTCGCGTAGGGGGCCGCGACGTAGAGAAGGGTGTAGCCGTCGCCCGGTGCATGGGCGACCATGTCGTTGGCGATGCGGGTGCCGGCACCCGGTTTGTTCTCGACGATGAACTGCTGACGCAGGCTGCGGCCGAACTCTTCGGCCAGCAGGCGCAGCGAGATGTCGTTGGAGCCGCCGGGTCCATAGGGCGAGATCAGCCGCACCAGGCGCGTCGGCCATGCGTCTTCGGCCTGGGCCGTCAGGCTCGAGCCCGCGACCAGTCCGCCTGCGAGCGTGCCCAGCAGGGTTCTGCGTGTGACCTTGAATGATGTCACTGTCTTCTTCCTCCCTTATTTTCTTGTCTGCTTTTTATTGGTCTTGTTGTTGCGCTCAGATCACCTTTCGCTCGGTGAGCCTTTCGACCTCCTGGTCGGAAAGGCCGAGCCAGTTGCGAAACACCTCGTCATTGTCCTGGCCGACGTCGCCGGCGGCGTGGCGCATTTGCGCGGGATCATTGGTGAAGCGCGGCACGACGTTGGCCATCGCAACCGTGCCGAAATCCCGGTCGGGGACGCGGGTGATGACCTCGCGCGCTTTCACCTGCGGGTCGTCGGCGATCTGGTCGATCGAATAGATCGGAGCGAGCGTGCCCTGCGCGGCATTGAATCGCGCTAGGACCATTTCGAGGGGATGGGCGGCACACCAGCCGGCGAAGATGCCATTGAGCTCGGAAGCGTGCGCGACGCGCCGGTCGTTGCTGGCAAAGCGCGGGTCGGTGATCAGGTCGGGCCGTTCGATCGCTCGGCAGTTCGCGGCAAACAGCGCGTTGGTCGACCCTGCCAGCGTCACCCAGTGATCGTCGCTGGTGCGGAACACGGCGGCCGGCGCCGAATAGCCGTTGGCATTGCCGATCCGGCTGCGAACGGTGCCGAGCTGATCGTGCTCGATGGCGAGGACGTCGAGCAGGCGGAAGGTCGCCTCAGTGAGCGAAAGATCGATCTCCTCGCCGGGGGCATCGCGATCGCGCGCCCGTTTCCACAGCGCCGCGAGCACGCCGACGGCGCCGAACAGGCCGCCGATCGAATCCCCGATCGGGTAACCCGGATGGGTCGGTTCGCCGTCGCTCTCGCCGGTGATGTAGGTGAGCCCGCCCATGGCCTCGAAGATGCGGGCAAAGCCGGGCCGGTCGCGATAGGGCCCGTCCTGCCCGAAGGCGGTGGCGCGCAGGATCACGAGGCGCGGCTGGATCGACCACAGCACCTCCCTGGACAGGCCCCAGCGATCGAGCGTTCCCGGACGGAAATTCTCGATCAGCACGTCGAAGCGAGGAAGCAGCTGCTTGAACAGTGCAAGTCCGTCCGGCATGCGCAGATCGAGCGTGGCGAACTTCTTGTTGCGATTGGCCGCCTTCCACCACAGCGGCTTGCCGTCCTTGAACGGCGGAAACGAGCGTACGCCGTCACCGTTCCCCGGCATCTCGATCTTGAGCACCTCGGCGCCGTAGTCGGCCAGCAGCGTCGCGGCGAAGGGCGCGGCAATGATGGTCGCGATGTCGAGAACCTTCAAACCTTCGAGCGGTCCAGCCATCCTATGCCCTGCCGCTCGTGATTTTCCTGGCTTTGCGCGGCGGCGCGAGCTCTGCCTGTCCGACGATGGCGCGGATGCTGTCGGCGAGCGCGGCGATGCGCGGGCCGATCTCGGCCTCGAGCTGGCCCGGCTGGAGCCGGAAGGCGGGGATGCCGCAATTGATCGAGAACGACTGCCTTGATTCACCCGCGTGAAACAGCGGCGCGGCGACGGCATGGATCGAGGCCATGTACTCGCCCCAGCAGGTGGCGAAGCCGCGGCTTTTGCATTGCGCGATCCCGGCCCGGTATTTGTCGCGAAACGCCGACCACAGCTCGCCGTCTTCGGCGGCGATGATCCGTTCGAGCCGCTCTGAATCCGCCAGCGGCAAGGTCGCTGCCGCGGCGCGTCCCATGGCGGTCATCACCACGGGAATCGGCATACCGATGTCGGGCGCGTGCGGCCCGACATCGCCGGAGCGCGCGGTCTCGACATAGATCATCGATGTCGCGTCGAGCAGGCCGATCGAGACCGTGCCGCGGACGCTGAGCGCCAGCTCCTGCATCATGGGCCGCGCCATCTGGCGGAATTGCATTCCGGCAAGCAGGGGATGGGCGATCCGCAGCGCCCGCGCACCGACGCGGTACTTGGCCCGCTCGGCGTCGTAGCGGAGGTAGCCGAGCTCGGCCAGCGTGTGGGTCAGCCGCGCCACCGTCGGCCGCGGGATGCCCGTCAGTGTCGACAGCTCCATGTTGCCCAGCAATGTGCTTCCGGCCTTGAACGCCTCGAGCACGACCAGCCCCTTTGCCAGCGTCGTGGCGAAGGCGGCGTCATCGACGCTTTCCGCCAGCACTGCGGCGGCAGAGGAGGGCGGATGTCGCGGTCTGGATAGATCTCTCGAGGCCATTCCCGAATATCAGACGGCGAAATCGGGTCTGTCCAATAGATTCGACCATAGCGGACAAATTGTCCGCTATGTGGACACCAATCTCGCCTCGATATTTCCGTTGAAGGACGCGCCGGGCGGGCCCAACACACGGATTTTTGTCGTGATTGCATGTCTTCCTGTGACAGGATTATTACGACGACATGTCAGATCGATAATTTTCGGAGCGGTTCATGTTGCAGTGGCAGGCGCGGTCAAATCCCCTCGCGTGGTGGTGGGGATCCCTCACGCTCGTGAGCGGCGCCAACATCCTGGTGTGGTTCATGCTGTACCGCGAATTCTACCCGACGCCTGCGGGCAGCCTCAGCGGCGGCTCGGACATCGGGCTGATGTTGCTGCTGTGCGCTGGCTATGTGTTCGGCTGCGCGTTCCGCTCGTTCCTGCCGCGCGCCGACGTGCAGCGCATCTGCCTGTTCGACACCTGGCTGTCGAGCGTCGTCGTCGGCCGCACCGTCGCGACCGTGGCCGAACTCTGCTTCGTCGCGCAATGGGCCATCATCCTGCATCAGCTCGGCAAGATGACGGGCGCGGAGACCGCGGTGAACATCGCGCTCGTCATCGTGCCGATCATTGTCATCGCGGAGTGCTTCTCCTGGTACGCGGTTGTGACGACGAACTTTCTCTACAACGCGATCGAGAACTCGCTGTGGGCGGTGACTTTCTTCCTCGCGGGCATCGCGCTGTGCCGGCTGATGCCGGAATTCCAGGGCGTGGTGCGCTGGGCGCTGATGTCGGGCATCGTCGGCATCGCCTGCTTCCTCGCCTTCCTCGTCACCGTCGACGTTCCCATGTATCTCAGCCGCTGGCGGGCAGGGCACGCCGAGGGCAACAGGTTGCTGGGCTTCCTCGAAGGCCTGCACGACGTCTCGACGCGCTGGGTGGTGACCCACGATATCGCGCATTGGAAGGGCGAGCTGACCTGGATGTTCCTGTATTTCAGCGCCGCGGTGTGGTCGAGCCTGGCGCTGTGCGCGCTCTATGCGATGGAAGGCTATCTGGCGCAGTATCTGGCCTGAGCGCTGAAGCACCGTTCCGACGGGACGGTGCTTCAGGTGTTAGTTTGACGCGTTTTCTTCGCGCGAACCGGTATCCACTTCGCTTGAAAACGCTCTACTTCCCCACCAGCCCGCACTTGCTGCGGTCGAGCGGGCGGAAGGCCTGATCGGGCGGGATGGTCGCGACCAGCTTGACGAAATCCCACGGTCCCCTGGATTCCTCCGGCGTCTTGACCTGCACCAGGTAGAGGTCGTGCACCATGCGCTGGTCCTCGCGGATGTGGCCTTTGGGCGTGTAGGCATCCGACACCGGCGTCACCTTCATCTTGGCCATCACGGTCGCGCTGTCGTCGGAATCGGTGTCCTTGATCGCCTGCAGATAATGGCGCACGGCGGAATAGACGCCGGCCTGGATCTGCGAGGGCATCGCCTTGCGGCGCGCATAGAAGGCGTCGGAGAATTTTCGCGCGGCCGGCGAGACGTCCTCGAAGAACGAGGTGACGATGAGGTCGCCACGCGTCGCCTTCAGCCCGACCGCCGCGATGTCGACGTTCTGGAACGACATCGGCACGATCTTGATGCCCTGGTCGGCAAGGCCGAATTCCTCGGCCTGCTTGATCGCGGTGGCGTTGTCGCCGGCGACGTTGATGGCGAGGATCTTCGCGCCCGAGGACTGTGCCTGAAGCAGGAACGATGAATAGTCGGGGGTGCCGAGCTGAGCCTTGACGCTGCCAGCGACCTTGCCGCCGAGCTCGCCGATGCGGGCGCGGGCGGTCGCCTCGATCGAATGGCCGAACGCGTAGTCGCCGGTGATGAAGAACCATGGCTCCTTGCTGGTCTGCATGATGCCGGAGACCACGGCGGTCGCCGTGGAATAGGCGTCCTGGGTCCATTGCACGCTGGTCGGCGCGCACGCCTCGTCGGTCAGTTGGTTGGCGCCGGCGCCGGAGACAAGGAAGATCTTGCCGTTGCCGCGCACCAGCTCCTGCACGGCGAGCGCGGCGCCGGAGCTGCCGCCGTCGGCGATGGCCTGGACACCTTCGCTGAACCATTTGCGGGCGAGCGAGGCCGCGAGATCCGGCTTGTTCTGGTGGTCGGCCTGCAGGATCTCGATCGGCTTGCCGTTGATCTTGCCGCCGAACTCCTCCGCGGCCATCCGCGCCGCCTCGACCGAGCCCGGGCCCATGGCGGTTGCGAACACACCGTTCATGTCGGTGAGCACGCCGATGCGGAGGGCATCGCCCTTGATCTCGGCGCGCGCAGGCGGGCCTGCGAGCGCCAGCGTGACCAGCAGGATGGCGGTGGATGTCGTGCGGAGCATGGCGTTTCCCGGTTTTTTCGTTTTTGATCGTTCGAGGATTTGGTCAGGCCGGTTCGGCGATGACCTTGTTGCGCAAGGTTCCGATGCCGGAGATTTCGACCTCGACGGTGTCGCCGGGACGCATCCACAGCGGCGGCGTGCGCTTGGCGCCGACGCCGCCCGGCGTGCCCGTGACGATGACGTCGCCGGGGACGAGCGGGCAGATCGTCGAGATGTAGGCGATCAACTCGGGGATGCCGGTGATCAGGAGATCGGTGGTGGTGTTCTGCACCACGGTGCCGTTGAGGCGCGTCTGCAGGCTGAGCTTGGAGGGATCGGGAATCTCGTCCGCCGTCACCAGCCACGGTCCGAAGCTGCCGCTCTCGACAAAAGTCTTGCCGGAGAGGAACTGGCTGGTGTGGCGTTGCCAGTCGCGGATGCTGCCCTCGTTGTAGCAGGAATAGCCGGCGATGTGATCGAGCGAGCGGCTCGCGGAGATGTGCCGGCCTTGCTTGCCGATCACCAGTGCGAGCTCGCCCTCGTAATCGAAATCGTCACTCACCTTCGGCTTCACGATCGGCTGGAGATGGCCGACCTGGCTGCAGGGAAAGCGCACGAACAGCGCCGGCTTCTCGGTGACGGTGCGTCCGGTCTCGGCGACGTGGTCGCGGTAGTTCAGGCCGACGCAGATGATCTTGCCGGGATCGGGGATCACGGGGGCGAAGCTGATCTTGTCGAGCGGATGGTCAGGCGCAGCGGATGCGACCAGCTTCGCCGCCTCGGCGAGGCGACCGGCTTCGAGCAGCTGCCGCAGCGAGGTGCAGGGCGCCATGCGCGCGCCGAGATCGACGACGCCGTTGTCCTTGACGGCGCCGAAGGAGGCGCGGCCGTCGGCAATGAAAGAAAGCAGCTTCATGGGGTATCCCTGGGATCAGGCCGCGGACGGCACGGGGTTGGGGGGAATGGCGGCGGCGGCGAGTCGTTCGAGCTCGATCTCGTTGCGGGCGGTGCCGCGGATGTAGCGGTCGGGACCGACCAGTGCGGCGATGATGCCGTGTTCGCGCAGCCAGTCGCCGATGCCATCGGCATCGTCGGCGGTGAGGATCTCGAGTCCGGCCTGCGCCAGAGCGGGGCGCGACGGCAGGGCGGCCGCGGTCTCGACGATCAGCACGTGGCGGTAGCCGGTGCGGTCGTCGCTGCGCTCTCCAGTGCCGAGCACGAACTGGGGCGCGAGATGGCGAGACAGCGGCAGATCCGCGAGCGCCAGTCCAGGGCCGAGCAGGGGCTTTTTCACCTCCAGTTTGGCCGGCGCATTCGGACGCGCTTCACCCACGGCAAGGCCGGCCTCGATCGCCCTCGTGTTGATGATGCCGCCGAGCCGGATGGCGAGCTCGATGAACTCGCGCACATGCGGCTGACGTTCGCTCTGATAGGTGTCGAGCAGATCGGGCGCGGCGCCGCCCTGAATGATCGCGGCGAGCTTCCAGGCGAGGTTGGAGGCGTCGCGGATGCCGGCGCACATGCCCTGGCCGAGGAAGGGCGGGGTCTGGTGCGCGGAATCGCCGGCCAGCAGCAGCCGTCCGCCGCGCCAGGCCTGCGCGATCGCGGAATGAAAGGTGTAGACCGCGGCGCGCTCGAGCGCGGCGTCATCAGGCGTGACCCAACGCGACAGCAACTCCCACACCTTCGCCGGCTGGGCAACGTCCTGGGAATCCTCATGAGGTAGCACCGTGATCTCCCAGCGCCGCCGCGTTCCGGTGCCGCGCACGTAAGTCGCGGGCCGGGCGGGGTTGCAATGCTGGATGCTGTAGTCGCCAAGGTCTTCGCGCGCGCGCTTGAGCAGCACGTCGATCACGAGCCAGCGCTCGTGGAAGCCGAGATCGTCCATGCCGGAGCCGATGAAGCGGCGAACCAGAGAGCGCGCGCCGTCGCAGCCGACGACATAGGCCGCGCGGACCTCACGCAGCTTGCCGTTGGACAGATCCTCGTAGCGGACGCGCACGCCGTGCTCGTCCTGGTCGAGCGCGAAGACCTCGCAGCGGCTCTGCAAGGTGACGTGGGCAAAACGGGCAAGGCCGCCGATCAGCACGTCCTCCAGATCTGGTTGGTGAAAGCGGTAGCTGAGATTCCAGCCCATCGGCGTAGGGGTTTGCGGCCGCGACCAGTCCAGCAGCATCTTGCCGTCGGCATCCAGAAACAGCATGCCGGGGCTGAGGATTGTCTGCGGCAGGATCGCCTCGGCGAGACCGATGGTCTGGAACACGCGCATGCATTCGTCGTCGAAATGCACGGCACGCGGCAAATGATAGGTTCGCGCCTCGCGCTCCAGCACCAGCGTGCGGACGCCGCAAAGACCGAGCAAATTGGCGAGCGTGGCGCCGACCGGACCACGGCCGACGATCACGACATCGAACTCTTCGGGGGTGGATTTATCTTGCATGGGGGTATCTCTTCGCCGAGCCGCGCCGCAGCATCAACGCCGCCGCGCCAAGTGTCCGCCCTGCGGACGACGAGCTGCGAACAGGCCCTGTCCGCCAGCCGGACGTTTCGGCAATTGGACTGTCTCGGATAGGTCCGGCCCGGCTACCTAAGGGCAGGAAAAAAAGTGCAGGTTGTCGATCGAGGCAGCCGCGGAGGAACGACGATGCTGAAATACGCGGGAGCGGCCTGTCTTGCGATCCGACTGCTGGTGACGCCGGCTCTGTCCGCGGACATCAACGTTGGCATTCTGCTGTCTGCCACCGGCCCGGCCGCGGCGATCGGCAATGCCGAGCGCAACGGGACCAGCTTTGGCGCGACCGAAATTGCGGGACACAAGGTCAACTATCTGTTTCTCGACGAGGCCTCGGACAGCACCGCGGCGGTCGCCGCGCTGCGCAAACTGTTCCAAGGCAGCCAGATCGACATCCTCGTCGGCCCGACCACGACGCCGGGGTCCTTTGCCGTGATCGATCCGGCGGTCGAGTACCGCCTTCCTGTCATCACGCTGGCGCCCGTCAACGCACTGGTCGCGCCGGTCGATGCGCGCAAGCGCTGGATCTTCAAGACCACCACCAACGACGATCACGAAGCGACACCGTTGTTCGCCCACATGAAGAAGAACGGCGTCAAGACGCTCGCCCTGATCGGCTTCGGCGATTCCTACGGCGATGCCTGGAGCAAGGTCGGCGCGGACATGTCTGCGGCCAATGGCATCAAGCTGCTTGCCGACGAGAAATATGCGCGCACGGACACCACCGTCAGCGGGCAGGTGCTCAAGATCGTCGCCGCCAATCCCGACGCCGTTCTCATTGCAGCCTCCGGCGCGCCCGCGGCGCTGCCGCTGCTTCAACTTCGCGAAAAGGGATATGAGGGCAAGGTGTACGGCACGCTCGGTGCGACCTTCGGCGATTTTCGCAAGCTGACCGGCGCCCAGGGCGACGGGATCTTCGTGCCGCTGAGCCCGGCGGTCGGGGCGGCATCGCTTCCGGATGAGCATCCCGCTAAGCGGGCTGCATTGGAGTTCATTCAGCGCTACGAGGCCAAGTTCGGCCCGGGAAGCCGCAACATCTTTGCGGGCTCCGCCTATGACGCGCTGCTCCTGATCGAGCGCGCCGTGCCCGTAGCGCTCAAGGCGGGAGAGCCCGGGACCGCCGAATTCCGGGAAGGACTCCGCAGTGCCATCGAAGGGCTCAAGGGCGTGCCCGGCTCGCGCGGCGTCTACAATTACGGTGCCAATGACCACACCGGCCTCGACCAGAGCGCGTTGACGCTCGGTCGGCTCGAGAAGGGCGAATGGGTGGCGGTGCACTGAGGCGTGCACGCAGGCGTGTTCGTGGCCGATCAGGGAGGATAGAGGATGCCGGCCGTTCCCGGACAAGCTGTGTATGACGTCGATCTCTACAGCGACGAGGTCTTGCACGATCCATATCCGCATTATCGCGCTCTGCGCGAACTGGGCGCCGTAGTCTGGTTGCCCCGAAACGGGCTCCATGTGGTCGCCCGCTTCGACGACGTCCGAGCAGCGTTGCGGAACCCGTCCGTGTTCTCGTCGGCCCAGGGGGTTGCGGCGAACGATCATGTCAACGAGATCTCGCGCGGCACGACGCTGGCGAGCGATGCGCCTCTGCATGACCGGTTGCGTGCGATCATCGCGGCGCCCTTGCTGCCGCGGGCGCTGGAGGAGATTGCACCGCAGATCAGGGCGGAGGCCGGGCTGCTGATCGACGATCTCGTCGCCCGCGGCGCGTTCGATGCGGTCACCGATCTGGCTCAGCACTTGCCCCTGACGATCGTCTCGAAACTCGTCGGTCTGGAGGATTACGGCCGCAGCAGCATGTTGCGATGGGCTGCCGCGACCTTCAACGTGCTGGGCGGCATGAACGACAGGGCGTGCGCGGCGCTCGAGGATGTTCACGATATGCGCGCCTATCTCGGCGGAGAGGAGATCAGGACCCGTCTGCGGCCCGGCAGCTGGGGCGACCGGATATTTGCCGCGGCGGATCGGGGCGAGGTCGAAGCCGAACGTTGTCCGGTCCTGATGCGGGATTATCTCGGACCAAGTCTGGATACGACGATCTTCGCAACGGCCAACCTCATCCTGCTGTTCGGCCGCAATCCCGACCAATGGGATCTCGTCCGAAACGATCCGGCCCTGATCCCCAACGCGATCAACGAGGCATTGCGGCTGGAATCGCCGGTCCGCGGGTTTACACGGCACCTCGCGACCGATGCGACGATTGGCGATCTGGCCGTCCCGCGCGGGAGCCGGCTGCTGCTGCTCTACGCGTCGGCCAATCGCGACGAGCGAAAATGGCAGGATCCCGAGCAATTCGACGTGAAGCGCCGCGCCAACGATCATCTCGGATTCGGCAACGGCACGCATATGTGCGCAGGCCTGCATCTGGCCCGGCTGGAGATGACGGCGCTGCTGGAGGTTCTCGTGGAACGCGTCGCCGGTTTCCGGATTGGCGAACCCGTGCTCGCGATGAACAACGTGTTGCGCGGTCTGGCGTCGCTACCGGTCCAGGTCGTGCGCGCGTAGCTGACGCCGGGCGCGATCGTCGATATCGCGGACCCAAGTGAGGCGCGAGTTCAGCTCCCCACGTCGATGGCTGCCGCCGCGCCGCGCATCGGCTCGACGAAGGTGGCGACGGCCTCCTCGATTCCCAATGCCGAGCGGATCCAGATGATGGAGATGCAGCCGAACACGGCATCGTTGCGCACGATGGGCACGGCGATCGAAGCCGTCTTGGGATTGAATTCGCCCTCGCTGCGGATCGCGTAGCCTCGCGCCTGCGTCTCGGCGATCATGCGGTCGAGGCGGGCTTCGTCGAGAAAGGGGCGGTCGTCAGCCTCGTCGATGCGGCGCAAATGATTGAGGATCAGTTCGCGCTCGTGGGCGGGGCAGGCGGCGAGATAGGCGCGGCCCGCGGAGGTCCGCAGCATCGGCAGGCGTTTGCCGATCATGCCGCGGTCGATCGAGAGCGGGCTGCGCGAATGCGTGGTCTCCTGCACGACCATCGCCGCGTTCTCGTACGTGGAGAGATCGACCGGCCAGACCAGGGTCCTGCTGAGCTCGGCGAGATAGGGCGCCGCCGCCTGGCAGATCACCACGCCGGGATCGTAGCCGTCGCCGAGGCTCAACGCGCGGCGGGTGACGCGAAAGCGGTCATCGCTCGCACTGCGGGCGATATAGCCGAGTTCCTCCAGCGTTTCGAGCAGGCGGTAGACGGTGGGGCGGGGCAGGTCGAGTGCGCGGGCGACGTCGCCGGCACGGATGCCCCCCGAGCGGTTGACCTCCCGCAGCACGTCGAGCCCGCGCTTGAAGGCACGGACGCCTTCCGACTGCCGGGGGACAGCCTTGTCCGTCCGCTCCTTGGACACTTCGCATTTCCTCCCTTGTGGCGCACGGTCTCGCGATTATCGTTGCGAACGCGAAGCGATTGCGGACCGCCACGTTAAGATCGTGCGCGGCCGGTATCAAGTTCGCCGCATTGCGGCACACGCGATGCCTTCGGGAGGAATTCGATGGAAATCACCGCGCTCGGTTATATCGGGATCAACTCATCGCAGCTCGACCAGTGGGACCGGATGGCGACA
>LNAP01015474.1_pt1 | contig 13905 bp, 11 predicted proteins | sample 602601 | NCBI WGS metagenome assembly LNAP01 (sample SAMN02440304, study PRJNA202911) | soil metagenome | biome: Subtropical and temperate rainforests or woodlands; isolation source: soil samples (1 kg each in a 20% v/v slurry with milli Q water) were... ...
TTCGAAGTGGCCACGAACCCTGAGATCGACATCGTTATAGAGCTGATGGGCGGCTACACCGTTGCCCGCGAGCTGGTACTCAAGGCCATCGAGAATGGCAAGCATGTGGTCACCGCGAACAAGGCACTGATCGCCGTTCACGGTAATGAGATTTTCGCCAAGGCACGTGAGAAAGGCGTGATCGTGGCGTTCGAAGCGGCTGTGGCCGGTGGCATTCCGGTGATCAAGGCGATCCGTGAAGGCCTGTCCGCCAACCGCATCAACTGGGTCGCCGGGATCATCAACGGCACCGGCAACTTCATCCTCACCGAAATGCGCGAGAAGGGTCGCACCTTCGAAGACGTACTCGCCGAGGCGCAAGCCCTGGGTTACGCCGAAGCCGATCCGACCTTCGACGTTGAAGGCATCGACGCGGCCCACAAGCTGACGATCCTGGCCTCCATCGCCTTCGGCATCCCGCTGCAGTTCGACAAGGCTTACACCGAAGGCATCACCAAGCTGACCACCGCTGACGTGAACTACGCCGAAGCGCTGGGTTATCGCATCAAGCACCTCGGCGTCGCTCGCAGCACCGCGTCCGGTATCGAGTTGCGCGTGCACCCCACGTTGATCCCGGCCGATCGCCTGATCGCCAACGTCAACGGCGTGATGAACGCGGTGATGGTCAACGGTGATGCGGCCGGTTCGACCCTGTTCTACGGCGCGGGCGCCGGCATGGAGCCGACGGCTTCGTCGGTGATCGCCGACCTGGTGGACGTGGTTCGCGCCATGACCTCCGACCCGGAAAACCGTGTGCCGCACCTGGCCTTCCAGCCGGATTCGTTGTCGGCGCACCCGATCCTGCCGATCGAAGCGTGCGAAAGTGCTTACTACCTGCGCATTCAGGCGAAAGACCATCCGGGCGTACTGGCCCAGGTCGCGAGCATTCTGTCGGAGCGTGGCATCAACATCGAATCGATCATGCAGAAAGAAGTCGAAGAGCATGACGGTCTGGTGCCGATGATCCTGCTGACTCACCGTGTGCTGGAACAGCACATGGCTGGAAGCCCTGGCAGGCGTGGTCGGTCCGGTCGTCCGGATCCGCGTCGAGCACCTGAACTAAACAAAAGCAGCGGCAAGCTGCGAGCTTCAAGCGACAAGTCAAAGGCACTCTGGCTTTTACTTGCCGCTTGTAGCTTGAGACTTGAAGCTCAAACCAAAGGTTTGCCCCTATGCGTTATATCAGTACCCGCGGCCAGGCACCGGCCCTGAATTTCGAAGATGTCCTGCTGGCCGGTCTTGCCACCGACGGTGGTCTGTACGTCCCGGAAAACCTGCCACGTTTCACCCAGGAAGAAATCGCTTCCTGGGCTGGCTTGCCGTATCACGAGCTGGCCTTCCGGGTGATGCGCCCGTTCGTTACCGGCAGCATCCCTGATGCCGATTTCAAAAAGATCCTTGAAGAAACCTACGGTGTGTTCTCGCACAGCGCCGTGGCACCGTTGCGTCAGCTGAATGGCAACGAATGGGTGCTCGAGCTGTTCCACGGCCCGACCCTGGCGTTCAAAGACTTCGCCCTGCAACTGCTCGGTCGTCTGCTCGACTACGTACTGGAAAAACGCGGCGAGCGCGTGGTCATCGTCGGCGCGACCTCCGGTGACACCGGTTCGGCCGCCATCGAAGGCTGCAAGCACTGCGAAAACGTCGACATCTTCATCCTGCACCCGCATAACCGCGTGTCCGAAGTGCAGCGTCGCCAGATGACCACCATCTTCGGCGAGAACATCCATAACATCGCCATCGAAGGCAACTTCGATGACTGCCAGGAAATGGTCCTGACCAGAGCTTCCTCAAGGGCACGCGTCTGGTGGCGGTGAACTCGATCAACTGGGCGCGGATCATGGCCCAGATCGTTTACTACTTCCACGCAGCCCTGCAGTTGGGCGGCCCGGCGCGCTCGGTATCGTTCTCGGTGCCGACCGGCAACTTCGGCGACATCTTCGCCGGTTACCTGGCACGCAACATGGGCCTGCCGATCAACCAGTTGATCGTCGCCACCAACCGCAATGACATCCTGCACCGCTTCATGAGCGGCAACCAGTACGTCAAGGAAACCCTGCACGCCACGTTGTCGCCGTCGATGGACATCATGGTGTCGTCGAACTTCGAGCGTCTGCTGTTCGATCTGCACGGTCGCAACGGCGCAGCGATTGCCGGTTTGATGGACAGCTTCAAGCAGGGCGGCGGTTTCAGCGTCGAACAGGAACGCTGGACCGAAGCCCGCAAATTGTTCGATTCCCTGGCCGTGGATGACGCGCAAACCTGCGAAACCATTGCCGAAGTCTACGAGCAAACCGGCGAACTGCTGGATCCGCACACCGCCATCGGCGTGAAGGCCGCGCGCGAATGCCGTCGTAGCCTGGATATTCCAATGGTGATCCTCGGCACGGCCCATCCGGTCAAATTCCCGGATGCAGTGGAGAAAGCCGGCGTAGGAAAAGCGCTTGAACTACCTGCACATCTTTCTGATTTGTTCGAGCGAAATGAGCGTTGCACCGTGTTGCCGAATGATTTGAAAGCCGTGCAGGCCTTTGTCAGTCAGCATGGCAACCGCGGCAAGCCGCTGTAACCACTCAAAGCTGTCACATTTTGAAGCCCGTCTCCTGACGGGCTTTCTCATTTCTGCATGCCACACTTGTCGTGTTTTCGCCCCAGAAAGGATGGGCGAGTTGATTGCGAAGGAAGTGGTAATGCGGTTTTTCAGAGGGTTCAAACCAGCCGTGTGCTGGATGTTTTTGATCGGCGTCCTGGGCTTGGATCAAGCAGGGACGGCCGCGCAATTGGCGACGCCCGAGTCCAGGGGGGCGGGCGTCGGCGCAATCATCGAACTGGATGCTCAGGAACTGAGGTGGGTTGCCGAGCATCCGCAAGTCATCGTCTCGTCGGTGCAATACCCGCTTTATCTGTTCAAGGATGAACACGGTCAGTGGAGCGGTCTGAACAACGATCTGCTCAATCGCATCAGTGCCATGACGGGTTTGCAGTTTGTTCACGAGGAGTCGTTTTCCACCGACCAACTGCTTGGGCGTCTGGAAAGTGCCGAGGCGGACATGAGCACAACGCTGGCGATGAATGACGAGCGTAAGGCGTTCCTGGATTTCAGTCATGCGTTCGGTGGCGCTGGATGGGTGTTTGTCGGACGGGCAGACGCACCGGTCGTGCACTCCCTGGCGCAGTTGGCGAAAAGAGTGCTGGTGTTGCCGGCCCGGCACGCACTCGAAGGCACGATTCGCCGCGACTACCCGGCGATAGAGTTGCGCACGGTCAAGACTTACGCCGAGGCCAGGGCGCTGGTTGAAAGTGGTGAAGCCTTTGCCACCATCGAAAATGAAATCGGGGCGCAGCTCTATCCGTTGGGGCAACTCAAGGTCGGCCGGGCCGTGGAGGGCAAGTGGGAGGCTGATCACCTCGCGGTACGCAAAGGCCAGTCGCCGCTGCTGAGCATTCTCAACAAGGCGCTTGAGGCCTTCCCTGCGGCCGACTTGCGGGCCATTCGCCTGAAATGGCTCAGCGGTATCGCGCCTGTCGAGTCGCCTTCTCGCTGGCGGCAGCTGACTCACTGGTTTTGCTGGGGCATGTTTATCGTCAGCCTGTTCGGTCTGCTTTCCTTGCTCTGGAATCGCAGGCTCGCGGCACTGATCAAGCAGCGCGCAGACGCTGAAAAGGGGCTGGGCGATCAGCTTGCGTTCCAGCATGCGTTGATCGACGCCATGCCCGATCCGATGTTTGTTCGTGATCTGCAAGGGCGTTTGATCATGTGCAACAAAAGTTATGAGGAGAGCCTCTGCACCCGTTTTGACCAGGTTCAAGGGCGACGGCTGGTTGAGCTCGATGTCCTGCCGGCGGAAACCGCAGCGCTGCTGCATGCCGAATTCATGGCGCAGATGGAGACTCGAAAGCCACGCTTCAGTGAACGTCAATTGCTGTTCAACAACGGGGTCAGGGACATCTACCAATGGACGGTGCCGTTCTACAGCGTCGACGGCCAATTGCGAGGGTTGCTGGGGGGATGGACTGATATCGGTCACCGGACAAGGCACCTGTGAACAGGCTGTTTTTTCCCTGTCATCTTTTCCGTGCATGCTCTATCGACCAGGGACGCCGACGCGTCTGCACCTGGAATCCAGAACTTTCTTCTCGGGTCGGTGGTCATTTACTGTGAACACACCCCAGGCACTTTGTTTTCGGACTATTGAGTGGTGATCGAGATGGAAAGTATCAGTCTATTGCTCGGTGAGGCTCTGAGCCCGTATCAGGTCAAGCTGACCCCGTCGGGCGCCCATGGCGAATGCCTGGTGACACTGAAGAATGCGACCGGCGCGATCGTGGTCGAACGGGCGTTCAATCAAGCCCAGTTAACCGATTACCGTCTGCTGACGGATGTCGTCGACGGCTTGCACCGAGACGTGCTGATTGCCGAAGGACGGCTGGAACCCTGCGTCATCGCGGCGCTGCGCAATGCGGCTCAGGATAAGGTCCTGGCCAGTCGAAATTGAATTGTTCTTTTGTGGGAACCTTCCTGCGCTCAGGTCGTCAGACCATGTAACAGCAGGATCAAGCATTGTGCTCCGGTGCTTGTAGCTTGCTGCCACTGGTCTTTATGTAGGCCACGTTTAACCCCGAGTCGTCTCCCCACTTCTCGGGGTTTCTTTTGCCTGCGATTTGTCATTGCCCAGCCTGATTCTCGAAAAAGGCTTTGGCTTCTTTCAGGTAGTCGTTGCGTCTTTCGGGGTCCAGCCACTCAGCGTACAGCTGGTCCAGTCGCTCATGGGGCAGGGTGCGTAACAGTTCATTGATCTCTTGGATGGCCTTGCGGCCCTGGACTGTACCGGAGCAGCCAATGTGCCCCGACAGGTATTTGCCCGTGCCCTTCACCGGGTAAAATTCCAGCTGATCGTCGGCGATGTGCTCTCGATTAGCCTGATAGCGAATTTCCGGCCAGTACCCCAGAACCATTTGCAAACGGCCCAGGCGCTGCATCTGCAACAGACTGGCAAGGGCATCGTTGCCGTAATGGGGAGCCAGTGCGTCCGGTGGCGCCAGTTTCAGCAGCGTGTCGAGGACTTGGCCGTAACTGCGCTCGGCGACGACCCCGATTTTCTTTTGGCCACTGGCCAGCAGAGCCGCAAGATCGACTTCGCCGTCGATCAGAAAAGGATCCAGCTGCGCGCGGTCTTCCCGGCGGACGACAAGTCCATTGCTCACCGCGCGGAAGGCCGGAATGGAGAACGCAATCCATTGTTCGCGCTCTTTGGTCCAGACCAGTGACGGATCGCAGGTAAACGATTCTTCGCGGAGCATTTGCATGGCGCGGGCCCGGTTGACTCGCATCAGGGTGTGCTCGTATTGCGGCATCCCGGCTATCAACAGCGGCAGGATCTGATCGACAATCCCCTGACCTTTTTTCGGACCTTCAAAGATCATCGTGGGTGGCAAGTCGCGGAGTAACCAGATCAGCGTCGCTTTGGGTTGTGCCCAAACGGGTGTCGCCAGCGCGGCCAATAGCCCCAATACCGCCGCTGTACGCCAGTTGCGGGTGTTGTGAGTGGCTGTTGAAAGCAGGCGTTTCAGCTTAGATGGCCCCGTCTTCGCGCAGCTTGGCAATCTGTTGCGGGTCGTAACCAAGATCGTTGAGTACCTGCGCGTTGTGCTCGCCTAACTGCGGCCCGACCCATGCGCAATCGCCGGGTGTCTCAGAGAGTTTCGGCACAATCCCCGGCATCTTGAAGTCTTTGCCGTCCGGCAGCTTGGCCTGCAGGAACATTTCCCGGGCCAGATACTGCGGATCACTGAACATGTCTTCGGCGCTGAAGATCCGACTGACAGGCACATCGGCCTGATTCAGCTGCGTGAGCACGGTGTCCAGCGGCTGCGAATTGACCCAGCGATCGATCACCCCGTAAATCTCGTCACGGCGGCTGTCGCGGCCATCGTTGCTGGCCAGCACCGGGTCGTTGGCCAGGTCTTCGCGACCGATGACCAGCATGAAGCGTTTGAAGATTGCATCGCCATTGGCGCCTATCTGCACATGCTTGCCGTCGGCGCTGGTGTGGATCGAGGAGGGCGTGATGCCTGGCATGATGTTGCCGGTGCGCTCGCGAATGAAACCGAACACATCGAACTCCGGCACCATGCTTTCCATCATGGCGAAGATTGCTTCATACAGCGCCACGTCCACCACCTGGCCCTGGCCACCGTTGACCTCGCGGTGACGCAACGCCATCAGTGCGCCAATCACACCCCATAGCGCGGCAATCGAGTCACCGATGGAAATCCCGGTGCGCACCGGTGGCCGGTCTTCGAAACCGGTGATGTAGCGCAGGCCGCCCATGGATTCACCAACGGCGCCAAAACCGGGTTGATCCTTCATCGGCCCGGTCTGGCCGAAGCCCGACAGCCGTACCATCACCAGTTTCGGGTTGAGGGCGTGCAAGACGTCCCAGCCCAGGCCGAGTTTTTCCAACACGCCAGGGCGAAAATTCTCGATCAGGATGTCCGCTTCGGCCAGCAGCTTTTTCAGGATTGCCAGGCCGTCAGGGTGTTTCAGGTTCAGGGTCAGGGATTTTTTGTTGCGGGCCTGGACGAACCACCACAGCGAGGTGCCTTCGTAGAGTTTTCGCCATTTGCGCAGCGGATCGCCGCCGTCGGGGGATTCGATCTTGATTACTTCGGCGCCGAATTCACCGCAAATGCGCGAGGCAAACGGGCCGGCGATCAAGGTGCCCAATTCGATGACTTTCAGACCTGAGAGCGGTTTGGCGGTGAGCGGCATGCTGGATCCTGTAGGACAAAGGCTGAGCGGATATAGCCTTTTAACATAGCCCAACGTCAGACGACCAAGGTTGATCGCCTTCTATTCGTTGATTGCCTACTGCATCGGTTAGACTTGCCGCCTTTCCTCGTATCAAGAAGCCCGTTCATGGCCCAGCCGTCCACGACCTACAAGTTTGAACTGAACCTCACCGACCTCGAGAGCGTGAAGCAGACCATCGCCCGTCACCCTTCGGAAACCGAAGAGCGCATGACCGTGCGGCTGCTGGCCTACGCCTTCTGGTACAACGAGCAACTGTCGTTCGGTCGCGGTCTGTCAGACGTGGATGAACCGGCCCTGTGGGAAAAGAGCCTGGACGACCGTGTCCTGCACTGGATCGAAGTCGGCCAGCCGGACGCCGATCGCCTGACCTGGTGCTCGCGCCGTACCGAGCGCACCAGCCTGTTGGCTTACGGCAGTCTGCGCGTCTGGGAAACCAAAGTGATCCCCGCGATCAAGAACCTGAAAAACGTGCACATCGCAGCCGTGCCTCAGGACATCCTGGAAACCTTGGCCAAAGACATGCCCCGCGTTATCAAGTGGGACGTGATGATCAGCGAAGGGACGATTTTCGTCACCGACGACCGGGGTCAGCATGAAGTCCAGTTGCAGTGGCTGAGCGGCGAGCGCGGCTGATTTTTCGCCGTTTGTCCGTTTGATCCGGTTTTATCCTACGTATTCAAGAGAAGCACCTGTCACCCCATGCGCATCGAACCTCGCCTGTTGCCCGACACCCTGCCATTCCTCGGCGATCTGCCGCCGCTGCTGACGCGTCTTTACGCGGCGCGGGGCGTGCAATCCGAGGCGGAACTGGACAAGAGCCTGGCGCGGTTGATCCCGTTCCAGCAGCTCAAGGGCATGGATGCGGCGGTGGATTTGCTGGTCACGGCGTTGGAACAGCGCCAGCGGATTCTGATTGTCGGCGACTTCGACGCCGATGGCGCGACCGCCAGTACCGTGGGCGTGTTGGGTTTGCGGCTGCTGGGCGCGGCACATGTCGATTATCTGGTGCCGAACCGCTTCGAGTATGGCTATGGCCTGACCCCGGAAATCGTTGAGGTGGCGCTGACGCGCACGCCGCAGTTGCTGATTACGGTGGACAACGGCATCTCCAGCGTCGAAGGCGTGGCGGCAGCGAAAAAGGCAGGCCTGAGCGTGCTGGTCACGGACCACCACTTGCCCGGCGACGAACTGCCGTTGGCCGATGCCATCGTCAATCCGAACCAGCCGGGTTGCGAATTTCCGAGCAAGGCACTGGCCGGCGTCGGGGTGATTTTCTATGTATTGATGGCCCTGCGCGCACGCTTGCGTAGCCTCGGCTGGTACGCGAGCACGCCGCAGCCGAACATTGGCGAGCTGCTGGACCTGGTGGCGCTGGGCAGCGTCGCCGACGTGGTGCCGCTGGATGCCAACAATCGGATTCTGGTGCACCAGGGCCTGGAGCGGATTCGCGCCGGCCGCGCCCGTCCGGGCATCAAGGCGATTCTCGAAGTCGCCAAGCGCGAACCGGCACGCATCACCTCGACCGACCTGGGCTTCATTGTCGGCCCGCGCCTGAATGCGGCGGGGCGCCTGGATGACATGAGCCTGGGCATCGAATGCCTGATCACCGACGACGCCGGGTTGGCGCGGGAAATGGCCGTGCAGCTCGACGGCATGAACCAGGACCGCAAATCCATCGAGCAGGGCATGCAGCGTGAAGCGCTGGCTCAGCTCAAGGATTTGCCGGTCGAATCGATGCCGTTCGGCCTGTGCCTGTTTGATCCCGAGTGGCACCAGGGCGTCATCGGCATCCTCGCTTCGCGTATGAAAGAGCGCTATTTCCGTCCGACCATTGCCTTTGCCGATGCTGGCGATGGTTTGCTCAAAGGGTCGGGGCGTTCGGTTCAGGGCTTTCATATTCGTGACGCCTTGAGTGTGGTGGCCGCGCAGCATCCGAACCTGATCAGCAAGTACGGCGGCCACGCCATGGCGGCCGGTCTGACCTTGCCGGAAGCAAATTTTCCGTTGTTCGCCGAGGCCTTTGACGCTGAAGTGCGCCGGCAATTGCGCGAGGAAGACCTGACCGGGCGTCTGCTGTCGGACGGGGTTTTGGCGGTCGAAGAATTCCATCTCGAACTGGCCCGTGCGCTACGCCATGCCGGACCTTGGGGGCAGCACTTCCCTGAACCTTTGTTTCATGGCGTGTTTCAGTTGGTTGAGCAGCGCGTCGTCGGCGAGCGACACCTCAAAGTGGTGCTCAGAAGCGAATGTGGCTCGGTGAAGCTCGATGGCATTGCCTTCGGCATCGACCGCGACATTTGGCCGAATCCGACCATCAAGTGGGTGGAATTGGCCTACAAACTCGACCTCAACGAGTTTCGCGGGAACGAGACGGTGCAGCTGATGATTGCCCACATCGAACCGCGTTGAGCCCTTCGCGAGCAGGCTCACTCCTACAGGATTTGCACAAACCCTGTAGGAGCGAGCCTGCTAGCGACAGCGATCTTTCTGACACCGAATCCCTCGGAACCCTCCCTCATCCCCCGATGTCGACTAGGCTCTAAGCACTGCTTGATTATCCTTGTGACGTCTTGTCCAATTTTTGCCCGCGGGGGCGGGTGCTGCGCCTTTTTCCTGTCACTCGTCGACTTTTCAAACAGAACCCTGGAGCCTGCCCACTGATTCGAGAGGTGCCCCATGAGTCTGCTGCTTGAACCCTATACCCTTCGTCAATTGACCCTGCTCAACCTATCACCGATGTGCCAGTACTCCAGCGTCGATGGGCTGGCCAATGACTGGCACCTGGTCCACCTCGGCAGCCGCGCCGTCGGCGGGGCCGGTCTGATTTTTACTGAAGCCACGGCGGTCACGGCCGACGGGCGCATCACCGCCGAGGACCTCGGCTTGTGGAATGACGAACAAATCGAACCCCTGCAACGCATCACGCGCTTCATCGCCGCTCAGGGCGCGGTGGCCGGTATTCAACTGGCGCACGCCGGGCGCAAGGCCAGCACCCATCGGCCGTGGATCGGCAAGCATGGCAGCGTCAAACCCGAAGACGGCGGCTGGGTGCCGGTAGGGCCGTCGCCGATTGCTTTCGACCCGCAGCACACACATCCCAAGCAGCTGGATGAAAGCGAGATTGCTGAGGTCATTCAGGCCTTTGTCGCCTCAGCCAAGCGAGCGCTGACTGCCGGTTTCAAAGTGGTCGAAGTCCATGCCGCTCACGGTTACCTGCTGCATCAGTTTCTTTCGCCACTGAGCAATCAGCGACGCGATCAATATGGTGGCTCGTTCGAGAACCGGATTCGGCTGGTGCTGCAAGTCACCGAAGCGGTACGTGCGGTCTGGCCTGAGGAGTTGCCGGTGTTTGTGCGAGTGTCGGCCACCGATTGGGTGGAAGACGGCTGGAACCCTGATGAAACAGTGGAGTTGGCGCGGCGCCTGAAAGATCTGGGTGTGGACCTGATTGACGTCTCGTCGGGCGGTACGGCGGCCAACGCCGAAATTCCTACAGGGCCGGGTTACCAGACCCGCTTTGCCGAACGGGTGCGCAAGGAGTCAGGCATCGCCACCGGTACGGTCGGAATGATTACCGAACCGGCCCAGGCCGAACACATCTTGCGCACCTGCCAGGCGGACATCATCTTCCTTGCGCGGGAACTGTTGCGTGATCCGTATTGGCCGCTGCATGCCGATGATGATCTGGGCGGTCGCAAGGCGATCTGGCCGGCGCAGTATCAGCGGGCGACCCATCGGGATCAGCCGATTCATGAGTCGGATTTGCGTGACTGAATTCGGCTGTAAAAGCAAAAAGCCCCGATCGCTGTGATCGGGGCTTTTGTGTTTCTGTGCCGGGATTTTTGTAAGTCTGGACCGGCCCCTTCGCGAGCAGGCTCGCTCCCACACTGGAGCTCCATGGAGCACAATTCTGTGTACGCCGCAGATCAACTGTGGGAGCGAGCCTGCTCGCGAAGGGGCAAGCCCAGACAACCTATTGCTCTCAGGTGTACTTACGCTTATCCGGCGCTGGCGGGAAATACTGGTACAACCAGGTCTCACTCAACGTCCGGTCATTAGTGCGAATGAACAACCGCAGCTCAACCGGCGCCACGCTGTCATTGGTCGGGTACCAATCGAAGGTAATCCGATAGCCCTTGATGTCATCCAGCACCAGCACGTTGAAGTCCTTCACTTCGCCGTTCGAGCAGGTCACCACGGGCTCGATCCCCGCGCCTTCCGGCAAGCGATCCAGGCCGCCACCGTTGAAGTCCACGGCAAAGCGTCGAGCCCAGACTTCCGGGTAATGCTCGCCCGGCGCCCAACCTTCGATAAACCCGCCCATGCCCGAACGGGTCGCATTGACCCGCGCCAGCGGCGTGCTCACCGGTGGCAGGGCGCTCCAGTAGAGCTTGTAGCCGTAGTTCAGGGAATCACCGGCCGCGACCGGCTTCTTCGGGGTCCAGAACGCGACGATGTTATCGAGGGTTTCGCCGGTCGTAGGAATTTCCAACAGGTCGATAGAGCCTTCGCCCCACGCGGTCGTAGGTTCTACCCACAGGCTTGGACGCTTGCTGTACCAGTCGACAGTGTCCTGATAATTAGCGAACTCGTGATCGGTCTGCACCAGGCCGAAACCTTTCGGGTCGGTGTCGGCGAAGGCGTTGAACTGCAGGGTCGCCGGGTTGTTCAGCGGACGGCAGATCCACTCGCCGTTACCGCGCCACATGGCCAAGCGATCCGAGTCGTGGATTTGCGGGTGAATGGTGTCGCACATGCGGCGCTCGTGGGTGCCGCAGCTGAACATGCTGGTCATCGGTGCGATGCCCAGTTGTTCGATGGCGGTGCGCGCGTTGATGTGGGCGTCAATCTCCATCACCACGCGTTCGGCCTGGCAATCGATGTCAAAGCGATAGGCGCCAGTGGCGCTCGGCGAATCCAGCAGCGCGTAGACCACAAAGCGGGTGCTGTCCTTGCCCGGCGTCTCGAACCAGAACTTGGTGAAGTCCGGGAATTCCTCACGCTTCTTGGCGTAGGTATCGACGGCCAGGCCGCGGGCCGACAGACCGTACTGGCCAGTGGCGTCTACCGCGCGGAAATAACTGGCGCCGAGGAAGGACAACACATCGTGCCTGTCCAGTTCCGGGGCCTTGAACAGCTTGAACCCGGAAAACCCCAGGTCGCCGGTGAGCTGCTTGGTGTCGACCGTGGTTTTTTCATAGTTGAACAGGGAAGGGCGGAAATGCACTTCCCGGGCCTGGCGGGTCTTGGGATCGACGCTGTACATGCGCACCGGCTGCTTGAAGCCCATGCCGACGTGGAAGAACTGCACGTCCAGCTGACCGTTCAAGTCTTTCCACAGCGAGTGGTTGCCGTCGTAGCGGATCGCGTTGAAATTCTGCGGCGTCATGGTCGCCAGCGTCGGCGGCAGCACCTGCTTGGTGTCCTGATAGCGATTGCCGGCGAGTTGCTTGGCCTGAATCTTCAGCGTCTCGAAATCGAACGCCTGGGCTGCGCCGTCAGCGGTGCCGCTGGCCGCCCAGGCACGGGAGGCGAGCAGGCCGGTGGCCGACAAACCGGTGTAGGCAGCGATGGCCATGGACGCTTTGAGCAAATTCCTGCGATGCATAAGTACAACCTGTCGTGAACAATCCCGCGCCGTTCCTGGCACGTGCTGGATCAAAAATATCGGTTCGGACATGCCTTCGGCCAAACGCAACGGACTTTAAACAGATAACAAATAGCTTAAACCGTTCGGTTGCAGAGAAAAAATGATTGGTAGCACTTTGATGATGCGGCAATGAAACAAGACATGTCGGTGAATTTTTCCGACAGCACTTTCTGATTTATAGGGCATTTCTGCTTTTTTTGACTAATTACTCTAAAAACCGCTTTTCAGCGCCGGGAATGTTCCTATCCTGTGTTCATGACCGGTTTCTGCCCTTCAGGCCGGCGGCTAATAAAAGGATAGGGCGATGCGGTTTTTGAAGTTTTCTCGGGCTTATAGAAGGACATCGTCCATGACGAAAGTACAAGGCATCACAGAAATGTTGGGAATCTTCCCTTGCCTGGCCACCGGGCGGCGAAGGCATCGCCTCAGTTCGGACGAAATGAAGCTGCTGGAGCGGTATCGCGAGCTGTCGGAAAACGACCGGATTGCGATGCGGTATCTGGTGGATGCGATGCGGAGTGTTTCGCGGTTTTGAGCGCTAAGCCAAGGGGCGGACTGTAAAGTCTGCCCCTTTTTCATTTTTCACCCTGCCTTCAACTGCAAGTGCCCACGATCGTGAACGGTCGCTGTGCCTGCATCAGATCCGGCATGTCGCGCCACTTGATCCAGGCTTGATGCTGCCAGTGCAGCAGCGGCACCGAGATGCCTGCCCACTGCAACGAACTCAGGCTTGGAATGTTATCCACAGCCGCTCTCGACTCACGCAGCGTCGGGATGACTTCGTTGCTTAGCCACTGACGCAGGTTTCGGTTTTCCGGGATGAAATGGTGGACTAGCAATGCATACATTCCCGATTCGCTGACCATCAACGATTCGACGGTTTTGCCATCCTTCAGCAACCAGACGTATCGGCGTTGATCGGGATCGAGTTTCAGGGTGAGACGTTGGTCCAGCGGACGGCCCATCAAGCGACCGAGGTCCTGGACGCAGAACCAGGCTTGGTTGTCCTGCATGAAGGCGTGGAGGAAGCGGTTGTGGCGGGTGAAGATGGCAGGGATGAAATGAGGATAGGTTTCAGACGGATTCAGCGTGTGCTTGAGCATTTTTCGACTCCATGTTGAAAAGGGAGCCGCCACTAATCCTTCGACAGATTATGGGTGGCGGACCGTGCGGCGTTCGAAGTCGGGACATTCTCGATCAACATGCAAGCCAAGAGGCCCGCGCCACACGGCCCACCATAAAGCAAAACTGAAAGGCAAAAAATTGCCCCAGTTCATATGGGGGCGCGGATGCGCCATGTTGATGATTTACCGGCTTCGACACCGGGTCGCTGATTTGGCAGCGACGAGGTAAAGCCTATCGTTCAGGCGCTCGCGGCGCCAAGTCTACTCTGGCGCCGCGC
>LNAP01003987.1_pt1 | contig 13897 bp, 15 predicted proteins | sample 602601 | NCBI WGS metagenome assembly LNAP01 (sample SAMN02440304, study PRJNA202911) | soil metagenome | biome: Subtropical and temperate rainforests or woodlands; isolation source: soil samples (1 kg each in a 20% v/v slurry with milli Q water) were... ...
ATCGTGCGAACGATGCATACCGCGTTTAGACGGGCTTTTTTTGTTTTGCTGAACGGCCATGATGACTCCTGTAAACGGGTCGCTATTGTACGCGATGATCCCCGTAGGTTAATTCGGTGAACTCAATTTTTCTTTAGTTGATCCAGCACCGCGAACGGCGAAGGTCGAACCTCGTCGGCATCGGGCTCTTCTGCAAGAGACTCCGACAGCAACGAACAAACATCGTGCTTGGGCACGTACGGCAGGCTGAGGATGATTTCATCTTCAACCAGCGCCAGAACATCGAGACGCTGCGACCCCAGAATACGCTCGATGGCGTCATCGGGATCGACATCGGTGCCGTCGTCGACGTCAAGGGCGGCTTCGGAATTCACCACCTGCAAACGGTTTTGGCTATCCACCGCCCATTCGAGCGGCTTCATGCAACGCTGGCATTCCAGCAAAGGAGCCGCTATTACATGTACGTGCAAAAAACGCTGACCGAAGGCATCCATTTCGCCCTTTATAGACCAGGACACCGTAGTGTCGGCCTGTTCGGGCAAGTCTTCTATCAGACGTTCGAATTGATCGATTGGTGCCTGGCCGCGTATTTCTTGGCCCGCACGGGTAAGCTCGTACGTGTCAACATACTGTATATCCACGTGAAGTTCCCATCCCGAGATTTCAATGATTAATTCAGCCGGCCATTTTAGCCGACCTGGCTATCTGCCGCCTTGATTTCCAACAAACCTGGCGAAAACGCGTATCGCGCACAAGGAAAACATTAGATAATAGCGCGTTCGGCCACTCGTAGTCAAACCTGGAAAGCAAATACAACACTATGCAGCTCATACTCGCGTCAAGCTCACGATACCGGCGGGAAATGCTGGAACGGCTGGGCATCCCCTTCAATGCCGTGTCGCCCGACGTCGATGAAACACCTCGGGCAGACGAAACACCTACCGCACTGGCATTACGGCTTTCGCTGGCCAAGGCGCTGGCAGTCGCTCCAGCTTATCCCGGCGCGCTGATAATCGGGTCGGACCAGGTCGCCACCATGGACGGCTCCCCGATAGGCAAGCCCGGCAATTTCGACCGGGCCTTGAGCCAGCTTGAGCAACTCAGCGGCCAGACGGTAGAATTCCATAGCGCTTTGTGCGTCAGCGACGGGCAACGTCACGAGGTCGCCGATATCGTGACGCTATGCCGGTTTCGCCGCCTCAGCACGGACGAGATCGTCTCCTACCTGCACCGTGAGCAGCCCTTTGATACTGCAGGCAGCGCCAAGGCTGAAAGCCTGGGTATTGCGCTGATGGAAAGCATGCAGTCCGACGACCCGACCGCCATTATCGGGCTGCCCCTGATTGCCTTGTGCCGGATGTTACGCTCGTTCGGGATCAACCCCTTGACGCACCCCACCCAGCACCACCCTTTTGTCCCTGGACAGCCTTGAACTGGAGAATTAGTGAAATCAGCCGGAACCTTACATTTGATCCCCGTCGGCATGGGGGTCGCAGCACCCGCGATCTGGCTGCCCCAAGCCGTACAAGAACTGGCGTCGCGCCTTACCACGTATATCGCGGAAAATGCCAAGACAGCGCGCGCCTTCCTGAAGCTGATCGGTACGCAAGGGCCGCTGCAAGACATTGTTATCCATACACTGGATAGTAAAGTCGATGCACAACAGATGCGGCTCTGGTTGCAACCCTTGCTCGAAGGCGGAGAAATCGGTCTGGTTTCAGAGGCAGGCTGCCCTGCCGTCGCAGACCCCGGCGCCAAGGTGGTAGCGGTCGCCCACACAATGGGCATACGCGTCATGCCCTGGGTGGGTCCTTCATCAATCCTGCTCGGCCTGATGGCCAGTGGCCTCGACGGGCAGCGCTTTACCTTTCATGGCTATGCGCCCGTGGAACCTGCCGCACGAGCCAAACAACTGAAAACGTGGGAAACCGAATCGCAAAAACACCAGCAAACCCAGATGCTCATTGAAACCCCCTATCGGAATGAAGCCATGTTCGAGACGCTGAAACAGGCGCTCAAGGGCAGTACCCGCCTGTGCATCGCACGTTCGCTGACCACCGCCGATGAACTGGTGCGGACTCACACGGTCTCTGAATGGAAAAAGCTGCCCGCGCCGGACTTGGCAAGGATGCCGACCCTGTTCCTGTTTCTGGCTTGACGATGACCATGCGATTGAAGCATCTTATCAGCGCCGTGGCGCTGCTCCTGCTGACTGCCTGCGCCACCCGCCAGCCTGGCGAATTTACGATAGACCGCAGCATCCAGGCCAAGAGCCAGAACAGCCGGGTGGAATTCATCGTGCTGCATTACACCGCTACGGGCAATGAGGCATCGCTGAAGATCCTATCGCAGCAAAATGTCAGCAGCCACTATCTCGTCACCAGCGCTCCCGAGCCGCTTGTATACCAACTGGTGGACGAGAGCCGCCGCGCCTGGCATGCGGGAAACAGCGAGTGGTTCGGCCGTACCGATATGAATTCCGGGTCTATCGGCATCGAAATTGTCAATCATGGCCGAAAAGATGATGGGACCTGGGAACCCTATACCGCAGCGCAAACCGCCGTAGTCAGTGCATTGCTGAAAGATATCGTTGCGCGCCACCAGATCAAGCCGTTCAATATCGTGGGGCATAGCGATATCGCTCCCCAGCGCAAGATCGATCCGGGCCCGCTGTTCCCGTGGAAGCAGCTGGCCGATGCCGGCTTTGCCGCAACGCCGCGCTACGCCGCCGTGAGCTGCAACAGCCGCAGCCAGAACTCGCCCGAGTCGCGCGCGTTCTTCTGCCCCAACGGCGGCGGCACGCTCGGCCCGGCGGTGGGCTCGCTGGTGCAGAACAAGCCGCTGGCACAGACGCTGCGGCTGATCGCCGAGAAAGGCGCCGACTGCTTCTACCTCGACATCCCGGGTTGCGACATTGCGCGCGGCATCGTCGAAGGTCAGAACTTCAACCGCCCGCAGGCACCCGGCGGCAAGGGCGGCAGCATGACGCTCGCCGACCTGGCCAACTACCAGCCGGCGCTGCGGCTGCCGGTGGAGGGCACCTACCGCGGCTACACCATCAAGAGCGTGTCGCCGCCGTCGTCGGGCGGGCTCACGATGATCCAGATGCTGAAGATGCTGGAGCGGTTCCCGATCGGCGACGCCAGCCAGGGCTTCGGCTTCGCATCCGTCAAGACCGCCACCGTCATGGCCGACGCGATGCGCATCGCCTTCGCCGACCGCAGCCAGTGGATGGCCGACATCGACTTCGTGCCGGTGCCGATGCGCGGGCTGCTCGACCCGAGCTACACCGGCCTGCGCGGCGCCGCCCTCGTGCCGGGCGCCCGCCTCTCACCCAACCCCATCGCCGGCGATCCGCGCGTGTACGACACGGCGGGCCTGAAGCCTTCCACCCGCCTCGCAGTGGCGGAGCCGGTCACCGGGCCGGGCGAGACGACCACGCACTTCTCGGTGGTCGACAAGTGGGGCAACTTCGTCAGCTACACCAACACGATCGAGTCGTCGCACGGCATCGGCGTGTTCGCCGGGTACACGCAGGCCGACGGCACGTTCAAGAACCTCGGCTTCCTGCTCAACAACGAGCTGACCGACTTCAACACCACGCCGACGATCAACCCGTACACGGGCGGGCCGGGCTTCAACGACGTGCAGGCCAACAAGCGGCCGCGCAGCAGCATGAACCCGACGATGATCTTCACGCCGCACGGTGAGCCGCTGGTGGCTTTCGGCTCCCCGGGCGGCTCGACGATCATCAACTCGGTGCTCAACGTCACGATGAACCTCATCGACCACAAGATGACCATCCAGGACGCGATCAACGCACCGCGCCTGTCCGTCACCGGCACCGCCCCCACGATCTCGGTCGACCCGGGCTATCCCACGGCCACACTGGACGTGCTGCGCTCGCTCGGCTACAGCGTGCCGGCGCCGGCCGACATCGGCTCGGTGCAGGCGGTGCTGGTGGAACCGAAGACGGGCAAGCAGTACGGCGGCGCCGACCCGCGCCGCGAGGGCACGGTCATCGGGCTGCCGCGGAAGTAGCACGACCCGAAGCGTCCGCGAGCGGAGGGGGTGCGAGGGCTGCGACAGGCTGTCGCGGCCCTTTTTCGATGCCGCGCTCTCATTGCACAGTTGTGGTGAGGCGGCGCCTATTCGGCTTCGATGCCGGCGGCCTTGATCACCTTGCCCCACTTCAGGGTCTCGGCGGCCTGGAATCGCGCCAGCTCGTCGGGAGTGGTCGTCCAGGCTTCGCTGCCGGCGGTGCTGAAGAAGTTGGCGGCGCCCGGGCTCTTCACGGCGTTGTGCAGCAGCTCGTTCAGCCGCGACACGACTGCGGGCGGTGTGCCGGCAGGTGCGTAGGCGGCGAACCAGTAACCCATGTCGTAGCCCTTGACGCCGGCCTCGTCGATGGTCGGCACGTCGGGCAACTGCACGCTGCGCTGCTGCGTGCTGTAGCCCAAGGCACGCAGCTTGCCTGCCTTGACCTGCGGCACGCCGGTGGACGTGTCGGTGATCATCAGGTCGATCTGGCCCCCCAGCAGGTCGGTAATCGCCAGCGGATTGCTCTTGTACGGCACGTGCAGGATGTCGACGCCCGCGAGCTGCTTGAGCATCTCACCCGCCATGCGGCTGGAGCTGCTGCCGCTGCCGAAGGTGAGCTTGCCCGGGCTCTTCCTGGCTGCGGCCACGACGTCGGCCACGGTCCGGTACGGTGCGCTCATGTTGACCACCATCACCTGCCCGCCCTTGCCCAGGCCGGTGATGGCCGCAAAGTCCTTGACCGCGTCGTAGGGCAGCTTCTTGTACAGGTGTTCGTTGGCCGCGTGCGTGGTGTTCGTGGTGATCAGCACCGTGTAGCCATCCGCCGCCGCACGCGCTGCCGCTTGCGCGGCCATCATGCCGCTGGCGCCGGCCTTGTTCTCCACCACCACGGTTTGCTTGCTCTGCTCGGTGATCGACTGACCCAGGGCGCGCGCCAGCTGGTCGGTGGCGCTGCCCGCAGCAAAGGGCACGATGAAAGTGATCGGCCGGGACGGGTAGGTTTGCGCCCAGGACAGGGCAGGTGCAACGCAGGTGAGTGCGGCCACGGCCGCCAGCAGGTGGCGTCGTCGGGTGGTGCTGTAGGGGTTGTTCATGCAATGTCCCCTTTGGTTTTGGTGGTGCAGGTTCAGCCGACGAGGTGTGCACCCAGTTCGGCCGGCATCTCGATGAGCAGATCCAGCAGCAGATAGGACAAGGCCTTGCCATGGCTGTCGAGGTTGAGTGAGTCGTTGACGCCGCCGTCGAGCACGTCGTCGAGCACGAAATTCATGGCGTGCAGGGTCGGCAGCAGGAAGCGCTGCACGCGCGTCGGCCTGCGGTGCGCAAATCGCGCCGCGACCAGGCCTTCGCTGAGCTGCTGCACCAGCATCGGATACAGCGCCGGGTGCCAGGCGATCACGCTGATGTTGGCGCGGTTGCCCTTGTCGCCAGTGCGACCGTGCGCTGCGCGCCAGACGGGCACTGTGATGCTGCTCATGAGGCCTCCGGCGTGGCGCTGAAGAAATGGAAGCGCGGCTGCACCAGCGCGCGCGGCAGGAGCAGCGACACGGTACTGAGCGTGGGCTTCAAGTGGGTTCGCACGCCACCGCCGCCAGCCGGCCCGCAGGTGTACAGCGCCACCACCTCGCGCACCAAGCGCTCGGCCTGTTCACGCTGGGGGTGGCGCAACGCGACGCGCAGACGCACGTCTGTCGCGTCGCTGCGTTCAGCCTGGGACTTCAGCCAGACGCCCGCGTCGTCGGCAAATACGCTGGCCACACCGATCAGGTCGGCTCTCAGCCGGCCGGTGCCGGCGAGGCGTTCACGCAGCACCTGCGCCGCCAGCCGCGCACGGGCTTCGGCGCGCGAGCCGGCATACGAGATCTCGCCTTCGGCCAGCCAGCCGGAGGCAAAGAAGACGTTGACCTTCAGCGACGTGCTGCGCGGGTGGCCGCGCACACCGGCCAGCCGCACGCGGTCGGTACCGACCTGCGTGACCGTGGCCGCGCTGAGGTCGGCCGTCACGTCGGGGGTGATGTACGCCGCCGGGTCGTGCACCTCGTACAGCAGCTGTTCCTTGACGACATGTTCGTCCACGCGTCCGCCGCTGCCGGCGGGCTTGGTGATGGTGCAATGGCCGTCTGCGTCGATCTCGGCGATGGGGTAGCCCAACTGCGCCAGGCCGGGCACGTCCTTGATGCCGGGGTCGGCGTAGTAGCCACCGGTGACCTGCGCGCCGCACTCGAGCAGATGCCCGGCCATCGTCGCGCGGGCGATTCGGTCCCAGTCATCTGCCGCCCAGCCGAAGTGCGCCAACGCCGGGCCGAGGGCGAGCGACGGGTCGGCCACGCGACCGCAGACGACAATCTCTGCGCCGGCCTGCAAGGCCTGCGCGATGGCCTCGGCGCCAAGGTAGGCGTTTGCGCTCACCAGGCTGCGTCCGGCCAGCTTGCCCTGCAAGCCCTGCATCAGCACGTCGTGGTGCTCTGGGCCAGAGACATCGTCGCCACTCACCACCGCGATGCGTGGAGGTGCCAGCCCCAGCTCGAGCGCCAGCCGTGCGATGCAACGAGCGGCGCCGGTCGGGTTGGCGGCACCGAAGTTGCCGACGATGCGCACGCCGTGGCGCAGACAGTCCGCCAGCACCGGCCGCAGCATGTCCACCAAAAGCGGCTCGAAGCCCGCGTCCGGGTCGACGAGCCGGGCCAGTTGGGCCAGCGCCAGCGTTCGTTCTGCCAGGGTCTCGAAAATCAGGACAGCGGGGCCGCCACTTTCGATCAGGGCCGCCACCACCGGCGCGGCCACATCCGTTCGATCGCCGGAGAACCCGGCGGCGCAACCGATTCGCAGCACCCCTGCTGTCATACGTTCACCGCTTTCGGTTGCACCCAGTGTTTGCGAATGCGCCCCGGATGACGCAGTCGCCAATCAGCTTACCGCAGCGGAACCGACACCGGTGCCGTCCCGAACGGAATGCCGCCCGGGCCCTGCTTGTAGCTCAGCCACGGCACGTTGGGCTGGAAACCGACGGCGGGCTTGCCCCAGTCACAGACACCGCCGGGAAAGGTGGCCTGCAACGTTGCCCACTGCTCCTGCGTGAAGGTGATGCCCGGATAGTCCGACGGCAGCATCGGCTTGAGCTCGCACTTCATGGCATAGATGCTGTTCAGGTCGCCCGCCGCCGTTCTGGGCTCCTTGAAGTGAGGGTACTGTTGATCACACCGGGCCAGATCGGTGACGAAGACGCCCGCGATGCCGCAGCCAGACTCCAGGCCCGAGGGCTTGTTGTTCCTGACCTTCTGCGCCTTGGGCAGCTTGCTCGGGTCGGCCTCGATGTTGGCGAGCCACCGATCCATCATCGTCAACGTGCTCATGCCCGAGATCGCCTGGATCCAATAGACATGGTTGTCCACATTCCCGTTGGCGGCCATCAGGCGGGCACGGTTGACCACCGTCCTGAACGGATAGTGGTAGTCGTTGTTGTTGGTGCCGCGAATGGCCAGCATGGGCACGTCACCCAGGTACTTGCCGTAGGTCACGTGACCACTGCGGTGAATGGTGGCAGCCACCGCCGGGTCGATCTCGCTGCGCTTCGTCAGCGGCCCGCCGTTCACATCGAAGCCGCCAGCCCGCACGTTGACGTCGACGAACTTCTCGACGCTGACGCTGCCGTCGAGCAGCCCTCGCAATCCGTACTGAACGCCGACGTTGTCGTACACGAGATGGGCGTATCCGTCAGAGGGCCGCGTTCCGAGCTGGCTCGACAGGAAGTCTTGCCAGGTGCATCGGACACCGGTCGGGTTGGTGGTGGGGTGGTAACTCTCGGCGCCTGCGCAGTTGGTGCCATCGTCCGGGCGGTTGTAATCGCCGATTCGGCCGGCTTCCGTGGCGTAGACGCCAGCGCTTGCCGTGCCGAAGCCGCCAATGGCGCCACGGTCTGCCGCACTGTAGGTGAAGGTTGATCCGGTAAAGGCCCGGGTCAGCACGGCGCTGTCCATGAACTCCCGGTACGCACCCGAGATCGAGTCCTCCCAGTCCTGTGTCGGCCTCAACCCGTCGAGCAGGCCGGGGTAGCTGTCGGCGATGTTGTGCTGGAAGATCGCCCCGCCCGAGCCGCCCTGCCCGATCGTGTAGCGGATCGGGCCATATCGCTCGGTGATGTACTCCTTGAGCATCATCACCGTCTCGGCGGCGGTCACGAAGTTGGCATGCTGGCCGTGCACCAGCATCGACGACTGCGTCACCGCAAATCCGCTCGACAGCGCCTCGTGGTTCATCACCGACTCCGGCGTGCCCTGCCGGTACTGCTGGCTGGTGCCGCCACCGAAGATCACCACCAGCTTGCGGTTCCAGCCGCGCTGCGCGGCCGGGTCCCACGGCGACCACGCCTCGGCCGGGTTCGCCAGCACCGCGATGTCGTGCAGGCCGCGGTTCATCGTGCCGCGTTCGATGCGGACGATGTACGGCACCGTCACGCCCTGATCGGTGGTCGTCGAGGCGATCGCGGCGGCCGCCGGCGGGTTGGCCGGGTCGTAGGTCGCGAAGCTGTTGGTCAGCGTGCGGTACATGTAGCGCACGCGGCTGGGCGCATTGCACTGCGCGTCGATCGGTTCGCCGAGCGAAGGGTTGGCCGTCGTGTTGCAGGTCCACGGCAGCAGCTGCGCGCCTGAGAAGACCGGCCCGCCGATCGGGTGGTTGGTGATGACGAGCTGCGCCCCAGCGCCCGGCACGCGGACCGTCAGCAGGTTGAAGCCGTCGCGCAGGCCGGTCACCAGACCCTGCACCTTGCCGTTCGGACGCAGCGCGAAGACGCCGTTCAACGGCAGGCCGTTGAGCGCGAACTGGGTGGCGGGGGTGATCGGGGAGCGCCCCGGAAACGACACCTCGATCAGCGCGTCCCCGCCGGAAGCCAGGTCCGCCCGGTTGCCGAGCAACTTGATCTCGGGCCTGCCCTGCGCCTGCGCGGCCTGCGCCGCCTGGGCGGCCAGTGCGATCGCGGCCAGCAGCAGGCAGCCGCGAATCCTGTGTCCTGTCGTCGTCATCGTCTGTCTCCTGGAGTTGTAGGTGCCCCCCGCTTCGGACGGGCCGGCGCGGTCGAGCGCGGCGTCCACCGAGGGTGTCGAGCCAATGTAGTGGTCGGGCAGCCCCGTGTTAAATCGATTAATCGAATTGACTCATCCGCAATCCAGATCAATCGCCGAATGCCAATACTGGCGCGCTTCCATGCCGCGCACCGCGGCATCCAGCTCGACATTCGCCGACGTGCTGTCGGAGGCCTTCATCCAGCGTGTGCGTGTGCGCGGAACCGTGCCAAGCTGTTGCGCGGCTGCAGACCCATCACTCGCCGGACAGCAGATGTGAAGTGAAGGTCGTAAGCTCGCGCCCGCCCGCGTTTGCGTGTGCAATAGGCGCCTGCCCCGCCCTCCTCGCTCCCAATGTCACCGATCACCCGCCGCGTGCTGCAAGCCGTCCTGTACGAGATCATCGCCATCGCCTTCGTCGGCCCCGTCCTGAGCTTTGCCTTCCAGAAGTCGCAAGCCTCCACGTTCTGGCTGGCCGTCGTGCTGTCCACGATCGCGCCGACGTGGAACTACGCGTTCAACGGGATCTTCGAACGCTGGGAGTCCCGACATGCCGTGCGCGGGCGCTCGTTCGCAAGGCGGCTGGCCCACGGCGCGGGGTTCGAGGGGGGACTCGTGATCATCCTCGTGCCGGTCATGTCGATGTGGCTGGACATCTCACCCGCGGACGCGTTATTGGCAAACGTGGGACTGCTCGCCTTCTTCTTCGTCTACGCGATCGCGTTCACGTGGGCATTCGACCGCGTGTTCGGACTGCCCGCATCTGCGATGAAGTAAGGCGCGGAGGCGCTCGCGGGCTGGTGAATTGGCGCCAAAGCCGACATCCGAGTTCGGCAGTACCCGACCCATAGCGGTCCGACGGATCGCGCTGAACCGCGTTATCGTCGGCAAATGCGTTTCCAGCGCCTCATGTCCTTCCGTCGCACAACTCTGTCTTGGGCTGTGTGCTTCACGGTCATCGTCGGCTGCGGCTGTCAGCCAGAGAGCACTCCGGCGCAACGCGCGGGCGGCGTCGATGGAACGGCTTTGCTTGCTCAGTCTGCCGTGACTCCCACCCATTTGCGTGGCGGGGCGAACGGCGCCGAGTTCGGGGGCCACGAAGTGGCAGCGCAGGTGCGTTACGTTGCCCATCGCGTGGTCGAATCCAACGACGCCAATGGCTTGCCCTTCCTGATTGTCGACAAGGCCAACGCACGAATCGTGGCCTTCGACGCTGAGGGGCGGTTCGTACAAAGCAGCCCGGTGCTTCTCGGTTTGGCCCGGGGAGACGATTCCGTGCCACGCATTGGTGAGCGTCCGATGGCTGATATTCGACCCGAGGAGCGCACCACCCCCGCTGGCCGCTTCGCAGCCGAGCTCGGGGAGAACGATCGAGGGGAAGACATCCTGTGGGTCGACTATGACGATGCGATCTCGATACATCGACTTCGTGCCGTGAAGGCATCTGACAACCGAGCGCAGCGTCTTGCATCGGAGACCCCCGCAGACAATCGCATCTCGTACGGTTGCATCAACGTGCATGCCGACTTTTACGATGATGTTGTGAAGCGCCTCTTCGCTCCCCGCGATGGCATCGTCTACGTCCTCCCGGAGACCCGGCCGATCGAGACGCTGTTCTTGAGGAAGACCCGGACGGCGTCCAGGTAACCCAGAAGCGCAGGCGAGCTGGCGTCTGCGAACACCGGGCCCTCGCATGTTGCCCCTGCCCAGCGGTAGGCCGGCGCGGATGACGGCAGTTGCTCGTTCCCGCACAGACAGAGGTCCTTCGCTCCTACAAAGACATAAAAAGTCCGTGGCGATCATTGTTGGGGGATTCGCCCGACCAACCAAGGAGACAAACATGCAAGTTCGCAGCAAGCTGATCGTCGCTGTCGCAGTGACCGCTCTCACGGGCGTTGCCGTCGCCCAGTCCACCACCCGTGACGCGGCGAACGCCGTGGGTCGCGCGGCCAGTGCCGCTGTGACGCCTGGCGACCAGAACATGGGGCGCAATCCCGACAACCGCAGCGGGGGCCTGATGGGCAATCGGGACGGTGCCGCAACGGGTGCCGCCAACAGCGTCGGCCGCGCCGCAAGTGCCGCCGTGACGCCGGGTGATCAGGATATGGGACGCAACCCCAATAACCGCAGCGGGGGTCTCATGGGCACCGACCGCACGGGATCGGGCGCTGCGACCTCCGACGGGCGCCGCCCCGCCCGCGCTCCTCGCGCCGACCGCAACTAAGGCGTCTCACTGACGAGTCTGCCGGCAGCCCGCCGGCGCTCGGAAGAGCTGCGCGCGTCATGACCCACGGAGATGATCATGTCAGTCGGTACCGATCTGCGCAGCAACCGTTTCGGTTTGCGGTCTTTGCTCACCGCAGCGGGCACCGCCGCCGTGTTGGCTTTGTCTGCGTGCGGGGGCGGCGGCGATGTGGGCCTGCGACTGGGCGTCTACATCGATGGCGTCCAGTCCGGCGACTACGTCTACAGCGGCGAAGTCCAGAGCGTCGCCATGGTGGCGGGCTCGTCCATCGAACTGGACGCGAACGAGGACGTTGTTTGGACGCTGCAAGTGGGGTCGACCTACTACGAAGGCTTCAACACCAGCCTGTACTACCAGGGGGTGGACATCACAGCGACGACCCTGAGTTCGTCGCGCATCGCGTTGGATACCGACACCAACTTCTTGCTGCCCTCGCCGGTGCGGGTCACGCTCTTCGCGGTGTCGACCTTCGATTCGGCGATCGTGGCGACGGTCGACGTCTACATCGGCAACTGAGCAATCGCCGCAAGTTGCCACGAACGAGCACCCGACAGCGAGTTTCACCTCGGCGCCGGCAGCATTCGCCGCAGCGCCTCGAAATACAGGTCCGACTGCTCGCGCTCACCCTGGATCTGCCGGGCCACATGCGCGGACAGTTTCTCGTTGACCCGCGCGAGCGGGCGGCCGGTGCTCATCGCCAGCACCTGGTGCATGCACACGCGCTCCAGGTAGTACAGGTCGTCGTAGGCATGCGCCACGGTCGCGCCGCAGACGATGACGCCGTGGTTGCCGAGGAAGGCCACGTCCTTGCCCTGCATCGACCGCGCGATGCGCTCGCCTTCGGCCCAGTCCAACGCCAGGCCGTTGTAGTCGGCATCGATGCCGATGCGGCCATGAAAGCGCATTGCGCCCTGGCTGGAACAGGTGTCGAGCGCGCGGTCGCTGGTCAGCGTCAGCGCGGTGGCATAGGGCATGTGGGTGTGCAGCACCACCGCCTGGCCGGTGATGCGGTGCGCTGCGGCATGGATGAACATGGCCGTAGGCTCGACGCGGTGACGGCCCTGCAGCACGGTGCCATGTTCGTCGATCAGCACGATGTCGTCGGGGCCGATCTCGCTCCAGTGCAGCCCGCGCGGGTTGATCAGGAACCTGCGGCTGTCGTCGGGCAGCGCCACGCTGAAATGGTTGCACACGCCTTCGCTCAGACCGTGATGGGCGGCCGCGCGAAGCGCGAGCGCCAGGTCTTCGCACAGCAGTTTCAGCAGGGCAGCGTCGGGCATCGGTGTCTCCGCGGTTGAGAATTCAACCGCCTCACGGCAAGTATGCCGTTCCTGGAACGTTGGCCCAGGCGCAAGGTGCGGGAGTTGGCCGGCAGTTGGCCGGGAAATGAAGCGCTCAACGCGGTGGCGGCAACGGCTCGCCCCACGCCCGCCGCCATAACCACGTGAGGCCACGGCGGAGGTCCGGCCTTGCGCCCAATGCCTCCGGTCGGGCCAGCGGCAGCGCGGCGCCGTTTCGTTGGGCCACCGCGAACGTGAAGACGTAGTTCGGCTCCTGGCCCATGCGCAGGTCGGTCACGAACAGCCGGGCGCCTTCGGCGTGCAGCTTGTAGAAACCCTTGCTGAACGCGGCGATGCGCTGCACGCCTTCGATGTGTTGCAGCGCGCCGCTCAGCGCCGCGCCGCGATCGAAGCGGTCGAACGTGATCTGCTGCCCGGCATCCAGGAGCGAATAGAACCCTTCGTGATAGTGCGGGCCGGCCATGACGACCACGCGCCACAGCACGCTGTTGAATGCCGTGGGCGTCACCAGCACCTGCTCGGCGGCAATGCCTTGCGCCGCCAAGGATTCGCGCGCCAAGCGCTCCACTTGCGCTTGCACCCCCACGCCCCAGACCAGGTACGCGCTGCTGAGCAACAGCCCGGCGGTGTTGGCCTTCAAGCCGCGAGTGCTGCCGCGCGACGTCAACGCCCAGCCGGCGCCAGCCAGCAGTGGCAACGTGTACAGCGGGTCGATGATGAACACGCTGCCGACGCCGAAGGGCCAACTGCTGAACGGCAGCGCGAGCTGGGTACCGTAGACCGTCATCGTGTCCAGCAGCGGATGCGTCACCAGCGCCAACCACATCGCCAACCACCAGCGCCGCCACTGCGCCCATTCGCGATGCAGCCGCGCGATGGCGGCTGCCAGCGGCAGCGAGAACAGCGTCAACCAGAACGGCGCATGCGTCTCCGCGCGGTGCAGCACCATGTTGCGGATGGGGTCCCCGTGGTCGATCAACACATCCAGATCCGGCAAGGTGCCGGCCACAGCACCCCACAGCGCAGCCTTCCACACCGCGGTGCGCCGGCCCATGACGGCCACGCCGACGGCGGCGCCGAGAGCAAGTTGTGAGACGGAGTCCATTGCCCTAGAGCCGCGCGGAAAGCCGAGCGAAGAGCCAGCCGCCCAGCGCGGCGCCCGCGCCCATGCTCAGCAGGCCGAGCCAGCCACGGGTCGCGTCGATGAACACCGGCATGGGCGCGAGCGCGTCCACCGCACGCACCGCGAC
>LNAP01004678.1_pt1 | contig 13894 bp, 16 predicted proteins | sample 602601 | NCBI WGS metagenome assembly LNAP01 (sample SAMN02440304, study PRJNA202911) | soil metagenome | biome: Subtropical and temperate rainforests or woodlands; isolation source: soil samples (1 kg each in a 20% v/v slurry with milli Q water) were... ...
GAAAAAGCTGGAAGGCGACAGCATATGGGAAAAGTTGTTGCCGTATTTCCAGTGGATCTTCTTCATCACATCGTTAGCGCGGTAGTTGTTCGCCAGATGACCACGCGCGGCCAATACTGAATGCAAGCAGGCAATGTTCTCGGGCTTCACATCCACGAAATAGTGCTGGGAGCGGATGGGGCGCGGCTTGATGCGCTCTAGGTTGTTGCGGACCTCCGAAGCCTGAATCGCCTCCAGTGCAATCACGGGAGAGCCGAAGTGATTCCGACCTAAGCCGTCGTGGTAGATACCTCCACCACTGAAGCCATCGACGATCGACAAGCCCAGTTCTGGCATCAGTTGGTTACGCATCAGCACGTCGATGTAAGTCTGGATGTACTCATCGATGATCTGATGTTTGATCTTGCTGTGCGGGTCGATGGTTGGGAAGGTTTGTGTACCCCAATCCCAACGGTATTTCTCATCATCCTTGGCCATGCCGTATTCCTTGTGCTGGTATCAGGCGAGGTTGAGCAGCGGGATTTCATCCCAGGCCTGGCCGTTCAACAGTCGACCGTTGGCTTTCTTCGAGCGTTTCACCCCATCAGCACCCCATCCGCCCCATTGCTTGAAGAAGAAAGCTGAGCCAGAGGCGTCGCACTGGCGATGAATATTGTCGACCCATTCTTGTTTCATCGGGCGGGCCTTAGGCCCCGACTCGCCGCCGACAATGACCCAGTGGATATCGGTCAGGTCCAGCTCACCCAAATTTTCCAACAGCGGCTCGGCAGAGAGGAAGCGAATCGTGGCATCAACTTGGCGTAGACAGTCGATCCTTGGCACACCATACCGGCATGTGGCCAACAACTACATCGCCGTGTTCCAGCACTTCATCCCGCCGGGTATCTGGGAGGCGATCTATGTGATCGAGGGGCTACTCAAAGTAGACCTCAGCGTCGAACCCGATACGGTGTACTCGGACACCCAAGGGCAGTCGGCCACGGTGTTTGCCTTCACCCATCTGCTGGGCATCAACCTGATGCCGCGTATCCGCAACTGGCGCGACCTAGTGATGTGCCGGCCGGATCGCGGCGTATCATACAAGCACATCAACCGCCTGTTCACCGACACTGCCGACTGGCACCTGATCGAAACCCACTGGCAGGATCTAATGCAGGTCGCGCTATCAATCCAGGCCGGCAAAATTTCCTCGCCTATGCTGCTGCGAAAACTCGGTTCCTACAGCAGGCGCAACAAGCTCTACCACGCGGCACAGGCGCTCGGCAGCGTGATCCGCACGATATTCCTGCTCAACTGGATCGGTAGCCGCGAGCTGCGCCAGGAAGTCACGGCAAACACCAACAAGATCGAGTCCTACAACGGATTCTCCAAGTGGTTGTCCTTCGGCGGCGATGTGATTGCTGAGAACGATCCGGACGAGCAACAGAAGCGACTGCGCTACAACGACATGGTGGCCTCGTCGGTGATCCTGCAGAACACTGTGGACATGATGCGTATCCTGCAGAAACTGGCCCAGTTTACTGAAGAGGACGTGTCGTTCCTAAGTCCCTACCTGACCAGCAACGTCAAACGCTTCGGCGAGTTCAACCTCAAGCTCAATAGGCCACCGGAGCCTTGGATCAAGGATTCGGTGTTTCAACAAGCCGCCGGCTCGCTGCGGGTCAGCACGCCCCGCCAGGCCGATACCGAGTTGGCCCCATGATCAAAATTCCTCCCGCATCCTTTCACGTTACGCCGTGCGGCGAGGTGGACGCCGCCGCATTGGAGAAGCTACGCAACAGCTTCGATACGTCAGAGCTACTCGGTTTGGTCGATCGACTCGACACTAGCCTGGCTGAGCTGGGTGGGATGATTGCTATACGCGACGAGTTGCTGAAGCTGCATACGATGGCCCAGGCGTTGGTCGAAGGCACTCTACCGCCAGTTACGACCGAGGAGTCCTCCGTCTGGGAGGTAGCCGAATCAGTGCTATTAGATCTCGAGACGTTGAGTTCCTGGGTTCGAACTGCTCAGATGATGATCGCTCCGTTGGTCGATCTGGTTCCAGAACATAGAGTAAATGAGTTGTCAGATCGCGAAAGCAACTGAGCAGGTAATTGCCTGAGATAGATCAGCGTTCAGGCTGACTCGGGCGATTACACTGCTCAATCGGTCTGTTTGGAGTCCCTCAGTGGAAGCTCGCCCTGAAAATAAGTGGGATGTAGTCATCATCGGCGGCGGCCAAGCCGCGTTGACAACCGCGTACTTTTTGCGGCGTACGGGGTTGTCGTTTGTGATGCTCGATGCCGAGGATGGCCCTGGCGGGGCTTGGCGTCATGGCTGGGACTCCTTGCGACTGTTCTCGCCGGCGACTTGGAGTTCGATTGCCGGCTGGATGATGCCGCCAGTTCAAGAGGGTTACCCGACGCGTGATCACGTCATCGACTACCTGACACGCTATGAGGCGCGTTACCAGTTCCCGGTCGAGCGACCAGTGCGAGTCACCTCGGTCGAACGCATCAATGGCGCGCTGCGCGTCCATGCCGAGCAAGGGCATTGGGATGCCAAGGCAGTGGTCAGTGCTACTGGTACCTGGAGCAATCCCCATATCCCCAACTATACGGGTACCGAGTTGTTCCGCGGCCAGCAGTTGCATTCGGCCCACTATGTCGAGGCCCAGCCGTTCGCAGGCAAACGGGTGCTGGTGGTAGGCGGTGGAAACTCCGGGGCACAGATCCTGGCAGAGGTCTCCAAAGTGGCCGACGCCACCTGGGTGACGCCCACCGAGCCGCTGTTTCTGCCCGATGATGTCGATGGTCGTGTGTTGTTCGAGCGAGCGACCGACCGCTGGAAAGCCCAGCAGGAAGGTCGCGTCATCGAACAACCAGTGGGCGGGCTGGGCGATGTGGTGATGGTACCGCCCGTGGTCGAAGCGCGTGAACGTGGCGTCTTGCACGCAGTTCGCCCCTTCACACGCTTCACCCGTAATGGTGTGGTTTGGCCCGATGGCACGGAGACCATGGTCGATACAGTGATCTGGTGCACCGGCTTCAAACCCGCGTTGGGTCACCTGACCAACCTGGGGCTGATCAACGATGAGGGGCGAGTCGAGGTTGAGGGGACTCGCGCCGTCCACGAACCCAGGCTCTGGCTGGTGGGCTATGGCGAATGGACGGGCTCGGCTTCTGCAACCCTGATTGGGGTGACCCGTACGGCACGAAGCACGGCAACCGAGATCGAACAGTTTTTGGCAACGGCGGAGGCCTGAGAGCCTCCGCTCGGAGCCGCCCGATCAAGCCTGCTGAGTAGCCTCGTGGTGCCTGGGCAAAGCAATCGATATCAGCGCAGCGGCCAGCACAAACGCACTGGAAACCCACAGGCAGGCCTCCAGCCCATAGGCCTGGAATACCCAGCCCGAGAGTAACGTACCGATCAGTCGCCCCAGCGCGTTGGACATGTAGTAAAAGCCCACATCCAGCGACACGCCATCCTCCTTGGCGTAGCTGACGATCAGGTAGCTGTGCAGCGACGAGTTCACAGCGAACAGAACGCCGAACAGCATCAGCCCACCCAGCAGCACAGCCTGAGGCGACAACCCCGCCGAAAGACCGAGGGCGATCGCCGCAGGCAGGCCCGCCAGCAGTGCCGCCCAAACGAAAGCTGCTCGCCCATCAGGGACGTGGCCACGTTTTTTTCCTGTGATGCTCGGGGCGAACGACTGCACGATGCCGTAGCCGATGACCCAAGCCGCCAGGAAGCCGCCCACCAGCCAGAAGTCCCAGCCAAACACCGTACTCAGGTAGACCGGCAAGGCCACCACGAACCACACATCACGGGCACCGAAGAGGAACAGCCGGGCCGCAGAGAGAATGTTGATCGCCCGGCTCTTGGAGAGGATGTCGCGGAACTTGGGCTTGGCTTTGGCCTTGCCCAGGTCTTTCTTCAGCAGGAACAGGCTAGCTATCCAGATCAGGGCCAGTACGGCGGCCATCGCCAGCACTGCGCCCGTGAACCCCATCAATGCCAGCAACGCACCGCCGAGGAAAAAGCCAACGCCTTTCAGCGCATTCTTCGAGCCAGTGAGGATCGCCACCCACTTGTAGAGCGTGCCTTGCTGGTTGTCAGGCACCAACAGCTTGATCGAACTCTTGGCGCTCATCTTGTTGAGGTCTTTGGCGATACCCGACATGGCCTGCGCGCCCATCACCCAAGGGATGGTTAGCCAGGCGGCGGGCACAGTGAGCATCAACAACGCCACAATCTGTAGGCCCAAGCCAATGTTCATGGTGCGATTCAGGCCCAGGCGTGCACCGAGATAGCCGCCCACCAAGTTGGTGATAACGCCGAAGATCTCGTAGAACAGGAACAGCGCGGCGATTTGCAGCGGCGTGTAGCCCAACGTGTGGAAGTGCAGCACCACCAACATGCGCAACGCGCCATCGGTGAGGGTAAAGGCCCAGTAATTGCCGGTGACCAGCAGGTACTGGCGCACTTCCGGGGAAAGGGCTGACAACGCCTTCATGATTGCTCCCTGTTAAACGGCCAAGCCGACCAGTTTGGCCAGTTCGACAGCACGGTTGGCGTATCCCCACTCGTTGTCGTACCAGGCGTAGATCTTCACCTGGGTATCATTCACCACCATGGTCGACAGCGCATCGATGATCGACGAGCGCGGATCGGTGCGGTAGTCGATGGAGACCAGGGGGCGCTCCTCGTAGCCGAGAATATTCTTCAGCGGGCCATCGGCGGCGGCTTTGAGTAGCGCATTGACTTCATCTGCAGAAGTGGCGCGCTCGACTTCGAACACACAGTCGGTGAGAGAAGCGTTTGCCAGCGGTACGCGCACGGCATGGCCATTCAGCTTGCCGCGCAGCTCGGGGAAGATCTCTGCGATGGCCGTGGCCGAACCCGTGGTAGTCGGGATCAGACTCATGCCCGAGGCACGAGCACGACGCAGATCCTTATGCGGCTGGTCGAGGATGCTCTGGGTATTGGTCAGGTCGTGAATCGTAGTGATCGAGCCGTGGCGAATACCCAGGTTCTCGTGAATGACCTTGACCACAGGAGCTAGGCAGTTGGTGGTGCAGGACGCAGCGGTAACGATGCGATGCTGAGCGGGGTCGAACAAATGCTGGTTGACGCCCATGACCACATTCAGCGCACCTTTCTCCTTGACCGGCGCGCACACCACCACACGCTTCACCCCCTGATCCAAGTAGGCCTGCAGCACTGCAACGGTTTTCATCTTGCCGCTGGCTTCGATGACCAGATCGCAGCCCGACCAATCGGTGTCAGCAATCGCCTTATTGGCGGTGACCTTGATGCGCCTGCCACCGATCACGACATGATCACCCTCGGAGCTGGCTTCGTTGTTCCAGCGGCCATGCACCGAATCGAAGTTGATCAGGTGGGCGTGAGTCGCTGCGTCACCTGCCGGATCGTTAATCTGCACGAACTCGAACTCTGGCCAGCTCCAGGCTGCACGCAGGGCGAGACGACCAATACGACCAAAACCGTTGATACCTACTTTGATGCTCATGTTTGTGTTCTCTCGGGGCGGCTAGCTGCGGGCAATTACGACTGGGCGGAGTCAAACTGGCTGATGTAGTGGGTATGCGCTGGGTGCTGAATCGCACGGGGGCGCAGCGCCTGCACTTCACTGACTGCCTCGCGCAATGGCACCCCGCACTCGATCAGCAGCTGTGCGGCAATCAGACCGGTACGACCCGACCCGCCTTTGCAGTGAATGGCAATGTTCTTACCTTCCGTGAGCAACTGCTTGATCCGCTCGCGATTAACGTCCCACGCCGCCTGGAATCGCTCACCGGGCGCCTGATCGTCCTCCACCGGCAGGTGGAACCACTCGATGTCGCGCTGCTGACACTGCCCAGGCAGATTTTCGACTTCGTTCTGGGTCAGTTCTTCGGTGGGCATCAGGGTCAGCAAGGCTGAAGCACCGGCCTCTTTGAGAGTGTCCAGCGCCTCAGCGACCGATGTGTCTTTGGTACCAGGGCACGGCGTGAAAATCAGTTGGCCTTTGACCTGCTCGGAGGTCAGCACGGAGTACGGATGCTGTTGCACGATCAAAAAATCCTTCAGATGGAACGTTGATTAACGCGTTTCGAGAGTTCTTCTGCCGATTCCTTTCGCTCGGAATAGCGGTCAACCAGGTAGTCGGAACGCTCACGCAGCAGCAGGGTGAACTTCACCAGCTCCTCCATCACGTCCACTACGCGGTCATAGAAAGCCGAGGGTTTCATCCGGCCAGCCTCATCGAACTCCAGGAAAGCCTTCGGGACAGACGATTGGTTCGGGATGGTGAACATGCGCATCCAGCGGCCAAGTACACGCAGTTGGTTGACCACGTTGAAGGATTGCGAGCCTCCACAGACTTGCATCACCGCTAGGGTTTTACCTTGAGTTGGGCGGACTGCACCCATGGCCAACGGAACCCAGTCGATCTGCGCCTTGAATACGGCAGTCATCGAGCCGTGACGCTCCGGCGAGCACCAGACTTGTCCTTCCGACCACTGCATCAACTCGCGCAGCTCCTGCACCTTGGTATGGCTATCTGGAGCATCGTCCGGCAGTGGCAGGCCAGATGGATTGAATATTCGAGTTTCGGCACCGAAGTGCTCCAGCAGGCGAGCGGCTTCCTCAGTCAGCAAGCGACTGAACGAACGTTCGCGGGTCGATCCGTAGAGCAGCAAGATGCGCGGCTTGTGCTTGACGGTAAGAGGGCCGCCGAGTTTGTCGAGGGTGGGCAGATCGACTAGTTGAGCATCGAGATTGGGGATGTGTTCTTCAGACATACGTCTACTCCTGAGCGAGTACTGCGCGAGGCTGGTCGAACCAGCGGCGCTTGAGCCACAGCGCCACCCCGACAAGGGCGATCAGCACCGGCACTTCCACCAGAGGGCCGATCACCGTGGCAAAGGCCACCGGCGAAGCCAGACCGAACGTGGCAATAGCCACAGCAATAGCCAGTTCGAAGTTGTTGCTGGCAGCGGTAAAGGCCAGCGCGGTAGTACGTGGGTAGTCAGCCTCCAACAGCTTGCCCATCCAGAAACTGATGAAGAACATCACCACGAAGTAAATGGTCAGCGGGATGGCGATGCGCAGCACATCCAGCGGCAGTTGCAGCACCATGTCGCCCTTGAGGCTGAACATCGCCACGATAGTCAGCAGCAAAGCGACCAGCGTCAGCGGGCTGATGCGGGGGATGAAACGCTGGTTGAACCACTCTTCGCCTTTGCGGCTGATCAGGAGCTTGCGCGTCATGAAACCAGCCAGAAACGGAATGCCGAGATAGATCAGTACGGACTCGGCGATGCTGACAAAGCTCACGTCGATCACGCTGCCCTGTAGTCCGAACAAAGGTGGCAGCAGGCCGAGGAAGATCCAGGCATACAGGCTGAAAAACACGATCTGGAAGATGCTATTGAACGCGACCAGGCCAGCAACGTACTGGTTATTACCCCCTGCGATCTGGTTCCACACCAGTACCATGGCAATGCAGCGCGCCAGGCCGATAAGGATCAGGCCTGTCATGTACTCGGGGTAATCGCGCAGGAAGATCACCGCCAGGGCGAACATCAGTACCGGGCCAATCACCCAGTTCTGGATCAGCGACAGCGCGAGAATGCGCTTGTCCTTGAACACCTCGGGTAGCTCTTCATACCTGACCTTGGCCAACGGCGGGTACATCATCACGATCAGGCCAATGGCGATCGGGATATTGGTCGAGCCTACCGACAAGCTGTTGAGCCAGGCCGGTAGGCCCTCGAACAGGCTACCCAGGCTGACCCCAATGGCCATGGCGAGAAAGATCCAGATCGTCAGGTAGCGATCCAGAAATGAAAGGCGGCTTTTGCTCATCCTCATGCCTCCAGAGTTAGAGCGTGCCGATCAAGGCCAGCTCAGCCTTGAGTTGCTCGGCATCCATCTGCAGCGGTAAAGCCAGGAAGGCTTCAATGCGGGTTCTAATCTGCTCCAGGGTGGCGGCAAAAGCGGCTTCGATCTCGTCCTCACTGCCCTGGTATTCCGATGGATCAGCCAGCCCCCAATGGGCCTTGGTCGCGGGGCCGAAAAACACCGGACAGGCTTCGCCGGCAGCCTTGTCGCAGACCGTGATCACGAAGTCTGGGGCTAGGCCCTCATGAACATCGCTGGATTTGCTGGAGAGTCCTGCGGTCGAGATACCGGCGTTTTGCAGCGTTTTCAGGCTCAATGGATGCACTACACCTTTAGGCTGGCTGCCGGCGCTGTAGGCTTTCATGCCTGCCGGTGCCAAGTGATTGAACACAGCCTCGCAAAGAATGCTGCGGCAACTGTTGGCGGTGCATAGAAACAAAATTTTCATCAGGCTATCTCGTAAAGGCCGGGCGCAACTCAGCAGCAGGCCGCAAGACGTTGCGGGCGGTCGCCCATCACATCGAGGCGTTTGGCATCTGGGCTGAGCCAGTGCTGATTGGCATCCAGAGTGATTTTCAGGATGGCGATCACCCAGTCCGGCAGGCTGGGGTGCAGGCGGTAATAGACCCACTGACCTTGCCGGCGATCTTCCAGCAGGCCGCAGTTGCGCAGTTGTGCCAGGTGGCGGGAAACCTTCGGCTGGCTTTCATCCAGCGCGCAGGTCAGCTCACAGACGCACAACTCATCCTCGCGGGTGATGAGCAGCATCAGGCGAACGCGGGTCTCGTCAGCCAGGCATTTGAATACGGTGGTCGGTGTCAGGTGGTCAGCCATAGAGGTCTCAACATTTAGTTTTCACCAGCACGAACATCTTGATGCGCTCGTGTATCTCGTGAAGGGTGTGGCGGAATGCGTCGGGCTGGGTGCTGGTCACCGGGTCTTCAAAGTCCCACGCCAGTACCTCACCAGCACCTGGAAGGGCCTGGCACTCCAAAGACGACTTATCGCACAGTGTGATGACGTATTCGAAACGCTCGCCGGCAAACTCATCAATGGACTTGCTGCGGAGCCCCTCGGTGCTTACGCCAAGGTGCTCAAGCGCATCCAGGGTGCGCGGATCAACCTCACCAGGCTCAGTGCCGGCGCTGAATGCCTCGAAACGTTCGGAATCAGTGTGTCGCAGCAGCGCTTCAGCCAGCTGCGAGCGAGCAGCGTTAGCCACACAAACGAACAGCACGCGGGTCTTGTTAGACATTGCCAAATCTCGAATCGAATATGGTTTAGCAAATATATGTTTTATCGAATATACAGTAAAGCGAAAATCATCATCCGGTGCATGAGCTCCCCGGAAAGTGATGTCAATAGCTTGTTTTTGCTTGCTTCCTGCTGCCGTCAGACCGATATCGTGAGCTAGAAACACTCAGTAACATCTGCCTAATCGCATATATGAATGTTGTAATCTTTCCGTCATCAGAAGAGCCTTAGGCTTCATCGCATCTCTAACCCAAGCAGGAACCTTGCGATGAAAAAAATGACTTCGACTGCAATGCTGTTGACCAGCCTGTTCGCCACCGCCGCCTTCGCCAGTCAGTACGACAAGCCTGGCTTTGTCACCGAAGTCGAAGATGGCCGCCTGTGGGTGTTCCGCGAAGGCTCCAAGGAACTGGAAGAATTCAAGAAAACCGGCGAGCCGGCCAAGCAGTTCACCGACATCGGTAGCGGCCCGAATGGCATGACGGTTAAATCTGCGGACGATCAGACCCTGAAGGACTACCTGCAATCGCTGAAGAAGTAAGCGGAACCAAGAGTCTGAGCGCCTGTCGCTCAGCGCCGCCTTCGGGCGGCTTTCTTTTATGCGTCCGGTTCGTGTTGCTCGCAGACCAGCCCCCTCAGGCCAGCAACTGGTTATTTGAAGCAACCGGTCTCGATGCCTCGTAGGTCTTTTCAGTCGCTTGGGTAATCTGCTCAAGCACGGGATCGCTTATGGTAGTCAACTAGACCCGAAGCCAAGACCGTAAGTGCCTGTGATGCGTACTGTTGGGCCCATTAAACCTACAACCCCACCATGGCGGGATCGCCATCTGCCATCACTCCCGCCAGCGCTCACGCAAGAGGATTCGCAGACCGATAGTGCTGGTCACAGAGTCACGCCCTCGATAATGGGTTCATCGTAGACATAGCAGACGCGCTGCCCGAGCCAGTCCTGAGGAAATGGCTGCTCCTGCCTAATCGTATCCTCGATGATGGCAACCCATGACTTGCCGTGCGAGAGCCCGAAGAGCTTGGCATCCAACAGCCTGCATAACCGACGCGGGCCCTGATAGGCCTCATTGAGGCTGGAGCGCAATACACCAAAACCCCTGAGTAAGCAGGCCAGACCGCTTACCTGCTCGAAGCGGATCAGAGTCTCAGTGGCCAGGAATGACGGCCAGGGCATCAAGCACATCCCTGCGCAGAAAGCGCTGGAAGCCGACTTATCTGGACTAATAGCCTTCAAATTGGGCCAAAAATCAGATTCTATAATCGCTCTATAATCGCTCTATAATCGCTCTATAATCACTTTATAATCGCCTATAAAGCTCATTCTAGAGTGCTCCGGCAGCCTGCAGATAGCGGCAGCCACACTGCGCTACTAAAGGTTGACCCGCCGCGCGCCACGAATGCTTGTGTTCGGGCCGAGGTTCAAGCTCCGTTGGTTAATCTTGAAGCAAACCATGAGCCGTGATCCGCCTTCGCGCGTGCGCACGTCGATTGCAATCAGCTTTCGGGCTTGGTCTTCTTCACCAGCGGCAGAAAAAACATTGGCCTCTGTGGAGGGGCAATCAGCGTGTCAGTGGATTTGATGCTTGTGCCCTTGCGGCGTTTCGTTTTTCCGTCCTTTCCGACCGCAAGCACATCACCTGTAGCGATCGCCATATCCAGAGCCTGCTTTACACGTAGCTCGTCGGCCATGGTGTAATTCGTCAGTCCGGTCATTAGTCCGCTGAACGGCTGCCGCTCACGATCATAAACCTGCCTGGGGAGGAGTTCTGAGAGCTCATCACGGATGCGATCGGCCGTTGCGTCATCAAAATGGTGTTCATCCAAAAGAAGATCAGGCTGCCCAGTTACGGCGATATCGCGATTGGCGTCATATCCGAAAAAACTGGACGGTGACAGCATATGGGAAAAATTATTGCCGTACTTCCAGTGAATTTTCTTCATTACATCGTTGGCACGGTAGTTGTTCGCCAGGTGGATAAACCAATAAGCCATCGGGTTGTTGCCAGCTGGACGGATGAAAAATACGGTCATGTACTCCGCGCCGCTTTCTTGTTTGATCCCCTCCGAAAGGAAGCGCTGAATGATGTATTGCCAATTTCGAGGCTGATGTGCCTTCAACTCCTTCAGCGTGCTCCATGGCACATGGTGATCTAAGCCGATATTGGAAATGGCTTTGCGGTTGGCCTGTCGGTCAGCAAGGTACGTAACCAGGAAGTCGACATTGAATGTAAGCAGAACCTCTGCACTGCTCAGATTCTGGAAAATCCATTTGATCTTGGGAAATGGTACGTCGCCGTATCCATACTGATCCAAGAGAAAAAGCACGCGTTCGCCTTTCCCGAAGAGCTTGAGCTTTTGCGCAATGATTGGCAGGGCCTGGGTAAATTCGGCACTATGCAGGTGGACATCGCTACCCACTCGAGAGGCATGGCCGCGAGCGGCCAGTACAGCGTGCAGGCAAGCAATGTTTTCAGGTTTCACATCTACGAAATAATGCTGCGAGCGAATGGTGCGCGGCTTGATGCGACCCTGGTTGTTACGCACCTCTGATTCTTGAATGGCCTCCAGTGCAATTACTGGAGAGCCGAAGTGGGTACCGCCAGCGCCGTCATGGTAGATGCCGCCGCCGCTGAAACCATCAACTATGGATAGCCCCAGCTCCGGCATCTGCTGATTCCGCATCAGAACATCAATGTAGACCTGTATGTAATCATCAATAATCTGATGTTTGATCCTGCTGTGCGGATCAATGGTCGGGAAGGTCTGCGTTCCCCAATCCCAACGATACTTCTCTTCATCCTTGGCCATCTGCATTCCTTATTTTGGTATCAGGCGAGATTGAGTAGCGGAATTTCATCCCAGGTCTGGCCGTTCAGCAGCCGCCCGTTGGCCTTTTTCGAGCGTTTCACTCCATCAGAGCCCCAGCCGCCCCATTGCTTGAAGAAGAAGGCTGAGCCGAATGAATCGCATTGCTGGTGTATGTTATCCACCCATTCTTGTTTCATCGGCCGGGCTTTCGGCCCTGACTCACCACCAACGATCACCCAGTGAATCTCAGTCAGATCCAGCTCTCCCAAATCCTCCAACAGTGGCTCAACAGAGAGAAAGCGAATAGTGGCGTTTACACGGCGTAAACAGTCGATCCTTGGCACTCCATACTCGCGATCCTCAACAGACACCCCCAGCCAGGCATTGGCAGGCGGTGTCCGGCTGCTGAAGTATGTGGCTAGACGCTCGGCACGCTTAGTGAGTATTTGGAATGTGTGCTGAGAGGCCTTCTGAATTACCTCGAAGACTTGATCGATGTAATCGTCTGGCACATGTTCATGGAACAGATCAGACATTGAGTTCACGAAGTAAATCGTCGGTTTCTTGCGCTGCAACGGCTCCTGAAGCTTCTCCGGTCGCAGACTCAAGCGAAAACCGTTTTCATATCCTGGCGTCCCCATCGCTTGCAGCCGGTGCGCCATGTTTTCGGCGTAGCAATGCTTGCAGCCTGGCGAAACTTTGGTACATCCCACTACGGGGTTCCAAGTCATTTCCGTCCATTCGATGCTTGTCTGTGTACTCATTGCACAGTCACTCCTGTCCTGCGTCGATATTAGTGAGAAGCTGGCGAGTGAGTCAAAGTGCCAGCATTAAGTTCAAGGGCGGGTCGAGCTGCTAGGCCACCAAAAGAGATAGCGGGGTCGATATAGCGCATGGCTGACTTCATGTCCTTCCAGCCCACGTAGGTCATCAGTGCCTTGAGATCCCAGCCATTGGCCGTGGCCCAGGTGGCGAAGCCGCGGCGCAGCGAATGACTGGTATACAGCTCAGCCGGGATACCCGCACGCTGCAATATCTGGCGTAGCAGGCTGATCAGGCTGCCGGGATGCAGCGCTCTGTCGTTCAGGTGCCCCCAGCGATCCAGGCGGCGGAACACGGCCCCTCGTACTATGCCGGCGGCACTGATCCAGTCGAGATAAGCCTGTACCGGACAGAGGCGTTTCAGGGCTGGAGCGTAATGGGTCGTGCCAAGGTTCTCCCGATCCCCCTTGCTCTGCGGCAAGAACAAGGTCATGCCGGCGCCGGCCTCAACCTGGACATGCTCAACCTGCAAGCGGCAGAGCTCGTCGCTGCGGAACCCCCGCCAGAAGCCGACCAGCAATAACGCCATGTCGCGTCGGCTTCGTAGCAGACTTGCCAAGTCGCCCGACTGCTGAGCGCGTTCGACCTCCTGATTCAGCCACTGAACTGCCTGTTCTAGATGCTGTACCTGCAGTGGGGCTGCTTGCTTAGCCTGCGCCGGATGCAGGGTGCGAATGCCCTTGAGTACCTGGCGCACTGTGGGTGTTTTGGTTGGATCGGGGAAGCCTTGGTTGATGTGCCACTGGGCGAGGGCTGCCAGCCGCTGCTTCATCGTACTGAGGCTCAGAGTGTCGGCGTAGTCCACCAGGTAGCGCACGATGCTGTCACCGGTCGCCGGTAGGAAGCCGCCCCAAGTCACCTCGAAGTGTTCGACGGCCGACTGGTAGCTGCGGCGGGGGTTTTCCCGCGTGCCGGCTTGCAGATAGCGCTCGACGTCCTTCATCGCCTGGGTTTGCCCTTTGTGTACTGGGAAACGACCGCGAAGCAGTCATTTTTGACCATCTAATTGAATAAGCCTCGGTTATTTTATCTTAATTTACATCTCAAATCCCGCTTTACTTCAGAACAAATTAGTATGTAAATACGTGGTATGTAATCTAATACGAAA
>LNAP01003989.1_pt1 | contig 13891 bp, 13 predicted proteins | sample 602601 | NCBI WGS metagenome assembly LNAP01 (sample SAMN02440304, study PRJNA202911) | soil metagenome | biome: Subtropical and temperate rainforests or woodlands; isolation source: soil samples (1 kg each in a 20% v/v slurry with milli Q water) were... ...
CTGGTATTCGGTGCGGCCGGGCTTCTTGCGGATGGCCTCGGTGCTCACGGCGCGCAGCAGCGGCGGGGCCGGGCGGGTGCTGCCCATCATGCGCAGCAGTGCGGGGCGCACAAAGGCCAGAAAGGTCACCATGACCGCCACGGGGTTGCCGGGCAGGCCGAAAAGAACGGCACCGGTTGCGGCTTGGCCAGGATCTTTTGGATAGCCGCCAGCGCTTGCTGCAGCTGCGCTGGCAATGCGCCCCACGGCCATGGGCCGGCCGGGGCGCATGGCGATGCGCCAGAAGGCCACGTCACCGAGCTGCTGCATCATGGTGCGCGTGTGGTCGGCCTCGCCCACGCTCACGCCGCCACTGGTGATGATGGCGTCGGCCCGCTGCGCGGCATCGCGGAAGGCGGCCTCCAGCAGGGCAGGGGTGTCGCGCACCACGCCCAGGTCGATCACCTCCACGCCCAGCCGCGTGAGCAGGCCGAACACGGTGTAGCGGTTGCTGTCGTACACCGCGCCTTCGCGGGGCGGCTCGCCCAGGCTCAGAATTTCGTCGCCGGTGGAAAAATAGGCCACGCGCAGGCGGCGGTACACCGCCACGGTTTTCAGCCCCAGACTGGCCACCAGCCCCAGCGCGGCAGGCGCCAGCAGCGCTCCTTTGGATAGCGCCACGCCGCCTTCCATGAGGTCTTCGCCCTTGAATCGGCGGTTGTCGCCCAGGTGCAGCACGTTGGCGGCAATGGTGATGTGGCCGCCATCGGCGGCGGTGGTGAACTCCTGCGGCACCACGGTGTCCAGGCCCGGGGGCATGATGGCACCGGTCATGATCTTCAGGCATTCGCCCGCGCCCACGGTGCCGGTCCAGGCCTTGCCCGCCAGCGCCGTGCCCACCACGCGCAGCGTGAGCGGCTGGCCCGCCACCAGTTGCGCGCCGGCAAAGGCGTAGCCGTCCATGGCCGAGTTGTCGTGGGGCGGCACGCTCAGGGGCGAGACCACGTCGCGCGCCAGCACACGACCCAGGGCGTCAAAAATGCCGATCTCTTCGGTGGCCGTGACCGGCTGCACCAGCCGTTCCAGAAAGGCCGACACCTGGTCGGCGCTGAGTGCCTGGGGGTCGTAGCCCTGCAGTTCGGCGGCAATCTGTGCAATGGTTTTCATGGGGGCGTTCGCGCGGAGCGGGAGGGGGTGCAACAGGCGCACCCGGTCAGGGAATACCGGCGCTTTCAAGGCGGTGCAGCTCGTCCAGCGTGTTGGCGTTGAAGAAGGCCAGCGGGTTGTCGCCCGGCTGGTCGAAGGACACCACCACATGCGGGTGCTGCACGGTCCAGGCGTCGATCTTGCGGCCACCGGCCTGGGTGAAGGCGACCAGGCTTTCGAGCAGATCCACACGCAGCAGGCAGAACACGGGCTGGGTGCGCACGGCGGTGCCGCCCGCGCCATCGTCCTCGGGGGCGGCGGCCATGGCGATGTCGGCACCTTGGGCGTCCGCAGCGGCCGCCAGCCGCGCGGCCAGGTCCAGGGGAAACAGCGGGGTGTCGCAGGGCACGGTGAGCAGCCACGGGGTTTCGCAGCGCTCCAGCCCGGTCAGAAAGCCCGCCAGCGGGCCGGCATAGTCGGCAATCACGTCGGGCCATACGGGTGCGCCAAAGGCCTCGTAGGCGGCCAGGTTGCGGTTGGCATTGACCATGGTGGCCCCCACCTGCATCTGCAGGCGCATCAGCGTGTGCAGTGCCAGCGGCAGGCCGCGAAAATTCTGCAGGCCCTTGTCGACGCCGCCCATGCGGGAGCCGCGACCGCCGGCCAGCACGAGGCCGGTGATGTCTTTCGTTTCAATCATGTCTTTGATGGTCGTTGCCGATTCAGTGAGCGCGGCCCAGGCCAGGGCAACCCAGCAAGGGCCGCCCCGCAGCGAGGGCTGTGTCTCCCTGCCCGCGCGCAGCGCAAGAGAGTGGGGGGAAGCGGCGAAGTCGCTCCGGGGATGGTTTCATCTCATCCGCCGATGTAGCTCATCTCCACCCGGCGCGCGCCCTGCGTGGTGTCGGCCGGCAGGCTGCTGCGCAGCTCCGAATACCGGTCGGTGCGCTGCTGCCAGATGGGCGCGATGGCCGATGCAATGGCCTCGTCGCTGGCGCCGCCGCGCAGCAGGCTGCGCAGGTCGTAGCCCTGGGTGGCAAAAAGGCACAGGTACAGCCGGCCTTCGGTGGAGAGGCGCGCGCGGTTGCAGTCGCCGCAGAAGGCCTGGGTCACGCTGCTGATCACGCCCACTTCGCCCAGGGTCGGGTCGTGCTGGCCTGCAGCGTTGGCGTAGCCCCAGCGCTCGGCGGTTTCGCCGGGGCTGGTGGGGCTGAGCTGCACCAGCGGCAACTCTGCGCGCAGGCGCCCGATCAGTTCGGCGGACGGCAGCACCTCGTCCATGCGCCAGCCGTTGGTGGCGCCCACGTCCATGTATTCGATGAAGCGCAGCGTGGTGCCCGTGCCGCGAAAGTGGCGCGCCATGGGCAGGATTTCGTGGTCATTGGTGCCGCGCTTGACCACCATGTTCACCTTGATCTGCGACAGCCCCGCCGCGTGCGCCGCCTCGATGCCGGCCAGCACATCGGCCACCGGAAAATCCACATCGTTCATGCGGCGGAACACCGCGTCGTCCAGGCCGTCGAGGCTCACGGTCACGCGGTTCAGTCCCGCATCCTTGAGGGCCCGCGCCTTGCGGGCCAGCAGCGAGCCGTTGGTGGTGAGCGTGAGGTCGGGCGCGGTGCCGTCCACCGTGCGCAGCCGGGCCAGCTGGGCCACCAGTTCTTCGAGGTTCTTGCGCAGCAGGGGCTCGCCCCCGGTCAGGCGGATCTTGCGCACACCGTGGGCCAGAAACAGCCGCGCCAGCCGCGTGATCTCCTCAAAGCTCAGCAGCGCGTTGTGCGGCAGGTAGGCATGGTCCTTGTCGAACACTTCCTTGGGCATGCAGTAGTTGCAGCGGAAGTTGCAGCGGTCGGTCACGCTGATGCGCAGGTCGCGCAGCGGACGGCCCCGGGTGTCGGTCAGCAGGCCGGTGGGGGCGGCGGCCTGCGCGGGCACCCTGGCCGCCAGGGCGGCGATGCGTTGGTCCACCAGAGGAATCACACGTTCAGACATGGGGTGATTCTGCCGTATCGGCCCCGCAATTGATGGCATGCCCCTGCTGGCGAGGTTGACGGAGGTCAATGGAGCGGGTCAACGCGGGTTCATCCCGCCAATGTCCGGCGAATGGCAGTTGCTTGACATGGCGCAGGGGTCGCAGGTGGTGCGTCACAACAATCGCTGCACACAAAGTTTCAAGGAAATGACATGACGAATGCGAGGTCGATTGCGCAAGCGCTTCCCTGCCAGCGCCGGGTGGCCGTGCAGTGGGTGGCGGCAGGCATCCTGCTGCCCACCTGGGCCGGTGGGGCCCAGGCGCAAATGGCACTGTCGGGGGCCATCAACCATGCGGGATGGTTTAGGGCACTGTCGCAGCGCATGGCCAAGGCGTATTGCCAGCAGTATTTGCAGGTGCTGCCCGAGGCTGCCAGGGACGTGCTGGGCCATGCGCGCAAAAGGGTGCAGCAGGGATCTGGCGAGCTGGCGCGCGGGCTGCAGTCGGGCCAGTGGCCCGCCGAAGTGGCGCGGCAGCTGGACGAGGTGCAAAAGCAGTTTGCACTGCTCGACCAGTTGACAGCGGCGCCCACGTCGCGGGCGGCCGTGGCGGCGGTGTCCGAGCAGTCCGACCGTACGTTGCTGGTGGCCCAGGCGGTGACCGAGTCCATCGAAAAGATGGCACGGGTGGCCAGTGTGCGGCTGGTGAACCTGGCCGGGCGCCAGCGCATGCTGTCGCAGCGCCTGGCCAAGAACTATTTTCTGGTGGCCGCCAAGGCGGACACCAAGCTGGTGCACGCGCAACTGGCGGCAGACGCCGCCGATTTCCGGCAGGCCATGCAGACCCTGATGGCCGCACCGGTCTCCACGCCCGCCATTCGTGGCGAGCTGGAACTGGCGGCCCCGCAGTGGGTGTTTTTTGAGGCGGCCCTGCGCCGGCCCGCCGACGAGCAGGGGCTGAGCGCGGTGGCCACCACCAGCGAACGCCTGCTGAGCGTGATGGACCGGCTCACCGGCCTGTACGAAGCCGCCTTCCGCGAGGTGCTGTAGCCAGGGGCTTGCCGGCAGCGCCGTCCGGGGTGGGGGCTGTGGTGTGCCGCTACACGCAGCGCGCCCCATCCACCTCGATGCACACGCCGCTGATGAAGGCGGCCTCGTCGCTGGCCAGGTACAGCGCGGCGTTGGCCACATCGAGCGCCGTGGAAAAGCGGCCCAGCGGAATGGTGGTCAGAAACTTGGCGCGGCGTGCTTCGTCCACCGGGCCGCCCGCAAACTCGGCGGCCAGGCCCGTGTCGGGATTGAACACGGGGTTGATGCAGTTCACGCGGATGTTGTCGGGGCCCAGCTCGGCGGCCATCGACTTGCTGGTGGTGATGACGGCGCCCTTGGAGCCGTTGTACCAGGTCAGGCCCGGACGGGGGCGCAGGCCCGCCGTGGAGGCAATGTTGATGAAACTGCCGCCGCCGCCCAGCCGCATTGCGGGCACGGCGTGGATGGCCGAGAGGTAGATGCTCTTGACGTTGATGGCATAGACCTTGTCGAACTCGTCCTCGCTCACTTCCAGCATGGGGCGGTTGCGGTGCGTCCAGCCGGCGTTGTTCACCACCACGTCCAGCCGGCCATGCAGGCGCATGGCTTCGTCGACCAGGGCCTTGACCTCGGCCGATTGCGTCACGTCGGCCTGGAAGAAGGCCGCCGTGCCGCCCGCCGCGATGATCTCGGCCACCACGCGCTGGCCACCGGCTTGGTTGATGTCGTTGACGATGACCTTGCCGCCTTCAGCGGCCAGGCGCTTGGCAATGCCTTCGCCAATGCCATTGCCGGCGCCGGTGACGATGATGGATTTGTGCTGCACGCGCATGGTGTTGTCTCCTTGCTTTATAAATTGGATAGCGGCTTACGCTTTATGGGTAAGCGCTCGCGCCTGCTTTTGTCTGTATCCCCCCCCCCACCACCACGCGGGCTAGGGCTGCAGCGCGGTGCGGGCGTCGTCGGCCGCGGGGGGCGGGTCCACCGGTACCGCCAGACCGTCCGGGCCGCGGCGGTAGAACTGCGGAAAATATTCCTTCACACCATTGCCGTTGAAGTCCCAGCCGGTGCACTGGCCCAGGTGGCGGGGCGGTTCGTCGGCACTGGCGGATGCAAACACCGCGGGCACCGACTGGAATGCCGCCGTGGCCAGGTTGAACAGCAGCTCGCGCAGGTGGGTGCAGCTGGCCACGCCGCCCAGGTTCTTCTGGATGGCCTGGCGCCAGCCGCGCGCCATGCTGCAGCCCACCATGGATTGCAGCGCGGGCTGGGCCTGGGGGCAGTCTTTGAGCGGGTGGGTGTCCATGGCCACGTCGATGGCCTGCACCACCAGCTGGCGGTTGACGGTGACGCGCAGCCACATGTGGTGGATGGGCTCGCCGGCACGGCGCAGACCGGCCTCGCGGAACGAGGGCGCATCGTAGGTCTTGCTGTCGTGCAGCTCGCCTTCGATGTCCCACAGCCCGTCGTCGCGTTCAAAGCCTTGGTAATGGACGCGGCGCTGGTGCCGGGCGGTGCGAGGGGCAGGGGGGCTCAGGGGCATGGAGAAAAGAAACCGTCGGGCAAAAAGGAAGGGAGGAAGGGCGAGGGCACATGCTACCGGCACACCGCCGCACCGTCTTGCGCGGGCGTGACAGGCGGGCCTGGATCAGCCGTGCCGGATCGCCACGGTCTTGAGCGTGGTGAAGCCGTGCAGCGCCTCCAGGCCCTTTTCGCGGCCGTAGCCGCTCGATTTGACGCCGCCAAACGGCAGCTCCACGCCGCCGGCGGCACCGTAATTGTTGATGAACACCTGGCCGCTGTGCACGCGCCGTGCCATGCGGAACTGGCGGGCGCCGTCGCGCGTCCAGATGCCGGCCACCAGGCCAAACTGCGTGGCGTTGGCCAGTTCCACCGCATGGTCCTCGTCCTGGAAGGCCATCGCGCTGAGCACGGGGCCAAACACTTCTTCCTGCGCCAGGCGGTGCTCCACCGGCACATCGCGCAGCAGCGTGGGGGCCTGGTAGAAGCCGGTTTCGGGCGCCTCGTCCACGATCTGGCCCTGGGCCACCATGGGGATGCCGGCCACCTGGGCGTCGGACAGAAAATCCCATACGCGCTGCTGCTGCGACTGGCGGATCAGCGGGCCCACGTCCAGGTCCATCGCGGCGGGGCCCACGCGCAGCGCTTCAAAGGCGCGGCCCAGGCGCTCCAGCAGGGGCTCGTAGATGAGCGAGTCGATCAGCACGCGCGAGCCGGCCGAGCAGGTCTGTCCCGCGTTCTGCACGATGGCGTTGATGACCACGGGCACGGCGGCGTCCAGGTCGGCATCGGCAAAGATGATCTGCGGGCTTTTGCCGCCCAGCTCCAGCGTCACGGGGCAGTGGCGCTCGGCGGCCACCTGCTGGATCAGCGTGCCGATCTTGGGGCTGCCGGTGAAGCTGATGTGCTGGATGCCCGGATGGCGCGCCAGTGCGTCGCCCACCTCGTGGCCGTAGCCAGTGACGATGTTGAGCGCACCGGCCGGAAACCCCACCTCGGCCGCCAGCTGCGCCACGCGGATCAGGCTCAGGCAGGCATCTTCGGCCGGCTTGACCACGCACACATTGCCCGCCGCCAGCGCGCCGCCCACGCTGCGGCCAAAGATCTGCATGGGGTAGTTCCACGGAATGATGTGGCCCGTCACGCCATGGGGCTCGCGCCAGGTGAGCACGCTGTAGCCATCGGTGTAGGGAATGGTCTCGCCGTGCAATTTGTCGCAGGCGCCGGCATAGAACTCGAAGTAGCGCGCCAGCGCCAGCGCATCGGCCAGGGCCTGGCGGGTGGGTTTGCCGCAGTCGCGCCGCTCCAGCGCGGTCAGCTCGTCGGCGTGCTCCAGAATTTTGACCGAGAGCTTGTGCAGCAGGCGGCCCCGGTCGGCGGGTGCCATCTTGTGCCACACGGCGTGGTAGCACTGCTGCGCCGCGCGCACGGCGGCGTCGATGTCCTCGGCCGTGCCGCGCTGGATCTCGTCGAACGGCTGGCCGTCGGACGGGTCGATCACCGGGATCGTGCGGCCAGAGGTGGAGGGAACGGGGGCATTGGCGATGAAGTGCAGTGGCATGGTCAAATTGTGCGGTAAAAGCCAGGTGTCCCTCGGGGGGTGATGTCAAAAATGGCTTTAACGCTTGTATATAAAACACTTGTAGCTATTGATGTAATAGCGTTTTGGGGGGTGCTACCCGCTGGCGGTGCCGTAGATCGTCTGAAAAACGGCGCTGGCGGGCACAAAAAAGGCCCGCCGCAGCGAGCCTGTGGGGAGCGGTGGCTGGAATCAGCCGCCGTGGAATTTCACCACCAGCGGCACGATCAGCAGCGCCACGATGTTGATGATCTTGATCAGCGGGTTGATGGCGGGGCCGGCGGTGTCCTTGTAGGGGTCGCCCACCGTGTCGCCGGTCACGGCGGCCTTGTGCGCCTCGCTGCCCTTGCCGCCGTGGTGGCCGTCCTCGATGTACTTCTTGGCGTTGTCCCAGGCGCCGCCGCCGGTGCACATGGAAATCGCCACGAAGAGGCCGGTGACGATGGTGCCCATCAGCAGCCCGCCGAGCGCCTTCGGCCCCAGCAGCAGGCCCACCACGATGGGCACCACCACGGGCAGCAGGCTGGGGATCACCATTTCCTTGATGGCGGCGGTGGTCAGCATGTCCACGGCCTTGCCGTACTCGGGCTTGCCGGTGCCGTCCATGATGCCGGGGATGGTGTTGAACTGGCGGCGCACTTCCACCACCACGGCACCGGCGGCGCGGCCCACGGCCTCCATCGCCATGGCGCCGAACAGGTAGGGGATGAGCCCGCCGATGAACAGCCCGATGATCACGAGCGGATCGCTCAGGTCAAAGCTGATGGCCCGGCCATAGCTTTCGAGCTTGTGGGTGTAGTCGGCAAACAGCACCAGCGCGGCCAGGCCCGCCGAGCCAATGGCGTAGCCCTTGGTCACGGCCTTGGTGGTGTTGCCCACGGCGTCCAGGGGGTCGGTGATGTCGCGCACGCTGCTGGGCAGCTCGGCCATTTCGGCGATGCCGCCCGCGTTGTCGGTGATGGGACCATAGGCATCGAGCGCCACCACGATACCCGCCATGCTCAGCATGGACATGGCCGCCACGGCAATGCCATACAGGCCCGCAAGCTGGTAGGCCGACAGGATGGCCAGGCACACAAAGATCACCGGCCAGGCGGTGGAGCGCATGGACACGCCCAGGCCCGCAATGATGTTGGTGCCGTGGCCCGTGGTCGATGCCTGGGCGATGTGCCGCACGGGCGAGTACTGCGTGCCGGTGTAGAACTCGGTGATCCACACCAGCGCGGCCGTCAGCACCAGCCCCGTGGCGCAGGCGCCAAACAGCTTCATCTGGCTGCCGGTGGCGGTGATGGCGTTGTCCGGCATGATCCACAGGGTGACGAAGTAGAACGCGACGAGCGACAGCACGCCCGCAATCGCCAGGCCCTTGTACAGCGCGGGCATCACGTTCTTCATGCCGGGCGATGCCTTCACGAAGAAGCAGCCGATGATGCTGGCCACGATGGACACGGCGCCCAGCGCCAGCGGGTACACCACGGCGTTGACCGGGGCGGTGGCCACCAGCAGCGCGCCCAGCACCATGGTGGCGATCAGCGTCACGGCGTAGGTCTCGAAGAGGTCGGCCGCCATGCCGGCGCAGTCGCCCACGTTGTCGCCCACGTTGTCGGCAATCACGGCGGGGTTGCGCGGGTCGTCCTCGGGGATGCCGGCCTCCACCTTGCCCACCAGGTCGGCGCCCACGTCGGCGCCCTTGGTGAAGATGCCGCCGCCCAGGCGCGCAAAGATCGAGATCAGCGACGAGCCAAAGGCAAAGCCGATCAGCGGGTTGAGCAGCACGGAGAGCTTGGCCGTGGGCGTGAGGTTGCCGTTGCCCGCCAGAAACCAGTAGAACCCGGTAACGCCCAGCAGCCCCAGGCCCACCACCAGCATGCCGGTGATGGCGCCGCCGCGAAACGCCACATCCAGCGCCGGGCCAATGCCTTGCGTGGCCGCCTGTGCCGTGCGCACATTGGCGCGCACCGACACGTTCATGCCGATGAAGCCGCAGGCGCCCGAAAGCACTGCGCCCACCATGAAGCCCACGGCCGTGGTGCCGTCCAGGAAGATGCCGATGAGAATGGCCAGCACCACGCCGACGAGGGCAATGGTCTTGTACTGGCGGGCCAGGTAGGCGGCGGCGCCGGCCTGGATGGCGGCGGCGATTTCCTGCATGCGGGCGTTGCCGGGGTCTTTGGCAAGAATCCATCCCCGGGCCCAGATGCCATAGGCCACCGCAATCAATCCACACACCACCGCCAGTATCAGAGGGGCAGTCAGCGCTGTATTTCCAGCCATTCGTCACTCCTTGAAAGATTCACTTGCACGGAAGGAAACACAACGCATCGGCGTGCTTCCGCTGCGTTGCTTCCTCGTGCCCCAGCGTACCGGAGTCGATTGGCCAACAGGGTCAATTTACAGCCAAACCCCCATTTGCAAGCCGGCAGAAAGGGGCATGTGCCTAAAATCAGGGTTAATCCCGACGCGGCATGCTGCGCGGATTGCCGTCCATCAACTTTTCATACAAGACATGTCCCTCAACAACGTCCCCCCCGGCAAGAACGTTCCCGATGCCTTCAACGTCGTCATCGAGATCCCGATGAACTCCGACCCCATCAAGTACGAGGTGGACAAGGAATCGGGTGCCATTTTTGTGGACCGTTTCATGACCACGGCCATGCACTATCCCACCAACTACGGCTATGTGCCGCAGACCCTGTCGGGCGACGGCGACCCGGTCGATGTGCTGGTGATCACGCCTTACCCCCTGCACCCCGGCGTGGTGGTGCCCTGCCGCCCCCTGGGCATCCTGATGATGGAAGACGAGGCCGGTGTGGATGGCAAGGTGATTGCCGTGCCCACCTCCAAGATCCTGCCCATGTACGACCACTGGAAGACCATCGACGACGTGAACGCCATGCGCCGCAACGCCATTGCCCATTTCTTCGAGCACTACAAGGACCTCGAAAAGGGCAAATGGGTCAAGGTGCTGGGCTGGGAAGGCATCGACGCCGCCAAGAAGGAAATCACCGACGGTATCGCGAGCTTCCAGAAGGGCGCTGCCTGAAGTTCGTTCACCGATTTCTCCGTGAAATAGGGGCTGGCGCTTTGCAGTAAAGCGCTGACAGCTATCACAATAAAAGCATGCAAACCGCCTGGTTTGCATGCTTTTTTCGCCACTGGGCAGCAAGGCGAGTGTTGCTGCAACGGCCAGGCGGGGTGCTGGGCGCGGTGGTGGATGCCGTGGCTGGTGTGGTGGCCCTTACGGCCGATGCCACCAAGCCGGCGCCGCAGTTCGCAAGCCCGGTGGATTCCGCCTTTGTCTCCGGCATCGCCGCGCTGGGTGACCGCATGCCCATCATGGTGGGCATCGCGTCCTTGCTGAGCAGCGCCGAAATGGACCTGGTGGCGCGGGTCGCGCAGTACCTGCGCACGCTGAACGGTTTCTGATCCATAAAGAACGAAGAACGGGCTCCATGGCATGTATCGGCGCTTGCGTTGGTGAGTGCACTGCGTTAATATTCATTTAAAATGAATCTTATAAGTGCCCACCCTCGCCGTTGCTCCCGCGCAGTGGGTATCACCGTATGAAACCACTCTCCACACCCGTCATGTCTGCCGCGAGCGCGGCTGCGGCCCCCACTCTCCAGGGGATGCCCCTGCTGCGGCTGGGTTTTCGCCCGTTTTATCTGGGCGCAGCCCTGGTGGCGTGCCTGGCCGTGCCACTGTGGGTCGCTTCCCTGCTGGGGTGGGTGGTGCTCGACCTTCCGGTCGCTCCCTTGCTGTGGCATGCCCATGAAATGCTGTTCGGGTTTGCCGCAACCGTCATCATCGGGTTCCTGCTCACGGCCGTGAAGGCGTGGACCGGCCTGGCCACTCCGCGCGGCGCGCTGCTGGGGGCGCTGGCCTTGCTCTGGCTTGCCGCCCGGGTGGCGGCCGTGGTGGCGCCCTATGCGATCTATGCCGTGCTGGATGTCGTCTTGCTGCCCGTGGTGGCAGGCTTTCTGCTTGCGGTGCTGCTGCGGGCGCGCAACCGCCGCAACCTGCCACTGATGGGGGTGCTGGTGTTGCTGTCCGTGGCCAACGGGGCGTTTCACCTGGCGGTGCTGGGTGTCCTCAACCTGCCGCCCATACAGGCGCTGTACGCGGGTCTGGCGCTGATCGTGATGATCGAGTGCGTGATGGCGGGGCGTGTGGTGCCAGCGTTCACCATGAGTGTGAACCCGGGGCTCAAGCTGCAGGCGCAGCGTCCGCTGGAGCTCGTGGTTCTGACCGTAACGGCGCTGGCACTGGCGTCCTGGGTGTGTGCTCCTGTCGGCGTGGGTGCGGTCACGGCGGTGCTGGCCGGGTTGGCAGCGCTGTTGCATGGATGGCGCATGTGGCGGTGGAAACCATGGATCACGCGCAATCGCCCCATTTTGTGGATCCTGCATGCGTCGTATGCATGGATTCCTGTGGGGTTCGTTCTGCTGGCATTGGCGCAACTGGGTGCCGTGGCGGTGTCGGCCGCGGTGCATGCCTTTGCCGTGGGTGCCACGGGCGGACTCATCGTCGGGATGATCACCCGCACGGCGCGCGGCCATACCGGCAGACCGCTACAGGCCGGGCGGCTGGAGGTGCTGGCCTATGGGCTGGTGATGGGCGCTGCTGTGCTGCGGGTCCTGCTGCCGCTGGCTGCACCGCAGTGGTATGCCGCCGCACTGGTGCTGGCTGCGCTGGCCTGGGCCACGGCCTTTGCCGTCTATCTGGGCCTGTACACCCCTTGGTTGACCCAGACGCGGCTGGACGGCAAGGACGGTTGATGTTTTCCCGCCATGCAGGCCTTGGCTGCCTGCATGCATGTGCCGCCCGGCCAGAGCGGTTCCTTTGGTTTTTTCACACCCTTTCAGAAAGGTTTTGCCATGCTTCCTACCCAGAGTTCCGTCATCGATGTCCGCGAGATTGCACCCCGCGAGCGCCACGCCCTGATTTTTGGTCGCTTTGACGCGCTATTGCCCGGCGAGGCGCTGCAACTGGTCAACGACCATGATCCTCAGCCCCTGCACCACCAGTTCCAGGCCCGCTCCGCCGGTGCCTTCAAGTGGGCCTATCTGCAGCAAGGCCCGGACCTTTGGCGTGTGCTGATCAGCAAGACCGAGCCCGCCGCGGCCCGGGAAGACTCCTGCTGCTCGGGTGGCGCCTGCGGAGGCTGAGGCACCACAGCACCGGCGGTGCAATGCCGCCGGGATCGCACCCGCAGAACGCGGCAGGCGCCCGCAAGGGGCTCCTGGTGATGGCGGTTTGCTACAGGCCCAGGGCCAGCATCGCGGCCTCGGACATCCTGGAGCGATCCCAGGGGGGATCGAACACCAGGTTGAGGGTGATCTCGCCCACGCGGGGCAGTGCCAACACCTTGTCGCACACCTCCTCGGCAATCGATTCGCCCATGCCGCAGCCCGGCGCGGTGAGTGACATGTCGATCCAGACCTTGACCTGGTCGCTGTCCAGTGGCTCGATGTCACAGCGGTAAATCAGACCCAGCTCGACAATGTCCACGGGAATTTCCGGGTCGTAACAGGTCTTGAGCGTCTGCCATACCAGGTCGCTCACATCCTCCAGTTCAACCTTGTCGGGCAGGGCCAGGGGGGCTGGCGGGGGTTTGCCGATGGCATCGGCATCCACGCCCTTCAGCCGCACCAGTTGCCCGTCCACCAGCAGCGTGAATGACGATCCCAAAGCCTGCGTGAGCTGCGCGCGTTCGCCCGCCGCAAGATCCAGTGGCGAGCCTTCGGGAATGCGCTCCACGCGTACCGGACGGTTGATCCGCACGTCTTCGCGGTGTCGTTTCATCATGGTGTGTTCCCCGATAGGGTGGTATCCGCTGCAGCAGGCGATGCGTCGGGTGCCTGCGCCAATGCGTGCATCAGGGCATGCCAGCCCAGCAGGGCGCATTTGATGCGGCTCGGGTAGCGGCGCACACCGGCCAGGCTGACGAGCTTGCCCAATTGCGCTTCCTCGGGTTCGATTTCGCCGGTGAGCACGGCACGGAAATGCTGCTGCAACTGCTGCGCGACAGCCACGTCCCGCCCCTGGACCGCCTCGCTCATCATCGAGGCCGAGGCGATGCAGATGGCGCACCCTTGCCCGCTGAAGCGGATGTCGCGCACCCGGCCGGCCTGAACATCCAGCTCCACGCTCAGGTCATCGCCGCACTGCGGATTGGTGCCGCGCGCCTGGAGGTTCGGCGCGGGCAGGTGGCCGAAGTTGCGCGGGGCGCGCTTGTGGTCCATCACCACCTCCTGGTACAGGTCGTTTTCAGCGGCGCTCATCGCAGTACCTCCAGGGCATGTGCCACGCCGGCGATGAGCCGTTCCACCTCGTCATGGGTGTTGTACAGCGCGAACGAGGCGCGGGTGGTCGGCCCGGTGCCCAGGTGGTCGAGCAGCGGCTGGGCGCAGTGGTGGCCGGTGCGCACGGCAATGCCTTGCGCATCCAGCAGGGTGCCGATGTCGTGCGGGTGCGCGTGCGGCGTGACGAAGGAAGCAATGGCAGACGTGGTGGCATGCGGCGCCAGCACCGTGATGCCTTCGATGGCGGCGAGGCCGGCCACGGCGTGCGCCCGCAGTGCCTGCACATGGGCATCGATGGCGGCACGGCCGATGTGTTCGATGAATGCGGCCGCCGCCGCCATGCCGACGGCGCCGGCGACGTTGG
>LNAP01005247.1_pt1 | contig 13888 bp, 13 predicted proteins | sample 602601 | NCBI WGS metagenome assembly LNAP01 (sample SAMN02440304, study PRJNA202911) | soil metagenome | biome: Subtropical and temperate rainforests or woodlands; isolation source: soil samples (1 kg each in a 20% v/v slurry with milli Q water) were... ...
CTTGACTAACGAAAGTATTTGGAGCCAAGTCACTGACCGTTTAGGCCTTGGCGATATGGATCCTGACGCCTTCCTTCAAGCCTTGAGTGCTGCTGCAGAGGTTACGGGCAAGCGCGGCTTGATTCTGATTGATGCTCTAAATGAAGGATCTGGCATAACCCTGTGGCGTAAGGAGCTTCCAGCGTTCATCGCTAGGATTGAGAAGTATAAAAACCTGCTGGCTGTGTTCAGTTGCAGAAGTGAATATACACCTTACGTCATACCTTCCAGCCTTGACGAAAAAGTCCCATCTTTTCTAATTCGCGGATTCGTGACCTCTGAAGAACAGGCCCGCGCTGCTCGCATATACCTAAGCAAACGAGGAATCTCACAACCTAACGTGCCCTGGCTAGCTGCAGAATTCGTCAATCCACTATTTTTGAGAAGTGCCTGTATTGCGCTTAACAAAGAAAATCAAAAATGGTTTCCGAGAGGGTTGACCGGTACTAAGCAGGTATTCTCTTTTTATCTCAGAAGTATTGCTCGGCACTTAGGTGCCGGAAGAGACGGCAGCGATGATCTCGTCAAACCAACCAATCAAGCCCTTTCATCGATTGCTATGGAGATGGCCGCACAGCGGCAAGACTACGTTTGTTACTCCCACGCCATACGCATCGTTGCTGATAAGTTTCACGCCTTTCCGCCTCCATCAGGAACAACCTGGTTTGAGGTACTTCAACGAAGCGGACTGTTCAGGATTGATCCAGATCAAAAAAGCAGAGATATCGATCCATTCGACTCGTCGGAAGACATTGTCCGATTTAGCTTCCAGAGGCTACAGGATTATTTGATGGCTTCAGGGCTTTTAGACGAGGTCAAAGACCCTGCGGAATCCTTAATAAACGGCTCACTCCAGTTCATTCACAATGGAAAGCGGCTTCATCCTAAGTGGGCAGGTTTAGCGGAGGCGCTATCCGTACAGTTACCTGAACGCTTTCAAGAGGAACTTCTCGATGTTATGCCTGGCGGCGCAAATCAATGGGTAAATGACAACTTTAGCGACCATGCTTTCATTGAAAGTTTGCGATGGCGAGCTAATAAGTCGTTCAGCAATCGCACACTTGAACTCTTTGAGCATTTTCTATCTGAGAACGAAGACCATTTAGACATCATGCTTCAAATGAGTGCGAGTGTAGGCCACCCGTGGAATGCGAAGTTTTTACACAATCGGCTGGCGGCTCAGAGTACGCCCAAGCGCGATGCGTCATGGACAACTCAGCTGAACTTCCTGTCCATGGATGAGGAAAGTACCGGGCGGCGTCTGATTGAATGGAGTGCCTTTGAGCAAAGCGATCAAACTGACCCAGAAGTCCAGTACCTCTGCGCGATAACGCTGACCTGGTTTTTCACTTGCTCTCACCGTGAGCTGCGAGACAAAGCAACCAAGGCGCTTACGTCGCTCATGATTCGGAACCCCAGCCTGTATGGGATGCTTTGCAGGGATTTCAGCACGGTAGACGATCTCTACGTCCTTGAGCGCCTACACACAGCCGCCTTCGGGGCATGCTGCATTGATCCAGAGCAGCATCGACTGAGCACCTTTTCTGAGATCGCGTACAACGAGGTCTTCGACAGAGAGGACGTTCCGCTCTCGATTCTACTCAGGGACAGCGCGCTAGGCATTATCGAGCACGCACTGCTAAATGATCACCTGCCCGAACAGGTTGATATCGTGAAAGCAATGCCCCCTTACCACTCCAAAAACATCAGACTGTCAGTGTCCGAAGAGGCCCTTGAAAAAGCGGTGAAGCGGGCTGGAGACTCGCAGATCCAAGATTCTTGCGCAGGATGGGGAGGCGATTTCGCCAGCTATGAGATCCAACCGAGGATCAGCTCGTTCTTGAACGTGCCATTGAGTATGCCGGAGCCTCTGAGCGCCACTCAGGTATATGAGCGGTTTGAGGATCAGGTCATCAACCACTGCGATCTAAGAACTGACGTCCTGAAGCTGATGAACGATTTCAGGCCCAATGCCTTCAGGGATCTCAGGCTCAAGCTTTCTGAGCAAGATATTGCTGAGCGCTCAGCTTACTTCGCAAGGGCTGAAAAAATACTTCTGGATGTTTTGAGCCCTGATGAGCGGGCAAGATATAAAAAGGAGTATAAAAAACGCTTTAAACCCTCGACGGCTGTGGATGAAAGGTTACCTCACGTCGATATACAGGCGGCCCAGCGTTGGGTCGCCAAACGAGCGTATGGGCTAGGCTGGACAAAAAGACTGTTTCCAGATGATCGCTCAGGTCGGTATGACTACAGCCGTAATCGACCATTGATCGAGCGCATCGGGAAAAAATACCAGTGGCTTGCTCTAGATGAGCTCCTCTGCAGCCTTGCCGACAACAAGTGGTTATCTGAGACAAGTGAACAGGGGGCACGTCGTTATGCCAGCCCTCTAGACATCGGCACTCATCGCGACATAGATCCAACCATCCTGCTCACTGACGAGCACAGCCGGCCTGATGTACATCATCCGGTGATCGATGAGTTTAGGATATCCATACGGGAGACCGTCGAAAACGACTTGGGGAAATGGCCATTCGAGGAGGAGCCCTCTGACGGCATAGCAGACCTGGTAGTCCGTACTGACTCAACCCATGCGGCATGGGTAGTCCTACACGAACATAGCTCTGTGACAGTGAAGTATCCAGAGAAGGAAGGCGGGGATCACGGCTCCAGGCAACAGCAGTGGCGCTTCCTGTTGCCGGTGTTGGTGAGGCAGGAGGACGAGCAACAGCTCCTCGATTACATCCGAAAAAAGCAAAAGTTGGACGTGGACTCATGGACTTCCCGTGATTTCACAAACGATGGCTATCTCAGAGAGGCTCCATGGCGCTCGACATGGGCTCAGGAGCAATGGTCAACCTACGATTTTCACGACTTAGGTGAAGTAGAGGTTGCCTATCCGTGCTTCCGGCACTATTGGGAATCACACTTGGATGTCTCAATGCCCGAAGGGGCTCAGGCTTTAATACCAGCGCCTTGGCTGGCCCAGAGGCTCAACCTGAAGCCGCATCCTACGGATGAAGCTGTCTACGTGGATAACTCTGGAGAAATTCGCTTCGTTTGCGGCAGAAGCCCAGGTGATGGCTCACACGCGTTTATCGACCAGCAGCTTTTCCAGACATTCCTGAAGGAAGATGGACTTGCTTGCGTGTGGATCTTTGTGACGGAACGTAGCGCATGGCCGGGCGGTGACAATGAAAACGCATCCCGAAGACGCTCAGAGGGTGTGGTGTGGGACGTGCATAGCGAGCCACAGGTGTTTCATTGGAGCGATGATTGGGCCAGGGGGGACTCCAAGCGGTTCGTGAAAGAAAAATTTTAGTACACGAGACCAGATAAGTAGCCCCAAACAAAGCCCGGTCTGCTGAGAGGGAGTAATTTGAGAAGATCCCTCTATATAGCTGAGCACTCATAAACGCAACCTGCTCGGTGCCGAACCGAGCACTGACAGTGGAAAAGCATGACTATTACTCATATCCCTGCACATCTATTTTGGCTATTTCAAGATAGGGACATACTTAAACAAGGTGAGTGCTATGCTAATGCAGGAGCAGCTGTAATATTTTCGAGTTTCGAGAATGAAATCTCAGAATGGCTTGTAACGAACAGCTGGAAAATATCTTATACGATTGGCGTTCTTAGTCCTCCTGGCTTCGACAGTGTTCCACATGCATGGCTTAAGGCTGAACAAGGTACAGGTAGAAATTACTGGTGGGATCCAACTCTGCAGAAAAACTCTAGGATATGGGGGATGCGCAGTAGGGAGTTTTCGTACAAAGAAGTTGCAACATTCAATGATCAAGAACTAAAGGAATGGTTTAAAAAAGCTTATGAGGGCTCAGAGTTTTCTCCTCATGGAGTACCTGTGCAACCTTGTAGGTTCCCTATAGTAGATCTCAAAGGAAATGTGTCATGAGGAACTAGGCCATTGCCGGGCTCATCTCCATTGCGGTGGTGGAGAGTGTGGAAATCATGCCCACCAGGCTACTCGCATCATGCTTAGTCTCAGGGCTGCCCATCTTGCGACGCCTTCTCAAATCCTGCGCGACTTCGCTTAACCGCGCGCCCAGCAGCTTCTCGCCGCTACATTTTGCAACTAATCCGCCGGCAATCCAGTGGCATAAGGCCATTAAGTGCCTATGCTCAGGAATTCCTCTGTGAAATGAGCGCACCATGACTAAGATTGAGGCTGGGCTGGTAGTAGCTGATGATTTCGAGACATGGCTGAATGCGCGCCCCAAGTGGTTGCAGACCGCAGCTCGAATGATCATCGACTCGAAGCGGCAGTTGAATCCAGATGAAGTTAGAACGCTAGCTAGGCTTTGCAAGCGCGAAGCCAATGATGAAGCTGATCCGGCATTCCTAACGGTAACCCCTGGCACCTTATCGCAGGTCGCCAACAGACCCCTGCTTCGGATTGAAGAAATCCTTGATGTGCATGGGTTGAACGCGATCAAGGCTGGCGCTCATCTCCCGTTTGGCAAGAGCAATCTCTCGGTAATCTACGGACAGAACGGAACCGGCAAGAGCGGATTTGCAAGGCTGCTAAAGGAGATCTGTGGATCACGATCTAAGGACGAGATACGCGGCAACGTCTTCGATTCAACACCTACGCCCTGCCGTGCCCATTTCAAGGTGTCAATCGACGGTAAGCCGGCGGATGTTCATTGGGACGTCCCAAGCGGGCCTCACAAAGCTTTACGACATGCACAGGTGTTCGATAGCAAGGCTGCCCAGCAGTACATGGGCAGGACTGAGGCATGCTATGAACCCAGCCGGATGAAGTTTGTATCGGCGCTGATTGTCACAGCAGACGCAGTTAACGCAGAGCTTGCCAGAGAGAAAGCTTTACTCAGCAAAGCGCTACCCGCCATCCCAGAAACCCTGAATCACACCACCGAAGCAAAATGGCTTCAGAGCCTGAAGAGCGCGACCACGACCGCGAGTATTGATAAGGAATGTTTGTACACAGATCTGCTTGATCGGGAACGTGTAGAGAACGAGGCGCTACTCGCAGAGAAGGATATTGCGGGTCGGCTGCTGACCATCACCAAAGAAAAGACTGCGCTCAAAAATATCGAAACTGCGATGTCGGCACTCCAGCTTGGATTGAGCGATGTTGCAGCGGGCGAACTGGAGAACCTGAAGAATTCTGCCGTCAAGGCGAGGAATACCAGTGAAGAGGCGGCGGCAGCCATCTTCGGAAAAGCCGAGCTTGAAGGTGTCGGTTCTGCAACCTGGCAGCAAATGTGGGAACACGCACGCGCCTATTCCAACGGCGCAGCCTATGCTGAAAACTCGTTCCCCAACGTCTCGGCAGATTCACGTTGCGTGCTTTGCCACCAAAGCCTAGACGAGGAAGCAAAAGTCCGTCTGGGAGGGTTCGAGAAGTTTGTAACCGACGGCCTCGAGACAACCGCCAAGAAAGCTGAAAATAGCTTCACTGATCGAAAAAAACGGCTACCGGCTCTTCCAGCACAAGCGGACTGGATTGTTCAAATGTCCACCCTCGGTTTCGAGGAGCCCGATGGAATCGCTTGGCTTGGAACACTAAAAGCGCGGCTTGACCAAATTGTACTCGGGAGCCCCGCCAGCACTTTGGAGTGCTTTCGATTGGACAAGGATAAACGAAGCGGCAAAAACCAAGTCAGCAGATTTGATTACCGAAGAAGCGAGCCTGTCGGCCCTGATGAAAGATGAGCATCGCCAGGTAATGCATGACCGAGTTCAGTGCCTTCAAGCCAAGCAGTGGCTCTCACAAAACAAGACCTCTATCAGCGCTGAAAGGACTAGGCTGATCGCAGTTGCAGCGATAGACAAAGCTTCACGCTCAGCAGCCACCAACGCTCTGACCACCAAGAAAAATGATCTGGCCAAGACTGAGCTGGATGCTGGTTACCAAGCTCGATTCATCGAAGAATTAAAGCTGCTGGGCGGCCATCGCATTCCAATTGCTCCGCTGAGTAAGTCCGGTGGAAAAGGCAAGATCACCTTCGGCTTGAACCTCGTAGGTGCGCATGGCTCGCATGGCCTGGATTATATTTTGAGTGAGGGTGAAACCAGAATTGCTGCACTGGCTGCGTTTCTAGCGGACACCACGGGCTCGAACCAACTGGCCCCCTTCATTTTTGATGACCCAATTTCGTCACTTGACCAAGATTTTGAGGAGAAAGTCGTCGAGCGTTTGGTGTCCTTATCAGCGACGCGACAAGTCATAATTTTTACTCACAGGCTCTCTCTAGTGTCATTAGTCGACGCGGTGACGGAGAAATGGAACAAGATGCCAGGGATGCCATCCGTCAAGCCGACCCTGACCTCGCTTAGGAGAATGGACAAAGTGGCAGGCATCGTCGCCAGCGCTAGCGCTAGAGACCTGAAACCGGAAAGCGCTGTTCGCGGATTGATCGACAACACTATTACGCGTCTGAAAAAACACCAGGAAAGGACTGAGGTCGACGATTACGAGACGCTCGGCAAAAGCGCATGCAGTGACTTCAGGGTGATCGTCGAGAAAACGATTGAGCATATCCTTTTGGCGGATGTCGTAGGCCGTTTCAGGCGCGCGATCAATACCCAAGGCAAGCTGCACAAGGTAGCCAAGGTGACAAATGAAGACTGCGTATTCATTGATGACCTGATGACTCGCTACTCAGTGTTTGAACATGCTCAGTCCGATGAGAAGCCCAGCAGCACTCTTGAACTGGATGTATTTGAAGCCGATGTAACGGCCTTGCAACGCTGGATCACCGAGTTTGGGGCTCGAGCCGCTTGATGTTCTGAATAGGGGTCAGAATCGATTTGAAACCTCGGATTCTGACCTCTGCATATGCGTTCGCTTTTTTTTGCCGTCATGGTCGACGGATCTTAATTGCCAGCGCACAACCCTCCTCATCACTTGATCTAGCGATATGGAGAGAGCATCTTATTTTTTGACAGGGCAGTTTCTAGCGTCGTGGTTTCTGCCGTTACAGATGCTGCAACGACGAGCCTCAGGACAAGTTTGCGCGTTGTGCCCAGATTTGTTGCAAACAGAGCAGCGACTAACATTGGGGCAATTTCTTAAAGTGTGGTTTCCCGCACCACAAGCACTACAGGACATAACTTTTCCTCGTTAAAAAGTTTAAAACCGAGCGAGCACTAGCTCTGAGCCAAAAGTCTTTGAATCGACTCTGGGTCATAACCTCGATTTTTGAGTTCACCATGCGCCGCGCCAGCTTTCAAAGGTGAGGAGCTACGCTCTTTTTTCACGATTGCCAGGAGCTCATTATCAGAAAGGCTAGGCATCATCTCTTTGTACTCCCGAGAGCGATCCCCAGCGGCCTTTGCCTCTTGCACCGCGTAGGCACCGGCCTTTTTTGCGAGTTCCCCAGCTTTATCCCAGAAGCCCATATCCATCTCCATATCGAACTATCAAAACTGGATCCACTTCCCAGTGGCTCAATGCTACTAGACTGGTGGCACTTTGACCACGCAAGGCATCCTACCGATTACCTTGAAGACGTTAACGCATGAACAAATGACCCGTCTCAGGGAGGTAGAGCCTGGTGGACGCCAGATAAGGAGTAGGCGCCCGATCAATAGAAATCGAGGGCAGGGACAGTGACGGGTGTTTGCCTGACTACTCAATAATAGGGAATCAGAGCTCTTCATCCTCCCCACGAATCCAGTGGTGATCATGAACGATCAGGGTTCCGATAATGCCATCCGTTTGCTTTCTCAGGATTTCCTCGTGCTGAGAAATTGCCAGTGCCAGCATCTGGATTGCAGATCTTGCGACCCGTAGAGCACCCAGGGCTTCTTCGACAAAGTCTGAGTGGTTGAGATGCTCGACTTCAGGAGCTTGCCTCGCTCGCGAGGGGTCTCCAAAGTCATGAAGCACTACGAATCGGTGGGTACCCGCGTTCCGCAGATCCTTCTGTGAGTGGAGAATTCCCTCGTTGCCATCATAGTCTTCTGCCAGCTCAGCCAAGCCGTACATTGCGTACACGCCTGCACGAATTAGTACCTCTACTTTTTTTGCGAGCGGAGTACCTGTTTTCTTGTCTGCGGAATCTCTCCACAGCCTTCCGAAACTTACTTTTTTGGGGGCTAATCCAAGCTTGAAATAGTGGTTTGCCGTTACGGCTACCTTGTCGAGCAGGTCAAGGGCTGTTCGATGTGCCAGCATAAGTGCCGAGGTATCAGGGCCGTACATTGCATAATCGAGCGTGTCCGCAAACTGTCCTGTCCTCGGCCAAACGCTTGCATCACTTGCACGCCATGCCAAATCTCGGGCTAACAGAAAATCGCTCTTCAGCAGATTGAACATGGCAAACAATGGCGGCGGGCTCCCCCCCATATCTGTCTCACGCTCGAGAATTCCTGGAAGGGTAAGCCAATCTAGCTTGCCCAAGGATGGATCGACGAGCTCGACAGTTGGGGCTAACGTCAGGCGCTCCTCCTCCACCCATTTGATGAATGGGTCGATGTGCTCAGGCCGCGATGGCGGGTCACTTAACTCACCTGCTAGCGCTTCAACCTTGGCCGCTACGCGTGCGCCGGCGTACTGGACAATTCGCTCCTTATTTCGAAGTGCCTGTCTGGCTAGCATGACGGCTTCCATCTGCGTTAACTCTGAGCAGCCCCCACGCTCAAAAAGCCACATCAGACCCAATGCCGCGCAGAACGCAGCTACACCGTTCGTTGGATCAACCTTCAGAGCGGCAAGCCGTGCATCATGAGCTTCAGAAAGCCGGTAGGTTTTTGCGAACAAATTAGCGATGTTCGTCCAGGCCTGTGTGCGTAATTCGACATCGGCATCTACGTCTTGCGACACCCTCCAATAGCCTTGTCGCGCTTCGGCCCTGTAGGCACGGGTTCGTTCCTGATGATCTAACCAATCGGAGTCATCGCCACCAAATTTTGCGGCTTCCACGAGCGCGTTTGCTAGGTTGTAAGTGACATATGCTGTCGGATATAGACCATGAAGCTCGCGGTACAGCTCAAGCCCCTCCTCAATGGCGTCTTGTTGTCCAACCGAGGCGCCGGCATTCACCAAAGTAGCTGCGCGCAGGGACATCCAATTAGCGCGATCACGCCCGTCTAGATCAATTTCACGAGCTTTTTGCAATGCAAGCTTGGGATCAGTATCCACCAAGGAACTGAGGTGTGATGAGAGCTTCGAAAATACGCTCAACATGTCTGGTACCTCCTTTCAAGTGAACGATTCAGCGATGCAGGCATGTCTCACTCATCCGCAAATACCTCAAGCGTGGCGAGCAGCTTGGCTAGCTCAGTAAGGTTGGCCGCAGTGACGATGTCATATTCTCCTCGACTGCTCAGCCGATACACATCGCGCGCCTTTTTGACGCGTTCGAGAAGAGGGACGACGATGCCGGATGCCCGCTCTAGGAAGTCGTTGATGTCTGCACGCGTCTGGGGAATTTTGTAGCCCTTCGCCGCACTTGTGATGATGACGTCCGCATCCCGAAGCTTGGCAATGCCACTGGATCGGATTCTCTGGCCGTTGACCTCTCCCAGTCCGCTATCTTTTAGATGGGCCATGATCTCCGTAGTCAGCACGTAATCCTTGGTGACGAATTCGCTCTGGAATCTCAAGAACCTCAAGATGCTTAGCTGCAGTCGCTCATCTTCACCGGGATGCTTACCAACGCGCTCGCTAAAGCGGTCGGCCTGGCGGAGAGCTTCTTGGTGTACCTGGTAGTCTGCATAACCAGATTCATCCGTCGGCGGTGGCAGAAGAGACTGGTAATTGGATGGCCACTCAAGCATTCCAAGAGTCAGGCTGCGTAGGATCTTTTTGTAGGCAAGAACTGCTTCTTCCGATGCTTTCTCTTCGTAGATCTGAGCGACTGAGCCAGCGAAGAAATCCGCAACCTGAACCAAAACGTTGTCCTTACTGGCCATCGTCTGGAAGGCATCCTTATCGCCAAATAGGTCGTCCACGAATCGTTCTGCAACGTAGCTTTTGAGGCTCTCCTGAAATTCCTGACCACCATGCTCGTCAACGATCATCTGGAGGTCAGGGTAGGCGCGGAACAAACGTTCATAGAGCAACCCGTTCACGTATTTTATGAACGAGGTCTTGATACGGAGGCCGCCGTCTTTGTGAATTCGGGACTTATCAACGACGGTGAAATAGAGCTTGAATGGCAGCTCGGCGAGCTCATTTAGGATCCGGGCACGGCGGTCTGAATCTTTGGGCTTCAGATTGCTGGATTTGATCTCGCCTGTTTGAAAATGACGCTCGCGGAGTGCTTCAGCTTGGGCATAAGCAGCTTCGAGGTCTTTCTCTGCCACCAGAATGGAGCACACGATGAAGAAGCCCGAGCTTCCTCCCTTTGACGTATCAAGGTCGGAATTCCCGGACTCATCCACGAAGGCATATGTTCTGTCCATGAGCTTGCTCCATCAACAACGTACTGAGCGCGGTGGGTCGCCCAATGGCAAGGTGGCGAACTCAGTTCGTCGCAGTGGTAGTGCCTGGAGCGGGGCCTTCGCTGAACGTGTAGTTGATGACCACATCATTTCGGATCAAGACGTCGAGAGTTTTCTGAGTGCCCGTAGTCGTCACCTTCATGGTGACCACGTAGCTTTGGGCATGGGCTGAGCCATTGGTGTAGGTGTATATCCACTTCTCGTCAGTCTCGCTGACTGCGCTCTTGGCGTAAGGCTCGCCGAATAGCGACTTCAGTTCTGAAGTGGTGGTTTTACCCTTGGTGATGCTCGCTACACTGGCCGACGGAAAGTCTCGGCCTGCGGTGTAGTGCGACGTCGCGCAACCGCCGAGTGCGACACAGATCCCCATGACTGCGATAAGCTTTTTCATATCTTTCCTTGATCGTAGAAAGCTCCAAATCTAGCCGGCATCGAGGCTAAAAGCCATCACCAAGGTGATCAGCTATTTTCGTGCATTCGCAGATAACGCTTTGCACATGTAGCAAGCCGAGCCAGGGCAAAGCCCCCCTGAACTGCTCTGTCTGAGAAATCATAGGCGGCGCAGAACCTCGTTGATTCACTGCATAGCCCTGCTGTTCAAAAAAGCCTGACGCAGTTGTTGTCAGCAAATGAAGCCGAGCGATTCCCTGCTCGGCAGCCATTGCTTCAATGACTCGAAGCACTGCGACCCCGAACCCTTTCGATCTGTATTCCGGCACTAAGACCATGGAGCGCAGCAATCCATCCGTCCAATGCGTTTCAGGCTCCCTAGACACCATGACCTTAGCTCTTCATTATGCAAATATATATATTATATAAATTATAAATGAGTCGGCAGTCATGCAACGCCCTGAAAATGAACTCGATATCCAACAACTGCGAGCTAGCGCTGAAGCTGCTGGCCAGCTACTGAAAGCGCTGGCGAACCCTGATCGATTGCTCCTTCTCTGCCAACTGTCGCAGGGTGAGCTAAATGTGACCGATTTAGAGGCCTTGTCAGGCATTCAGCAACCTACGTTGTCTCAACAACTCGCGGTGCTACGTAGCAAGAGCATGGTGGAAACGCGACGCGCGGGAAAGCAAGTCTATTACCGAATCAGCAGCTCTGCCGCGCTCGCGGTGATCCATGTGCAGGAGATGCAAAATGAGCATTGATTGGATGCACTTTACGCCTTGGACTTCATCAGGCGGAGGCGCCTTGATAGGCCTGGCGGCTAGCTTGTTCGTTCTCGCAAATGGTCGCATCGCAGGCATCAGTGGTTTGATTGGAAGCGTGATGCAATTTGGCAGTGAAGGCTGGAGCGAGAAGGCGCTGTTTCTTCTTGGTCTGTTGCTTGCTCCATTGTTGTGGGGAGCATTTACCGTGTTGCCGGAGATCGAGGTTAGGGCAGAGTGGCCCACCCTGATTATTGCGGGGCTGCTCGTCGGCGTGGGAACCCGTTACGGCTCCGGCTGTACTAGCGGTCATGGCGTTTGCGGAATCTCTCGACTGTCAGCCCGCTCCATCACTGCAACGATCTGCTTTATGTTCGCCGGTTTTGCGACGGTGTACGTCATTCGTCATGTGGTGGGAGCATGAAAATGATCAAGCTGAGCGCATTTATTTCAGGATTGATCTTCGGCCTAGGGCTTCTCCTGGCAGGCATGGCGAATCCCGCCAAGGTATTGGCTTTTCTTGACGTGGCCGGGGCCTGGGATCCGTCACTCGCACTGGTGATGGGAGGGGCCATCGCAGTGGCGGTTATCCCTCTGAATTGGGCGCGTAAGAACAAGCAATCCTTGCTAGGTGCCCCCATGCAGTTACCAATGAAAAGGGAGTTGGATGCCCGCTTGATTGGCGGCAGCCTGGTGTTCGGTATAGGTTGGGGAATTGCGGGGATCTGCCCTGGGCCAGCGGTCGCTATTCTGCTTACGGGGCGCGGGAAAATCATCATATTCGTATTGGCCATGTTGGCCGGTATGTACTTCTTCTCTCTATTAGAACGTCGGCGCACTGCCTGATTAGGCGATAGCCATGAAAGCGAATGACGGTAGCGCTGTCAGACGTCTACACGCGCTGACCAGATTGATTTCACCTATCGAGAGCCAAGGGGTATTTGATGTCAGACCTGAACGATCCACGAGTCTTCTTTGCCGCTGAGCGAACCTTGCTTGCCTGGAACCGAACCAGCCTTTCGCTGATGGCGTTTGGCTTTGTTATTGAACGATCCGGGCTACTTCTACAAATGCTAAAACCAGGTGCGTTGGGCAGCCCAGAAAGACACTTTTCCTTCTGGATAGGACTGGCCTTTCTCATGCTCGGTTCATGGGTTGCATGCTGGTCATCCTGGTAGTACAAACGTGTGGTTAAATCTCTGAAGGCTGTCGAAATCCCGGAGGGTTACAGCATCAACTCTGGCCCTACAGCCAATGTTCTTACTGCTGTCCTTGGAGTTTTGCTCATGGTCTACCTTGCCATCATATGAGCAAAGCTTAGCCATAACGTTGTATCGGAAAATCGCTGTCAGCGAGATTTGAGTCTGCTCGAAATAGCCCTTTCCGACTCAGGCCTTGCCCACTCCCTAGTATCTGGGGGGGCTGAGTTGCTCCATCTGTTGCATCAGCACGCATGCTATTGGGTCACCGCCAGAATTGTTGCCTTCTGGTTGGTCATTTGAGGGGCCGATTTCGTTTGCGGACTCAAGCTTACGCCATCGAGTTCGTGAGGGCTTAACGTGGCTCCTTGGCCAGCCAGAATCAAGGCGAGAACTAGAATGGTAAAGCCTACTCACATAGGGAATGAGCCCAACCAAAACTGGATGCGTCGGCGGCGCTGGTATGCGTCCATTTTTACTAGCCCCTGTCGGTGTTGGCGAGTGTTTCTCGCTTACTTATACTTCTGCCGCTCAATGTAATTTCAACCGTCGATGATTACCAGCCCTCGGAAAATAAGGATCTTAGCCGCGTCACATTGTGGGATGCGGCTATCCTGGTTTACCAGAGTGCTCGATGACTGATTCGGAATTTAATACGTCGGTTTCACAATAAATCATGTGGCCCATTACCTGGAGATCTGATAACCGTTCAGCGATTCGGTAGAACGATACCATCGCACATCAGTTCACTGGACTGCTAAGCAATCTCGCTACATGCACCGATTTCAAAATAGCCACTAAAAATCTCATAAAAGAACGGCGTAGGTGACGAAATAGGTGGCAGATAGAGTCACTACACAGCCAATAATTAGACACGAACTATTTCACGTGACAGCGCTGATAAGAGTAACGCGCCGGCCCCTTTAGTGAACACTTTCTAAACTGCGTACTTTTCCGTAAGCGTCCGGCCAAGTCACCTACCGAACTCCAGCATTAAGGGCGATGGTGTCCGCTTATTTTTAAGCGGACGCGATCGCCCTTATCGCCAGGATTTC